>Ga0326728_10009790_pt1 | contig 22829 bp, 21 predicted proteins | sample MB3enrmetagenome_FD_207602 | JGI IMG/M metagenome (GOLD analysis project Ga0326728, IMG submission 207602) | Lab enriched peat soil microbial communities from McLean, Ithaca, NY, United States - MB31MN | ecosystem: Environmental > Terrestrial > Soil > Wetlands > Peat | place: USA: New York... | reverse complement strand
GAGCAAGAACACAATCTGGGAGAACAAAGGAAAAAGGAAGGGAAAAGCGTCAACACACAGAATCAACAACTTAGGTGGGGCCAAATCAGATGATCAAAAGGGGCCAAACCATGTTGACAAAGCCAGCAAGCTAAGGCCGACTCCCCACTGGTGCTTCGTGCCCGGATAAAAGCATGGCTCCGGTACTGGCGATCGCTGGCATGGTGGCAAGCTCCGTTTTGGCAACGGTCCTTTGACCCCGTTGGAGAGATTTCTCAACCTATCGTCACCGGGCTGAGCCGGATCCCATTTTCCATACAGGAGGGTAGGGATGACAGGCGAGAACAACAAGATGTGGCGGAACCGGAAGGAGAGGAAAGAGCTTGCCCGGCGACTGCGATCCGAGAACCCAGGTTCGGAGGTAGTGCATCCGTACGCCCCAGGCATTGATGTGGGCAACGGCGCGCATTATGTTGCTGTAAGGCCCGACTGTGACCGGGAACCCGTGCGCCGTTTTGAGTGTTTTACCGCGGACCTTTATCGTCTGGCAGACTGGTTACGGAACTGTGGAGTAAAGACCGTCGCCATGCAGTCCACAGGAGTGTATTGGATTCCGCTCTATGAGATTCTCGAGGAACGCGGCTTCCAGGTGTATTTGGTCAATGCGCGGCACACCAAAAATCTGCCGGGACGCAAAAGTGATGTGCAAGAAAGCCAGTAGCTGTTGAAGTTGCATACCTACGGGTTGCTGAACAATTCCTTCCAGCCGCCGGCAGAGATTCGGGTGCTGCGAACCTACTGGCGGCAACGGGGAGAACACGTGCGGGGGGCAGCGACGTGCATTCAGCGAATGCAGAAAGTGCTGACGCAGATGAACGTGCAGTTAGCAAACGTCATCAGCGATTTGAGCGGGCTGACCGGACAGAGGATCGTGCGGGCCATCCTGGCCGGAGAGCGTGATCCCTGGAAGTTGGCTCAACTCCGGGATGCGTGCATTCAAGCCAGCCAGAAGCAGATCTGCAAAAGTCTGGAGGGCAACTGGCGACCGGAACTGTTGTTTGTGTTGCAACAGGAAGTGGAGATGTACGACACCTACCAGCGGCGAATCGCCGAGTGTGACCAGCAATTGCAGATGCACCTGGCCAGTTTTGCGGATAACGTTCCATCCCTGCCGTCGGAGGGGGAGCCCAAGCGAAAGCAGGCCAAAGCCGCCAAGAATGCCCCAAGGTTCGATCTCAGCGGCGAACTGCGGCGCATCACCGGAGTAGATCTGACCCGGATCGACGGTATCGACGTGATGGTCGCCCAGACAATCCTTAGTGAGGTGGGACTGGACATGAGCCGATGGAAAACCGAGGCGCACTTCGCCTCCTGGTTGGGATTATGCCCGGACAATCGTATTACCGGGGACAAGGTGCTGGGCAGAGGCACGCGTCACGTGGTCAACCGCGCGGCCACAGCACTCCGCATGGCCGCCAACACCCTGATCCGTAGCCACAGCTACCTCGGAGCTCAGTACCGCCGTTTGCGCACTAAGTTGGGTGCCCCAAAAGCCATCACCGCCATGGCCCACCGGCTCGCCCGCCTCGTTTATCGAATGCTGAAGTACGGTCAACAATACACCGACAAAGGGACCGAGTACTACAAGCGGAGATATCGCCAGCAACAACTCCAGTTCCTTCGAAAAAAGGCTGCCCAGCTCCGCCTCCAATTAATGGAGGCGCAACGTTGACCGAGTTTCTGGAGAGGGGATGTGAACAGAAAACACCTTCCCCTCTCCGCGGAGAGATAGCGGATCTTTGACATCCAGCCCCCTGATTGCGGCTCCCACCACACTTTGATGAAGCGAGACTGACGCTGTGACGGACGCAAGTGATTCCCTTTCAACCCGGTTGTGTCGACGCCGTACGGAACCTGCACCCTTCAAGCGGAGCGTTAGCGCGAGAGGCTAACCATGGTTCTATCGGAGACTCGTGGCCTAGAGCTTTGTTGGGTTTCCCGAGGGGGCATACGGTGGCGCGTGAGACTGTTGGCCTAACCCGCGAAAGATACTCACCCTCGAACCCGCGTGGGCAGCGACCGAAGCGACTCAGCAGGAGTCGGAAATTGTCTCGAGCCCAGGCGCTGCCCGCTCACGCTGTGGGAGAGGCTAGTTTTTGGGCGTTGAACTTCTCCCCTTTCTTCCAAATGCTGAGGGTCAGGGCGGCCATCTTGCGCGCCAGGGTGAGCCTCGCCATGGCCGGCAGCATGCCCTTGGCCAAGAGGCGTTGGTAGAACTCGCCGAAGGGACCGGGACGGGCGCTGGCGGTGGTGGCCGCACTCTTAAACAAGTTCTTCAAATCGTGATTATGGTTCAGGTTCAGGCCTCGAATCCAAGCCGGCTTGCGGGTGCGTTCCAGTTGGCCGTTCACAAAACGATAGTCGGCGCTGGAGCGCGTCTCCAAAGCCAGGCCGCAGTAGGCCCAGAACTGACGCTTGGTGCGGAAACGATGGGGCGTCTGCACCCGCCCGATCAGCAGCCCGGCGCGAATCGGACCGAGAAACGGAATGCTGCGCAGCAATCGCACTGCCGCATGCTTGCGGCACTCTTGCATCAGTTCCCTTCGGGCTTCCCGCCGCAGGGCGTGCAAGACATCGAGTTGCTGGTACAGCCGCCGGGCGCGAGCCTGCAGGCCGGCTCCCCCCAGTTTCCCCAACCACTGATCTCGCTGCCGTCCGTAGACCTTCTTGCCGCGGGAGGGGATGGCCTGGCCACGATACAGTGCCTTGATCCGGCTCATGACTCGCGTGCTGTCTTCGGTGAGCGCCTGGTAGCTTCGCCCCAAGTGCTTCACGGCCGCCATACTCGTCTCACCGTGATAGACGGGCGAGAGCAAGCCGGCCCGCAGCAGTTCCGCCAGCTTGCGAGCGTCTACCGCGTCGCTCTTGTTGCCCGCCTTCAGCAGGGCGTTCTTGCGCGGATTACAGACCACCACCTTGTCCACTTGGCCAACCAAAAGGTCGTACAGCCAAGCCGATTGCGTGCCTTCTTCGAAGGTCACAGACAAGGTCCCACGCAATTCGTGGATAAAATCCAGAATCGCGGCGGAGTGCGTGGCCAGCACCGACTCCATCACCAACTTCCCTTGCTCATCCAGCACCGCTACCGATATGGTACTCAAGTGGACATCCAAGCCAATGTACTTCACACTATGCATGGGGCGCTCCTTTCCCTAGAGGGGTTTTTTTTCATGGTCGAAAACAACCCCAGCCTACTATGAAAGGGGCGCCCTTTTGTAATGCGTGGCGCAGACATTGATTTTTGTGTCGGCGATGCGGCAATGCGTGGCGCATACATACATGGGTAGAATAGAAGGGAAAGCGGGGCCGAGGCCCGACTTCCTCTCCCCTCGTCGAACCGGACGTGAGGATTTCCCACATCCGACTCTCGCAGAAACGACCAGCCGAAAGCATGCGCAGGCAGTTGGACGGCCGTCAGGATCAGAGAAACTTCAGGCTGAGGCACGGGAAGTTCGCATCATCCGTGACTCCCTCCGGCGGACGGACGGTCCGCTGGCTGCGTCGCCGTAAATTCTGGCGAAGACAAACTTGCACGTGTTCATTGATCTGATCGAAAGCATGACGGGGATAACGCGAAGGGAATTCGGTCTTAACTTCGCGCGAGGCCGCTGCTTTTTGCACCGGGATAGCTCAGATGGAATTTCTACCGTGGGAAGTGCACAGATCGTGATTCTTTCAAGGGTTAGGATGGGACGTCTCGCTGAGCGGGGCTTGTAGTTGCTTCAATGTTGAAGCGTCATCCTGTTCCTGCTGCTTTCTTAGCTTTTGGAAACTCTCCATAGCGACCTTGGCATCTTGGTCCCGCCCGAGGGCGCGGTACGCCAGCATGAGCCCATAATAGGTAGTTTGGTCATTCGGGGCAAGCCGCACGGCCTGCTCAAATTGCGCGGCGGCGGCTTGGTACTTCTTCTGTTCAAGAAGGACTTTCCCCAGTCCCACATGCGCCCTCACATAGGATGGCTGCAACTCAATGGCCCGGGAAAAGTGTGATGCCGCGTCCTCCAACCGTTGTGCTTTGAGGTAGATTTCTCCAATCTCTATATGTGTCGGAACGTCGCGCGGGTCAATCTCGAGCCCTTTATTGAACTCGGCGAGCGCCTCCTGTGTTCCCTCAGATGTGGGATTCGTCCGAAGGATCATCAACCCCAGTCGGTAACGGATGCCAGGTAAGCGAGGCTCCATCTTGATGACGAGCCGATACTCCTTGGCAGCCTGCGAAAAGTCCCCTTTGGCTTCAGCGGCCTCGGCGAGCAACTGATGTGCCCGAAAGGAATTCGCGTTGCTCGCATACATCCGGTTGACAACATTCTTCCACAGGGTTGAATAGACGCTCGCGGCAGTGTAAAGGACATCCGGATTATCGGGGGCAAGCTTCCTGAGCTTCTGTGCCACCTCCAGTCCTTTTTCTTCATCCCCGATCAGAAAATAGACGTCGACCAAGCGTTCTCCCGCTAAGAGGCGCAGGGGGAGATCGTTACCGGAGTTGTCGAGATCCTTTTCAAGGAGCGGTATAGCTTCCCGGAATTTTTCGCGACCCAAATAGACGAATGCTAGCAAGACACCCACGCCGGGAAAGCTGGGATCAATCTTCAAAACCCGCTCAAAGGAGGCCTCTGCGTCATTTAGTTTTCCGAGCTTCTGGTCTGCGATTCCCAGACGAGCAAAGGCGGCGGCGTTGTTCGGGTCCAGGCTAACAACTTTGGCGTACTCTTCTCTCGCAACCTGCCAGTTCTGTTTCGTGTACGCCTCGTCTGCTCGATCTGCAAGCTTGGCAAGCTCCGTCTGTTCTGACTGCCCAAACAATGGGAATGCAAGGTTGGAACCTACGACACAGGCGAGGGAAAATACGCATAGAACAAAGCGGCACTTGGTAGAAAGTGTCGTCTGCCTCGAGTGCCTAGTCATGTTAAGAGAACTCCGCACGATGCACTCCTCCGCAGCCGAGCCAAGCACGGCTGCACCAAGCGAGTGAAACAGACTGGTCGAAATTCTAGCGCTCTCTCCTCGCAGGTGTCCACAAAATTTCCTGAAGATTGTAATCAGTTGTCGCGCAACAGAAAGCTATCCGTCAGCAACTCGGTACCCTCCTTCGAGCTTCTCAGTTAGGACGCTCGACCCTGAGCATGGGTATCGGGGCCAAAGGTGAAGATTCCGGAAAAGTGGCCGCCGGCGTAGTTGCGTCGGTTTTCATTTGTGTCGGCGGTTTAGGCGTCGACAAGGCGGGGGCTGTGTTTTCACCGGGCTACGGACGTGTTTTCAGATGGCTTCTAGTGAATTTGCAGCACGGGTCGCGAAGACAAGACCATTCAGACACACAAGGGACACCCAGGTGGGTACCCGCTCTTGGATCTCCTCCTCGGAAAACAGCGGTCTGAAGACGCCTCTGCTGACGCAGCCCAAGATTCTCCAGGCCCAACTCCCGACCAGCGTGCCGATATGAAAAGGCAGATCAGCAAAAAGAAGTGAGTCAATATGCCGACGAACATATGAAGTCGTCTAGGAGAAGTCATTCATTATTAGACAGATGTGCTTTTGGCGAAGCCCAGGTACATTAACCCCCCAAACCAATCCGAACTATTCCTCATGAGGGACCAGTTCCTTTTCAATCAGTTGGAGCGCCGCTAAGGCACTGGGATTGTCTGGTGAAATCCGAAGGGCATTATGGATCTGTTGCTGGCCCTCGGCGTACTTTCCTTGACTGGCCAGCAGCAAGCCGAGGTTAACGTAGGCCTGCGAATACTGCGGGTCATCCTTTGTCGCCTCCAGTAACAATCTCGTCGCCTCGGAATACTTCCCCTGGCGGCCAAACAACACAGCAAGGTTGTTCTTGGCCTCCGCGTATGCTGGGTTAGTTGCAACAGCGACTTTCAATTCGCGCTCTGCTTCTGACGTCTTTTCTTCTGCCATGCTAAGCATTCCTAAGCGGTTGTGCGCTTCGGCAAGATTTGGGTCGAGTTTAGCCGCCACTTCCAGGGCTTGTTTTTCCTCCCCTCGCTCGCCTAAATGCTCGAGGGCCAGCGAGAGGTTGTAATAAGCCTTCGCATTGTTTGGGTCAAGCTTTAAAGATTCCCTATAGATGGGGGCTGCCCCCGCCGCATCGCCTTTTGCGAGCAGGTTGTTGGCTCTGCCGCGCAGCACCGCAGCGTCATTTTCCCGCTCGCTCCATCGTTTCGCCTGTTGAAAGGCGCGAGCTTCCTCTTCCGCGCGTTGGCGATCCCCGGTCTTCCTGAAGATATGACTTAGCTCATAGGGAGGTTCCGGCGCGTGGGAATTGAGCCTTTTCGCTGCCTCTAGCCGTCTGACCGCGTCATCCATCTGCCCCAATCGTGCCAACACCGATCCCAGCGTGTACTGCGCGTCATAACTATTCGGAGTCAGTGCAGCCGCCAGCCGCAGTTCCTCCGCAGCCTTGTCGAAATCGCCAAACCGGCGATAAGCCTCGCCCAACACCAAGTGGCCCTCACCATCGTTCGGCAAACGCCGGACATACTCCTGGAGCTGTAAGAGCGCGGCAGGTTTGTCGCTGAGTTCAACCAAGGCCTTTCCCAGCGACAGTCGAGCGATATTGTTTTCGGGATCGAGGCGCAAGGCTTCCGCATACTCGAGCGCGGCGGCTTTAAAATCAGCCCGTTTCGCCCGGACATTGGCAAGCGTGAAATGCGCCTCGGCCCACTTCGGATTCGACGCTACCAGTTTCTGCAGGATTTCGAGTACCAAATCTGTATTCCCGTTCTGGTCGTAAGCAATCCCCAGAGCCAGTTGTAATCGGCAAGCCAGCTCTTGAGGCGGGTTCGAGGCCAAGGCTTGCCGCAGGTAGAAGATCTCCGCCGTATACTTCTTCTGCGCGTTGAGGACTTTTGCCAAATTAGATGCTGCGGAAACAAATCGTGGGTTGATTTGCAGTGCGGCCTTGAATTCATCCGCCGCAGCATCTAAGTCTCCTCTGCTTTGCAGCACAAGTCCCAGGGCATCGTGCGCCTCGAAAGAGTCCGGCCTCTGCTGAATCACCAAGCGCAAATGCCCCTCTGCCTCCTGCGGCTTGCCTTTCCGAATCAAGGCAAGGGCGAGGTTAAAATGAGACCCCCATGCTTTCGGGTCGAGTTGCAGGGCGAGGTCAAAAGCGGAAATGGCGCAGTCGAACTCTCCCCCTTCGGCGAATAAGGAGCCGAGCTCATTGTAGGCGCCGGCCCCAGGGTGAGAAGCCACTTCGGCGAGGAGCTGGAAAACCTGTTGAGACCTCTTCTCCGAGGCTTGGCAAGACTTTGGCAGGGCAAGAGGTGTTGCCGACCCGCTCGTGTCAGCTTGAATTTCCCTGGCGGGCCTCTGCACAGCGGCAAGAAAAGGTCCCGCCAGGAGAACAAGGCAGGCCAGCGCCCGAAGGATAAGACCCTTCTGGCGCTGTGGTGCCCTTGGTGCCAATTTGTGTCCTTTTAGCGTCTTCGAATGCAACTTCCTGAAACTAGGCATGCAACCCCCGCGGCTCAGAAATAAAACTTTAGAGCCAACTGGATTTGGCGCTCTCCAGAAAATGCCGTTATCAGGGCTTATTCTCAGGTATCGGCGATCTGGGTGCAATGGAGAACTTAACGGGATCGCAGCTTTTCATTTTCAGCCAGATGATTAGATCCGTGCCCGTGGGAGTATCTTCATGGCCGACCCGGAAGTCTTCGCCCTGCTGCACCGGTTTGGAATTCATCTGTAGTAATACATCCGATTCCCCCAGTCTCTGACAATGAAGGCCGGATTGACGAGCGAGTTGGGAGCCCTTTTCGCGAAATATCGCGCTCATCACCTGCAGGCTGCAAGATCAAACTCTACCACACTCACCGAGCCAAGTGGGAAACTCCAAGAAAGGGGTGAGCCCCAGGGCAAGGCCTTTTCCTCCGGCGCGAATACCTCGGGCTGGTCCTCGTTGACGGCTTGCCGCAAGTTTTCCGGCGCAATTTCAAACACGCGGCCGCCGGTGAACGCATTCCCCTCAACGGCGAAAGTTGCCGCGGCTGACCTGTCGTAATTCAAGTTAGTGACGTGAAGGAACATCCGGTCCGCCGCCCGGCTCGCGGCAATGTCGAGGTCGGATGGACAAGAGTTCACAGCCACACCGTGCGTGCCGTTGTGTAACTTGAAGAGTTTCATCACGGAGCCGACCGGCATCAGGTAGGTCACGCCGCGCGGCACCTGCAACATCACACCGTTCGTTGTCCACCGTGTACCGCAAAAATCGCAGGCCGTGGCGATCTTCACTCGCGCGCCGTGGCGCTGGTAGATGTTCATACTGCGGGCGTGGAAAACGCCAGTTAGCCATTCCTGCAGAATTGGGTTGATGTTGTGAGGACGAAGAGTCAAATGTCCTTCGGTTACGGCGATACCTGCACTCGACTTGTGTGCGCTAATCACTTCCTCGAGCTCCTGAATTCTTACTTCAATGGCGCGTGAGAGCTCCAGCAACTCGTTCCAGGCCTGCTCCGGTTCCTGCTGATAGCGCAAGCTGTTCAACACACTGTTCGGCTTTCTAGGGTGTTGCTGCATCATGTGGATGGCAACGTAGTCGAGATAATTCCCTGCCCGGTCGAGAAGATCGGCTGCCCAGAGTGGTTCGGTTGGCTTCCAGCGGTCCCCCCAACCGATAAGCTGGATTGACGGGTCACGCTGCTTCATGACCTTTGCGAACTCGATCGTGTGCTCGATCGATTGATCCTTGGTGAACCCGCCGTTGCCATACGAGGTTTCGTTACCTAGTTGCCAGATCTTAATATTGTATGGAGCCGAGACTCCATTCGCTCGCCGTTCTGCATTGCCCGGATCGTTCGCGTATGAAACCCAGTCCGCGGCTTCGCTCGCGTCTCCCGTACGCACCGACCCGTCTCTAGCCTTCCAGAACCGCTGCTGGCCATCACTCAAGAAGTTCACGCAATAGAATGGCTCCGCGCCCACGCGGCGGCTCAAATCCACAAACTCGTGCGTGCCGACCCGGTTGGTCTCCTTTCCACTCCAGGCGTAGTTGCGCATAGCAGGCCTGTTTGCGACCGGCCCCACACCTTCGCGCCACTTGTAGTAGCGGCTGAAGTCGCCGCCAAAGCGCATCGCACCTGGAGCCAGATCCTTGACCGATTCCACGAAATCATTGCGCCAGTCGTCGGTCTCGTAATCCCAGGCTGCCTCAACCGAACTGTCCGTGATCCCCAGTGGCTCCATGAACTGCATGTGAAGACATTGCGAGATCTCGAACAGCGGCTCAGGGTCAATGACCACCGCGGACGATGTGCTTGAGGAATCGCGCCGGGAGTAATCAAGCGTCGAACCCAGCGCGAGAGCAGAACAATGCCGGATGAATGTTCGCCTTCCGTGTCTCATACTGGCCTGCCTTCAGGTCCGGGGCTGTTGTTTTTATAGCACGGCATAACGCGGCATACAACCTTAAGCAATCTGAGCAATCAGAACGTCTGTTGCAATCTATGCCCCATCGGTGATATTGGGAGCGCGCCGGGGCGATTCAACGTTTTTCAGCGAGCCCACCACTTCATCATAATCACCGCGCTCAAGGCGCTGTGTGACCGTATTCAATCGAACGGCCCAGTGCTGGCAGTCTTGTACGTACAAGTAGTCTCCAATCATGACCAACTGCTTCGAATAGTCGAAAGTAGAATAGGGAACGTAAATCAGAGCATATCGGTCAAGTTGCTTATCGTAGCGCCCGATGCCGGCCAACCCGGTACCCACGTCGGCCATGGCATGGGCTCCTGGATATGAAAGCCACTGGTAACGCGCGCTCTCCAGTATTATTTCTGGATCTTTCAGAAGCTTACGCGAAATGTAAGGAGCCAGGTGATCTACTTGTTGGGTCCTCCACTCAGCTATTGACGAAGCAGTCCATTCAGATGGACAGGCCCTACTCCCGTTGGCATCAATCCATAACTGCTGTATCCGCCTCACACTGTCGATAGCAGGGAACGAGGGTGGTACGTCAAGGCCCATCTGGTGGCCCCAGGAAAACAGGTACTGCCGTATGTTAGGTTCAGGAGCATTGTCATCAATGACTCGAACTTTTTGCACGCCGGTCTCTACGCTAGGGCCATAGTCTGTATTGTAGTCCACCCACAGCGGCCGGCGGCCGTTCACACAGTATAGCCCGAGCCTGGCGGTGTCCGCGTGCATCCCACTAGAGGAAGCCGTAAGCCGAAGGCAGGGGGCCGTTTGGCCGGCTACATTGACGAACCCGGCGAGACTCCACCCACGCTCCATGTCACGCCATAGTTGGCCTTCGTGCCAAACTTCCCGCATTTCGCCAGAAGCCGCATCCTTCTGGTAAGTCCAAACCTCGAACCGCGCAAGCGTCCATGTCTCTATCTTTGTCGCCACATCCGAATTTCCCTGGGTGGTGATGCTGCAGGCGTAATACTGCAAGTTCCCTGCACTGGAAAAGTAGCTCTCCACCTTATCAGGCTCTTTGCCCAGCAGGGTTGCGAACTTTTCTCTTTCCTGTTCGTCGCGGCTTCGTGCCGCCGTCTCAGCGGCTGTGGGCGCGGCAGCGATGCGTTGGATCGCTGAGTTGAAGTCCCCTTGTTCCACTTGATGAGTTTCCCTATTAATGGAATCTTCCGGGCTCAGCATGGGTGTGCTTCGCGCCTTCCAGTCAGCGCCAGCAACCGACTCCGGGCCATTCGGGGCATTCGACAATTGCTGTTTCGTGCTGCTGGATCGGTTTGTGTTACCTGTATTGGGTGATTGAAAGTAACCCACAATGATAAGCAGCCCTAGAATCGCGCAAACGGCCAAAATACCACGCCTGGGTACTCCCAGCTTGATATACCCGCACGACGGACAGCACCGGGTCCCGGCAGGAAGCGACTGACCACAGTTAGAGCAGCAGTTAGACCAGTCCATTCGCGACCCCCATAACCACAGAGCCACACTTTCAGGAATCTAAAGACAGAGAACTCTCAACCTTATGCATCCTCAGGGGCTCCGCGCGGTTCCGGTCTCCGCCGTGCGACTGATCTTCCAAGGGTCACAATTGGCTGAATGATCCCACAAAGCCACGTTGCTTTCAACTGCGATCTCAATCGCGGATCGGGTAATTGCTCGGTGACTAGCTGCCGACCGTCCCCGGGGGTGCCCCACGGTTGCTCCACGCCAAAGCAAGCGCGGATCGCCAGGTTTGCGGTCCGCGGTTCTTCTCTCTCCATCATTTCCGTGTGGCGCATTCTTGCGCCATGTTGTGTCTCCGGCGCCCGCTTCTTTCGGACCAACCGGTCGATAGCAGGACTCGAACTCCATCGACACTCGGCGGGAAAAGCCGCGGACCACAAGTACGGTGGTTCGCGCTACCCACTAGCTGCTGGACCCGAGCTGGAGATAGAACTCCTGGGGAGTCAACTCGGGGTAATCTCCGGTCAAGGCGAGGTGCTTCCGCAGGTCCATGCAGAGGTGGCATTTGGAATAGAAGCCTTCGGCCGATTCCTGGTACCCGCGCTCCCTGGCCAACGCGAACAGGCCCTTCATGTCCTCCTCCATCAGCAGCCCGAGGACAGGGAGGTGCACCGTGTCCACGCGTTCCCGCAGCAGTTCGTCGAGCTTGCGGCAATCGCCCAGGGTGACGCCGGCGCAAAAGCCCGGGACGTAGTTTCCATAGTTATCAAAGTGGTTATGGAGCGGAAGCAGAAACGACAAGGGTTGGAGCGCCGACACGAATGGGTCACATGCCGACGCTCCATTTTGGCGTGGTAATTCAGGTTGGGGTAAGAAGGAAGATTGGCGGGCGGAGGGGGACTTTCGGTCAATGGGCTGTGCCGTTGGGTAGTGCCTGAAATTGGTGTTGACGCTCAATAGGTAATTTTATATTCGTATGGCGAACGGCTAAAGGATGCTCATTTCCAGTTAGGCGGGCAAGTAAGAGTTGAGCCATCGACAAGCGTAACTACGTCAGAATAGTGGCTTGAGATAAGATGTTTTTCTTTCATTCGGTAGTGAAAGTCTGTTTGCTTCTTGAGGTCTTCTGACGCCCTTCCGATTGGTATAACCACACCTACTTGTTTCGAAGGGAACGTTCTCCGCACAGCCTTTATAGCTGGCAAGAGATCGGTATCGCCAGAGATGATTATTGCCTTGTCGTACCTGTCCTTGATTGCTAACTCGAACAGATGAATTGCTATGTTGACATCTGTTTGTTTCTCCTCTGGAGACTTATAGTCCTTTTTGCAGATTCTACATTTCCTGTCTCTGATCTTAAATTCCCCGTAGACTACCTCGACCCCTTCATCTTCCTGTGCCTTAATAAAGAGCCTATGTCTCCCGACCTTTCCGAGATCCCAAATTGCTAGAGCAGTGAAATACTCGATCCCTGAAATTGAATCCCGTTTGTCTGTCACATAGCACTTGCAGAGCTTGGCTACGCTTATCCACTTGTATTTTCGGTACTGTCCGCGGTCATCAAATGCGTGGTAAAGGTTGAGGCCGTCGATAAAGAAGAAGATTCTGGCCATAAAAAGTTAAACCCGGTTCCACTAGGAAACCGGGGCCAGCGTGACAGTTGCCAGTCAGAGGCTGGGATGATGCTTACATCCTCGCAGTTCCCCAGCTTTCCGTCAAGAGGGCACAGTTTGAGCATAAAGTCATGTTAATCATTAACTTGTATACATGGCTCGGTCTGACAAACTCAAGCCGTGTTCCCGGATCAATCAGTATGGGCTATTAGAGGGTTTGAGCCATATAACCTTACCTTCCAATAGTTTGATGCGGTAGTCTAATGAGAAGCTAGAAAGTGAATAGCCTAAACCCTACAACAATCAGCTTGGGATATAACTCCCGCATTATATCGCTTCCAAGGTGGACTTTGAAACTTGCTTATTTATGCTAGATACACGCGGTGGGATAAACAATCCGGTTCCTTTCGTAATACGATGTATTACGGAATTTCTAGCCTTGACAAGCACGAGGGCCAGGAATTATAATTTTGAGTCTATAGGAGGTGTTCATTATGGCGTGGGAAACCTTCAAGAGAAGTAGGAGGCCAAGCCCAAAAGACCCAATGGTAACGCTCTCCAAGGGTGGGATGATCGGTCTCAACGCGGCAGTGACAAGGAACGTTATTGGCGACAACAGGTTTGCTCATCTGCTTTTCGACAGAGATAGACACCTGATGGGTATTAAGTTTCTTAAAAGCAGTGATGCTGATGCGTACCCTGTCAAATGTACCAAAAACATGGGTCACGGTACAATTGCAGGTGTGTCATTCTTGAAAACCTATGGAATCTTCCCGGACGATACCAAAGCGTATCCCGCTACTTTCGACGATAACAACAAACTCTTGGTCGTTGACATCTCAGGAGAAGAGAGCACAAAGGCAGGTGCCAAGAAGAAGGTTAAGGTCAGTTGAGGGGAAGTACCTATAGCCGGCTTCCCCCCAACCTCATTGCAGCGGGCCTGGAACTGGTCGCCAGAGGTCCCTAAAACCAGACTGGCGGGGGTTCGATTCCCCCCAGGTCCACCATTACGGAGAGTTGGCTGAGCGGTAAAGCACCGGTCTTATAAACCGTGGTCATCGCGCTAGCTTCCACGCAACCCGCGATGCGCAGGTTCGATCCCTGTACTCTCCGCCACAACCAGACCCCTATATTTTGAGCCTTCCCTGGTTGTGTGTCAAGAAGAATTTGGTAATACTGCTAAACCCCTGAAAACACTATGAATATAGTTGATAAAAAGTTCTTGACAACATAAGATTATAGTGCTATGTTGCTATTGCAATAAAAACGAGAGGCACTATATGAAAAAGAAAATGGAGCGTAAGCCGATGGAACAGCCAACAATCAAGAAACACACAGGCGTTTACCTACCTCCTGATTTATTGCGGCGATTAGGACAATACCAGTTGGATAAGACCGCTAGCCTACGGTGCAGGAACGAAATAATAATTCAGGCGATAGACGCCTTCTTGAAGAAAGAGAAGTACTGAAACCAAAAGCCCCGCCCTCAGCGCTAACTGAGGACGGGGCCAATCAGCACGCGGAGTGAATCCGACATGCCGACCTCAAACGCATTATCGGCTTCCTTCGCGGGAAAGGCAAGCCGAAATGACGTGCCACAATTGCAAGATTGAATGCCGCAAGTTCGGACGAACCCGCAAAGGCCCACAGCGCTATCGCTGCTGTCAGTGCTACAAGACGTATTCAGAGCCGTGCAATGAGCACCTGGGCGGAATGTACACTTCCCCTGAGAAAGTAGAAAGCGTTATCAATCTAGTGGTTGAAGGTTGTTCTATCCGCTCGATTCAAAGGCTCACTGGCATTGACCAGAACACGATTATGAAGATTTTGGTTTTGGCGGGGGATCGTTGCGAGCGGCTGCTTGAGAGTAGGTGTCGTAACGTGCCCGTTGCGGATATTCAGTGTGACGAGATTTGGGGGTTCGTTGGATGCAAGGAAAAACACAACAAAACTGGCAACCCCGAATTTGGCGACGCATATTGCTTCGTCGGTTTTGAGCGTGCTTCTAAATTGGTTCTCACTTGGCACCTCGGACGGAGAACCATACACGATACGGAAGTCTTTATTGAGAAATTGAATGAGGCCACAACCGGAAAATTCCAGGTAACGACTGACGCATTCCCCGGTTATTTCAACGCGATTCACATGTCTCTAGGAACTCGTGTTGATTATGCGCAATTGATAAAGATATATCAGGCTCCCACCGACGAACAGCACCGATATTCCCCGCCACAAGTTATAGAGGCCATAGCGAGACCAGTTTGGGGCCAACCTGACCCCGAAAGAATTTGCACGTCACATGTGGAGCGGCAGAACCTTACAATGCGGATGCAGATTCGCAGACTCACGCGGCTCACGAATGGTTTCTCGAAAAAACGCCCTAACCTGTGGGCCGCGCTTGCTCTATACTTCGCTTGGTACAATTTCTGCCGGACGCACCGAACGATCCGTTGCACTCCTGCAATGGAAGCGGGAATCTCGGATCACATCTGGACAATCGGGGAAATGCTGGGTGCGTCAAGAACCTAGGGCTTAAAAACCTCATCAAGAATATGGCCTAATGCACAGGCGCAACTCCAACGACTCGGACGTCCATCTTGGATTTCACGGTCACGACGAGTATTTGCCCCGGCATGAATACCGATGGCGCATTAATGACGATCCCAAGCCCGTTCGGTATAACCTCGTTATCGCGCTGTAGGTTGCCCCAATTCATTTGAACGATTCCCGCACCTATGAGCTGGGGTTGATCTTTGTCTGCCGTAATAGGTTCTATCGGCCCTGAAAAAACAATTCCAACCATTGCACCGGGTATTGAGCGATCAGTCTTGATGAACACCTGTAGGACCTTAAATCCTTCACCATTAGCTGGGAGCGGTGTAAGTATCTGTTCCGTATAGGTTAGGCGGGCTGGCGGTAGACCAAAATTATTCACCGTTGGATTTGCGACAGTCCCTCCTCCAATCGCGATTCCATTTGGGGCACTATTAATCTGAACTTGAGGTTGGGGTTGAGGAGGCGCTGCTTCAGTAAGCTGTGGAGAGCTTGATTTATGGACTTGGTGTTTTTCCGATTTCGTGCGGTGTATCTGGCCTGAGGATTGGGGAGTAACCTGACTCTGTAAACCTGTAGCCGGAATAGGAACAGTGTAAACCGGATTAGGCTTGACCCATTTTACGTACCCATCTCGGCAAAGACCGATGATCCCAACCAATAGACACGGGATACCACATAAGATCAACACCCAACCTATCTTTTTCTTTGTTTTCACGGGTATCACGAAGTCTGCTCCAATAAGCACTATACCGATTCCGAAGATGCTAAGCGACCACCAACTGAATCCACCCATACTGCCGGATTTTATTACATTTCCGGCAGAACAACACAAATTTCAGGCACTATCTGCCGTTGAGACCTGAGGTCAGGGCTTCAGTGGCTGCGCGCAGCTTCGGCACATCCGCTTCGGTCATGCGGCCGACATCGCCGTACTTAAATGTGCCACCACTTGCCCATTCGACCACTTCGGCGATAGGTTGCTTCTTGGTTGTGGCCACGCGGCGCGCCACTGTCAAGAACTCGTTGCGGAGCTGGTTGAAAGCGGAAGCTGCAACCGACCCATTACCGTTCTTGTTCGCAGGGGGCGAGGCCGTTCTGTCTGCGGGTGGCTTGGTTGAGCCGTTCCCACCAGCAGCGGCAGTCCCAGTTCCAGGGGAGGAAGATTGGCCAGCGGGCGTCGGCTCGTTTGCCGCAGATCTCGTACCTGTGACAGAGCTAGGTTCGGAGCTTTCGGCAGGCGGATGTGGGTTCCCGTTTGGGTAGGAGTCACAGCGCGGCGTGCAAGAGCCAGGCTCACCACCTTCCGCAGGCGCAGAGCCATTCGGCGACGCTGGGTAGAATTCCGCAGGAATCTCCGTCGCCTGCTCCTGCTCGTCCTCGACGACCTCAAAGACCTTGCCGCCTGAGCCGAGCAACTTCCGAGTTTCTGCGAACAAGCGGACGTTCTCGGTGAGGTTGGCGATGAGCTTTTGCATGTCGTCACCTTCCACTTCGAGACTCAGGGCCCAGATGGAAGCAGTTCTCTTCCGCTTCTCCTTGCGATCGAAGTACGTGGCCTCCTCCGGGCGAACCGTCAGCTTGGCCGTAATTCCGGCCAAGCGGCCGCCCGTGAAGGTCTGGATTTCCTGTAGCGCTGAGTGGATCTGGCGGATGGAACGGTACGAGCACGTGTGGATGCGGCAGACACTCCCCAGGCGCGGGAAATCTGCCAACACGAAGCGCAGATCCCCACCCGGCTTGCACTGGCCGGCGTCAAGCTCTGGGCATCCGGTGCCACACGGGTTCCACGGCTGTCCGCCAGGCTTGTCGGGTGTGCGCCGGGTCGCCGACGTTCCGTCGCCCCAGTACTTCCGCTCCGTGGCCGTCCACCAAGCGTATGAACTGGGAAAGACGTTTTCGATGTCATCGTCGATCAACATAATGTGAAGTTCCCGGCACTGCTCCCCGTAGTGCTTGGTCAGTTCCGGGTCAATCTCCCACTCGACCCTGTTAGCCGTCTTCTTCTTTCGCAGAAAGACGAAGTGGTCGAGCTTGGTAGGGTAGTTGCGATCTCCATTGGGTGGCAGTCCAATGGAAACCTTAGTGGAAACCGACAGCCGCTGGACAACACGGCCGTCATGGTCGTGGGTCACGCCAATGATCATGGGATTATTTTCCTCCTTCTTACTTAGTGTGGAATATGCGATAGAATGAGGGTGCGCTATTCAACCAAGACCAGCGCAGTTGGTGAGTGGGGAGCATTCATGTCAAAAAGGGTTTGGCTTCTTCTGGCCGCGATGACACTTTGGGCCACGGGATGGACGCCCGGGCAGGTGGCGCACCAACACCACCCGCCCGAGTCGACGAGCGCGTACATCAAGGCTTTGGAGGATCCTGGACGCAACGAGTGGCAGAGGCCAGAAGATGTGGTGGGGCACTTGGAACTGAAGCCGGGGGAAACGGTCGCCGACATCGGTGCAGGCTCTGGATATTTCACGGTGCGTTTGGCACGCGCCGTGGGACCCGCTGGTAAGGTCTACGCGGTGGATATTGACCCGGGGATGCTAAGTTACATTGAACAGCGCGCGGGGCGGGAACGCCTCAGCAACATTCAAACCGTCCTCGCCGCCCCCGATGACCCTAAACTGCCGGCCTCTTCAGTGGACCTGATCTTCATTTGCGATACCCTCCATCACATTTCGGGCCGGGAGAAGTATTACCCGCTTCTAGCACTGGGCTTGAAGCCTGGGGGAAGATTCGTCGACATCGATTTTCACAAGCGGCCACTGCCCATCGGTCCCCCAGTGGAAATGAAGATTGCCAAGTCGGCCATGATCGATGAGGCGAAGCCCGCCGGGTTTCATTTGGTGAAGGAGCTTAAGTTCCTGCCCTATCAATATTTCCTGGTCTTCCAGCGTTGAAGGCGTCCGGGCGTTTCTCAGCATCCCGATAACGCCTATCAAAACCCTATGGGAAGAGATTCGCTTCGCGCACGGCATTTGCCCGTTTCAGCAACAACCGGCGACGTCCGGTTTGGGCCACTTCCGGCCGTGCGGACGCCTGATTTTATGGTCGATTTGGATGTACACGGCCTCAATGTCATCGATTTGAAAACTCTGCCTCTGGAGAACGTCTGGGGTAGAGTACCAACCCTTGCGTTCTGACCATTCTTGTTCAGAACGACGTCCTGCCCCAGTCGGCGGTGTGATTGCGCGGTTGGCTGCCAGGAGAGTAGTATTTCAGAAGATGAGCCCAGATTAGGGGGAACCATGAGCGTACCCCGCTTTGCATACCGCAACCTGGCGATGGCGAGCGTCGTGGCCGGGAGCGTGCTCTCGCTTGCCCTGCTTGCTCAAGAGGCAGTGCCGACCAAGCACGGCGACGCCAATCTCCAAAATGGCGGAGGACTGTACCGGATGCACTGCCAGTCGTGTCACGGCCCGAACGGCGATGATCTCCATTGTCAGGATATGGTGCCGCTGGCCGGCCTGGGCCGGCGGCCGCGTGTAGACCTGGTGCTGGGGATCCTGTCCCCATCTTATTTCTTTAGGGGTGTGTCTTACGAAGGAGCGGACGCGCGTGATCTGACCGCTTTTTTGCTCAGTCTCAAGGGCGAGAAAGGATTCGATGATCCGGGCCTGCGTTGCATGCCCAGGCTCCTCAGCAAGAGGTACGGACTCTTCGAGTACTACCGGGTGATCGATGTCCGCGACGCGGCGGCTTACGCCAAAGGGCACATCCCGAACGCGGAACGCTGGCCCGCCGGTGAGGAACGCAGCGAGCGCCAGCCTCGCACAGCAGACCTCGTAAGGCAAAAGCTTGGTTTGCTCGCTGTCCAGCCTGCAATGACCATCGTGATCTACGACGATACCGTGACGCCAGCAGCAGCCCACTTATGGTGGGACCTCGTTCGCGCCGGCCATAAGAACGTGGCTATTCTGGACGGGGGAGTCCGGGGCTGGGCCGATGAGGACAGCTACATGACCACCGTGGTTACACCCTTGGTGCCGAGCGCCTATGTTTCCTCAGAAGTGGCGGAAGTCGCGGCTGTCCGTGCCGACCGGGACTGCCCCCTACTCCACCTCAGAGCAGGATTGCCGCAACCATCTACTAGCGTCTTCGACTGGGAGCGAACTGTTACCGACGGGCAGCTCCGAACCGCCGCCGAGATTCGTGAGTATCTCAACCGTAGCGAAATCAAATTCCCCGGTGCCTACCGCGTGGAAGGAAGCGACGCCGAGGCTTCCTTTCTCGTCTACCTGCTCCGCCTCCTCGGCTACCAACGAGCCCACTACGATCCCATCGGCAAGTTGCTAGCCGTTGATAGCCCCGACCTGCTCGCGTCAGAGTCTCGAACCCACCTCACAGCACCACTACAACCCTGAGACACGAACTCCCCGCTGAAGCCCGGCGCTACCAAACCAAAATGCGTTGCTACCCCCCGCCTCGGCGTGTTTGACTCACTTTAACCCAAGCGTGATAGTAATCTGGCTTCAATACACATGCGGGCACATTGAGGAGCGAGCGGAATTGGGAAAGGAAATCCCCGTTAAGTGCTCTCATTCGTCGCCGACCGCGGTGCTCGGCAAGACCGTTTATATGACACTGTCAGCGGCACAAAGCAATCGAAAGCCCCGTCCCGACAGGGATGATCCAGAGAACGTCGACCTTCAGACGCAAGGCTATAAACGCGCCCCCAGCCAGCAGCAGGTGCACCCAGTCCCAGGTGACGCCCTGGGCAAAACGAGCCGTGACTGTCAGTAACAGCCCCACAAATGAGCACAGAATCCCGTTGATTACCTTACCGAACAAAGGCATGGTGCGCAATCGGTCGAAGTGAGGCGCCGTCGCCACCAGCATGAGAAACGAGGGCAGAAACACACCCACCGTCGCCATCGCACCCCCTCCAGGCCCCGCGAGAAAATATCCAATGAACGTGGCCGTGATTACAATAGGGCCGGGTGTGATTTGGCCAAGCACGATGCCATTCAGAAGGGTGGGACCGTCCAGCCAACGGCGCACCTCGACGACCTCGTGGAACATCAGGGGCACGGATGAGAATCCGCCGCCGAAGGCAAACAGGTCGATCCGGAACATCGTTACCGCTAGGTCGAACATCCGTCGTTGCACCAACCAGAGCCTCAGAAACGCCAGTGCTGTTGCCGCCACGATGATCATCACCGTCTTTGTCGTGGGCGGCATCGATGGGCGAGTCGGCCCGAAGCCTTGGGCGGATGGCGAAGCGGGGACCAGCAGCGCCGCCAACAGCCCCGCCAGCACGATCACTAAGAACGGGCTCGCCTGCCAGGCAAACAGGGCTACGGCTAGTGCGACGATGAGCACCTGCGACCAGCGCTTCAGCGACGTCTTGCCGAACGACACGGCAGCGTTGGCGACCAGCGCCACGATGATGGCCCGCAAACCGCTGAATGCCGACATGATCGCCGGGACGGTGTGTGTGCGCGCATACAGTCCTGACAGCAGCATCATCAACACAAATGCTGGCAAACCGAAGCCCACGAAGCTGGCTGCCGCCCCGGGCACACCGCGTACTCGCAGGCCAACATACGCCGCGGTCTGCATCGCCGTGGCGCCGGGGATCGCCTGACACAGGGCGACGCCGTCATCGAACGCGTCGGCGCGAAGCCAGCGTCTTTTCTCCACTGCCATGTGCCGAATGTAGGCAACCATGGCTGGACCACCGAAGGCCGTCAGGCCCAACATTAGAAATGATGTAAACAATCCCACCAACGGCGGCACAGTGGTCGAATCCCGAACTTGCGCCTGATCCGCAGCCGTGGTGAGGTCGTTGCTCTTCACTCGATATTCCTTTCGAACCTGCGGCAGGACAAATAAACCAGTCTCTCGTGGGCGACTTGAATCCAGCTCGCACTCGCATTGTACTACGAAGGCGTTTTGCTCGAAGATGCCTGTCAGACGATCAAGCGCAGGTACAACAACCGCGCTCCAACGCAGTACGTACGCTCCATTCCCACCGCACCACGGTGCGCAGCCCGAAATTCGCAGGGCGCTGCACACCTAACGACGCAATGCACACTATCATCACTTATGTGACAAACGGCATAGCACTCGACACCGACAGCGTCTTCACGCTCACGTAACACAACTGATCTGCGAACATGCCGCGCGCATCTCAACCTGTTGCCTCACGTCATCTTCGGACCTGTCGTCTGCGACACGAAAACGGCTGATTTCGGTATATAGTCAGAAAGCAACACGCTGGGGCTCAGTGGGTTGGCGGACCTCCGGAATAGTCAAAGAGGGGCAACAAATAATCAACGAGTAGGCAAAAGGCTTAAGGGAGGACGCCCCGGGAAACCTGGTTAGGATCGGTGCCTTCCATTAAGGCGGCGCGGAACGGGCGGTATTGATGGCATGTCCAGTCGAAGACTTCAGTGTCGAGCAAGCGGCGATACCAGTCTGCCAACAGTCCGAAGCAAACGTTGCGCTTGCTGTTCCTGAACTGCCAGGACACAAACTTCAGCACGTCCTCGGTGGACGCAAGGTACAGGAAGCGGTCGAGGTCTTGCTCGGCCTCGAACTTATTGAAAACCTCGGCGTACAGTCCCTCGCTCTTGGCCGTGCGCTCATACTCGAGCGCGAACGTTGCGTCACGATCGTCAACTCTGATCGTCACGATTGCGTCGTAGACCTTTCCATTGCGGACACCCATGGACAGGTTCCTTGACCGCAATTGGATCTCCGGCACCCATCGCACGAGCAAATCCGCGCGCAAGAGGCTGAGGTAGATGTTATTGAGTTCGAGTGAGTGGGCCACCTGGAGTTCTTTATTGTTTCGGTCCGGCTTGGCGGGCGTGGTGAGGAATTGCTCGCCAATACCTGCCAGCTCGAGTTCCCCAGCAGGTGTGATGGAATACACAAAGGCTTTGCTTGCGCACGGCACCGTGCGCCGCGCGATCATGCCATACTTGGTAAGGCGCCGCGCTCTCCAGTTAAAAGTCGAGCGGCTCGACTCGTACCTACCAAGCTGCATGAACTCAAACAGTTGGTCGTGGGTGACGAAGCCGGAGCGCAACACTTGGCGAAGCAGCGGGTAGTCGTGCTCGGAATTCAAACTGATGCAGTCCTTAATGTAACGCATTCTTGACCTCCTAAAAGAGTTATGGATCCAGATTCTTTCCTTTAGCTTTGCTCAGGGCCAGAATGACAGTGAAGGGAAAACCTTAAAGCGTCGGTCGAGGCAGCACGCGAACTTATGCCACAAGTTGCAAGCGTGCAATCCAGCGACGGGCGGGCGCTGCCTGTAATATGTACGTCCCCACGTCACTGCGTATCCACCCGTACGCTGGCAAGAGCAGCATGAATTCCTGCTCCTCACCGCATTCGCTAAATGAAATGAGTAGTCCGTTGTCAGACTTCCATCCACTGTCGCCAACGTGCAGCCGGCCAATCTCACTTTGTCTGGCAACAACCAAGAAGAAGTCAGGCTCCCGCGGTGCTGCGAGCACGTACTTGAACAGGATCTTGTTCCGTCCCTGCCAGACACATGGCTCACCGCACTCGAACACGTGGTTGACCATTCGCTGGGGATAGTTTGGGTTGAAGCCACTGGTCGAATTGAAGCGCGCGTAGCCGGCGACCTTCGAACGCGTACGGATCGTTCCGTTGACGTGACCGGGCTTTTTTGTACCAGGTGAAATGAGAGAGAATTCACCTAAGGAGGAGTACCGGTCATGTCGACGAAGAGGTACAAGCCAGAGCAGATTGTAAACCTGCTTCGGAAGATTGAAG
>Ga0326728_10009788_pt1 | contig 22830 bp, 20 predicted proteins | sample MB3enrmetagenome_FD_207602 | JGI IMG/M metagenome (GOLD analysis project Ga0326728, IMG submission 207602) | Lab enriched peat soil microbial communities from McLean, Ithaca, NY, United States - MB31MN | ecosystem: Environmental > Terrestrial > Soil > Wetlands > Peat | place: USA: New York... | reverse complement strand
TTCTCATCCCGGTTTATCGAAAATATGATCTCCCCGTCTTTCGTCCGGTCAAGCGCCGTACCTGCCCCCTACATCTCGATGTTTATGCGAAGTCCGGCTGCACGTTCTGGCCCATATCCCGGATAGACTTCCTCCGGGTTCTCTCTAGCGGAGCATATTACCGGAGATAACCATCCTCATCACCTCCGAGGTCCCTTCATAGATCTCGGTGATCTTGGCGTCGCGGTACAGGCGCTCTACTTTAGTCCCCTTGATATAGCCGATTCCGCCATGGACCTGAACTGCGCGGTTTGTCTGGCGGGATGCTGCCTCCGAGGCAAAAAGTTTTGCCATAGCGGCTTCCTTGCTGTAGGGAAGCCCCTGGTCGTAGCACCATGCCGCGTGATAGGTGAGAAATCTCGCTGCGTCGACATCGGTCGCCATATCCGCGATCATCCACTGAATTGCCTGGAATGTCGAGATAGCTTTGCCGAACTGTATCCTGTCCTTCGAATACTTGACCGATTCGTCGAGCGCGGCCTGTGCAATGCCCAGCGCCTGGGCGGCGATACCGATTCTTCCGCCGTCAAGGGTCATCATCGCGATCTTGAATCCCTGACCTTCTCCTCCGAGAAGATTTTCTTTGGGGACGATGCAGTCTTTGAAGAGCACTTCCGAGGTAAGAGCGCCGCGGATGCCCATCTTGTTCAGATGCTTTCCTATGACCAGACCCGGGGCTCCCGCCGGTACGATGAAGGCGCTGATTCCCTTTGTGCCCTTTGATTTGTCGGTCATCGCGAAAGCTATGATGACGCCGGCAACAGGGGCATTGGAGATGAAAATCTTGCTGCCGTTCAGTACGTAGTGGTCACCATCGAGCACGGCGATAGTCGATGAGGATGCGGCGTCCGTGCCCGCGCCGGGTTCGGTCAGGGCGAAGGCGCCAAGCGTTTCCCCCTTGCACAGCGGTACGAGGTATTTCTGTTTCTGCTCTTCTGTGCCGAATTTGAAAAGTGGAAAGCTTGCGAGCGAAGTGTGGACTTCGAGTGTAAATCCCGTGGCCGCGCACGCACGGCAAATTTCTTCGACAACAATCGCGTAGCTGAGATAGTCCGAGCCTGCCCCGCCGTATTGCTGCGGGTAGGGGATGCCCAGCCAGTCCTGCTCGGCCATTTTCTTGATGGTATCGGCCGGAAACTTCGGTTCACTGTCTGTAAGTTCCGCCAGGGGGTCCACATAATTTTCGCAAAATTCGCGAACGCTTGCCCGGATCAGTTTGTGTTCTTCGGTCAGGTTGAAATCCATTGCGGTTCCTTTCTGGTAAAAGACAGGGTCTGGAAACTACTACTTCTTCTTTTCCGGCTCCGGAATCTCTTCCTGGATGCCGGCTATCTTCCTGGCATAATCCGCAAACTGGTCAACCGGCGTGAGCGCCCGCACCACCAGCTTGGCCCCATCGGGCGAGCCGCCGCCGTGCATGCAGCCGGGGACACCCGCGCCCAGGGTGAGCCATTCGGTAAGCCTTGCGGCGCGCGCCCTAGCCTGGGCGCTGTATTTGTCGGACGCCTTCACCGCCTTTTCAATGATCGGCCCGTACTCGGGGTTTTGGAAATCCAGGTAAGAGGGGAAGCAACCCGTCTCTACAATACCCCCGCCGATGTCCTGGCAGATCCGTTTGGTCTCGTAGGGCAAAGTGGCTACATGGACTTTGTTGGCATGCGCGGTGAGCGAATCGGAAACCCAAGTGCCGCCCGGCCCCTTTTTGCCAAGAGCCATGGCTCCGATCCCCATGGCGTAAGTGGTCTCGTTATTCACCGACATCTCAACTATCTTGTTAGCGAACGTGCCAGCGGCCAAACCGTTCACTCTGGCCATGAGCGCACCTGCGCCGATCATAACGTCCCCCTGTCCGGCGACGCAGGCGCCGATGCATGCACGGTAGTTTGCCGTGAAGTACTCGATTATCTTGCCCGTATACTTGAACTCCTTACACATAAAAACTCTTTCATTGGGCACGAAGCAGTCCTGGAAAAGGAGATAGGCCTGGGTGATGCCGGTTTCCGGGATGTCCCAGCCTTCTTCCAGTTCTCTTCCGTCGCTCGCGCGGCGGGCTTCAACGATCCTGAGACCCTCGATGTCCTTGGGAACTACGCACGTCACTGCATAGTCCTGGTCTTCTTCGCGGTACCCACTGCCCGGTAAGATGAAAATTTCGTTGGATGCGGCTACTCCGCAAATCATTGTTTTCACGCCGCTGATGACGATTCCGTCCGGGCGTACTTCCTTGATGTGCACGTTGCTGTCGGGGTTTGATTGCTGCGATGGCCTTTTGCTGCGGTCGCCCTTGGCGTCTGTGAGGGCGCCGGCCACAACCAGCCCCTTCTCCTGAGAATACAAAATCCATTTTCTCAGTCGCTCCTGGTAGTTGGTGCCGTACTCCTTGTCCGTCATGGTCGCGATGTTCCACATTACATTCTGAGCGTTCCAGCCGACGCAGACACCGCCGTTGCAGCTGCCGTTGAAACGGTACATCCATCTTTTGAGCTTTGAATTGGCCATGATGTCTTCCAGAGTCTCCATCATACCATTCCATCGGTGTATCTTCTCACCGGTAAACGAGGAAATCATCGTGAAATCGTCGGCATACTGCGGGTCGTTGGATGCGTCGAAAGCCCGCGCATGGCTCTCTACAGTTCGCCTGGTAGCCGGATCGGTGGTAATGTCTTCAATGAGCTTGCCGAATTTGTAGACATTCGGCCGCATTTCCTTGAGAGATTTCAGATATTCATTTCTAGTCTTAAGCGCCATTTTCGTTTTCCTCTGGTTTAGTTTTAAGTTGTTCGCCTATTTCATGGATACGGCTGGAGGTTGGGCGGTTTCGCCGTTTTTAGCCAGCACTTCAGCTTTGATGCCCATTGGAATTTTTTCACTGAAAATCCGAGGGTCCATTTGTTTAAGGTCCGGAGATACGTTGGGCTTAAAATCCATCTGGGCCAGAATGTCCTTCTCCAGGTTGACTCCTTTGCGGATCCTGCCCTCTTTGACTATCTCTAACTTTCCATCGCCGATCCGGAAATCGAATCCGCCGGCGGTAAAGGTCCCGCAGAAAATTACCTTTCTTGTGCTTTGTGTGATGTTGATGAAACCACTCGCCCCGGCTATTCTCGGCCCAAATTTGCTCACGTTGACATTGCCGAACTGGTCCATCTCGGCCATTCCGAGCACGGCGAAATCAAGGCCGCCTCTATCAAAGAAATCGAACATCAAAGGATGGTCGAGAAGCGCATCGGCGTTGATAGACGCCCCGAAATAGAGCCCTCCCAGGGGGACTCCGCCGATCATTCCCGGTTCGACCGTCATCGTCATTAGATCGCTTATTCCTTCTTCGGAGAAAACTACCCCTACCCCAGGCGGCATGCCGATTCCAAGGTTCACGACTGCATTGGGTATCATTTCCATTGCGCACCTGCGGCACACTACCTTGCGCTCGTCGAAGGGCAGCGGCTGGACTTCGCTCGGGGGTATCCTCACTTCGCCGCAAAGCGCAGGGTTATAGGGCTCGGCCATTGGTATCTGCCCGTGGTTTTCGGGTTTTGCCACCACGATTGCGTCAACCGACACACCTGGGATCTTTACCATCATCGGATTGAGCGTCCCGGCTTTCACCTTTCTCTCCACCTGGACTATCACTTTGCCGCCACAGCCTTTTGCGACCGGCGGCAGGCACATGAATTCAAGAGAGATCGCCTCACGCTCGATTGAAATATTTCCGTTCTCATCGGCGCTGGTCCCTCGAACAGATGCCAACGGGTTACTTACGATCGAAAAAAGGATTTTTCCCGCTGACCGAAAGAGGAATACCCAGAATGATGTCCCAGTCCACCAAGCCCAGATCGCGAACCGCCACTCCCACCCGGTACATTATTCGGCTGTCCACATTATGCATGCTGGCTGTCTTGACGGCGGAACCTAAGGCGATACCCAAATCAATGAGGCGATAAGCACAAACGGGTCCTTTGAATTCAACATCAACCGGTTCATGTCGGACCAGGTCTTGACATGTCATAAACCCGCATGCCCCACAATCAAGACCGCATGGGGCGGCATTTTTCAACCCGATCAGCACCAGAGCATCACTCTTTGCGATATTCTCGCCATCGCGTTCAAAGTGGGTTTTTCCCGTCCTTTGCTCATAAACCTTCATGGCGTCGCGAATCCTGTTCAGATCGTCGCCGCTTACGATCTTTACCTGCACATAGTTCTCACCCTTGCTCTTGGGCGCGGTGACCGCCGAGACGGCCATCAATTGGGCAACCACGTTTACACCGTTCAGTTCGTCCATAAGAAGCCCTTCCTCGAAAAAGGCAAGGCCGGCCGGTGCGGAGCAACCGATCCGCCGGGTCGGTCAAAGCGTTTTCTTTTATTGGGTCAATTCAAAAATAGAAGCCTTTGGATCGAATAATCCCCAGGTTTTTAATGCCTGGTCGAGTTCTTTGTACTGGGTTGCCGCCTCTTTGAGATCAGTCCCCTCCATGGTAGCCAGAATTGCCTGCTTGAGTGCAGTCACGCCGGCTTGCAGTCCTCCGGGGTGCCCATGCATGGCGCCCCCGGCCCAGATGATCATAACGGATCCGATATCGTTCATTAGCGCAGGGACCATTTTCTGGCATCCCCGTTAGCGCATCCATAGCGTGGATTCGCGGTCCCCGCAGCCGGCTCGCACAACATGCCGTGTTATGCCTTCCCAGTGAAGGCAAGACGGCGCTCGATCAGTCCCCGTCAGCTATTCGTTCCTGTCCGGTCGAGCAAACGCACGCAGGACAAGCCGCAAGAGGGTGGGACCTCCTGTTGGAGATCCACGCCAAAGACGTCTTCGATGGCGGCTTTGATCTGTTCACGAACTGCTTTGGAGGTCAGGCCGGCCGCTTCGCAAGATTCCAAACCCGTATGCGACCGCCCAAGCCTGCCGTTGTCCAGGGAGGCGGTCTCGCAGCCATTCGATAGACGCTCTAATTCGATCTCACGCACGATGGAAGTCATCTTCACACCCTGAAGTCCGCACGGGTCGATCCAATCAAACGGTTCCAGCGACACATTCACATTGAGGGCGAACCCATGAAATGCAATCCCTCGGCGGATAGCTATTCCCAAGCTACCCAACTTGCGGTCGCCCACCCAGACCCCCCGGTTGAGAGGATTGCGGGCGGCGTGAACGCCGAATTTGGCCGCAGTTCGGATCATGACTTCTTCCAGCCGTTCCACATAGGTGGTGACCGTCAGCCCGGCGGCGCGCACGTCAATGACCGGGTATCCGACCAGTTGACCCGGACCGTGAAATGTGATGTCGCCGCCGCGTTCCACGTGCACTATCGGGATTTGTGCTTCCTCGAAAACAGTTTTCGGGACCCTGATATTTGTCAGTCCGCCCCTGCGGCCGAGAGTGAAGACCGGCGAATGTTCCGTGAGAAGGAGAATATCTGTCGCGATCGCCCCGGAGCTTATTGCAGCAACCAGACGCAATTGAAGGTCATGGGCCTCTTCGTAATTCATCAGCCCCAGGTCGGCGCAGAGCCATGCCGACCGCTTGTTGGTTTTTGGTTCGTTATTTCTGATTTTCAATTCCTGATTTCCACCTCGAAAAGCTCTCGATGGGTTGCGCTCCGCTCCACCCATCCTACGCACTGATTTGCCAATTCCTGCTTCCCGGTTCTCAATTATCCTCTAATTCCTAATTCCTAGGCTTCAGCCGGAATCGTAAGTCCAGGTTTTAGCGCGCCGGATCGGCGGTATTCGAAAAAAATGGCGCAGCCGTCGTCGGTTTTGGAATGGGGCGTCGAATTCCTCATTAAAAGCGAATTTAGGAATTTAGGGATATGGGAATTCAGGAATTAAAAACGATTCCCTCAATTCGTAATTCCTCACTGCTAACTCCTAATTGCACTCAATCAGCTTCCTGCGTGATAGGAGCTCCGGACCAGCGGTCCGCTTGCCACTTTTTCAAAGCCCATTTCGAGCGCAATTTTTCTCCAGTCGTTAAATTCTTCAGGAGGAACAAAGCGCTCCACCGGAAGGTGGTATGCCGACGGCTGCAGATATTGGCCAAGCGTCAGCAGAGTGCAGCCGGCCGCCAAGAGGTCCTGGAGAGTCTTATGAATCTCCTCGGGCGATTCCCCGAGACCAAGCATCAGGCCGGACTTGACCGGAAGAAAAGGGTCGTGGCCTTTCGCCCGGCGGAACAGTTCCATGGATCTTTCGTAGAAAGCCCCGGGCCGTACCGGCGGGTAGAGGCGCTGGACGGTTTCTATGTTGTGATTCAATACGTCCGGCCGGGCATCGACTACCGTAAAAAGCGCTTCGGAGTCCCCCTGGAAGTCCGGAATCAGCACTTCTACGAGCGCTTCCGGGATTTTTTCGCGGATGGCTTTCATGGCCGCCGCAAAAAAAGATGCTCCGCCATCCGAAAGATCGTCGCGCGTGACGGAGGTAACTACGACATAGCGCAATCCCAGGCTGCGAGCGGCTTCAGCCACTCTCAACGGTTCTTGCGGATCGGGCGGGATCGGCGGGCCGTGCTCCACCGCGCAAAAGCGGCAGTTGCGAGTGCATCGGGAACCCATAATCAAGAAGGTTGCCGTCTGTCTCGAGAAGCATTCCCATTGGTTGGGACACTTCGCTTCCTGGCAGACCGTATGAAGCCCGCTTTTGCCGATCAGAGACCTGACCGTCTCAAAATCCGATCCTGTCGGGAGCTTCAGTTTAAGCCAGGCAGGCTTGCGGATGGGTGGTTTTTCAGGTTCGGGCTGCATAATTATGCGCTCCGTGCTAAAAATGAAGAGTTCGACCAAATGCATTGAGCACCGATTCCTGCATCATTTCCGACAGGGTCGGGTGAGGGAAGACCGTATGCATCAGCTCCTCCTCTGTGGCTTCCAGATCCCTTGCCAACCCAAATCCATGAATCATTTCGGTCACTTCGTGGCCGACCATATGAGCTCCCAAGAGTTCCCCGGTTTGAGCATCGAAAATGGTTTTGACCAAACCTTGAGGTTCTCCCAGGGCAATCGCTTTACCATTACCGGCGAAGGGAAAACGGCCCACCTTGATCTCGTGCCCCCGGTCTCTGGCCTGCATTTCAGTCAGCCCGACCCTGGCAACCTGGGGATTGCAATAAATGCATCCCGGAATTTTAGACTTGTCCAAAGGAGATACACCCGTCTTCGCGGCGATCTTTTCGACGCAAATGATCCCTTCGCGGCTTGCTTTATGAGCAAGGCACGGTCCGCCACAGACATCGCCAATGGCATAAATTCCCTCGATCGATGTCCGGAAATATTCATCGACAGCGATAAAACCGTTTTTATCAAGGTTGATTCCAACGTCTTCAAGACCGATACCTTCGACATTCGGACTCACCCCGACGGCGGAGATGACCCGGTCTACGATGATCTCCAGGTCTTTCCCATCTTTTTCGATGACGGTGGCAACACTCTTCTTTCCGCGCCTCAACTCTTTTAGCCTGGCGCCGGTATAAAAATCCATGCCCTGCTTTTCCATGGATTTTCGTACCGTTTCAGAAACTTCTGCGTCCTCCAAGGGCAGGATTTGGGGCAACATTTCTACAACCGTCACCCGGGCGCCAAATGTGTGGTAGAAGCTGGCGAATTCCATGCCGATCGCTCCCGAGCCGACGATCAACAAGGATTTCGGCACGGAATCCGGGACCAGAGCCTCCTTATAGGTCAAAACCATTTTACCGTCGGGTTCCAAACCGGGAAGGACCTTGGCTCTAGCCCCGGTTGCGATGATAATATGGTGGCTGGAGAGCTGCTCCGGGGTTATACTTTTCTTTTCAACAGTAACCTGGCCCTTTCCACGCAGCCTGGCATACCCATCAATAACCGCAACATGGTTCTTCTCGAGAAGATGTCCGACCCCCTGGTTCAGTTGTTGAGATATGTCACGGGACCGCCGGACGATCTTCTTCAGATCGAAATCAAGGCCATCGACGGAGAGACCGAAAGAACCAGCACGTTTTATGTGGTTAAAGACTTCAGCCGACCGCAACAAGGCTTTCATCGGGATACAACCCCAATTAAGACAGACCCCTCCCAGGTGCTCCCGCTCGACCAAAACCGTATTGAGCCCCAATTGCGAAGCTCTGATTGCGGCAACGTAGCCGCCCGGTCCGCCACCTATAATGGCCACGTCGAAATGCTTCATCGATTTCCCTCCATTAGAGCGAGCGCGGATTCAACCACTGCCTCAACGGTGATACCAAAATGAGCGAACAGTTTATCGGCAGGCCCGGAGGCGCCAAACCCCTGCATGCCGATAAACAGGTCCTTTCGATCGAGATATTTGTGCCAACCAAAGGACAGCGCGGCTTCAATGGCAATGCGAGAGCAATTGGCACCGAGAACGTTCGTCTGATAGGATTGGTCCTGTTCATCAAACAACTCCATACACGGCATGGAAACCACCGCGCTCGGCACCCCTCGCGTTTGAAGAATCGTCCGTGCCTGCAAGGCAAGGTGAACTTCAGAACCGGAGGCGATCAACGTCAGCGCCCGCTCTCCGCCTTCAGCCTCTCCCAGGACATAAGCGCCTTTTGCAGCAAGGTTCTCGGCCACATGGCCGGTGCGGACAGGGGGTAAATTTTGACGAGTCAATATCAAGGCTGTAGGCCGCGACTTACTTTGCAGGGCCACGGCCCAGCATTCGGCGGTTTCCACGGCATCGGCGGGCCTCATCACATTGAAATTCGGAAGCGCGCGCAGGGTCGCCAATGTTTCGACCGGCTGATGGGTTGGTCCGTCCTCACCCAATCCGATGGAGTCATGGGTCAGGATATAGATGATTCTCTGTTTCATGAGGGCGGAAAGGCGCATGGCCCCCCGCATATAGTCGGCAAAAACCAAAAAGGTACCCGAATAGGGGATAATACCGCCATGGAGGGCCAGACCATTCATTATGGCGGCCATCCCATGTTCGCGAACCCCATAGTGGATATAGCGGCCGGAAAAGTCGTTTCTAGTGATCGCTTTCATATCCTTTGTACGAGTATTGACGGAGCCGGTCAGGTCCGCCGAGCCTCCTACCAGTTCCGGCAGGAGGGGCGTCAATACTTCCAACACTTCACCCGAAGCGTTCCGGGTCGCCTTTGCCTGTTCTTTTCGAGCAAGGCTTTCCTTGTACGCGAGGAATGCCCTCTCCCATGTCTCAGGGAGTTCTCCATTCATCAACCTTGCAAATTCACCTGCGGCTTCCCTGGGCAGTTTTTCCAATCTTTCCTGCCAAGCTTCGCGCTGCCGCTTTCCTTGAAGACTTGCCCTACGCCATGCAGCCACCATCTCATCGGGTACTTCAAAGGGCTCATAGGGCCAGTTGAGTTTCTCTCTGGCGCCTTCAATCTCCTTCGCTCCCAAAGGGGAACCGTGGCAGGCGCAAGACCCGGCTTTGGTCGGACATCCGAAACCGATCGTCGTTTTGCAGCCTATGAAGGATGGGGAGGAGGTCGTTTGCGCACTGGAAATAGCTTCCGTCAGCGCCTCCCAGTCATGACCGTCCACCGACTGGCAATGCCAGCCACTGGCCTCGAATCTTTTGCATTGATCATCGCCGACCGCCAACCTGGTCTCGCCATCGATCGTGATACTGTTGTTGTCCCAGAGAACGATCAATTTGGACAAGCCCAGATGCCCGGCCAAAGAAATTGCCTCCTGACAAACACCCTCCATTAGGCACCCATCACCAACCAGGGCATAGGTGTAGTGATCAACGAGGTCATTTCCGAACCGCGCATTCATGATGCGCTCTCCCAGAGCCATGCCGACGGCAGAGGCGATGCCCTGACCGAGAGGCCCTGTGGTCATTTCGATTCCGCCGGCAAGGCCGTATTCAGGATGTCCGGCGGCCCTCGAACCCAACTGGCGGAACCTGCGTATATCGTCCAGGGTCATGTCTTTGTAGCCCGTAAGATAGAGAAGCGCGTAAAGCAACATAGAGCCATGGCCGGCGGACAGCACGAAGCGGTCACGGTCGGCCCAATCCGGCCTATCGGGATCAAATTTCAAAAAACGGTTGAAAAGAACGGTTGCAATGTCCGCAGCTCCAAGCGGCATCCCGGGATGTCCAGAATTCGCCGCATCAACTGCGTCCATCGCCAGGAAGCGAAGCGCATTCGCCATCTTGTGATAATCGATTTGAGAATCAAGCAGCATAGGTAGAACCTTTTGACCTTGAGAAAATTTGCCGGACTATTAAGGGGCCAGGGGCAATATTGGAGTTGTCATGATACATTCCTTCCAGGAGGGCATTCCGGGCGCAGCCCGGAGCACAGCCGGTTTCATCTTTTGCTAACAAATGACTGACCGACTTTCCTCATTTCAAACTGCTGCGCCACGAAATCTACCGTGCCACGGGTGGCTGCTGCAAATTCCGCGGCCGTGGCGATAAAGGGAGCATAGCGGGAGAACTCCTCAGGTTGCATTCCGTCGAACTCATAGGATTGCCGGAAATAAGGCAGTTTCATCAGCATTTCCAGCGTTTCCGGTGGAGGCTCCTCGTTTATGGTGTTGGGGTCGAACTCATCAAGTTGGTCCTCGATGCGCATGAGCTGCGCGATATACCCGGGAGGACAGGTATAAACGAAATCGCCGCCCGCCAGTTTCTCGATATGCCAACTTTTGGCTTTCCCTCCCGGCAGGTCGGAACGGACCCGCATGCTGCACATAAGCATCTTTGATGGATGATTCTTCTCTTTCCCGTATTTGTAAGCCCTCTTCATGATGGCCAATTCCGCCCAAAGGACGTCTTCGGCAGTGAGCGTTATGCCCCGCGCCTCCGCCTGTGCTTTAAAGTCTCCAAGAGATCCGAAGCGCGCCGACATATGGGTAATAACCGAGCGCCAGCGACTGAGGTCGACCCCGTTTTTCTTGGCAGTCTTGAGGCCGTCGGAAACTGCTTCCATACAACGAAGGTATTGGGGAACTGAAAAAGAGGTCGTGTTGTTCGTCGCAATGCCCTTAGATGTCAGGAACTCGATGACCTCATATCCTTCCTTCGATCCGGGAATTTTGATCATCATATTGGGCGCCAGGGCGGCGATTTGCAGCGCCTGGGAAATCATCTTATCCTTATCGGTCACGTAGCGTGGATCAACCTGTCCGGAAACATAACCGTATTTGCCCTTCGATTTTTCCCAGACGTGGCGGATCATGTCGGCTCCGCGCCGCAGAATTTCCTGGTAAGTCACCCAAAAAATTTCCTCCACACTTTGGCCAGGATGCTCGGCAATTATTTCCTGGATGCGTCCTCTCCAATAGGAGGGGTCGTCTTTAATTACGTTCAGACTCAAAGGGGGGTTCGTCGTTACGCCCCTGAAGAACATCTCTCCGTTTCCGGTCGGATCAAACAGACGATTCAACTGCTCTCCCCAGATCTCCCTTTTTGATTCCGGGGCGCTTTTCAGCATGCTCTCTTTCCAATTGGCGTAAACAAGGGGCGAAGAGTCCCACCAAATTTCACACTCCGGGTTTGTCTGTCCAAGCTTTTCCAAAATGTTCAAATGCATTTTCTATTCCTCCTGCGATTAGAGGGCGGATTAACCCAATAGCTTTTTTGCCTTTGCGGACTTCCACCCTCTCAGTCGCAACCAGCCTCTCAAAAAAAGACTCAAGTGTTATTTATTAAGATATCTATTCTCTTGAAACTCTCTCTAACCTTTCCAACGGAAGCAACGATGGAAGAGTCTTCCACCAAATCACATTGTAGAGGAAGCATGTTCAAGCATTTTTTCTGATGTAGATGCGTATACGCCTCTCTCAATGTCCGACGGCTCGGGTAGTGTGCATTCTTTTTCACTATACTGCACTGCATCTTCTATCTCTCTTCGCACGCGCTTTTCGACTGCGTCGTATTCAGCATCGGTCAAAATACCTTCTGCTGTAAGTTCCTTTCTGAATCTGGCCACCGGGTCCTTCTCTTCTCCCTTTTTCCTCATCTCATCAGTTCGATAGATATCCGCATCAGTTATAGAATGGCCTGCCCACCGATGGACCACGCATTCTATGAGAGATGGACCTTTTCCTTCTCTAGCTCTTGCAATCGCTTTACTCGTCTCATGAAATACTTGTCGCACATCATTTCCGTCCACTGTGGTTCCTGGAATACCATAAGCTTTAGCTCGTACGGATAACCGCTCCAATCCGGTAGCTTTTTCAACAGGAACAGACATGGAATATCCGTTATTCATCAGCGCAAAGACGACAGGGAGTTTCAAGGCTGCTGCCATGTTGACACCTTCATGAAAATCTCCCCGATTCGCTGCGCCATCGCCAAAAAAACATACGATGACTGCGCCGCGCTTGTCCATTTTCAACCCTAGTCCCGCACCGACTGCAATAGGAATAACGCCTCCGATTACACCCGGCATCGGGATGATGTGCTTAGATAAATCACCATACATATGAGATCCCGTCGGCGCTCTTCCACCTTGACATCCTTCCTTTTTTGCAAAGTATCCCGCCATAAGATCTTTCAGACTCATGCCCCTCATGAGCGCAGGGGCCTTTCCCCGGTGAGTGAGCGCTACGTAGTCTCTTTCTTCCAGCCCGAAACAAATGCCAACGTTTGCGGCCTCTTGTCCGATGCCGGGATGATGATGCCCTCTCAGGCGAGCCTCCTTGATCAGAGAAGTTACACGTTCCTCTAACCTCCTGCCAAGGACTATCCAGTAAAGCATATCTTTCAACTGTGCGTCCGATAGTTTCATTTCCGGTCTCCATAGGCTGAAAAAACAGCTTGAGTTTATATCTGATCAGTGCAATGTAAGTGTCAGCGACTTGATGTCTTCAAGCTTTGCCTTGAATTCTGTGGTAAAGCGCGCGCCAGGGACCCCTTGAACAGCTCTGTGATCGTAAGTGAAAGTAACTTCCATGCACTTTCGAATCGCGATCGATCCATTGACAACCATTGGAAGTTCACGTACCGTAAAAACACAAATCATTGTGCTCTGGGGTGGAACGATCAACGAAACGCCCCCCTCAATGCCCGTAACTCCCATGTTGGAGATAGTTATTGTTGCATCTTGCAAGTCCTTTGGTTCCAGTTTACCGTTGCGGGCTTTCTCTATCAGCTCCCGCATTTCCTCGGATATTTGAATGATCGACTTCTCCTGAACATGCTTCACAACAGGAACAACCAGTTTTCCCTGGGCATCTATGGCAACTCCCACGTTAATATTTTTTTGTATTATGAAACGGTCCGGATAACAATAAGCGTTAGCTTCCGGAGTAAGTCTTACACCAGCCTGTATGGCTTTCAACATGAAAGGCAGATAAGTCAGCCGAGGCAAGTTCTTGTTGTCTTTCAAAGAAGATATGAAGTCGGTAAGTTCGGTGACATCGATTGTTACTACCTGGCTAATAATGGGCGTTTCTTTCCAGCTTGCCGTCATTCTGTCTGCAATTACCTTCCGCCAGCCAGTGAGTTTAACTACCTCAAAATCTTCTGATGCTTCTTCCATCCCGGTTACCGGGCTCTCCTCCAGCTCGGTTTCCACGGTTACCGGGCACTTCTCCTGCTCGACTTGCCTATCGCTGCGCATGGACTCTGCGAATTTCAAAACATCGGTTTTCGTGATTCTCTCTCCGGCGCCAATTCCCTCTGCCACCCTTTCCAGATCTATGCTAAGTTTTCGTGCAAGGTTCCGCGCCAACGGCGTTACACTTATCCTTCGTCCTTCCCGCGCAAAAGAAGGGCCTTCAGGCATCTCTGATCCTTCGTCTGTTCTTCCGACAGAAACAGGCTTTTCAGTTGCCTCTTCAAGAACAGCTCCAGCTCCATTGTCTGAAATACACCCCAACACAGCGCCAACCTGTACTAAGCTTCCTACACCGTAACGAATTTCTGACAATATCCCCGAAACCGCAGCAGGAATTTCAACATTTATCTTCTCCGTCTCCACCGACACTACCGCGTCATCCTTGTTCACCTTATCGCCTACACGGAAATGCCATTCTACGACGGTCCCCTCTGTGACACTAAACCCTGCTTCCGGGACCTTAATCTCATACAACATCTCGCATCTCCTCTTTTCTCTCTATAGTATGTCCAGAACGGCTCTTCGAATTTTCTCAGCATCCGGGAGGAAGTACTGTTCCATCTCAGGAGAGGAAGGAACCGGACAAAAAACGCTTCCAACTCTCTTAATTGGAGATTCAAGATAATCCATTCCTTTTTCGGCAAGAATTGCTCCAATCTCTCCTCCGAAGCCTCCTGTGGTAGGAGCCTCGTACACAATTACGGCGTGGCCTGTCTTGGCAACGGACTTGAGGATGATCTCTTCATCAAGTGGAAGGAGAGTCCTCGGATCAACTATTTCGGCTTGGATGCCTTCCTTTTCCAACAAGTCGGCAGCTTCTATTGCCCTATGCACCATAGCTCCATAAGCGATGATAGTGACATCGATCCCTTCTCTTTTGATGTCACCTTTTCCAATCGGAACTAGATAGTCGCCGTCGGGCACAGGGCCCTTAGTGCGTTTATAGAGAAGCTTATGCTCCATAACAAGGACCGGGTGGTTATCCCTGACAGCGGATTTTAGAAGTCCCTTCGCATCGGCTGGAGTCGAGGGCACAACAACCTTCAAACCGGGGACACCGGCAAACCATCCCTCAAAGCATTGAGAATGGTGAAGACCCGCTCCGACGCCTCCGCCGTATGCGGTTCGGTATACTATAGGGATATCGACATTGCCGCCCAGGCACCATCTCATTTTTGCCGCGCTATTAACTATCTGGTCTGCAGCAATCGTTAAGAAATCACCGAACATTATCTCAACGATCGGACGGTAATTAACCAATGCGGCGCCAACTGCGCAACCAGCAAGAGCGGATTCCGAAAGCGGAGACTCGATAACCCTCTCCTCCCCAAACTTTTCCGTTAGCCCACGAGTAGCACCGAATACTCCACCGCCCCCGTACCCTATAGAAATATCTTCTCCTATAATGAAAACACTTTCGTCTCTCTCAAGTTCCTCTATCAGTGCTTCATTAACGGCTTCCACATAAGTAATTTCTCGCATGACACAGTCCTCCGAATTAATGAAGTTGGTCAAATCACTTACAGTGACACCAAAACGAGCCATTTAAATCGTCTCACTACCCCTTGGTCATGTCGAATTCTCAGACAGCCTCCCGGACTGGCTGCGCTGGTTGGTATAATTCTATGGTCACGTTGTCCGGGCCATGAAAATAACAGACCACAGGTCCGTTTTCTCTGCTTTGCAAAGGCGGAGAGTTGAAACGATACCCCAGCGCCGATATCTTCTCGTACTCGCGCTCGATGTCGCTCACCAAAAAACATATATGCACCAGGCCGGTTTGATTTTGTTTGACCGAACCCGTGGGGAGGTCCTTGCGGACATAATCTACCAACTCTATCCTGACCTCCCCCTTTTTGAGAACGCACACTTTCAGCTCGGCATTCTCCACTCCGCTTATGCGGCTGGGGTCATCTCCTTTGTGATAGGCGCGAGAGTCCACCGCCATCCCCATAACTTCAGTATAAAAACGAACCGACTCATCGATCGATTTTACTCCGATTGCCACGTGCAAAAAGTTCCCGATCATGTTTGCCCCCGATGTCGGATGATTATTTCATATACTCGCTCTGATAATGAGCGACGCGCCGGTAAATTCCACTTTTGATAAGCAGATCCGCGGTATCGGAAAAGATCTGATAGCCCTCCTGATACATGCGGTGATTGTCCATGTTAGGGTCGATCTTTTCGGAACAGTGGACTGCCTGAGTGACGCCCTCCTCAACGGAGGCGTAAACGCCGCAGCCGCATGCTCCAAGAATGGCCGCCCCAAGAGCCGTACACTCCGACTCCTGCAATGTCTCAACGGGTCTACCGTAAATATCGGCCTGGATTTGGTTCCAGAGGGCCGATTTGCTTCCCCCTCCAGTAACTCGGATTATTTCAAACGGTTTACCCAGGACCTCGTCCATACTCTGAACAACCATGTTGGTCGCCATCGTGATCCCCTCCAGCACTCCTCGAGCCATGTCCCGGCGGTCGTGAAAAAGGGAAAGCCCGAGGCTCACACCCCTTGCGTCATGGTTGTACTTGGGTGTGAGCATGCCATACAGGAAAGGTAGAAAGAGAAATCCCTTCGATCCGGCCGGGGCCTTGGCCGCCTCCAGCGTGATCAGGTCATATACGTCCAGCCCCAGTTCTTCGGCGGCTCGTTTTTCAGGTTGTCCGTAGACGTCCCTCCACCACCTGAGAGTCGAACCGGCGGTTGCATATAGGCCTTCCATGTCCCACTTGCCCGGAATGCCTGAACCACCGATCAGGACTTTGCTTCCCGGGTCCTCCCTGCACGAGTCGAGATGGGCCAGCATCACCATCGATGTGCCTATGGTAATCTCTACCATCCCCTCCGCAATAACTCCCGAGCCGATCGCGGCGCACTGCTGGTCGCCGGCCCCAACGACCAGGGGCGTGCCGGGAGCAAACCCGGTCTGGGCTGCAGCATCGGCCGAAATCACCCCCACCTGGCGAGTCGGCTCGCTCATGGGAGGAAGCTTGTCCATGGGAAGGCCGATTAAATCGCACAGCTTTTCGCTCCAATTAAGACGCTTCACGTCCATCAGGCCGTCAAGGCACCGGGAGGCGGGATCGGTGCACAGTTCCTCCGCGCCAAGCTTGTGCAGAAAATACTCCTGGCCGTTTAGAAACATGTAGGTGGAATCGAACAGAGCGGGTTGATGGTCTCTTATCCATTTTATTTTGGGATACACCCAGATGGCGGTCGGGATCATGCCGGTTATGCTGCTGTATTCCGCCGCCCCTATCTCGGAAAAAATCCACTCCACCTCCTTGCCCGCCCGCATGTCCGAGTGGACCAGAGAGTTCATGAGGGGCTTCAGGTTCCGGTCCACCGGCACGAAAGTGCCACGCTGGCTGGATATGCCTATAGAGGCAATATCCCTGGGGTCTATGCCGGCGGCGGCGATTGCTTCCCGGCACGACTCGCAGACTTTAGGCCACATGGCCTCCACGTCCTGTTCCATCCAGCCGGGGTGGGGAAACAGGCAGGGGTATTCCCGATAACCCAGTCCTACAGGCTTTCCTGCCGTGTCCGCTATAAGGGCCTTCGCCCCGGTGGTGCCTATATCAATACCGGCTATATATTTTTTGCTGCTCATTGGTTTCCCTCATTTCCTTCTGTCAGGATGCGAATCTGAGTGTCCGGAGGATTGGAGTCGCCGGAACCCTCGGTCATTTCAAGCCGCAGTGACTCCGCGAAGTTCGGCCCGATGCTTGAAAACCTCAACCATGGGCCCCTCCAGTATTTCTTTTCTCTTTTTGTAAACAGCCTGGTAAATTTCATGGTGTTTAGCCGATTGATTGTATCTGACAGTCCATCTTCATCCCAAAACCGGAAATTCATGGCAAAAACAAATTTTTCACTGCCTTCAGGTTTTCCAACGTTGAAAAGGCCTCCTCAAAATCGTCCAATGGGTAACTGCCGCTGATTATCGGTGCTACGTCAACACGACCGGTTGCCAACAGCGAAAGAGCCCGTTCCCAACTCGTCCAGCTCGTACTGACGCTAAACGATATCGTAACTGATTTAAGTAACCCCTGGTTCCAGGAGACGGCTACTCGATCGCTGCTGGCCAATCCAATGCCGCAAATTCGACCATCCCGCCGAACCAACTCAAAGGCCTGGTTGATCGCTGCTGGAGCCCCACTGGCCTCAACGACGAGGTCGGCGCCAACTCCATCAGTAAGTTCGGAAACCAAGTCTTTCAGATCGGCCTGCTGGACGCTTACGGCGTAATCAAGCCCCATCTCCCGGGCGATTGGAAGCCTTACCTCAAGGTCCAGATCGGTGCCGGCAACCACAACCGATTTTGCTCCCCCCGCCTTTGCGGCGGCGGCGGCCAGCAGTCCAACAGGGCCACTGCCCAAAACCACCACTAAATCTTCGGCCTCCACACGGCTCCTTTCCAGGAGGGCTTTTACGCCAACCGCGAGAGGTTCTGTGAGCGCCGCTGTTTCGAAACTCAGGTGATTTGGAATTCGATGAAGAGACGAAGCAGGCATGCAAATATACTCGGAAAAACACCCATCGATTTTGTATCCGATCGCCTTTTTTTGAGGGCAGATCTCTACCTGTGCATTCATGCAGTATCTGCAATGCCCACACCCGCCCTTATGTGGTTCGGAAACAACACGGTCGGCGACCGAAAATCCAGATACTTTTTCCCCCAATGCGACGACCTCGCCGGAAAATTCGTGTCCAAGGGTCACCGGAGGGTTGTTTGGAAGCCGGTCATCTTTAATATGCAAATCGCTGCCGCAAATTCCCGCCGCCTTCACCCGCAACAAAACTTCCCCGGGCTCCGGCTCAGGGCGTTCAACCTCCATCAACTGCAGGAAGCCTGCCCCTGATCGGGTTTTTACGAGTGCCTTCATGGTATCCCCCTTTCAAAAAACAATTAACTAAGCCTCGACCACCTCAGAAACGCGCTCCGTTCCGAATCGGACGAGCAGGAATATACCGATCAGCAATAAGGCGCCTTTAATGATCGATTGCTGATAGTCGGTCCAACCCATCAGACCACTGCCGCTATTGAGGACCGCAAGAATACCGCTCCCGACAATGGTCCCCAAAATGTTCGGCTGCCCTTTTCGAATAGCCATGCTGCCGAGAAAAATTGCAGTCAATCCATCAACCATATAGGGCCACATGATACCCGCATTCCCGGAAGACAGCGCAGCAGTCAACAAAATCCCCGCCACAGAAGCCATCACGCTCGAAAAGACGAAAAGCAGAAGATTCAACCGCTTGACGTTGATACCCGCTTCAACGACGGCCACGTAGTTAAGCTCCTGCGCGTATATGTAATGGCCCCAAAGAAGCTTTTCCTGGCTATACCAGCCAAGAAAACAAGCAGCCCCGACACCGATGGCGATAATCGGAACAACACCGATAGTTGCGCTCACCAGTTCTCCCATCCACCCCGCAGAGTTCATCCCCAAAGAGGCTCCCGCACCTATCCCTTCCGCAACCGACATGGAGACCGCACCCGTTGCAATGGTGACGATCAGGCTGGACAGACCGAAGTAACCGATGAGATAACCATTCACGATTCCGATCGCCGCCCCGGCGATTAAACCGCATGCAATCCCCAGACCCCAACCATAACCATTTAGCACCAGCCAAGCGGCAAGCATATTGGCAACGGCCGCGGAGCCGACGAAGCTTATGTCGAGTTGCCCTGTCGCGATAATCCAGGTTACGCCAATGGTCATCAGGACCAAAATGCTGATCGACTTTAAAATGGTAACCAAGGTAGAGGCATAAATCATAGTCGGCCTTGCCCACGCGAAGGCCACGAACAGCAGAGCCAAAAAAATGCAAAGCCCTTGGTTCACGAAAAACAGTCTCAGCAGGGAAAACCGTTCGGTCCTGGGTTGGGCATTCATTTCACTCTCTCCAAGCGAAGGTTGTTATCTGAATCAGAAATTTCAACGGCCCTGTCTTGCGCTTTTTTCTTAGCTTTGAATACATTTTTCAGCCTGTTGACCCCGTCTTTATGGAAAGCGACGATGCCCAAAACCAAGACCACACCGAGTACGGCATCACTCCAGTAATAAGGAACGCTCAACAGGTTAAAACCATTTAGTATCACGGCTATGAGCAGAGTGCCGGCGAAGGTGGCCGGGACCCCGGCGCCTCCGAAAAGGGCGGCGCCGAGAAAAACGCCAGTGTAAGCCGCCATCATGCAGCCGCTTCCGATATGAACGTTCGCCATTCCCGTCTCTGCCATAAGCATCAGGGCTACAAGCGCCATAAGAACAGAGCAGATCAAATATGCCCAAAATGTCACTGCCCTGACGTTGATTCCCGAATAGGTCGCTGAAGTCGGATTCTCGCCGGTCGCATAGAAGACGCGGCCAAAGCGGGAGCGATGAAGTATCAGCCAGGCGACAAAATAAACTCCAATCAAAAGATAGACCGAGATGTTTATCCCCGCGAATTTAGCGTCGTTCAGCCTCAATAGGCCGCAACTTACAAAGTTTTTAAAAAAGGACTGACCGCCGTTGAACAGAAAGGCGCCTCCTCCGGCAAGGGAACCAACGGCAATTGTACTTACCATATCATTAAGCTTCAGATAACTGACGGCAATACCGTTGATCGCTCCCACACCGGCACAGATCAAAACACCACCTATAAACGCCAGGGGCAAACTGAGCCCACCGGAAATCAAAAATCCCATGGCCATTGCAACAAAACAAACCACCCCGGGAAATGAGACCTCGTATCTTGCAACCACGATCACAAAAGTGAGCCCGAGTGCGGCAAAGCCGTCGGCGGCCAAGTGGCGTAAGATCGTCGCCAGATTACCGGCGGTCATGAACTGCGGCGCAAACCAAGTGAACACGCCTGCAATCAGACAGAGAACCATCAGGTAGGCAACGGTCCTGATGAATAGAGGGGAAACTCGTTTCAGACCTGGCATCTTTTCCTCTCTTCATTTCCCATAATTCCGGCGACCAAGAGCTGGTCGCGGGGGACCTCGGCCGTCGGCGCCAGCACCTGTTTGCCTTTGTATAAAGCCGTTGCCCGATCGGCCAGCCCATGCACCTCATCGCAATCGGAGGACATTACAATGACTGCCGACGTTTTCGACAACTCCCGTATTAAAGCATAAACGGTCGAGCGTGCGCCGATATCGACGCCGGCAGTTGGTTCGACGAAGATGTAGAGATCGGCCTCGGTATAAAGCCCCTTGGCAATGACTATTTTTTGCTGATTACCGCCGCTGAAATTGCCGGCCTTGGTCGCCAGATTAGGAGGTTCAAGCGTGACGATCTCGGCAAGGCGGGCCCCTTCCTGCCAGGTTTTACGAACTTTGACAAACCCCCCGAGCCCCGAGGCTTTTTTGAGGTTCGCCAGCGTCAGGTTGAAGAGGACATCCCGTTCGAGGGTCAAACCTTCCACCCGACGATCTCTTGGAATCAAGAATATCCCCCGTCTCAAGGCCTTGCCAGGATTTTTCAGCACCAATTTTTCGCCCTTGAAAACCATGGTCCCTTCGCCAGGGCGCAACACTCCAAAAAGGACCTTGGACAATTCGCTGATTCCGGAGCCAACCAAGCCATAAATGCCGAGAATCTCTCCCTTGCAAGCCTTAAAACTGACTTCTTTGAATGACTCGCCGAAAGACAGCCCTTCAACTTTTAAGACCGTCTCTCCAGGCTCGTTCTCCAGGGCCGCTGCCTCTTTTTTCGCCGGGTAAACATCGCCTAAAGCCTTACCAAGCATCATTTCCGCCAGAGATTTGGTGCTTTGAACCGCCTGCTCAGAACTCATCGTGGTGATTCTTCGCCCACCACGGAAGATCGTGAACCGGTCGGCGACGGTGAACACTTCTTCTAAGCGGTGTGTTATGTAGATTATGGAAATGCCCCTATTTTTCAGGGCCCGCATCAACGAAAACAAGCTTTCCTGTTCTTTCTCCGTGAGTGTCGAGGTGGGTTCATCAAGGGTCAGGATTCTGATATCTTGCCGGGTTAGAGAATGGAGAATCGCCAATAATTCCCGCTCGACAACAGACAATCGCGAAACCTTCCTGTCAAGGTCGATTGAAATGGGAAATTGTTTCGACAACTCATCGGCGCGCGCCCTTAGGGCCCTGCGATTAACTTTACGGAACAAGCCTGGGTTGTAATGTTCACGGCCCAGAAAAATATTTTCATAACCAGTCAAATTCGGAACCAGTTCCGGATGTTGTTGTACAGCGGCAACACCGCAATTGACGGCGTCCCGAGGGGTCGCGATTTCCACCGGCTCCCCGGCGATCCGCACTTCACCTGCGTCCTTGGTGTAGACCCCCGATAGGATTTTGACCAAGGTAGACTTGCCCGCCCCGTTCGTGCCAACCAGAGCATGAATTTCGCCCTGCTCCAAATTGAAATCGATATTATCCAGCGCCTTGACGGAGCCGAAACTCTTTTCGATGCCAATCATGTTGAGGATAGTTTCGCCCATTAGCGAAATGCTCCCTAATTGGGGTCAGTGCGACCTGATGTACGAATCCGGGACTCCTGCCAGTTGGATCGCCGCGTTTTCCTCCGGAGCGAGGAGTTCAAAAGCAAACGCATTTATCGGCATGGATCATAATTCGAAAATTAAAACCCCCAGCACAAACGCACCCTTTGTGAAGGATCACGAAGGGGAATTTTTTAGAGCACCCGGTGCCAACCCAACGCTTTGGCGTCATAAGGCCCCGGACGATCAAAGTCGGCCGCTTTTTCCCCAAGCCCGTGGAGGGACTCTTTCGTCACTATGTAAGTTGGGGTGATGACAAGGCGAGGGGTCTGGCGGCCGGCGAGAAACTCATGAGCATAATAGACATCGAGGTAAGCCATCTGGTAAAAGCTTTGCGCGCACGTCAATTCGAATGGCGACCCGCTGTCGATATAGCTGAAAGCCTGCTTGCCCCCGTCGATACCTGTCAGGAAAACGTTTTTGAGACCGGCTGCCAGGACCGCCAGCGACCCTTCAATCGCTCCGCCGTCCCAGGCGCACCAAATCGCGTCGATATCTTTGTGGGCCGTCAACATATCGTCGACCCCCTGCCGCGGGGTTTGTTTTCTCAAAGGGTTGTATTTCCACTCGGCGACCTTCTTGATCCCGGGGTATTGATGAAATGCATACTCCATTCCCAGTGCACGCTGGTCCCAACTTTCGTTGACGGGCAGAGTCACAAGCCCAACATTTCCCTTGCCTTTGAGCTTGTCCGCGATGTAATCGGCAGTGAGGT
>Ga0326728_10009785_pt1 | contig 22839 bp, 25 predicted proteins | sample MB3enrmetagenome_FD_207602 | JGI IMG/M metagenome (GOLD analysis project Ga0326728, IMG submission 207602) | Lab enriched peat soil microbial communities from McLean, Ithaca, NY, United States - MB31MN | ecosystem: Environmental > Terrestrial > Soil > Wetlands > Peat | place: USA: New York... | reverse complement strand
TCCACGTCCCTGGAAAGTCAGACACAGACGCCACCCACCGACTGCTCACGCGCCGGCCGCTGCGTTCTCCTATTGAAGATCAACTGAGGTTTTCGGGTTTAGAGGGCGCGCCGCACGATTTCGAGTAACTCGTCGCGAGTCAGCGCGATCGGGTTGCCCTTCATGCTGCTGGCCGCCGCGGCCTTGTCGACGAGCGTGTCGAAGTGGGCCTCGACCAGCCCGTGGGCGCTGAGGTGCGGCACTGCCAGCTCATCACATATCCCCATCACCCACGCTATCCCATCCTCAGCCGAGGCGTCGGGGCGGCCCGTCAGAATCCGGGCGACCTCGTCGAAGCGTGGCAACACGGGACTGTTGGGGCTACGCGCGCGCAGGGCAGCGACATTCCTCTCCATCACAAAGGGCAGCAACCGGGCGCAGAGGGCGCCGTGCGGTGCGCTGAACATACCGCCGGCTGGAGCCGCGAAACCATGCACGGCCCCGAGCGCGGCATTGGCGAGCGCCAGCCCGCCGAACAAGCTCGCGAGGGTAATAACCCCCTTGACTCAGCGGGGCTGGTGTGCGATACGGGGGGCGATGGCACGGAATCTGACGGCGGAAATGACGAGCCCGCGCGAGGGGCGCGAGGGGCGCGATGAGCGCGGGGTTGAAGTTTCAAGACGATTGGCAGGCCCCTCGCAGGCTCTGGAGCTTGTGGGATATGATTGACTACGTTGGCCTGCCGCTGTGCACGGCGCTCGTCCGGCTTCATGAAATTGAGTATTGGCTGAAACCGGTCAAAAGCGGCAACATGCAAGGTCCTGGCGCTGAGCGGGTGTTGTATGAACAGCTCCTCTTGATCGAGGCTGAATGTGAGCGTCTAGGCCTCAAGTCCGAAGTTGGATTTGCCAGAGAATTGCGCGAAGAATTAGCAGCGGGCATGCTCCTTGCGGTCAGCGCGAGAAAGCTTCCCATACTTCAACGGATGATTGAGAGAGCGCTGGCGGCTTGCTTATTCTTTTTCGTTCCTACAGATGATGCGGTGTCGTTTAAAGACCCGGTCGCGCTGTTTCCGAAAACTGAGAAGGCTTTCAACTCGGCGAGGGCGGACATTTGCGGCGCCTATCGTTGTCGCGTTCTTGGAGAAGGCACCGCTGCTGTCTTTCATTGCATGGGTATTCTGCAACGGGGGTTATATGCTCTCGCCAAGGATCTGAACGTCAGCTTTGGATTCCCGATTGAAATGGCGGACTGGCAAAATATCATAAATAACATTGAAGCGAAAATAAAAGAGGAACAGAACCTAACGAAAAGTGAAAGTAAGGATCAACGGTTGAAGTTCCACTCGGAATTAGCCATGCAGTTTCGTTACTTTAAGGATGCATGGCGCAATCACGTTTGTCATCTACGCGAGGAATACGACCCTGATCAAGCGCAGAGCATTTTCAGGCACGTGATGGAGTTCATGGAGGATCTATCCGAAAAACTCAGCGAGGTTTCCTAGCTATGGCAAGACAACCGATGCAGTTTCCCGAGATTCCCGGTAAGACGCCGCGTGAGCGGTTCGAAAACTTAGCGCGTCAAGTGATGTCTGTGCCCAAGGCGGAGATTGACCGCCGCGAAGCGGAGTGGCGCAAGGAACGGGCGAAGAAAAAGCGCCAGAGGGCAAAGGCAGTGAAATGAAACGTGACTGGGAAGTGATCCGTGCCATCCTGCTTGCTCTCGAAGCGCTCGGGGATACGAACAGCGTCGTTTCAGCCGGTGACATCAAGGGCTACGACGCCGAGACGGTCAACTATCACATGCGGATGCTCATAGAAAAGGGGTTGATCGAGGGTGAGTGTTCCGAGCCGCTCGGCGGTGGCCTATACTGTTTACCAGAAAGACTCACGTGGGAGGGCCACGAATTCTTGGACAATATGCGCGACCAGGCCATGTGGAACCGCGTCAAGAGCACAATCCGTGAAAAGGGAATAGGGCTTTCATTCGAGGCAATCAAGCTCGCTGGGAAGCTCGTGGTTCAGAGGATGTTGTCCTGATGGATTTTCCTCTTCCCTGTCGTGCTCGTTTCGGCGCTTCACGTCGTAGCCAGCGCCACCTTACCGGTCAGTTCCTTGTATTGCAGCCGCTTGCCGAAGATCGCACGTCCGAGCGCCATGAACCGGCCGCGGTCGCCGTCATCGTGCTTGCGCTCGTTGAATCGGAACGCTTCTTCGTCGAGGTAGCGAAACAGGTGGAAGGGCTCGACCGACACGTAGGTGCCTTTGATCGCCCGCTTGAGCAGCGCCCAGAAGTTATCAATGCCCTGAGTATGGACATTGCCCTTCACGTACTCTTCGGCGTGATTTACAAATTGGTGGATATAGTCCTTGTCCAGTCCGACATAGCTGGCCAGCTCGTCGGTCATCACTTGCGCGCCCTTGGCGACGTTGGCCCTGACTTCGGCTTGCAAGGTACCGCGCTTGCGGTTCGCGACGTGCTTCACACGCACCTTGCCAGTTTCCCGATCAAGCAGGCCGGCCACAAGTTCCTTGCCGCTGCCACCGGTCCCGGTGATCTTCTTGGCGCGCTTGCCCTTGTGCATGAAGCGCGCGAGTCCGCCGATGAAGGTTTCGTCTGCTTCGACCGGGCCGCCGCTGCTGCCCATCTTCTCCAGGCTGCCTTGCTGCATGCCGAGACGGAGCCGATGGAGCATGAACCACGCGGACTGCTGCTTGACGTGCAAGTCGCGAGCTACTTCGTAACTGCTGATGCCGTTCTTGCAGTTCCCCAGCAGCCACATGGCGGTCATCCACTTGTCGAGCCCAAGCGCGCTGTCTTCCATGATCGAACCTTTTTTGATCGAAAACTGATGGTTTGGGTGTTTGTTCTTGCACTGCCACAAGCGCCGGGTGGTGATGTATCCAACATCCTTACTGCCGCAGGTCGGGCAGGTGACGCCGTTCGGCCAGCGCATGGCGACGAGAAACTCTTGGGCGCGGTCGATGTCGGCAAAGTAGACGATCGCTTCTTGCAGGGTCCGGGGCCAGATTGCTGTGGTCATCGCGGTTCCTCTCTCTGCCTGCAATCTAACACCGAACCCCTACTGAGTCAAGGGGGTTATTACCCTCGCGAGCGCCATGTCGCGCCGCGCCTCGGCGTCGTCGCCGCGCTGGTAGGCGCGGCGCAGGGAGCGCGCCGCCCGGCCCATCCCCTCCCGGCAGATGCCGTCGGTGAGTGGATTGCTCTTGCTGGAGACGAATGGCTCGATCACCTGGGTGAGAGCATCGAGGGCCGTGCTCGCGGTGACCGCCGGTGGCATGGTGTGGGTCAGCACTGGATCGACGAGCGCAACCCTTGGCAACATCAGCGGGCTGCGCAGGCTGACCTTGACGCGGTGCCCCTCGGCCGCCAGCACAGCGTTGCGCGTGACCTCGGATCCCGTCCCCGCCGTGGTGGGCACGGCAACAAACGGGATCGAGGGCTTGGTGATCTCTTTGCCGACTCCGATGACCTCAATGTAGTCGAGCGGGTCACCGCCGTTGCCGATGAGCGCCGCGATTGCCTTACCCGTATCGACAACGCTCCCGCCGCCGATCGCCACGATCACGTCGCAGCCTGCCTCACGGGCACGGGTCACGCCTGCGCGAGCGGTGTCAACAGTGGGCTCACCCCGAGTGGCAAAGGTGGCCACCTCGATGCCGCGGCTCCGCAGAACGGCAACGGAGCTCGCGAACCGCGACGGATTGGCGCCGGTGACGACCAGGCAGCGTGTGCCCAGGGGAGCGACGAGATCCGGCAGCTTCGAGACGACGCCGTCACCGAAAACAATTCGGGTCGCGGTGGCGAATTCGAACTGCATCGCTCAGGCCGGCGTCTCCCAGCCCGGCTCGCCCGGAAACAGGTTCTTGTACTTCACACTGGCGCGCGGCTCGGCCATCATCTCCGCCACCGCGTCCCGCCACTTTTGGTAATGGGCTGTCTGCTTGTGTCGCGCGGCGTCCTCGGGCGTCCGGTAGACCTCGACGAGCACGAAGCGCTCTGGCCTTTCGAGTTCTTGAATGACGTCGAAACGGGCCACGCCCGGCTCCTTCAAGCTCTCCCGGGCGTTTGCCAGAGAAGCCTCGTGAAAGGCGTCGACGACCTCCGGCTTTACGCTGACGTGGACGTGGACGATGAACATCTCTCCCTTTCAGTCAGAGCACCCGTTGCCCCGAATCCCTTTTCGCCTTCCTTTCACCAACCGCGGAACCGTCAGCCGCGCCGCCACCGGGTGTGCCCACCAGCAACCGAGCATAGCGTTCGCGCCGAGGCCAAGAAGCAGAATAAACCAAAGGTACGAGCACGCAAGCGTCGCCGCCCCGCCGTCCACCGCTTCCTCCAGCGCCACCGCTCCGAGCTGCGCGCCCCGCGTCTCACGGCCGCCTCCCATGCGAATCGGGTAAGCCGATCAGCTCCACTTCCTCAGCGCGTGCGACCGCCGTCAGGTCAGGGTCGGCGGTCGCCAACGCGAGGCCGCGATGCTTGGCCAGGGCGAGAGCGAAACAGTCGCCTTGACTGACCTCGCAGTGGCGCCTGCGGTAATGCTTTGCGCGCAACGCGCCGGCGTTCAGCGCTACCGCCGATTCCAGCGCGGCGATCTCAAGCCCGCCACTGAGGAGCCAGCCCACTCGCTCGCGCACGACGCGCTCCTCGTTGGCGTGCACGCGCACGCACACGTCCAGCACCTCGGCGAGGTTGGGGCCGCAGACGACTCCATTCTTCAGGAGCGGCTCGACCTCGGCCCGCGCCCGTTCCCCGGTCAGCGCCGCGATCACGACATAAGCGTCGAGGACGGCCTTCATCGCGATGTGCGCCGACGCTGCCGAGCCGCGTCCGCGGCGCGTTCGCGGGCGCGAATCGCCTCCGAACCGTAACCGCGCCGCTTCAGCGAGCCGCACGCGGCCGCGATCGGATCGTCAGGCAGCGGGCGGACCACGACGCGATCCCCTTCGTCTTCGATGACGACCTGCGCCGTACTCCACCGCTTCCGAACCGGCGCCGGCAACGACACCTGCCCGCTTGTTGTGACCTTAGCGATTATCGTACGTTCCATTAGCCTTCCATACAATGCTGCATTTCATAATATCCCAGGGAGAAGATCATGTCCATCCAGAAACCCGCGCACGGGCCGAGTCGAAGCGGCCGATGCAGCCTACGAGCGGGCGATCGGCCTGGAAGCCGATCCTGCCGTCCGCCACTTGCCGCAGCGACGCTGCGCGGATGACCCTCGGGTCCAAACGGCTCCGCGGGAATCGGAATACTAAATTCCAATTTCAGGGGCCGCCCCCAACCTGGGGGCGAACTCTCGACCGCGCCCGACGAGGTGCTCGAAGAGCTGGCCCGCCTCAGCCTTCCTTCGTCGGAATCGAGCCGATGTAGTCCCTCTTGCCGAGGTCAACGCCGTTGTGGCGCAGGATCGCGTACGCCATCGTGGCGTGGAAGAAGAAGTTCGGCAGCGCGATGTGCACGAGGTAGTCGTCGCCGCGGAGCCACTTCCCGCCGAGCCAAGGCGGGGACACCTTGCGCTCCTCGGCTCCGGCCAAGTCCTGCGCCTGGACGGTCTCGAGGAAGGTGAGGCACTTGTGGATCCGCTGCCGCAGCTCGGCGAACGTCTGCTCCGTGTCCGGGTGGGACGGCGCCTGCTTGCCGCCGAGGTACGCAGCCGCGTACTTCGCCTGGTCGCAGGCGGCCTGCACCTGACGGACGAACGGGTACTGATCCGGCGCCAGGCGGGCCTGGGCGAGCACGTCGACCTCGAAGGATTTGGCCTGCGCGTGCGCGCTGGCCTTGTCCATCCACCGCTCGAGGTTCTGCAGGGTCTTGGCGAACAGCCGGATTGCATCGTTGTGGTTCATGTGAGCCTCCTGTCGTGACTGACTATCGGACGATAGCCCACGGCATCCACTCAGGCGACCCCCAAGGCGCTGCGCCACCCTGATCGTGCGGTCTGCGGAGAGCTGTCCGCAGCGTCCGGCTTGCCGGCGCAACCGGCCTAAAGCTGGAGCGGGCCGATCGAGGCGACGATGGCCGGATTCGTCTTCCACGCGTCCGAGCCGTCGACGTACAACTCCACCGTATTTCCATCGGGGTCGGCAACGTAGAGGGATTGGGTGACGACGTGATCGAAGGCGGTCGCGTGCAGCCCAGCGGCTTCGAGGCGCACCTTAGCCTCACGGAGCTCGTCCAGCGTGTTGCCCACCTTGAAGGCGACGTGGAAGAGCCCGGGCGCCCTTTCCGGAGCGCTGGGCGCATCGTCGCCGACCACCGTAATGGCGAAGTCATGATGATTGCCGAGCGAAAAGAAGGTCATGGGCGGTTCTGTCATTCGTGCGGCGATGGGGATGCCCAACAATCCATTGTAAAAGCGTTCCGCCCGTTCGCGGTTGCGGACCTTGATCACGACATGTCCCAGCGCCTGTACCTTCATGGTTCGACTCCTCTCAGCGAAGCGCCGTCCGGGAACCTCGTCAGAGGCTGCTCCCTCTACTGACTCGTTGTGTCGATCTGTAATGTTTCCCTACTCGCCTTCACCAGTCGGCGCAAGCAGGCTGCCGCGATGCAAACGCTTCCGGCGGACCGATGTCCCGCGTGCTTCTGCGAGGACGCGCGATCGATGATACGCAAAGGCGCAGAGCCGCAGGGGGGATCATCTGCGATCAGCGGAAATACACAAAGCCCTGTGATAGTGTGACGATCGAAGATGGTTGAACGCGCGCTTGAAGAGGACACCGACGAGCTGTCGGACGAGATCGACCTCAGCCTCATCGATTGGTTTCTGACCCTGTCCCCATGGGAGCGCCTGCAAGGCAGCGCGAACTGGACGCGGCTGGCGGCGCTGGGCCGTGCCGACACCGAAGACGAGTGATCCGCTCGCGCTGCTTGACGCGTTGAATGCGGATGGAGTGGAGTACGTCGTGGTCGGGGGCGCCGCCGCCGTTCTCCACGGAGCACCGGTGACCACGCAAGACCTCGATATCGTTCACCGCCTCAGTCCGGAAAACATCGGCCGCCTCCAGCGTTGCCTATCACGCATGCACGCGGTCGTCCGCGAGCCAGGCAGTCGTGGCTTGGTGCCTGACCAGTCCATGCTGCAGGCCGGGGGCAAGTGCGACTGCTCACCGACTTCGGTCCGCTGGATGTGCTCGGCCGCCTGCATGACGGGCGTAATTACGATGAGCTCGTCGGACATTCCGAGCTTGTCGGAGATACTGCGCGTCGTGTTCGCGTGATCGACTTGGCGACGCTCATCCAGATCAAGGCAGGAACCAAACGGCGGCGCGACCGTCTGGTGCTGCCGATTCTTCGCGCCCTCCTGTCCCGGCGCCGCTGAGGATATGGCGCGTCTTAACCATCCTGATCGGGCACCACCCGCACGGCTCGCGATGTAACAAGGTGGCCGCAGCGGCGGTGACGGCCAGTCCTAATTTCCACTTTCGGCGGCTGACCCCACGCCTGGCGTTGAGGGAGCGAGACTTTCGCGCATTGCTGCCGCACTCGCGCCGTCGTGTTGTGGGCGGGACATGTCTCCGTGTGCTCGACCTGGAAACGCAGACCGCCGTCAAAGAGGAACTGGACTTCGCGAAAGACCGCACCGTCGTTCCTGTCTTGAAGGCGACACTCAGAGAGCGGCGACGAAGGAAGTGACCATCGAAACCAAGCTGGCACGCGAGACGGCGACGCCGTGATCTTCAGATCCCCTCCGCCCCTGATCGTGTTCAGGCTGCAGGACGAAACTGCTGAGAACATCAATCGGCTGTTGGAGCGGTTCTTGCCCGAGGTGGAATCTCAACTCCGCGGGCGCGCGTTGACAAGGGCGGTGGTGGTGGAGCGCGGCGTCCGTGCGGTGGAGGTGAGCCGATATTTGGGAGTCAGCCGGGCCGCGATTACAGCGCAGCTACGAGCGCATGATATTTGACAATTTAACTACGTCCCGATGGCCCCTTCGTCGCTCTTGGTTCTACTCCCGATGCAATCCGTAGCGTCATCGCGGAATCTCGCGTTCGTCCTGCCTCAACTGCGGGACTGCCTGAAACCGTCGGAGGACGTCCTTGGCTACTTGGGCGATCTCTGGAGCGACATGGACCTCGGTTCCCAGGTGCATCTGAAGTGCCACTGCCACGGGTTCCAACGCCGTCGAACTCGTCGAGTCGCGCAACGTCTTAAGAGCTTCCGCAGCGCAATCCGCCGCCACCAACTCGGCGAAAAGCGTAACCATGTCGTCGATGTTGGCACTAACGAACTTTGTGTTTTCCAGCAGCGTCCGGGTGAACGTCAATGCTTCGGTACCCTTTCGCACCCTGGCAAGTAGGCAGGCCAGGGTGTGAACGCTTTCGGCCTCCGCCCCCATCTCGACCGCTTTCCGAGCCCACTCTTCGGCGTGAAACAGGTATTGCGGGGGCGCAAACTCAAAGAAATCCCAGGCGAGACCGTTGAGCAGCACCACGTTGCCGGGCATGTCCGCCAACGATTGTCGTGCCATATCGAGCGCGCGCTCGGGCTGGTTCAGGCCGGTCAACATAAGTTCGACGAGGTGCGTTCTGGGTAGTACAGCTTGGCCGTCGGCGTTGATGGCGCTGCTATAGGCCTCCTCGGCTTGCTCGGGTTTTCCGCACCGTCGGGCCAACAGATCGCCCAGTTGAGCCCACGCCCATGTGTGCTCCGGGTTGATCTCAATGGCTTTGCGATAGGCGGCTTCAGCGGCGTCGTAGCGGTTCCAGCACCGTTCGAGGAGAATCCCGATCCGAACCCAAGGGCAGGCGTGCTCCGGGTCGAGTTCGGCGGCCCTGCGGTAGGCGGCTTCCGCTTCGGTGTACCGTTGCAGCGGCTCATGTAGAAGGGACCCGAGCCGCTCCCAGGCCCAAGCAAGCTTCGGGTTGATCTCGATGGCCGTGCGGTAAGCGGTTTCCGCCTCGGTGTACCGTTGCAGCCGCCCGTGCAGAAGAAAGCCGAGGTACGCCCACGCTGAGGCGTGCTTTGGGTTGACCTCGATGGCTTTGCGATACGCCGCTTCGGCCTCAGGGAAGCGGCGGGTGTAGGAGTGACGAATTCTGCCCAGCCTATACCACCTTTCGGCCTGATCCGAGTATTTCTCGGTCTGCCGCACACACGCTTCCTCTGCTTCGTGATAAGCCTCCGCGGCAGCCGGCGCTCCGCCGGGCTGTTCCCCGGCCAGCTTCGCCAGGCCAAGCCAAGCGTCGCTGCAGTCCGCGTACAACTCCAGTGCCTTGCGGAAGGCGTTCTCAGCTTCAAGGCGTCGGCTACCGCCCTCTGACAGGAAATGCCCCAGGTCGTCCCACGCACAAGGATCAGATGGTGCCCCTTCGGTGGCCTTCCGGAACGCCTCCTCCGCTTCACCTCTGCGCTCAGGCTGTTTATCCAGGATCCGCCCCAGCATCCTCCACGCGTCAGGACACGCAGCATCGATCCCGATCACCTCCCGGAAGATCTTCTCGGCTTCCTCCTCACGAGCATCTCGAGCCGCGTTCCTTCCTTTTCTCATGAGATCGCGAACCCTCTCGTCGAGGTACCTGCGGGGCGCGCAAGGGCAGATTTCACCGACGCCGGCCTCGGTAAGCCACTTGCGCAGGGAATCGGGCCGGTCAGGTGCTTCGAGAAAGCCTCGCGGGGCACACTGGAGAATTCTTGATCTCAGGCCAGGCGGAGCGGTTCTGACAGTGCCTTCGAATGCGTGGTAGTGATACTGGCGGTCCTCGCGCGACAGATGGCAGGCTTCCTCGGTCAGACGCCTGGCGAGTTCCACGAGTTCCGTTTCCTCGTAGAACTGCAGCATGAACTGAACTACCGCTCTCACACGCTCGGATGGTGCGCCACGGCGCCGCATCAGGTAGTAGATATTGTACATGTGTTCGGCGACCTGATACCGCTTTGTTCGCCCTTTCGCTTGCGCCTCAACAACGGCACCGCGACCCACTAAGCGTTTCAGGAGAGAACTCGCCATGCTCACGCCTAAACGGGACGCCAAGGCAACCTCGCGCGCGCTTGACGGGTCCCACAGATCGGCCAGCGCCGCGTACACCTTCCGTTCCGTCGGTGGCAGAGCGTCAAGATGACTCTTGAAATAATCCGTGTGGTCATCGACCAAGCCGGTCATGTCCTGCATCAGTTCGGCAAACGAAAGGTGGGCGCCGAAATGTGAGATGATCGCCAGCAGGCGAGGGTTGCCGCCGGTAAGGATGCTGACTGCACGAATACGACGCGGACCAAGCTCCTGCCCCACGACCGACCGCCACACCGCCTGGCATTCGCCGTCATTCAGCGGTTTCAAAACGTGCGATTTGAACAGCTCGAACATGGCTTTATTCGTGTTCTCCGGCACGTCGAGTCGTGCCGTCGCCGTGGCCAGGAGCATGAGGCGAGGCTCGTGCATCAGCGTGTGTCGGAGTTTCCATGCATCGTCCTCGGTGATCTGGTCGCCGAGCATCATGTTGAGATTCTCAACAATGAGGAGTATCCGCTTGCCCTGGCTGTCGACGAAATCCATCAGTTGCGCCAGGGCTCGTTCGCGGAGCCGGTCCTCGACGGGTTCACGTTTCAGATCGCCGTACGTACGGCCCCATCTGGGGTCGCCGGTCTGGCGACCCAGATGGAAAAGGGACTCAAGCCAGAACTCGCCCGCACTGCCTACCTCGTAGCTCTCTTCGGCGAAGATGAGCGGGTACCACTTATGTCGCAGTTCCTCATCTTGGCGCACTTCGAGGGCGACTCGCCGTACCAGCATAGTCTTGCCGATACCCCGCGGACCGATGACGAGTACGTGCTGGTTCGAGTCGCTCGTGTTTTCGCGGAGGACCCGCACGATGAGGTTGAGATCGTCATGGCGAACGGCGAACGCGCTTGCAAGTTCCTCGTCCGTCAAGAAGGCGGGATTGTTTTTGATGGGAGGCTTCTGCATGGGTCACTGCCTCTCAAGGACGGGCGTGAAGAACATCTGGTGCCGGTTCTTCCACCAGTCTCGCAACAGGTTTGAAACGAACCTGTAACCCTCAGGGGTTTGGAAGAGGTAGCCGTCATGTTCCAGAATCCACAGAATGTCCTTCTGCACGTCGGTGGTCGTCTCGCCGTCGAAGGCGTAGTCCTGTTGGAGTCGCCTGATGGCGTCGCCGGTGAGGCACCCCCGCACGGCTGCTTCGGTAATCATGTCCAACGCCAGCGCCAACTTCTCCATTCCCAGCACTAACCTGAGCCGTTCTTCGTAGTGGGTCAGTTCCGCGTGGCCGCGTATGCCAAGCATTTCGGTCTGGTAGACCTCGATCACCTGCTCGCACCCTAGCTCCGTGGCTTTTCGGCGTATGCAGTACGTCTTCGCATGGTCGAAGAACATCTGAAGGTGATGCGGGATGCAACAACCCAGCAGCCGCACCATCTCTGACTCCGCCCCGTCACGATAGTGCAGGCCATATTGCTCGGCTAAAGCCCCCAGGCACCCGACAGCCGTGTCAGCGCTCCACGGTTTCAACTCGAACGGGACGAAGTTATTAATCGTGGCGCTGAGACCGGCCTGGCGCAACACGGGTTCGAAGCCGATGCTCCCGGATATGACGATCCTAACGTGTCCTTGGTGCTGCTGACTGTTCTTTCGTAACCACGACATAAATTCGCTCGCGGTCCGACGGCGTTCCGGAGTGATAATGTAGTCCGTCCCCTTGATAATCCGGTTCACAAGGATCGGCACCTCGTCCAGCAGTAGGAGAACCGGTCTTTCTGCCCCTGCCAGGATGGCGAACAATTCGTCCCCCTTCGTTGCCCAGTTCCCACCGGTAAGCCCCGCACGCAGAGTCACGGCGAGGTCATCATTGCCGATCTTCTCGACCCTGTTTAACACGTTCGCGAAAAGCTCGCGTCCTCGGGACCAGAGCGATTTGTGGGGACGCAACGCGAGGCTCAGTTCGGTAAGCGCGTCCGGAGGAGTCGTGGCGTTTTGGAAATCGACAAACACGCAGTCGAACTCACCTGATACGCGCCGGGCAACCTCCTTCATGAGGCTAGTCTTCCCCATCCTGCGTTGCGCCACGACAAGCAGGTGTGCCCCCTCCCGGATTCGGCGTAAGAAGAGCTCGACATCCTCCTCCCTGTCCCAGAAACGGTCCCCAGTTACCCAATTACCGTGGGCCTGTTTAAGTCTTACCATCTGAGTTCCTCCTGCCACAACGGCGCCAACAAGATTGTTGCCAACGAAAGTGTTGTAGTAATACCAAACGGAGGCACCAGGATGCAAGCGGTTTTTCCAACATTCTTGTTGGTGACTACTTTTATCTGTGTTTCCACAGGCTTGCGGGTCACGCGCCACTGTCGCTGCTGCCCGGTAACGGTCGAGCAACGCGGGCACAGCCCCCCACCTAGCGCTCCACGCCGCCATTCTGCCGGCAGGCCTGGGGTCCCCTGAGTGCGCGAGGCGAAGCCTGGGAAAGGGGGAAGCGATGTGAGGTGAGGGGTGGAGGAGGAAGCGGAAACCTTTCGGTGGAACCCAGCGGGTTAACTAATCCCGTCCGGCTAAGCTGGCAGCCGGAACCGAGTGCTGCATGGGTGCGAGGTAACTCGCAGCATGAAGCGTACACAGGGAGTGCATAGGCCGTGCGACGGAGCCTCGAAAGTGACTCGTCGTGAGTGCCGACGTTGTTCTGGAAACGGAAGGCTACACTGCAGCGCAGCAGCGGGCCGAGCGCTGCGGGCTCACCGGGGTCTAAGAGCAGGGCATGTGCACAGCAGGGTTCTCCAGGAACCTGGGAGGCCCGGTCATCTCCGCTAGCGTGTGGAAAATCGGGACGTAGTTAAGTTGTTAAGTTAGCGTTAAGCTAGTGCAGGCATTGATAGCCACAGGGTGCTATGCCGCGTGGGCCGCGTGTGGATGTCGAGGCTGGGGTGTACCATGTGATGGCGCGGGGGGGTGGAGCGGCGCGCGATCTTCCGCGACGACACGGATCGGCTCACGTTCGCAGAGGCTCGCTGTCAGCCATCGGCGCCTGAAACTCGCGCCGTTCTGTCACAAAGCGCGGGCGCTCTTTTCGTTGGATGGCGGCGGTGTCCGCGCGGGTTGCAAGCATTGTAAAAATCGTGGGCCGGAGATATTCTGCCGTGCAGCATGGCCGCGAAAGCTGCACTAATCCGCCTCAGTCAGACGAAGATCAACCGCGCCCGCCGCATCCTGCGCACCAATACGCAGCAGGAAACGGTGGAACGCGCGCTCGACCTCGTGCTCGCTGAGGAAGCGATCATACGCACCCACCGCCGCCTCAAAGGCGTCGGGGGCTTCACCGACGTCTTCGGCGCCGCTTGACTAAAGTGGTCCTGGATACCAGCGTCTACGTGGGCTGGCTCAACCAGGGGCTACACGCGGAATGGCTGCTCGGTCCCGGCGTCGTCCGCTGCCTCAGTGCTGTTGTCCTGATGGAACTTCGCGTCGGCGCCACGACCCGGCGGGCGCGGCGCGCGGTGAGCCAGCTTCTGCGCCCCTACGAAACTAGCGGCCGTCTCGTCGCACCTTCGGCTCGCCTGTTCGACGAGGCGGCTATAGTCCTGCAGCGACTGCGCATGCGCGGCCTCGAGGTGCGGCGGGCCTCGTTGGTCAACGATGTGCTGATCGCATTGACGGCTCGGGCAATGGGGGCGACGGTGGTCACAGCCAACGCCGCCGACTTCCAAGCGATTCGGGATTTTCGACGCTTCTCCCTCCATGTGATCGAACCGTAGCCTCTTTGCAGTCGATGTCGGAGTCGACGATCTGCGCGGCCTGGACGAAAATCGGACGTAGTTGAGTTGTTAAGCTAGTGCAGGCAATAGCCACAGGGTGCTGTGCCGCGTGGGCCGCGTCGGGATGTCGAGGGTGAGGCGTACCACGTGATGGCGCGCGGGGGTCGAGCGGCGCGCGATCTTCCGCGACGACACGGATCGGCAGAATTTCTTGCGGCGGTTGGAAGCGGTCGCCTAGAAGGCTTGCTCCGCATGGAGCCTGGACGTATCCTTAGCTTCAGGCGAACACCGTAGATGAGTACGTCGGCCAGCACACGAATCGCGACAGACCGAGACACGGAAGCGAACGGGTCGCGTCTGCATCTGCGGCTTGCCGCTGCCACGAGGCGCAGGATCGAGCGCGCTGCCGCGCAGTCGCACATAGATCCCATCGCGTAGGAAGTTGGCCTCGGGGCGTCGCCCGGGCGTTGCCCTGGGCTGATGGATGGCTACCCCTTCCAGGCGTATGGCCTCAGTTACTGGCAGTGTCCTCAGCCCGATTCCTGCCCGCCGATGACGCGGCGGTGGACGACCGAGTAGTAGCGGTAACGGCCGGGCATGTGCGCGGCCACACCGCCGATGATGATGGCGGCTGTGAGTAGCCATACGCTACAGGTCCAACACACCGCCACCGCCGCCACCAACACGATCTTCGCCAGTGTGGCGACCCCGCGGAGCTGGAACAACCACAGCGGCAGCCGGCAGACCTCAAGACCCATCAACGCCGCTCCCGTGCCGACGGTCGCCAACAATGCCGGCCACAGTCGCTCGGCGGGCAGACCGTAGACGTGGCCGCCATAGAGCGTACCGAAGGCGATCAAATGCGCCGTTCGGAGCGTGGTGCGCAACGCGCGCACGCCGGGAAGCGGACGCGGCTGCGCCCACCGTTCCCAGCGCGATCCGGTCGTGGCGAGAGCGTCTTCCGTTGGACCGTTCGCGGTTACCCGAGCGCCGCCACGGGTGGACACGCCATCATCCACCAATCGCGGCCATCGGTTTCGGAGTGGCTGATGACTGCGGGCCGGTAGCAGGGCGATAGGTACCGATCTGCTGGCGGCCCGCGATGGCGGCGTGAAAACACTCACTGATGTGCTCCGGCAAAACCTGCGGCCGCAGTGCCCGATGCACATCAACTTCCCCTTCGCCGGTGAGACACGGCCGCAGCTTGCCGTCAACGGTCAGACGCAGGCGGTTGCACAGCTCGCAGAAGCGGCAGCTCACCGGGCTGATGATGCCTGCCTCTCCGCCCCCCTGCAGTGCGTAGTATGTCGCCGTATCTCCGGCCTGCTGGCGCGGTGGCTCGGGTTTGAGCTGCGGCCGAATGCGCTCGAGAATCTCGGCGCGGCTGATGTAGGATGACTCCCAGCGCTGGCCGATCCCGAGCGGCATGTACTCGATGAAGCGGACCTGCGCTCCTTGGCCGGCGGCGAACTCGATCATCCGCGGCAACTCGTCATCGTTCACGCCACGCATCACCACAACGTTTAGCTTGATCGGCTGCAAGCCCGCGGCGCGAGCTGCCGCGATGCCGGCACAGACACGATCGACATCGTTGCGACCGCTGATGGCGCGAAAGACCTCGGGCCGTAAGGAGTCGAGACTGACGTTGATGCGCATCAGTCCTGCCGCCTTCAATGCGGCGGCGTGCTCAGCGAGCAGGGTGCCGTTCGTCGACAGAGCCAGATCGCTGATGCCCGGCACAGCGCGCAGGCGGCGCACGAACTCGATGACCCCCGGTCGTACCAATGGCTCACCGCCAGTGATGCGAATCTTGCTGATGCCAAGCCCGACGGCGACGCCAACCACTGCCGCTAGTTCTTCGAGGCTCAGCGAGTCGTTACGCCTCGGCACCGCGCAGTCGCGCGGCAGACAGTAGAAGCAGCGCAAATTGCAGCGATCCGTCACCGAGACGCGCAGGTAGTTGACGGCGCGACCGTAGCGATCACGTAATACTGGTTGGGGCGTGTCAGCCGTCACCTCAGCTCCCCTCGTCGTGCAGCGCGCAATCTACCGAACGGTCGGACGGCAAGTGATGACACAGGTCAAGTCATTGAATGATGGACCTGGGTGCGAACCCCCTGCCTCGCTATGCCTCCATGTCGTCGTAGTGCGCCAGCTTGGTGAGCTTTTCGAGATCGGTAATGGTCACTTCGCGATGATCCACAGTGATCGCGCGGCGTTGCTTGAGTTTGCCCAGCAGTCGGATCGCGGTTTCGGTGGACACGCCAATCATCTCCGCAATCTCACGGCGCGTGTAGCGCAGCTGCAACCGTTGCCCGGCGGCCGTGGCATCGCCGTGGCCGTGCGCCAGCTGCACCAGCAACCCGGCGAGGCGACTTTCGGCGCCCTTCAGCGCCAGGTCACGCACTTTGCGCCGGGCGGCGGCGAGCTCGTTGCTCAACGCCGCAACCACGCGAATCCCCATCGTTGGGTGCTTCTGCAGGAAACTCACCAGCCGGTCGCGCGCGAGGAAGCACAGTTGCGCCTCGACGAGGGTTTCCGCAGAAACCGAGATGGTTTGGCTGTCGTCCAACGACAATTCCCCGAGGAGCGTCCCGGGACCAGCGACTTCGAGGATATGCTCGCGCCCGAAACGGTCGGAGTGGTACAGCTTTACCGCTCCCTGGCAGACGACGTACAGTCCCATGGCTGGCGTGCCTTCACTGAACACAACCTGCCGCGGCTTGTAGACCGCCACCACGCCGGCGCGTTGGAAATCCGCAAGCGCATCAGACGGAAGCTCACAGATCACACCCTGCCCTCGCATCTGGCAGCTATCGCACTGCATCTTTCTCATATAAAACACCGCGTGCCGTTAGGGAGAGCAAAGCTCGTTCCTGGCGACCTCGACCACCCTTACCACGAGCGACCGGCAGACAACAAGGCCGAAGTCCCTCCAGGAAGCAGCGCTCCTTCCGAGATTCAGGAAAACATAAGCCGGCAAATGTGCCGCACTTTGAATACCAAGAAGTGCCCAAAAACAGCGCCTCACATGCGATCAGGCGCCATTCTCCCCTTCAACACGGCACAACAAAGATGTCAGCCGCCGCTTCGTGCTCCAGGGCGATGTCCGTACCGCCAACCTGGATCATGAACGTGGGCAGCCGCTGATGCAGGCGAAGCACTGCCCCGGGCACCACGCCAAACGCCGCAAGCCGATCCATTCGTCGGTGCGAGCGCGAAGCGATGAAGACGACACGGTAGGCGCCGCCGATGGCGCTTCCGCTCAGCGGGCTGACCAACGGTCGCACCTCTTGCGAGAATCTCGCACAGCAGTGACCGCGCGGGATGGGCCGATCATGCGGACACGTGGGCGGATGGCCGAGGAAGGCGCAGACCCGGTCGGTGGCCTCCTCCGACAGGATGTGTGAATGCTCGAGCTCGCACGCGCCGGCTTCCATAGTTTCGGTGTCCACGTGGATGACGTCGAACAGCAAACGTTCCGCCAGCCGGTGGCGGCGGATGATGCCGGCCGCGCGCTGCTCGCCCGCAGGCGTCAGTTCCAGGCCGTTGCGACCGACGGCAAGCCACCCACGACGGCGGGCCTCGGAGATGGCGGCCGCCGGCTCGAAGCCGAAAGGCTCGCCGGCCAAGTCGGCGTGCGCCGGCACGCCTTGCTCGCGCAAGGTCCACAACCGTTCGAGAACCTCTTCAACGTGCTCTTCCGTTTCCAGTGCCTTGGCCCCTTCGTCGAGCGGTTTCATCGTGACGCGACCTGTTTGCCGAGCCAACGCGATAGGAGTCGTGTCAGCCGGGTCGGTGCGGGTACCTCATACCCGCAAGCGGGGCAACTGAGCAGCTGACACCCGCGCTGCAGCGGGCATCCCGAATAGCAGGCGCGGCCTTCGGGCTCGCTGTAGCGAGTACCGCACAGCGGGCACACGATATCGTCGGTGGTCGGACTCATTGCAGCCCCGCGGCCCGAAGGGCGAGGTTGAGGAGACCGCCGATCACAAAGGCAAATGGGAAGATGAAGGCGGTTATCGCCAGCGCCGTGCGCAGGCCACGTTCTTTGATGATCACGAAGAAGTTGGCCACGCAGGGGACGAACAAGGTGATCGTGACCAACGCAACCACCGCCTGCACCGGCGTCAGGTGCCCGTGTTCAAACAGCGCGTAGATTCCCGCCGAGCCGTAGTCGCGACGAAAGAAACCGATCAGAAAGGCTTCCGCCGCTTGGGGTGGCAGGCTCAACATGCCGACAACGGCGGGTTCGGTGGCGGCGACGAACCGGGGGAGAAGGCCGACCGCATCGAGGATGAAGAGCACGAAGGTGCCGAGCACAAAAATGGGGACCGCCTCCTTCAAGTACCACTCGAGTCGGCCGGCGGTCTTGATCACGATGTTGCCCAGCTGCGGCCGCCGGATCGGCGGCACCTCGAGGATCAGGTCCGACCGTTGCCCCGGAAGCAGGAGCGCCGCGAGAAACCCTACGGCGAACAGCACGCCGATCACGACGCCGCCCCAGACCATCGGCGCCCACACCGGCAACGCGCCGAACAGCCCGAGAATGACACCGAGTTGTGCCGAACACGGCACGCCGAGCGCCAGCAGTAACGTAACCAGCAAACGCTCCTTCGGCGTTTCCATGATGCGTGCCGTCAAGGTCGCCATCGTGTCGCACCCCAAGCCGAGCACCATGGGCAACACCGCTTTGCCGTTCAGCCCCATGGCGCGAAAGCTCCGGTTCACAATCAGCGCCAGCCGCGGCAAGTAGCCGGAATCCTCCAATACCGAAAACGCGAGGAAGAAGGCGGTCACAATGGGGAAGATGATGGCAAAGGCGTAGGTGAAAGCCACTGTGATCACGCCATACGGCCCCACCAGCAGGTCGCGGCCGAAATGGGCGGCAGCCGCCGCCGTTCCGTGCAGTCCCGCAGCCGCCACGATGCGATCCAGGGTGCCGGTGACGGCCGGATTCACGTAGGCACCGAAGACCGTGTGCTCCAGGAAGTCCACGGCCGTTCCGGCTGCGAACGCGCCGACGAAGCGGTAGACGACATACAGCACGACGAACAGCACCGCCACTCCCGTCCTTCGTTGGCCGGCCCAGCGCCCGAGCGCTGCGCGCATGTGCGTCGAGCGATCGGCGGCAACCAGAGCCGACGCGATCCCGAGCCACCCGAGCAGACGGATCCACGGCCAGGTGACGGCTGGGAAGACGCCGAAGTCGTCCGTCAGCAACAGCAGAGTTCCTAGCACTGCAGCCAGCCCCAGCGCCGAGAGTGGCCGCTGCCGTTCGATCGCAACGGCACGCTCGCTGGCGGCGGCGCGCGTCACCCGGCGCGCCAGCTGCTCGGCGCTGCGCACGCGGCAGCGATTGAGCTCGTAACCGACGTGCGTGCCCATCCGCGCGCTCAGTTGCCAATAGGCGTCGTCAAGCGCGGCGCGCCCTTCCCGGGCCACGTTATGTTCCAACCACGGGCGCAGTGTGTCATCCCCTGACAGGCACATCAGGGCCAACCAGCGTTGGCCGATGTGCAAGCCGGAGAGCCGCCGCTGAATATGCAGCAGCGCGCTTTCCACCGGGGCCGGGTAGCGCACGCGGTAGTGGCTTTCCCGTGCCTCGCGCACCGCAGCGCTCAGGCGCCGCAGGCCGACGCCGCGCACCGCAACCGTTTCCACGACGGGGACGCCAAGCTCGGCTGCAAGCGCCGCCACGTCGATGCTGATGCCGCGATCTGCGGCCTCGTCCATCATGTTCAGCACCAGGATGAACGGCACCGCCGCCTCCGCCAGTTGCGCCGCCAGTACCAGTGCCCGCGCCAGGTTCTTGGCGTCGGCCACTTGGATGACCAGATCGACACCGGAGAGCAGAATATCGCGGCTGACCTGCTCGTCCTCGGAGTTGGGCGTGAGGCTGTTCACGCCCGGCGTGTCGATGATCTCCACCGATGGATCGAACCGCGCGGCGGCGCGCGCGACCTCTACCGTCGTGCCCGGATAATTACTGACCGTCGCGTAGGTCCCGGTCAGGGCTCCGAAGATGACGCTCTTGCCGACGTTCGGGTTGCCGACCAAAGCGATGCGCTGGAATTTCGGACGTGGTCGCTGCTGGCCGCTTGACGGCGATTGCTCCAAGCGGACCACCGTCGGTTCCGTGTCGTAGCTTGGGGTGGGGCGTTGCATCAGTGTTCGACCGCCTCCGCCCCCGGTCGCGCCGCGCTGAGCGCGGGCTCATACCCACACCATGGATCAGTCGCCAGGTAGTTTCCTGTGAGCGCGTATGCCCGCGAGCGCGAGCCGCCACAGATGCCGCGAAACTCGCAGCGCCCGCAGCGGCCGACTAGTGCGTCGGGATCACGCAGGATGCGGAACAGCTCCGAGTCTCGGTAGATCTCCGCCAGACCCTGCGAGCGGACGTTGCCGGCGCACAGCGGCAGGAACCCGCTCGGAAAAACTTCTCCGGTGTGCGACACGAAGGCGAAACCGTTGCCGGCGTTCACCCCGCGTGAGGCCAGGCCCACCGTATGCCCCGGCCCTTCCGAGCGCTGCAACATCTTCGGGAGCGCTGCACCCGCCGTGTGCATTGGTCGGCCGCTCGTGCCGGCAGCCTCGCGCTGCGCCACGTAGCGGCGGTAGTGCGGCCCTTCGGTGATCTTCACGATGAACCGCGCACGCTTCTGCACACCGTACAGGATTTCGAACAGGTCTTCGCACTGCTCGGGCGTGAGGCCGCCCAGCGCTTCGCCGCGACCGACCGGGACGAGGAAGAACACCTCCCAGAACACGATACCCAGACGTTCGACCAGATCGGCCATCTCAGCCAGGTACGGCGCCGAGCGACCGCAGAGCGTCGTATTGACCTGCACCGGCAGCGCGCAGCGGTGCGCCCACTCGATGGCGTTCATGGTGCGTTCGTACGCGCCGGGGACGCCACGGAAGGCGTCGTGCAACTCGGCGCGCGGGAAATCCAAGCTCAGCGCCATCTGATCCAAGCCGGTATCCTTCAGCTGCAGGACGAGATCTTCCGTGAGCAGCGCGGTCGCCGCGGGGATCGTCCCCATCCGTAGCCCGACTTGTTTGCCTTTCCGGATCAGGCGGTACAGATCCGGCCGCTTCACCGGGTCGCCGCCGCTGAGGATGAAGACCGGCGTGCCCATGGCGGCGGTCTCTTCGAGCAGCCGCTCGCCTTCTTCCGTGGTGAGCTCGTCGGGGTGCCGCAGCGGCTGAGCTGAAGCGCGGCAATGGCTACACGCCAGATCACAGGCCTGCGTGGTCTCCCAAATAACTAGAAACGGAGCGCTGGCGAAATCGACCGCCGGCGGTTTGAACATAATCTCCTCTTGTCGATTCCCTTCTCTCGGCGGCAACTGACCCGGTTGCCGCCTTCTGTATTCTTGCAGGGTCGGGAATGCAGTGCAAACTGACGCCAAAGCCTGCCTATCATCAGGGCGATTTTTGATACATGTCATCCTCTCCCTACCGAACGTTAGGTAGGGGAAATACGCCTGAGGCGCCTAGCTAATGGACACCGAAGCCATCTTCCAACAGCTGCGCGAGATGTCGCGCCGGGAGCTGCTATCGCGCGGGCTCACGGTTTCCGGTTGGGGTGCCTTGGCTGCGGTGTTGGGGACCGGAGTGATGGAGACTGTCAGCTTCTTTTATCCGCGGGTTCTCTTTCGGCCCCCGAGCATCTTCCGTATCGGCACGCCGGAGGCGTTCCTCGGGAGCGGCGAGAGCGCCGACACCTATGGCGTCATTCTCGTCGATGAACGCTGGAAACCCAAGCAACGGTTTTTCGTCGTGCGGGAGCGGGACCGCGTCTACGCGCTTTCGGCGCGTTGTACCCACCTCGGTTGTACAGTCAATTGGTTCGGAGACCTCCGTATCTTCAAGTGCCCTTGCCATGGCAGCGAGTACCATAGCAATGGTGTCAATTTTGCCGGTCCCGCGCCCCGCCCGCTTGATCGCTTCCGCATCGAGCTCAACGTCGACAACCTTCTGGTTGTCGACACCAGCTTCATCTATGGACCCGACCGCTTCGGTGTCGACGGTGCATTTGTCAAGCTCTAGCGGGCTGCGGCCGGCGCCAGTCAGCGGCCCGGCCGCTGATCCAGTGCGCCGTGCTCCCAAGAAGAGCATTGACGGCAAGTTTGTCGGGCGCCGCGCCAAGAAGCCCAAGCTGCTCGCCGTGATCACCGGTGCTTGCACCGGCTGCTCCGGGGCGCCGGTGTGCCAGATCTATTGCCCGGTCGAGGATTGCATGCTCCTCGTCCCCGCAGAGGATGCCTTCCCTTTCGGCCGTATCTGGGTGGATCCGTTAAAGTGTGTTGGTTGCCAGAAATGCATCAGCCGCGGTCCGGAAGAGACCTATCTCGACGGTTGTCCATGGGACGCCATCGTGATGGTTCTCACGAGCGAGTGGGAGAAGCAACATGGGCCGTTGGCGTTTTGAACCGTGCTGTAGGGCGCGGGTTCCGTTCCGCTCCACCCCCGGCGGGGCATGGAAACCCCGCCTTGCAGCACGCCCCCCCGGCCGGCACCTGTCGGCGCGGAGGTACGCATGAACCCTCGTGTGCAGCGGGTGGTCAGTGCGGTGACTGCTTCGCAGCTGTACCGATCCATCTTCCGCCACGACTACGTCGATTCGCTGCGCAACCGCGCTCTCGAAATCACCAGCAACGTTTTTCTTCATTTGCATCCGATCAACATCCCGCGGCCGGCATTACGGGTGCACTACACCTTCTGTCTGGGCGGCCTGACGTTCTTTCTCTTCTTGGTCGAGACGGTCACCGGCGTGCTGCTCATGTTCTACTACCGGCCGGTGCCGGACTACGCCTACGTCGACATGAAGACGCTGCAGTACGCCGTGCAGTTCGGTATCGCCCTGCGCAACCTGCATCGCTGGGCCGCGCATCTGATGGTCATCACGGTCATGCTGCACATGCTGCGTGTCTTCTTGACCGGCTCGTATCGGCCGCCGCGCGAATTCAACTGGGTGGTCGGCGTCAACTTGCTGGTGCTGACCCTGCTCCTCAGCTTCACCGGCTACCTGTTGCCATGGGACCAACTCGCCTTCTGGGCGGTGACCGTCGGCACCAACATGGCTGCGGCTACCCCGTTCGTCGGCGCCGAAGGGCCGTTCCACAC
>Ga0326728_10009783_pt1 | contig 22842 bp, 11 predicted proteins | sample MB3enrmetagenome_FD_207602 | JGI IMG/M metagenome (GOLD analysis project Ga0326728, IMG submission 207602) | Lab enriched peat soil microbial communities from McLean, Ithaca, NY, United States - MB31MN | ecosystem: Environmental > Terrestrial > Soil > Wetlands > Peat | place: USA: New York... | reverse complement strand
TACCCCTGATCGGTGATCCCTTCTCTCCCGGCCTTTCACGCCCCGCCCGCCCGCTTCCGCAACTGCCGCGCCCAAAGCGTCAGCCAGAGGACCAGCAGCGCCGCCAGCCACAGGCAGAGCTTGAGAATCGCCGTGGCCCAGAACCACACGCTCTGGATCAAAGGCCAACTGGTCTCCGGCCCCCACAAGCAGAGCAGCCATGCCGGTCGGTGGGACATGACCGCGAGGTAAACCAGCCATTGCAGGGAGAGAAACACGACGCCGATCAGCAGCGTCCACCATCCGGCCACCGCTGCCGCCCGAACACGCATCTGAAAGACATCGTTCATGGTATAGTTCCTTTGACAAGAGTATAATCGCTTTCGTTCTTTTGGGGCAAGCCCCCCGGGTGGTAGAGGGGGTTTCCGCTTTCCGCCTGCGTGCTTTATCCTTGGTCGAAAGTTCCCCCAAAGTGCCGGAGGGGATTCTTATGAGCGGCAGTCCAGATGCCGGGGACGTGGCGCGGCCGCCTTCAGTCGAGGGGGCCTCGCAGCAGTCCAAGACCGAGACGCCCAGCACGGTCGCCCCAAAGTCGCCGCCGGCCGATAAGGACTTGGCCACGATTCCCGGCTTTACGCCGCAAGGGGCCGGCTCACTCGCGCGGATCGGGCGATACAAAGTGCAAGCCGAGTTGGGCTCCGGCAGCTTCGGCAACGTCTACCGCTGCCGCGACGAGCAATTGGAGCGGGACGTGGCGGTCAAGCTCTTCAGCGGCCCCGCGGCGAGTTGGTACGGCCGGCTGGACGACTTCTTGCACGAGGCCAAGGCGGCTGCCCGCTTGCGGCACCCCGGCGTGGTGGCGGTCTTGGATGCCGGCCGCACGGAAGCCGGCCAGGGGTTCATTGTCTATGAATTGGTCCGCGGCGCGACGCTCCGCCAACGGATGGCGGCCCAACCGCCCGACCTGGAGCAGGGGGTGCAATGGGTGATCGAGATTGCGGAGGCCCTGCACGCGGCCCACAAGTGCGGCATCGTGCACCGCGACATCAAGCCGGCCAACGTCCTCGTGGACGAGACCGGCAAGGCCCGCCTGACCGATTTCGGCATCGCCAAGCTGGACGATCGCTTTATCGCCGACGATGCGGGAGAAGTGGTGGGCACGATCGCCTATATGAGTCCGGAGCAGGCCGGCGGCCAATCCCACTGGGCCAGCCCGCAGTCCGACATCTACTCGCTGGGCGCGGTGCTGTACGAGCTGCTTTGCCGGCGGACGCCTTTTGCCGGCAAGGATTTGGAGGAGCTGCGGCAGCAGGTCATCGCCCGGGCGGTCGTGCCGCCGCGGACGATCGACGACGGCATTCCCAAGCGGTTGGAAGCCATCTGCCTGAGGGCATTGGCCAAGAAGCAGGAGGAGCGGTTCACCACCGCCGCGGACATGGCGGGCGCCCTGCGGGCCGTCCTGGTCCCGCGCCGCCGGCAGGCGATGGTCCTGAAACTCACCGCCGCGGCCGCGGCGGCCGGGCTGCTGGCGGTCGGCCTGTGGAGCTTCTGGCATCGGCCCGGCGGCGGGCAGCCGCCAGCCGCAACCTCCGCGGACGACCATTCCGGCCAGCCCGCCGACCAGAACCTGCCGGCCGCCCTGGAAGACCTGCACAACGCGCCCTTCATGGTGCGCGTCGAAGTGGACCGCCCGAACCGCACCTATCGCGGCGACGACGTGATCTCCGCCACAGTGGTCTCGGAGCGCGCGGGCTACCTGTATCTTCTTTACAAGTCGGCGGACGGGGCCATCAGTTGCCTCTTTCCCAACAAGGTCCAGCAGAACAACCGGCTGGCGGCCCATCAAGAGGTTACAATTCCCTCGCCGGATGCGGCGTTCCGCATCCGGATTGGACCGCCTTACGGGCAGGAGATCCTGAAGGCCTTCGTGCTCTCGCAGCCTCTGCCGGCCCAGCTCTGGGGGGTCCATTCGCTCACCGAGGAGGATTTCACCCGGCTGAGCGAGAAGGGGCTGCGGGGGGCTTTGGTCGAGGTCCGCAGACGGCCCGACTGGGCGGAGCACCAGGTGATGATCAACACGCTCCCGCCCGAAGATGCGCCGCCAGTTGCAGAGAAACGGTGAGCCGGGGCCGTCAGGCCCCGGATTGGCCGGTGCGGAAAAACAGTGAGCCGGGGCTGTGAGACAGTGAGCCGGGGCCGTCAGGCCCCGGATTGGCCGGGCGAAACGAGGAGCAAAGCGTGGCAAGACAGTGTGCAGCATGGTCGGGGCGCACATTGGCCGCACTGGCGGCGGCAATCGCCCTGTCGGCCGGCCTGCCGAGCGGACTGGCACAAGAGGGCGAGCCCATCCTTTGCCTGAACGACGCCGGCCACACGGCAGGGGTGCGGGCATTGGCGTTCTCGCCCGACTCGAAACGGCTCTATAGCGCGGGCATGGACAAAGTCGTCTATGTCTGGCGGCTACCCGAGCTTGTGCCCGACACGGCGGACGGGACCAAGGGCGCGTACGTCGAGCCCTGGAGCCGGGAATCGGCCATTCGCTGGGAAATCGGGCGGGGCCTCCGCGGCAGCATCTACAGCCTCGCCTTGGCCCCGCGTGGCGAAGTTTTGGCCATCGGCGGCTACGGCGCCCGGGGCACGTCCGGCGAGATCATCCGCCTGGATCCCCGCAGCGGCGCGTTCCAGCCGCCCTGCCGCGGCCATTTGCAGAGCATCGCCGCCCTGGCCTTCTCGGCCGACGGCGAATGGCTGGCCTCGATGGACCTGGCCGGCCAGGCCATGGTCTGGCCCAACGGCAAGCAGCCGGTCCGCCTGACGCGCCCCGACGCCGAGAGCTACCAGCAGCCGATCGTCGAGTTCCTCGCGCGGCGGCCCTTCCGCCCGCTTGCAGCCGTGGGGACGCGACTGGTGGCATTGCCGCAATATGTCGCGGCGGATCGCGGCGTGACGCCCGAGATCGTGCTGTACCGCGCTACGACCGGGCAGCGCGAGAGGGTTTTGGCCGCCGGGCACGAAGCCGCAATCCGCGCGCTGGCCGCCAGCGCCGACGGCCGCTGGCTGGCCTCGGCCGACGAGCGGGAGAACCTCTGCGTTTGGGACCTGGGCGAGGCCGCGCCGGCCCCACATCGCTTCGCGCAGTCCCTGCCGGTGATCTCGCTGGCTTTCGCTCCCCGCGGCGACATCCTCCTGGCCGGCAGCGCGGTGGCTGAAGGCAAGTCCGAGAGCCAGTTACAGCTTTGGAATGTAGCCAAGCGGGCGTTGCATCGGGCATTTCCCTTGCAAGGTCCGGTGTATGCCGTCGCCGCCAGCCCCGACGGCAAGCGCATCGCCTACTCCGGGGCCGGCGGCAACGACATCATGGTCCGCCGTCTGGACCGCGAGGAGGAGCCCCTGCGGCTCCTGGGCGGGCACAGTGTGCTGGGGGCGGCCTTCGCCCCGCAGGGCGGCCGTTATGCGTTTTGCTACGAGCTCCTCGGCACCACCCGGGCGGTGCCCGCCAGGCGCTTCGATCCGGCGGCCCTGCGGCCGCCGGTGCGGATACCCGCTGGCGCCGCGCCACCCCCGTGGCCGGGCCCCCAACCGCGGGGCGATTGGCACGGCGCGCTGGACCGTCTGCACAACGGCGTCGAGATCCACTTCCGCAACCGCTTGCTGGGCATTGTCGCGCTGGATGCGGAGAAACAAGGGGTCGCCGAGACCTTCTGCTGGGTCCCGGACGAAAATGGCCAGGCGGAAGCCCTGGCGGTGGGTAGCGACCTGCAGTGCGGCGTTTATCTCTACGGGCTGAGTCCGCCGAGTCTTCCGTTGCCCTTGCTGCGGTACTTTCGCGGTCATCACGACGCGGTGACTTCGCTGGCCGTCTCGGCGGACCGGAAGTACTTGCTTTCCGGCTCGCGGGACGGCACCGTTCGCTATTGGCCGCTGGCCGGCTATCGCAAAGGGCGGCTGGTAGCCGGCCGCTGGGGCGCGGAATTTGCGCCCGATGGCCAGCGGCTGGCGGTCGCCGCGATGGACGACCTGGGACCGCTCTGGGCCAAGGGTGTGCGGCCCGGCGACCTGGTGACCAAGATCGTCTGGCCGCTGCCGCAGGCGGTGCGCGAGGCGACGGCGCCCAAGGAGATCCTTGCCGCGCTGGAGCAGCTTCCCTGGGACGCCCAGGTGGGCTTCTTCACCTCGCGCGACAACCGCCCGCGGCTGCCCTTCAATTGCGTCGGGGCATGGCAGCAGTCGCTGGCCGTACATGCCACGCAGCATGACGATTGGATAGCCTGGACGCCGGCCGGCTATTACGCCTGCTCGGCCGGCGGCGAACGCCTGATCGGCTGGCAGATCAACCGCGGACTGGGCGAAAAACCCCTCTTTTTCACCGCCGAGCAGTTCAGCAAGAAGTTCTATCGCCCCGACGTGATCCGCGACTTGCTGGAAAAGGGCAGCCTGCGGGCCGCCCTGGGCGGGGGTGGAAAACCGCCCGCAACGCTCAACGATGCACTGCCCCCGATCGTGCGAATCGTCACCCCCGCCGCCACTCGCAGCCAGCAGGAGGCCGCGGAAACCGTGGTGACCGCCGAGGCGACGGGCCAACCGGGCTCGCCCGTGACGCGGATGTGGCTCTCGGTGGACGGCGCCGCGCTGGGCGCGTTGAGCACGGCCAAGGAAACCTCGGCCGACGGCGCCCGCTCCACCAAGACGTGGCGCGTGCCGCTGGGCCCGGGAGAGCACCGCATCGTGGCCTGCGCCGAAAGCGACGTTAGCCAAGGCCAATCGGAGGTCGCCACGATCGTGTGCACCGGCAAGAAAACGCTGAAACCGTGCCTGTATGTCCTGTCGATCGGGGCTTCCGCCTACCCCGGACGCTGGAAGTTGAAGTACGCCGCCTCCGACGCCGCCCAGGTGGCGGCGGTCTTCGAGCACAACGGCCGCCCCGTCTTCGACCGCGTGGAAATCCGCTCCCTGCTCAACCGCCAGGCGAGCAAGGCCGGCATCCTGGAGGGGCTCCAGTGGTTGAAGGCCAGACTGGCCGTGCGGAGGAATCCCGAGGACGTGGCGGTCGTGTTCTTCTCCGGGCACGGCTGGGCCGACGAGACGGGCCGATTCTTCTTACTCCCCATCGACGGCCCCGGCGACGGCGCGGGGCCGACCGGGCCGGCCCCGCAAACCATCCGGCAAAACTGCGTTTCCGCCGAAGCGATCAAGCAGTTCTGCCAGGAGGCCCTGCCCTGCCGCCTGGCCATCTTCCTGGACGCCTGCCGCAGCGGTGCGGCGGACGTGGCCGGCCTGGCCAAGGTCGCGGCGGCCCGCGACGACCTGGGCCGCCAGTTGGCCCGCAGCGACTGCGGCGTCGTGCTGATCGCCTCCTCCAAGGGCAACCAAGACTCGCGGGAAGACGACGCGCTAAAGGCCGGCTTCTTTACCAAGGCCCTGGTGGACGGTCTGCGCGGCAAGGCCTGCTTCGTGGACCAGGACCTGGTCTTCATGCCGCACATTTACCTTTACGTCGCCCCCGCCGTCAACGCGATGACCCAGGGGCAGCAAGACCCGGTGCTCAACTTCGATAATCCCTTCACGCCGCAAATCCGCTTCGCCTTGACGAAGCGCAGCCCGTGAGCGTGTTTGGCAAGGATGAGCCTCACACGACGCCCGGGGATTGGGCCTCCAGAAAAGGTCCGAAACGCTTTCCGGATTGGGCATCCGGTCCGGGACGGGAAGGCTTCGGCAGAACCCGCCCCGCCGGATCGACGCACGTCCCACGGGCGGGTTTTTTCGCTGGGTATCGACACCCGGTTCGATTGGGACGCACGGTCCCCGCAAGCGGTGGTTTGTAGGGGCAGCCCATGATCACGCACAGTGCCAGCGCTAGCAGTGTGGTTCGGCGTGCCAGTGCCCAAGGCCAGCTTGCGGGACTTACCCTGTTGAACGCCACGGCAGGGGTGGCCGTTTCCAACACATCCCATCGGTACCGACTGCCCGATGCTGCCAGACAACGTTTGGGACAAACGCCGGTCGAAGTTCCAGATACATGCATCGCAACCCAAAGGTGAAAATGCTGGTGTCAGGTAGAATCACCTCTCTTGGAACGCTGGTCACAGGGACGGTGGGTCGGTTTCGATGACTGTTCACAATATCCCTTATCCTATACGTCACCATTCCTTGCTGAGGGCCGCGATAGTTCTCACTGCAAGTCCAGCAGCGATTTGCGCTGCCTCCTTTTGCTCCTTCTCCCTGCTCGCCTTGTCTTGCTTACGTTTGTCTCCTTGTGCCAGGTCCGAAATTCCTCTTATCACAACCGCAGGAACTCGTTCCAGTTGCGCTACTAGGCATGCGACGTAGCCCTCCTCTTCGACAGCTATGCCTGCCGGCCACCTAGCTAAAAGTCTTAGCTTTGCCTTCCGATTGTCCAGAATGCCGGAGCGCGTCGCAACTAGCCCGGCATGGAATCTAGCCGCAATATCCTCCGACGCCTTAGCCTCTCTATAGGCAAGCGTGTACAGGAGCGGGTGCACAGGGATCTCCTCCCAATCGCAATCTCGGAACGGCACCGCAACGCTCCGCGTTTCGTTCCGCACCTTCGTTCGTATTTCATACGGTGCGACGGACGTTGCGAGGACGACATCACCCTTCTTCGGACCGCAGAATCGCGATAGATATGGTATGAACCGGCACGACCGAATCCCAAGAGAACCGGCGATTCCAGCAATTATCAACCAGCTGATGTGATAGTCATTTATGAGCCTGCGAACTACGTCACCAGAATCCAATAGTGCCTTGCCCTTGGCAACGACAGCGCAGAAGGCGGTATGTTCGACCAGAGTGACGCCCTCCCCCTGGCCAGCTTCCGTTTGCGCGCCAATGTTCCGAAATGCGTCAAGTACGGCGACTTCCTCTGTGTCGAGTGCGACAAGGACTCCGACCATGTTTTGTCTCTTCTGGAGAATCAAGAGCGAATCAACCATGCGACTGACCGTCTGGGCTTTCTGCTCAGCAGAAACCAGAGGCCAAATGGCCTCAAGCGCGTTAACGGAACCCTTGACGTTCTCTCCGACAAGCCCTGTGCCAAAAGCGCGAGATTGATTCTCGATTCCCATGAGGAGGCCGACTGCGGTATTCCACTCGGGCGCTTGGTTCGACTGGCTCAGCCCTTGAATTACTCGTGACAAGGCATACGCTTGGTCTGCTCTCCCCAAGTGGTTGAGCGGCCCGAGGTCCGCAACCGTCACTGCAAGAGCCCGCGCCTCGTTCGGAAACATGGCGAGAACTTGACCGTAGTGCCAATGGTAGTAACCCGGGGCTACGGCTTTCCCCATATATGTCCCATCTGCGTCGATGGGGCGCAACGCCTGCTCCCGTAGCGTCTCGCGTAGTTCCGGCCGTTCACCCGCAAGGGCCAGCCGATCTAGGACACGATATACTGCCGCCGGCACTGCTGGCCCGAACCATTCATCCGGTCGGCCAAGGGACAAGGCCATGCCGGTCTTCGCGTCAACCGCCCGCACGAACTCGTCCCGCTCAATTGTCAGGGTGTCTTCGACCTCCTGACTCAGACTTGGTATGGCATCCCTGACGACCAGAAACGCGTCCAACACATAGGCCCAATCCCAGAAATCTTCGCCATAGAACGGAGCCTCGCGATTTCTGTTGCTTCGCAGCCTTCGGTAGTTGGTTTCGATATGCCTCGAAAACCTCGACAGCCTACCGCCCTCGTCAGTCTGGTTCAGGCACTGGATACTCAGTCGCAGGGCGTGTGCGGTCCGCACAGCCTGGAACTTTTCAGTTTGCCCAAGGTCTGCTCGCAGGTACTCAAGCACATCCAGCAGACAACGACCTGCAAAATGCGACAGACTTGCATCGCCGAAAGCCTGCTCGTGTTGCCCGAGCCTCTTAAAGTCCTCGACTGTGAAAAGCCATCTCGCGGTCGTGAGCATGATCATGTTACTCCAAGAGCCCATGCTGGGCCGTCAGCGGCGATCAAGATCGCCTTAAGACTGACTCTAGCGCGTCCAGTCCCTCGCTAAGAACTTGCTGTGAAGTGCCATACCCAAGCCGAAACCACGCGCCGTCTCCCCAGCCGAAGCACCGTCGGCCGGGGACCAGGAGCAAGTTACGATTCAGTAGCAAGTCAAATAGCCCGTCCCTCGGGCGCTTCGGGGAAAGGATCACAGTTGTTCCGCCGCTTGGAAATGTCGTCGATGCAACGTCCCCGTTCACTTGAGCCCAACGTTGTACGGTTGTGCGAGCGTCGACTAGCAGCTGATGCCTGCTGGCACCCAAGGGGTCCATTAGTACGGCCGAGCCGATGGCGTCCGCAAACCAGTTGACGGATAACGAGAGATACTGCTGAATGGTCTTCATTCGATCAACAAGCGTCTTTTGCCCGGCCACCCAGCCCAATCTGAGCCCCGGTAAACCATACACCTTGGATAGGCTTCCAATCACAAACACGTTGGGTGCGCTTTCCAAGCGAGTCCTGTGCTCCTCCGGTAAGCGAAACACCTCATCGACTATCAGCAGGCCGCCTCTCGACTGAAGTATCTCTGCAACGTTGTCGAGGAACCGCGGCTCTGCAACGCTGCCCGTGGGGTTGTGCGGGTTAGTAACGATAACGACGTCACAGGCACCTGAGCATTCCAGCAGTTGCTCGCGGTTGAGTTCCCAGCGTCGCTCGGCGTCGTAAGAATAGTAGCATGGCTCATAGGCAAGAAGCCGTGCAATTCCGTCGTACGCCCCGTAAGCTGGTCTGGGGATTGCCACCGTTAGATTGCCGGAGGACTCGCAACGTATCGCCTGCATGGCGAGAAAAATCGCCTCAGCAGCCCCTGATGTCGGAAGGAACTCCGTCGCTGCCGGGTTGTTGTAGTACGCTCGGAGACTCGGGATGAGACCGGCGCGGACGTCAGGATATCCCAATGCTCCCTTCTCAAGGCGGTTCCGCACAACCGCATATCTCGTCCGAAGTTCGTCCAGCGCCCATGGCATAGCATCGCTTGATGCCAGGTTGATGAGACCGGGGCGGTGTTCGTATTGAACGAAGAAGTCTTCCAATTCGAACGGTAGCAGTTGTCGCATACTAGCCTCGTGTGGGAATCGCGGCATAAACGTTCCCGGAGATCGCTACCAGTCCGGCCGCCTGAATCCCGTTGAGCGCGGCGGATACTTCGCCGATGCCTTTGCGCAGGATTTGCGAGAGTTGCACGCGAGTGCGTTTGTGGTCCAGCAAGAGACGAAGTATGTCTGCCTCAAGACCACGGAGAGTCTGCGACCGCGGGTCGGTCCTCGAATCCTCAACGATTACACGCTGGCCCGTGTCAAATGCGACAAATTCGCACGTCTCCAACGAATCGATCTCTCGTTGCACCTCCTGCCACAGTGGTGCCTCATCGGACGGCTTCTCGTCGTATCGTAGTTGGGTAGGGAACCCGCGTCGCAAGGACTTGGGCAGGTAGTGGGTCTCCCGGCGGGAAGCAGTTTCGTCTTCGTCTTCCCTCCGAAAACGCACGTACGGCACGACATCCAGCGACACTCGCGCATCGGAGAGCAAGTGGGCCAGCCTGCGGATCATCGCCCTGGTCTGATGCACGTGCACGGCCCGGCTCCCCGGAAAGCCGGCTATGAGGTTGAAAGTCACCCTGTCTATGTTCTCCTCGAGCGCCATGCGAATGGCTTCAATGTTGTCAACGACGGTCTGGCGTTTCCTCATCATCCGCAGAAGCGCGTCGCTGAATGACTCGATCCCCATCTGGATCGACCAGCGGCCGCATCCGGCCATTGCGGCAAACAGTCGCCTCTCGCTCCCTGAAGGCGTGAACTCGCCCCACAGCTTCAGCTGAAATCCGCGGTTCCTCAAACCTTCGCACAACTGCTGCAGGCGGCCTGGGTGCGCGTTGACTTCCCATTCCGCAAAGTCAAATGCGATCGCCCCATACTGCGAGACCATGCTTGCGATGAAGTCGCCCACCGCGTGCGGGCTCCATCGCTGCGAATGCGGCGGCGACGGCTCCGCGGGACAAAAGACACATCGTCCCCAAGCGCATGTCTCGCTATTGGCGAGCGGTAGAGCGAGTGCCGGTCGCCTACCGTGGTCAAGAAGCGGAGCCGCGTCCGAGTAATCAGGGGACGGACGCCTCAACACCTCAGAGGTGCGCGGACACGTAATGACCTTCGACATCCTGTGCCCTGCACGAACCGATTTTATCGCTGCCGCCAATCGGACTGCATCCCGTCCTAAGAGAACATGGTCAAGATACGGTAGACTACGGGCGTGGAATCGTGCGTTCCTTTCCGTGAAGGCGCTGCCCCCAATTACCGTTTTGACGGACGGTCGCATCCGTTTGATGAGCCCGGCCATGTAAACCGCAACGAATAGCTGGCTGGAAAGGCACGAAAAGCCGACCAAGCCCGGCTCGGCGTCTAGTATCTCCTTCGCCTTCCAGTGGATGAAGTCGCGAAGAATCTTGCAAAACCGAATTCCACGCACAACCTCCCTTCGGATGCTTACCAGTCTTGGGTGGTACGTGGTGCGTGGCGTCAACCGGCCAGTGAACAGAAGATTGACGGCTTGTCGCACCGCCAATTCTGGGTCAAGATGGCGGAACACCAGACTGGCGAAGTACGAATTCTGGTAGTCGGACCCGACTTCACACGACCAGTCGTAGAATTCGGACAAGTGTGGATGAGTGTCGTAGAGATGGAGTTCGAACTCATTCGCGAGATAGAAGCACTTCGTCGCCTCACCGATCATGTCGAGTTCGGCCTTGAGAAGCGCGATCCCGGCGGGAAGGGTCCGCGGCGCTATGCATGGTGTTGAGACAAGGGCAACAGCCATAGACGCTCTCGAATGTGGCAGGAGACCGAAACCCTACTTCATCATCCCTTTACGTGATCGGTTGGGCCGGCGAACACTCGTATCCAGGCCCAGACGCTAATCGGCTGTATGCTGCGAGGACGCCCTCTTGGAGAGCATCCCTCGTTCGTTGCGCTTGCGCAACGCCACCCATTCCGCCACGACAATCAAACTCCCATCTACCCGTGCCTACACAACAGAACGAGGGCCCCGTCTCTGCCAAACACCGATATGGTACACTCGGCGTATCACACGTGCAAGAGGCGGCCCGACCTACCAGTCGTATGGTATCCTCGCCCGGTGCTCATCGCCCTCGGTGTGCCGGCCGACAACGACCGTGGCCCGCGGTACCTTGAGCACGCCCTGGCCGCCATCCACCAGGCCAATCCGCGGCGGCTGCCGATGGAACTTGCTTTCGCACGTCACCAGAAGAACGTGACGCTGCTCGTTCGCTCTCTGCCGGAACTTGCCGCGGCCACCGCATCGCAACTGGCCGCCCACTATCCGGCCGCCATCATGAGCCGGCTGGCCGACGACGCTGTGGCCACACCGCCGGGCTCCTCCATTTGGCCCACTGAGTTGCACCTCACGCCCCACCTGTTTCGGGTCTGGCAAGTTTTTCTGGCAGGCCGTAATGTAGGCGGCACACGCCGTGTGCCGGATTCCGCACACGGCGTGTGCGGTCTACATTGCCAAGAGACCTTGCCGCACTCCCTGTTTCCCATCCGCCGCTATCCGCGGTTCGATGACACACTCAATCGCAACGTCTCCGATCCGTTGACGGCCATCTTCGCGACGCCTGCCTCTGGGCCCCGCGGGCGGAAAGGGGACAGGCACATTTTTTCGGGCGCGATGGCGGAAAAAGGGAGCCAGGCACCGTGGCGTTCAAGAAGCTCTACGGCGACAGTTGGCGGGCGGGTCCGGCAAGTTTAGCGGGCAAGCCGGGCAGCGGGCGCAAGCCTGGTCCGCCGCGAAGCTGGGCAAGCCGGGCATAGTCTACCGGTCGTGCTGAAAAGTCCTTCCTCTTCCTTCTCGGAAGCGGTAGCGATTCTGCCGACGATGCCGGCTGTGTTCAAGCTGCCGGTTATTCCGGCCGACCATAACCTTTGGGAGGATAGGACAGCCTCACTTGCCGCCCCCGCGTGTGCCGACCATGCACGGGCCGCCGCAGGTGGGGCTTGCGTCTTTCTCGGGGGGGCGACCGCGTGTCGATGACGGGGATCATGCCGCGGCGAGCTGCGGGGCGGCTCGGCCGACTGCGGCAGACGGCCCTCTGCATGCTTGCCGCGGTGGCCGCATGGGCGGCCGCTGCCCGGCTGCTCGCCCAGCCGCCTGGCGAAATCCCGCTCGCGACGGAAGCACTGGGCGTGGCGCCGGAACCGCGGCCGGGCCAGTTTCTGGTAATGCCCGTGTCGGCGGACGAGGGCCCCGCGCCGCCTGCCGCCGCCGAGCCGGCAGCACCCGGTGCCGAGCCGGAAGGCACGACGGGCGCCACGGAGGCCCCGAACACCGGGGAGGCCCGCGCGCCGGCCTCCGCCATCCCCTACATGCTGGGCGACCTCCTGCGGAGCACCAACGCCATCTCGTTCCATTGGGCCCGCGTGGCCACCAATACCTTCGGGGACGCCCCCTACGCGGTCAACGCCAGCGGCGCGATCACGCTGCGGAACACGAAGGTGGCCGACAACAACAACGCCATCCCCGAGGACCGCGTGTCCTACGAGTACAATTTCTTCAAGGACGGGCAGTACATCGAAGGCACGTCGTTGACGCCGACGCCCTCGGGCCTTTCGCCTCCTCTTCCCAGCCAGTATTACGCGACCAAGCGGGTCCAATATGACGTGAACCTGCACACGATCGCCTACGAGAAGAGCTTTGCGGACGGGCTGTTCTCGCTGGAGGCCCGCATCCCCTTCGCCAACGGGCTGCTGGCCGACCAGCACCTCAGCAGCGGGCGGATCGACGGCGAATACTCGATCGGCTCGCCCCCCACCTTTTTCGTCCTGGACGTGACGCCCACGCCGCAAGACACGTGGGGCGACAACGGCTGGGAGATAGAAGATGTCTCGCTGATCCTCAAGGTGGCGATCTACCGCGATCCCACCCGCAATCTCTGGTTCTCGGGCGGCCTGCAGGTCGTGGCCCCGACCGCGCGCAACGTGGACCTGACGGCCACGGATTACTTCACCATCGGGATTCCGGGCACGGACTTCGACCTCAACACGGTCGGCCAGCGGCTGCGAACGTTCCACATCGACAACCAGACCTGGGCGGTGTCGCCGTTCCTGGCCCTCTCGATGATCCCCCGCCCAAGGACCTTCTTCAACGCGTTCCTGCAACTGGACGTGCCCGTCGGCGCCGACACGCTGCACTATTCCCAGCGGTACGCGGCGCTCACGCCCACCAGCTTCACTACCAATGAATCCGTGCTGGCGCCGTTCGTGCCGGAGTTTCCCGGCGGTCAGCCGATCCAAGAGGACTACACCGCCGCGGTACACGACCAGGTGCTGGCACACCTGGACGTGGGGGCGGGCTGGTGGCTTTACGAGAATCCCCAGGCCCGCTGGCTGCGGGGCGTGGCCCCGACGTTCGAGTTCCACCTGACGCAGACGCTGGGGAAACCGGACGTGCTCCAGCTTCCGGCCAGCGCCATGACGGTGCCGTCGCCCGCGGGCTTCGTGCCCGAGCCGGTGCCCACCGTCGGCAACCCCTACAACATTACCCTGACCGACGTCACGGTCGGCATCGACGCGTTGGTGGGGAAGTCGTCCGTGCTGGCCGTGGGCGCGGCCTTCCCGCTGGGCAGCGGACATGATCGGACGTTCGACAGCGAAGTGCTTGTGAAGTTCAACCGTTGGTTCTGATAGGGCGCATTGCATGTCGCCGCGTTGTACCCGGATTTTGCAATGGCTTCCAGGCCGTGCCCGGCCGCGGCCGGCGGCGGCATGGGGCGCGGTGCTGGCGGCGGCAGCCTGGGCGGCCACGGCGCGCGGGCTGGCACAAGAGGCCGGCAATGCGCCGGCCGCCGCACCGCCGGGAGCCGCTGTGGCCGCCACGGCCTTCGACGGCTCGCTTTCCCTGCCCCCCGTCCCGCCCCCCGCCCCGCAAGCCCCCGCGCTGGGCGACTCCCTGACCGCCGCCGGCTCGACCCAGGCCGCGGCCGTCCCCTACATGCTGGGCAATTCGTTGCGCCCCAGCGGAGCGATCAACTTCAGCTATGCGCTGGACACGTCCGATCCCAGCGTCGGTCCCGGCGCGCCGGCAAAGATCCCCATTCTGCACCGCTTTACGAAGGTCGCCGAGGACAACAACGCCTTCCCCGCCGACCGCTTCTCCTACCAGTACGATTTCTTCAGCAACGGCAGCGGGGTGGTCGGTCTGTCGGGCCAGCTCGGGTCGACGGGGCTGGCGCCGCCGCTGCCCCCCTCCCGGCCGCTCTCCAGGGACATCTTTCACGACGTGAGCCTGCACACCTTCGCCTACGAGCAAAGCTTTGCCGACGGCCTGTTCTCGCTGGAGACCCGCTTGCCGTTCGCTTTCGGCCTGAGCAACCGGCTGAACCTGAGCGCCGGCCAGATCACCGGCGACCAGGTTTTTTCGTTTCCCGGCATCGACTACTATGCGCTCGAGGTCGATCCGACGGCCCGCAACACCTGGGGCGGCCAAGGCTGGGAGCTGCAGGACGTGTCCGAGATCCTCAAGATCGCGATTTACCAGGACCCCGCCCGCGACCTGTGTTTCGCGGGGGGCTTGCAGGTCGTGGCCCCGACCGCGCGCAACATGAACGTGCAAGTCACGGATTATTGGGAGGAATACTATCCCCCCGCCGGCTTCTTCTTCACCATCTTCAACGGCCGCCGCACCCGCACGTTTCACATCGAAAACGACACCTGGACGCTGTCGCCCTTCCTGGCGCTCTCGATGAAGCCGACCGCAAGAACATTCTTCAACGGTTTCGTGCAGCTCGACGTGCCCCTCGGGTCCGATAGCGTGGCCTACTCGCAGGTCTACGAGTCAACCTACTATCCGGGTTTCGGTCCCGTCCCCTTCCTGCTGCAAGTCTACCCGCAAGGCAGCCAAGTACAGGAGAATTTCCAGGGCACCGTCCGCGACCAGGTGCTGATGCAGCTCGACCTGGCCGTGGGCTACTGGCTCTACCAGAACCCCGAGGCGCGCTGGCTGAAGGGCCTGGCGCCGACGCTGGAGCTGCACCTGATGCAGACGCTGGACAAGGGCCAGGTGCTGCAACTGCCCGTCTCCACCCTGTACCAGGCGACGCCCGCGGGCGTGGTGCCCGAGCCCGCGCCCACCGTCGGCAATGCCGCCGCGAGCACCACGCTGACCGATGTTACCTTCGGGCTAACCGGTCAGATCGGCAAGGCTGCGAGCTTCGGCGTGGCCGGGAGCGTGCCCTTGGGCACCGGCCACGACCGCACCGCCAGCAGCGAGCTGCACTTGCAGTTCAATTTCCAGTTCTGACGCCGGCCGCCGCATCCCGCCCGGCGGCCGCGCGAGCGGTGGGGGCGCAGCCGTGCCGGCGTGCCCACGCAAGCGTGGGCACGGTACTCACTGCCATGTCTAATTCGCGCCGATGCAGTACAGGTACTGCTCCCCGCGGATGTAGAGCCGGTCTCCGTCCGCCACGGGCGGGCCGTTGGCGATCGTCTCCTGCGGCGGAATGGGCCAATCGCGGGGGAGCATCGTCTGGATGCGGTTCATCGCCACCTGCTTGAACACCGGGCCGGGCGCGAACACCAGGCACGAGCCCTGGTTGTCCATGACCGCGATGTTCTTGCCGATCAGCGTGGGGCTGGCCGCCACGCCGATGTGGTTGTAGCTGTGCAGCTCGTCGAAACCGGCTTCCCTCCGATAGAGCGTCTTGCCCGTCGCGAGGTCCGCGCAGTACAACGTGCCGTACTCGTCGATGGCGTAGCAGAGCCCCTGCCAGACCAGCGGCGACGCGGGGCTGGAGCGGTCCAGCCATTCGCCGTTGGGGCGGCGGTGTACGCTGTTGATTTCAATGCGGCGGTACTTGGGCTGCCATGCGTCGCCCTGGCAGCCGGTAAAGTCGGCCAGACGCAGATCGCTGACGCCCAGGATCAGCATGTAGAGCGTATTGTCGAGGAACAGCGGGGCGCCCCAGCAGCCGCGTACCCCGTCCGGATTGGTCCACAGCCGCTTGCCGTCGCAGGCGCGGAACACCGCGCCGCCCTGGAGGGTGAAAGCGTCGGTCGTGCCGACCCGCATGGGGATGATCGCGGCGATGCCGCCGGCCTCTGCATCGGCCCACGACTCGCGGCCGGTGGCCGCGTCCAGGGCGTGCAGCCCGCCGAAGACGCAGAACAGCCGCCCGCCCGACAGCGCCGGCGAGCAGGTGTATCCGACCTCCTTCGCCTCGATGCGGCGGATCCACTGCCGCTTGCCCTCCAAATCGTAGCAGGCCACCACGCCGTAGCCGAAGAAGGCATACACGTGCCGGCCGTCGCTCACCGGGGTCGTGGTGAAGCCGATGATGCCGAAGTGCGAGGCGAAGTGATCGTCCCACTTGAGCTTGTACTTCTTCTTGTCGGCGGCGACCAGCAGCTCGTTGATCTTCCGCCGCAGCTCCAGGCCCTTCTCGTAATCGCTGGTCTGCTGTAGTTCCGCCAGGAGCGGCTCGATCTGCTGCTTGAGGCCGGGGTGGGCGGCCCGCTCAGCCTCGCTCATCGCGTCGTAGAGGGTGTTCAGCCGCCGCCAGAGGACCTTGCCCGTGGCCTTGTCCAGGCACAAGAGCTCGTCGGGCTCAGCCGGGGTGAAAATCCGCTGGCCGACCACCAGCGGGCAGGCGTTGGTCCGCTCGGGGAGCCGGGTCATCCAGGCGATGTTCTTCTCCTGGTAGGCCGCGGGGTCGGGATCGTAGAGCCGGGCGGCCAACCTCATCTCGCGCCAAGTTTTCGGCGGAGCACTGGACAACTTCAGCAGCAGGCGGTTCCAGCCCCGCTGCAAGGGCAGCGCGAACTTGGGCGACTTGCTGTGCGTCAGCTCCCGCTTCTGCCGGCTGATGCCGACGTAGGTGCTCAGGGCGCCGCCGCGGTCCGGGTTGTCGTAGACGACCGCGCCGTTCAGCCGGACCTTCAGTCCGTGGGCGTGGTCTACGACCATGACCACTGTGCCTGCCCGCTCCGCATACAGGTTCGTGAAGGCGTAGACCGTCGTGTTGGGCTTGAAGCCGAGAATTTCGTCGGGATCGAGCCAGTCCAGCGCGGGGGTGCCCCACACCTCGTAATTGGGCTTCTTCTTGATTTCCGCGCGCTGCCAAGTCAGCCCGCCGGCCTTGTCGCCGGCCTTGGGCGCCAACTCGGCCTCGCCTGGGATCTGCTCCGCGGCCAACCCCTTGGCGGAGTTGGCGACCTCGAAGGGACCGATCAAGAGCCAGTCGCGGAGCAAGCCCTTTTCGATGGGTTGGCCGCTCTTCGCTGCGGCGTCGGCCGGCTTGGCCGCTTGGCACGTCAGGCCGGCCAGCACGCCGCTGGGGATTCGCCCCCACTCGGCGGGCGGATTGGCGTCCGGGTAGAGCCCGGTCCAGTTGCCGCGCCAGCCGAAGGTCTTGGCCCCCGGCGAGTCGTCCGCCTGGCACACGGCCGCCAGCAGCAGTAGCGCAAGTCCGCCGGCCGTCAGGTTGCTGTATCTCATGCGCACGTTCTCCCGGCCGACCAGGCTGCGCCCGGTGCCCGGCCCGCCCGCTAAACTTCTTCATTTCTGCGACGCGGCGATCAGCAAGTCCAGCATCTGCTCGATGATCGCCAAACCGATCTGCCGGTCGCCCAACAGCCCCGACCAGACATAGAGCAAGCGTGCACCGCGGAATGGGCCGCGGGTGAAGTGGGCCTCGGCGGCCGCATCGCCGTAGCAGGTCCCGTCGGCCCCCACGACGCTGAAGATCGGCGTGTAGACCGCCTCCGGCGAAACGTCCTCGCGGCGGATCGCACGCAGGCGCATTTCGGCCCGCGGGCTGAAGGCCGTCGCGGCGGGCATGCCGCCGATCAGCTTCTGCGCCGCATTCCAGCGAATCTCCAGCGATGAGCCTTGCGGCGGGCTTTCAAAGCCGGCGGCAATGGGCATGCCCATCTGCGGCGTAAGGCTCCGCACGTGCAACGGGCCGTCCAGCGTGTCGTAATAGAAGGGCAACGGCCCGGAGGTGAGCATCATGATCGTGCCGCCGGAGCGGAGGTAGCGGAGAATGGCCTCGCCGCCGTCTCCCGCGCGGCGGACGGTCCCCGCGTACTCTTCGCCCCCCAGGTCGAGCAGCACGGGGAACTTCTCCGCGCTCAAGACCTGCGGATCGAGCATCTCGGCCGGCGTGAGCAGGCGGCACTTCTTCATCAGGCCGCTCCGCCGCATGACGCTGACGACAGGCCCGGCCAACGTCTTGGCGGGCAGGATGGCGATGCGGTCGGGCCGCGCTTTGGCCACCCGTGCCGCCAGCTCGCCGATCTTCTGCTCCTCGGCCAGCGCGGCCTGGCATTCGGCCTGGCCCGTCTGAAACAGTTGCCGCAGGCGGCGTTCCTGCGAGGCGTCCGCCACGGTGGTGACTGCCACCAGGTGGCTGTCCTCCGGGATGATCTGGAGGGCATCGTCGCCGGAGGCATCCAGGCGGGCCATGAGGATCTTCCGCCGAAAGCAGGGGGGCCAGGACCGCCAGGCGATCGCGCAGTCGGCCGGCGCGACGGTTACGGCCGGCTTTCCCGGCCGCTCCACCCGCACCGTGCCCGCGGGGCCGCCGGGGGCGAAGAACACGTGGAGCGACACGGCCCGGGCTGGCAACCGGAGCGTACACGGCCGGCCCAGGGCCAGCGGCGCGGCGTCCTCCGCGGCCAGCGGCACGTCGAACGGCACGCCCCAGGCCCAGTGTTTTCCCGGCCAGAGCCCGGCAAAGGAAGCCGTGTCGTCCCAGGCGTTGGGCAGCCGCTCTCCCGGCGGCAAGCGGAGCATCTGGAAAGACCCCTCGACCAGCTCCCCGTCGGCGGCCGGCCGCAGCGTCCAGGGGTTTCCCAGCGGCAGGACGGGGGCGTCGGCGGCAACCCGGCCCACGCTCAGCGTGTCGCCGTCCCGCAGGCCGCGGACGTAGACGTAGGAAGGGGCGTCGGCGGAGCGGACCAGGTCCTTGCCGGGCTCCAGCCGCCGCAGCGCCTTGCCGCGGGTCACCGCCACCGGCTGGTCCGTGAGGTCGGCGAAGGGGAACGACACCGTCGCGTCGAAAGTGCCCGGCTTGCGGCTGCGGACGGTAAAGGCGAAGTTGGCGTCCGGCGTGTAGCGATAGTCTTCGATCCACCAGTGGACGCCCCCCTTCGAGCAGGCCAGTGCCGCCTTCCGGCCGCAGGTCACGCAAAGCACGCTCTTGCCCGCGGGGTAATTCAGGGGCAGGATGTCGCCCGTGCCGTACGTCGCCCGCCCGCCGCGCCCGGCCATGGTGCCGTCGAACAGCCCCAGCCACTCGCTCAAGGCGTCGGCCCCGTATTCGGAAATGGAATCGGCCGGCAAGTCCTTGTACAGCAGGTGCCAGCGGGCCAGCGCGCCGCGGAGGTAGTAGTTCAGGATCGGGTCACCGCAGTTGACGTAGACCTGGGTGAGCGTGTCGAGGTTCCAGTGCAGCTCGTTGGCGCAGGCCGTGCCCACCCAATCCCGCCCCGAGTTCGGCTCCCAGAGGAAGGAGGAGTCGAGGTTGTCGTCGTGGTCGTTGTCGCAGGCCCAGGCGATCAGGTAGCGGTAGGTGATGTTGCGGGCCAACTCGACGGCCTGCCGGGCCCGCTCCGCGCGCTGCGGATCGTCCTTGAAGGCGTAATAGTAATCGAGCAGGAACGCGGCGCTGAGCGTTCCGCCGATGGCGAAGGGCGAGCTGGGCACGTCGGCAAACTCGTTCCGCGTCCACACGAAATGCCGGGTCCAGTTGTAGATGCCGTCGATCAGCGGGAGGTAATCCGGGGTCTTGTCGTGGCGATAGAAGTCCACCAACACGATCCCGGCCGCCCAGCCGTTGGCGTTGTGCAGCGTCTTCACCGCCGCGCCTCCCCAACGGTCCAGCCACTTGCCTTCGATCGGCTTGGGCCAGAACAGGCACTCATCGCCGTCGATTGTGACCCGCTGGGCCTTGGCCGCGAGATATTCGATGTCCTGCTTCAGCGCGGCGAGCATGGCCCGGTCGCCGCGGCGATAGGCGGCCGTCACGGCGGACTGGCGGTGCCAGGTCCAGCCGGCAATCTCCACCGTGCCGGCCTCCTCGAAGGCGCCGTTCTCCCTGTGCCGCTCGATCAGCCGGCCCCGCGGCGCGGGCGGCAGCGATTCCAGCCGCGTGCCGCCGGGCATCCAACCCATGTCGCTGGCCGCCGGCACGCGGGGGAAATGCCCGGCGTAGCGGCGGAAATAGTCCTCCTGCAGCCACGCGTTGGGATCCGCGGTGGGGCCCATCTCGGTCGAGACCATCAGCCGGAATCGCCCCTCGATCCGCTCCCCCGGCTTGGGATAGGTCAGGGTCTGGAAGCCGCGGCCCGCATAGGGGTAGACCAGGGCCAGGAATTGCCGCTCCGCTCCCTCTTGCCAGCAGTAGGCCGTGGCCAGATAGCGCTCCGACTGCTCGGCCAGCCGCGAGGGCAGAAAATCGTAGCCCGCGTAAAGCTGCTGCGACGGCGCCCACAGCCCAGCCACGGGCAGCGGATAGCAGCCCACCGGCACCGCGTAACTCCAGTTTCTCGACCAGTTGGCCGCGATTTCCGGCGTGCCGGCGTGAACATCCAACAACAACGGGAACGGATCCGCCTTGGGCGTGGCGTTGAGCCAGCCCCGTTGGTGTACGACCTCCGCGTCGGGCAGGGAGAGCGTGAGGAAATGCAGCGGGAACCGCCCCGCGCCCCGCTGCCACGTCTCGTGGTCGAAGGCCGCAATCGTCAGGCGAAAGCGTACCTCGGGGTACGATCCTTCGGCGGTTTGGACCTCGATCGTGTCGTCCGCCGCCAGCCGCAGGCCGGTGCCCTGCTTGGCCCGCAGCCCCAGGAAGCGGAGCAGCGGGCCGTCCTGGCGGCATTGGCCTGCGGTGATCAACCCCTGCGAGGAGAAGCGGATCGGCGCGACCGCCCGCCCGCCGACGCACAGGTCGAAGCCCGGCAGGCGGCCGTCCGCTGCGGCCGCTGCGGGCCGCACGGTGACGGTGGGTGGCGCGGCCGCCTGGGCCGAGCACGCCAGCAGCATGCCCCAAAGCAACACGGCCGTCCCACCTGTACTCCTCACGCTCCGCGTGAGGGAGTCGTCACGCGGAGCGTGACGAGTACGGAAAATGCGGAGGCTATTCTTCGGCCGATCCATAGCGATGTTTCATCGGATGGAATCGTTGCGACATGGTGCACGGCGGCAACGACGTTTTCCGCAACGGCTGCTACTTCACGTCCACCAGGCCCACGTCCACGCCTTGGCCGCCGGTGGTCTGGTGGCAGTGCACGGCCAGCGTGATCTTGGCCCCCGGCTTCAAGACGGCCCGCGCGGCGCCGCTGATCTCCATCGGCTCATAGGAATTGACGAAGCCGGGCTGCGAGCCGGCCAGCACGCCGTTGACGTAGATCTCCACGTCCTCGTCGTGATAGACCAGCAACTGCAAGTTGGGATGCTCGCCGGCGGGCATGGTGAACTCCCGCCGCAGCCAGATGTCGTCCGTCTTCCAGACCGTGCCGACCACGGCCCCGGGCGTACCGTGCGTGCCGAAACCGCCCGGGCCTTCTTTCCACGCGGCGGCGTCGAAGCCGGGTTTGGTCCAGTCGGCCGGCGGCCGGGTCTCGGTGTAACGCCAGAGGACCGCTTTCTGCCGCGACGTGGGAACCACTTCCACGGTCTCGGGCCTTGCCGGCAGCGGGGCCCACGGCCCGACCCGGGCCCGATCGCGCGCGGCCCACTTCTTCCACACCTCCCGATCGGCCAGCATCTTGATGAAGATCCCGCCCACCACCGGCCGGGCGTGCATCCCGTCGCTCTTCAAGTCGTCGGTGACGTAGGAATCCACCAGCGGGCTGCGGGCCGAGGTCCGGTTCAGGTAATCGTAAATCGGCGAGACAAGGGCCTCGAAATCCGCCTGATTGTCGGCCAGCGTCGCGCTCCACACGGACCAATCGGTCTTGGTCAGCCGCGTGCGGGAGTCCAGCGGCACGCCGTAAGGCTGCACGACCTTCTTGTAATAGGCCACCTCGCGCTGGGCCACCGCGGGCGGGAAGACGCCCAGCCCCAGGATCTTGTCCCACACCAGGTTGTACTTCTGGCTCCAGGTATGCGGCTTGTCGAACGCCAGGCGGTAATGGTCCTCCTCGGCGGCGACCTTCATCCAGTGCTCGGCATCCTCTTTCGCCAAGCGGGCGTAACGCTCGGCGGCCGCCGCATCCCCGCGCATGCGGCACAGGTCGCCGTAAGCGGCCAGGGCCAGGATCGCCTTGACCGACAAGTTCGCGTTGTGCGCCAGGTGGCCCATGAAGTCGTCGGTGCAGAGCTGGTTCTCCGGGTCCAAGCCGTACTTCTCCAGGTACTGGGCCCATTGGGTCAACTGCGGCCACCACTTGGCCGCAAAATCCGGGTTGCCCTCGATCTGCGCCAGCGCGTCGCAAAGCAGCAGCATGTTGCCGCTCTCCTCGACGGGCATGCCCTCGCCGCCGTCGTCGCGGCCCATCACCATGGGGTAGGTGCCCAGGTCGTGCGGCGCGTTGGGAAACTTCCAGTGCGGCGAGGCCGAATAGTCCAGCACCGAGACCAGCGAGGCCTTGGTCAACGTGGGGCTCAAGAGCAGGAGCATGGGCTCCATGGGATAGATCACGTCCACCGTGGCGATGTCGCCGTTGCTGGTGTTTTCCTTGGTGAACAGGAGCGGCTGCCCGGCGGCGTCGGCGGCCAGGCCGGTGGCTGCCAGGCATTGCCGGTAGGCCAGGGCGGCGATTTGCGCGTAGCGCGGCCCGCCCGCCTTGGTCAAATCGGCCATCAGCTCCTCGTCGAAGGCGGCGCAGCGCTTCGCCAACCGGGCATAA
>Ga0326728_10009781_pt1 | contig 22846 bp, 18 predicted proteins | sample MB3enrmetagenome_FD_207602 | JGI IMG/M metagenome (GOLD analysis project Ga0326728, IMG submission 207602) | Lab enriched peat soil microbial communities from McLean, Ithaca, NY, United States - MB31MN | ecosystem: Environmental > Terrestrial > Soil > Wetlands > Peat | place: USA: New York... | reverse complement strand
CGAAGCAGAACCGGGCGATCCTGCCAGGGAAAGGGCCGCGCCGCCCAAACTCACGCTGCCGGACGCTGTCGCGCTCACCCACTGGATGGTTAAGGCTTGCCCCGCCGAAGCGGCGCTGTAAGTGATGGTATAGTTCCGGTCCCACCGGCTACTCTGGTTAGCCGTGGTGTCCTGGTAATTGGCCGCCGAGCCATCCGACAAGCTGACGGTTAGCGTACCGCCGCCGTCTTGTCCTCCCGCGTAAAACGCCAGAGTGCGCATGTTGGTGTCCGCCGGAACCGTGAACGAAAAGCCTTCGCCGGGATGACCCGAATTGCTGTCTACATACACGACCGTGCTATTGGGGCCGCTGACGTTTGGTGTTCCGTCGCTCCAGGTCAGCGTGCGCGGATCATTGCCGGTGGTGCCCACTGCCAAAGATCCGATCTCTTTGTAGTTGCTGATTTGCGCTGTGACACCGGCTTTGCGATCCGCGATTCCGGGCCCGCCGGAGACATTTCCCCAGTTGACCCAATCGGTAGTTCCTTCAGTGGTCAGGTTGAAAGTCCCCGAGTTGGAGTTGGCGGAGCCGGAGAGAGTTCCACCCGTGCCACCTTTAGTCGCGGCCGTGTTGGTCAGGCTGAAGCTGGCTGGGGTGGTGACGCCCGCCACGCTGGCGGTCACGTTATAGCTGCCGGCCTGGCCGTTGGCGGTCAGAACGGGGGAAGTGGCCACCCCGCTGGTGTTGGTGGTGACGGTCGCCGATCCGCCCAAGGTGGCGCTGGCCCCGCTGGCTGGCGCGGCGAAGGTCACGGTGACGCCGCTCAGCGGATTGCCGCTGGCATCCTTCACGGTGGCCTGCAGGGCGGCGGCGAAGGCGGTGTTTACGGTAGCGCTCTGCGGCGTGCCGGCTGTGGCCGTAACGCTCGCCGGGCCGGCCGCGAGATTGGTCAGGCTGAAGCTGGCCGAAGTCGCCAGCCCCGCAACAGTCGCTATGACCTGATAGGTGCCGGCCTGGCTGCCGGCGGTGAGAGTCGGCGCGATGGCGATACCGCTGCTATTGGTTGTCGAGGTGGCGCTCGCCGAACCCGCGAAGTTCGCGGTGGGCCCGGTGCCCGGAGCGGTAAAGGTGACCACGGCGCCGCTCACCGGGTTCCCGCCGCTATCGCTGACGGTGGCTTGGAGCGCGGTGGGGAAAGCGGTACCAACGGTGGTGCTCTGCGGCGTACCCGACGTGGCAGTGGCGCTCGCACCGACCAGAGCCGCCGCATTAAGAGTGACGTTTCCGCCGCTGAGGCCGGAAGACATGACCCAACTGACCGTCAGCGTCTGGCCGGCCGCTCCGGCGCTATAACTCAGCGTGTAGTTGCGATCGAATTGTCCACTGGCAGCCGATGTGACGTCAACGAAATCGGGAGCCGAGCCGTCCGACAGATGAGCCGTCAAAGTACCGCCGCTATTCCAGCCGCCCACGTGAGCCACCAGTGTGCGCGCCGTGGTGTCGGCGGGAGCCGTGAAAGAAAAGCCCTGCCCGACGCCGCTGATATAGATGCCATTCATGTTGTTGCTGCTGGCCGCGGTGGGCGTGCCGTCGGTCCAGCTCACGGGCCGGGGATCGTTACTATAAGTCAGTACGCTCCCGGTGCCAATCACGTTATCGGAACTGATTTGCGCAGTTACACCTGCTTTCCGGTTGAGGCTCCCATCTCCCCAATGCACCCAGTCGAGGCCGCCTTCCGCGGTGAGATTGACCGCCGCGGCGGAGCTGGCGCCCGAACCGCCGAGAACGCCGCCCGTTCCCGTAACACTGAGCGTGTTAGTCAAGCTGAAAGCCGCGTTTCCGACGCCCGCGGCACTGGCTGTAACCACATAACTTCCGGCCTGGCCGTTAGCGGTCAGCACAGGCGCGGTGGCTACTCCGCTCGCTCCGGTTACCACTGTGGCGCTAGCCGAGCCGCCGAAGCTGGCGCTGGCCTCGGAACTTGGCGCGGTGAAGGTCACGGAAACTCCGCTCATAGGACTGTTGCCGGAACCCGTTACAGTGGCCTGAAGGGCCGTTCCGAAAGCCGTGTTGACGGTCGCACTCTGGGGCGTGCCCCCGCTGGCACTGATCGTTGCGGTCGCACTATTCGAAGTGGTCCACCTGCCAACCGATGCATGGTAGAAGAAGTTCACCGAATTGTTGTTTCCGCCCGGCAAAGTGATGGTGGACGGCAGACTCATGTTGGCGTCAGACACGAAAGACACCGCGTTCGAGCCAGCGTTTACGATCTGTATCTGGGACCCATCCTCTTGTTTCAGCGCGTTCACCGTCGCGGTCACGCCCGAGCTATTGCCGGTGACATAAACGACCGGCCCGTATGGCTCAATGACAGTTGTCTGCGCGAGATTGACGGCGCCGTGATTTACGTCCGCGTGGGTGCAGCCGCTACAAACGTCGCCTTGCCAGTTCAAGTTATCCAAGGTAACCAACTGCCATCCAAGCCCGCTGGTGGTGACGAACTCGTACTGGGGGGTTCTCGCAAAGGTCCAGTTATTCCCCGTCAACACTACGTTCTTCCAGGCGAAGCCGCCCGTAGCATAGCCCGGATTGATCAGGTAGACCGCGCCCACCGAAAGCCCGCTCGCTTGCGCGTGCGCGGTCGCGGAACCGGTGTTATTGGAAATAGTCAAGCCGGTGAGGGGATACATGAAGGCGAACACGCTGCCGGCAGGGTGTTGGTCCACTGTGAACGTATTCCCCTGGACCAGCGTATTCCCGCTGGTTTCGAAAACGCCGAACGAGTAGCAGTCGTGGCACATGTTGCCGGTAACGGTCACGTTTGCCGGAGGAACGTAGTTGTTTTGAGACCCGATGTAGACCGCGGATTCGGTGCCGCTCCCGTTGATTTCCGCGATGGTATCGAAAGTGTTATTCGTGATTTGCACGTATCCGGACGCCACGCCGCCATCCACCCCGACCACCACGATCCCCTCTCTCGCGAGCCGGGAAATCGTATTCCCCTGATACAGTTGCCGGATGAGCGCGGCGCCGCCCGCGCTCACGGTGGAGTTCTCCACCGCGGCATTGGACCCGTTGCTGATGGTGCAATTCAAGACCTGCAGGTCAGCCGCCAGCATGGAGATGCCGTTGCCATTGAAGTTCGTCAGCGTCGAGTTTACGATTACCATCCCGGTAACGACCGATCCGCCAGAGTATATGTTCTCAGCCTTAAAGTCCTGAGTGATGACCGAGTTGACCGTAATATTCGAAAACGAGCTGTTGTCCCACATATAAATGGCCTTGTGGGTGATATCCCATCCATCGCCGGTGGGAGTCTGAAGCGGATATCCGAAGCTCACGTTGAAGGTGTTCCCATTTGTCATCCCATAGAGGTGCAGGTTGGAAATCGTGACATTGGAAACGGCCTCGCCGGCCGTGCCGTTAGGGCCGCCGTTATCGCCGATCGCCAGGCAGTTGCCGCGAATATCGCCGGTCACTCCCGGGAAGGCCACGGTGTCGGTGTAGACACCGAACGCCCCTCTGCAAAAGAGATTTGTCTGCGGCGCGTCGCCGGCGAGGGAGACGCCATTGTACCGAATCTTGACCGCGCCGGGCGCCTTGGCGGTCATCTGGTCGGTGGCTCGCAGCACGTAACCGCAAGTGGCGCCGCTGGGACAGGAAGATGGAGCGGGGACCGACACAACGCCCCCGCCCGCTTGGCCCGCAGTGTCGACGGCGTTCTGGAAAGCGGTGTGGTTCTCAGTGCCGTAGGCGAAGGTCGCCCCGCTGATGGTGGCCAAAGCCGGCGCGCTCAGGCTGATTGTCGTGCCGTTCTGAACGCCTTGAACGGTGCCTTCGAGAGTCATGGCGCCGTAATAGTACGTCGCACCGGCTACCGAGGTGCTCGCCGCGGCGCTAAGTGTGACGGAGTCCGGTGCACTGTAGCTCTGAATGGAGGTGACAAGATTGCCGCCGCTCGGCCCGGCGCCGATAACTACTATGCCCCTGCCCACGTCCGTCGAAGCGAAGGTTCCCGAAGCCGAAGTAAGGACGGCCGAGCCGTCGGATATGGCGCCGTCCGTGTGGGACGTGCTGCCGGCGCCGGCTCCGATCACTTGAATATATTTGCCGACATCCGCCGCGGTGAAGCTGGACGATGGCGAGGTGAGGAGGGCCGAGCCCGCCGTCATGGCTCCGTCGGTCCGAAGGATCCCGTCCGGGACGGCCCCGAACGCAGTCACGCTCGAATTCGCCTGCCCCTTGAGGCAGGAAGTCCCAACTAGCGCCGAGAAAGCTATTAGCAGGCTGATAATCCAATTGCGGAGGCGAGCAGTAAGGCGGTCATGGGGGTGAAGGGGTTTCATTGCACCGTTCTCCAGTCTGAACTGGGCGAGGGCAGGCGGCGCTGCGGCAAGAAGCTGCGGCTCGAAAGTCCGCCGGCTTCGAAGTGGAACGTTAGCCGGTTGAAGAAAGGCGCAAGGAGTTCACTTTGGTCCGCAGGAACCTGAGCAACGGCTAGAAAACAATAGAAGGATACATTTATCATACGGCCTTGACTGGCGCAACAGAAGCAAAAACCAGGGATCGGCAATACATTTCGCAGGTGGTTACGTTTAGTAAGCAAACACAGGTCGGAGACCACGCCGGCTGGCGGGTTGCTCAACCAGGTCTACTAACTTTAGTTAAGGAAGGGATGGGTTTACATGGACACAGTCGGATTGCTGGCAGCTTGGACAGGCATCTTGTCCGTTCTATCTTCGGTCTTGATTGGAGCGGCGGCGTATGCTGCGACGCCGCTATTTCAGAGATGGTGGGCCGGCACGAGCAGCGCGCGCGCGATCAGGCGTATTGAGAGACTCTCCGAGGATCTGGCCTTACAGGAGGGCCCCGATAGCGGCTATATTGCCGACCTGATTTCGCTGTATGGTGCGATGATCCTGAATTTCATTGGCGGTACGGCTCTGATGATCGTCTCCATCGAGGTCCTGGATCTCGGTCCGGCTCTGCTGGCGGCGATACTGCCCTTTAGCGTAAATGCGAAAATGCTCACACGGATTACGGGCTTTTGTTTGTTGGCCGGTAGCTACCTGTTCGTGCTTCGGCATTTCTATATTGTTGTAAAGCTTCGGCTCAGAACCTTCCCCAAAAAGGCGGGTTACGCCCGCGTGGCGGCGCGAGAGATTGCCCGGCTTCGGCAGGCGCAGGCGCCGCGCGCGGCAACCGGACAGGGCGTCGCACAAGCGCACGCGAAGTAAGAACCCGGCCGGGGGGGATTGAATAGGGGATTCTATATATGTACGTACAGTACGGGTGTGGGTTCAGTGCGCCTGTGGAATGGATAAACTTCGACGCGTCGCCCACTCTAAAATTCGAAAGGCTTCCCATTATTGGTAAACTGGTCACCAAGAACGCCCGACGGTTCCCGTCCAATGTCAGACCGGGGGATATCGTTAAGGGCCTGCCAGTTCCTGACGCGAGCTGCCGCGGCATCTACGCCAGCCATGTGCTGGAACATCTCACCCTGGGTGAGTGTCACGTCGCGCTGGAAAACACCCGGAAAATCCTTCGCGCCGGCGGTATATTCCGATTGGTGGTTCCCGACCTCGACTGGGCGGCCCGGGAATACTTGCGGAGACTTGACGCTGGCGATCACGCGGCGAACCGCTTCTTCCTGATTGAAACTCGTCTGGGCAGGAAGGAACGGGCCCCTGGGATTCGAAGGATCCTGTCCGAATCGTTCGCCAGATCAGGGCATGCGTGGATGTGGGACGCGTTGTCGCTTTGCCGCGCGCTCGAAGAGCACGGTTTCCAGCGCGTTCGCCAGTGTCATTTTGGAGACTGTGAAGACCCCATGTTCGCCTTGGTCGAGGATGCCCGAAGGTTCGAGAACGCCATCGCCATAGAGGGAAGAAGGCCGTCGTGCGTGTGCCGGCCATGCGCTGCCGCCATTGGCGCTCCAATCCGACCAGGGCGCCAGGAGACAGGGCAGTGAATAGCCGTATGAGAAAGTCCGTGGCGGGCATATCCGATGCCAGCGGGCGGAGTTACCGCCGATCGCCAGTCTGTATGCGCTGAGCAGCCTCCGCTTTCCTAAGAGCCTTCTTCTGGCGGCGGGGTAATCGAGACTTATTCTTCTTGGCCAGTTTCGGAATCTTCGTGGACTTAGTCTGAGGCTTCGGCGCGGGCTCGGCCACGGCCGCAACTTCCGGAGGGGCTGCCTTCTTCTTGGCGGCTTTGCCGGCTGCTTCCACATCGCTCGCCGCGCCGCCTTCGGCTGCCTTCTTCTTCTCCTTTTTCTTGGCTGCTTTGTCAGTCGCTTCTGCGTCATTCACCGAGGCGCCTTCGGCTGCTTTCTTCTTATCTGCCATGATGTCCTCTATTTGAAATTCCCGGAAAACCCGTATACAAGGGTACCATCTCAACTGGGTTGGCCCGGCTAGTTGTACAGGCGCCGGTACACATCCGCATTGCGCAGCACGGCCTGCACATAGTTGCGGGTTTCCGTGAAAGGAATGGACTCCACAAACTCCGCCGGCTCGCGATAGCTGCGCCAGCCCAGCCATTCGATCACGCGGTGGGGGCCGGCATTGTATGCAGCCAGGGTCTGCTCGACGCTTCCGCCGTTCTGGTCCAGCATGGAGCGCAGAATCGAGCTGCCGATTTTCAGATTCAGCCCCGGCTGGAACAGCGCGCGGCTGCTGAAGCGCGGCACGCCCGATTGCCGCGCGAAGAGCCGTCCGGTAGCCGGCCGCACCTGCGTCAGCCCGTAGGCATTGGCTTGCGAAATCGCCTGGGGATCGAACTCCGATTCCTGGCGGATCAGCCCGGCCAGCAGGTAGGGATCCAGATGCCGTTCCCGCGCGCTGAGCATCAGATCGCCGCGGTAAGGCAGGGGAAACAGCAGCTCCCAAAACGTCCGCGGCGCGCCGCCCAGAGGCAGATCGAGATACTCGGGCGCCAGCGACTTCATGATGCGCATGGCCAGGTGGGGCGCATCCGCGGCCCCCGCCATCTCCATGGCCAGCAGCGCCGGCTGGCCGCCGTTGCGCGCGCCGAAGCGCAGTTCGGAATCGGCCAGGTCGGCCAGTCCGGCCGTGCGCAGCAGCCGGGAGCGCTCGATGCGCGCTTTTGTCGAAAGTGTGGCGGCCGTGGTCACCGGTTTCGGTGCCACCCAGGCGAGGGATGCTAGGAAGTTCTCTTCACTCGCGGAAGAACCCGCCGCGGCCACCTCCGCGCGCAGCATCCTCGCGCGCGCCAGCAGCGCATAATACGTGTTCGGCATGGCGCTCGACAGCCGCGCATACAGGGTTCGCGCGGCGGCAAAATCACCAGCCTGTTCGGCGCCGCGCGCCAGAAAGTAGAGGGCCGCGCCGGCGGTGGCGTGCCCGATATACAGGCGCAAGTGCTCACGCAATAGATCCGGTGCGCCGCTCTGGCCATCGAGGTACGCGCGGAACGCCACTTTCCAGTGGTAGCTGCCCGCGCCCGGGTCGTCGGGGAAATCCTGACAAGCCGTCCGGTAGAGCGGCACGTAGGCGTCGGCGCGGTTCACCAGGAGGTAGCGGTTGGCGGCCGAGACCACCGCGCGCAGGCGCCAGGGGGATTTTGGATATCGCCCGCTCAGGCGCGTCACAGCGGCCATCATGGCTTCGTCGTCACCCATCTGGCGGGCGCATTCCTCCAGGTAGTACGAGCGCTCGGCATCCGCCTCGGGTGCCGTTAGTTCCAGGTTTCGCAGATATGCGGCCGCCACCGCGGCTTTGCCCCTGGAATAATCGGCCTCGCCCATGCGTACGCGCGCCTCTTCGGCCTCCAGGACCGGGGGGCCGGCAACCAGCGCGGCATACTCGGAACGCGCCTTGTCGTATTCGTGGATTTCCATCAGCCGGTCAGCCCGGTGCAGCAGTTGTTGCGGAAGAGGACGCGGATAGGCGGCGCCCATGGTATCCCGCAAGGTGACCAGAGCGGCGGCGGCCTGGGTAGCCGCGTCGCCGGTCAGGTACTGATAATAGACGCGCTGGTAGAATTCGGCGGCCCTCGGCAGGTCGTTGGCGGCCTGGTAGCAGTCGGCCAGCCGCAGATCGCCTTCCGGCTGCGGCAGCGCGGCGTAGTGCCCGCGCAGGATCCGGACACCCTCGAGCGGAGCCGTGGTTTTCAACGCGCGGGATTCCAGCAGCCAGGATTTGGCCGCCAGCGGGGAAGGCTCGCCGCCGGAGCGCGCCGGCGCCAGGTCCTTCGCGAGGCCGTCGATATCGCTCAGCTCCACGCGCGCGGCTGCCAGGTAGTAGCCGGTGTAATCGGCCAGCTTCGGCAGCCGGTCCCGCGCGCGCTTCAGGACGGCGATGGCGGACGCGTAATCCCGCTGCTCGTACTCCGCCACGCCCAAACCCAGGAGCGCCAGGGATCCCGAGATCTCCTGGGTGTGTGCGTGGGCGTAGGCTTCCACGGCGGTGCGGTGCGCCGGCGTGGGCGCCTGCCGGTAGGCTCGCACCAGCGAAGCCGGCGGCGATAGCGCTTTAGCGGGGGCCTTCGCGGCGGCTTTGGAAGCGGTCTTGCGGGCTGGCGACGCGGCCCCTAGAGCGGCTGGAAGGCTACAGCAGAGGACCAGGGTAATCTTTGCCAAGCAGTTCCGCATTGTCATTGGCCAGGGTCCGGATCAGTTCCAGGTGGAGGTAATCGACCATGCTGGGGCAGCCCGCGAAGAACGCCTGGCGGAATTTCTCGCGGGCGGCTTCGATCTGCTTTTCGAGAGTCTGGTAGAGGTTCTTCCCGGCGCGGCCGCTTCGCACAGCCTCCGGCTCCCGCAAGCGGATATCCGCCACCTGAACGCGCGCGAAGCGCTGGGCGCGCAAGTGAATCTGCTGCTCTCCAAGCGAGAGACGCTCCCAAGCCGATCCCGGCTCGGGAGTGGGCACGGCTGGGGGCGCCGCGGCGGCGGCCGCGGCAAGTGCGCTCCAGGCCCCTGCCGCTACTTGCACCAAGAGCTCGACCACCGGGATCTCGATCTTCCCCCAGCCATACAGCAGCGCGGCCACGCGTCCGCGAACGATAAGGGGGAAGATGCAGGCCCGCTCCCCGGCGTCATGGCCGACCAGCTCTACCATTGTCGGAGAGACCTCGTTGGGTGATGCCTCCGCCACCACGGTATCACGGCTTTCCACGGCTCCAGCCAGCGCCGCCGCGGCAACCAAGGGAATTTCCAAATTTGCAAACCTCTCCGATGCCGTGTCGGGAATCCCGCGGGCTATGTCGCCTTTGGCCATGCCTTCTTCCACGCGGAGAAAGGCGCAGCCGCCCACGAAATCCGCCGCGCCATCCACGAGGGTGGCGCCGATCTCCCGCGCGTTGGGCGCCTGCGCGATGCGGCGTGCCGCCTGGTTCAACTGCTCCGCCAACTCGCGCCGGGCGCGTTCGCGGGCCTCGCCGAACATGCCTTCCATCTCGGAGGAGAGCTGCGAGAGGCGCTCTTCCAGAGCCTGGCGAAGGGGAGTGGACGCGCTGGAGGCCATTGCTGTCGTTATTCTAACAGGCCGCCCTCGCTGCCACCGTTTGGGCTTGAATTTGGCCCGGGCCGCGCTTGCGCGAGCGGAATAGAATTGGGACATGGAACCACTCTTGGGCAAAATCGCGGTGGTAACGGGCGGGACGCGCGGCATAGGACGGGCCATCGTCGAACGTCTGTTGTCGGAGGAAATGGCGGTGGCCTTGTGCGGCCGGACGCAAGAATCGGTGGACGCCGCCGTAGCCGCCCTGAAGCCGCGCGGCAAGGTTTTCGGCTATCCCGCGGATGTTACCGACCCCCAGCAGGTGAGCAACTTCTTCCACGCCGTGGATCGCGAATTCGGGGGCGTCGATGTTTTGGTCAATAATGCCGGGGAAGGTGTTTTCCGCAAAGTGGGCGAGATGTCCATCGAGGAATGGCGCCGCAACATCGATCTCAATCTGAACGGCCCCTTTTATTGCTCGCACGAAGCGTTGGCCCGCTTTCGCGCGCGCGGCGGCGGCTTTATCATCAACATCTCCAGCCTGGCGGGCAAGAACGCCTTCAGTACCGGCGCGGGCTACAACGCCTCCAAGTTCGGATTGAACGGCTTCACGGAAGCCTTGATGCTCGATCATCGCTACGATAACGTGCGTGTCAGCTCGATCATGCCGGGAAGCGTGGACACCGGATTCGGAGGCGGTCCCTCCGACCGCACCGGCGACACCGCGTGGATGATCGCACCCGAGGACATAGCAGAGGCCGTCACCATGGTTCTCCGAATGCCCGCGCGCACCATGGTAAGCCGTATTGAAATGCGCCCCTCCCGCCCCAAGAAGTGAGATTCCTAACAGCTCTGTATTGGCATGCGGCTTGCAGGAGGCTAGGGTGGTATGACCCTGATGGGATGGGGAGTGGAGAGGGGAAAAGCGAGTATGGGGCGCCTGAACAAACAGCTGGATCCAAGCCAAACCGGTTCTGAAGCCGAGAAACTCGAAGCCGACCTGCGCAAGCGGATCGTTGGGCAGGACGAAGCAATTCAACAGATCATCAACATCTACCAAACCCATCTGGCGGGTATGTCCAGCCCCGGGCGGCCGATCGGCAATTTCCTCTTTTTAGGACCGACGGGCTCCGGCAAGACGCGCATGGTGGAGGCCACCGCGGAGAGCCTGGTGGGCGATAGCCGGGCGGTGATCAAGATCGATTGCGCCGAGTTCCAGCACAGTCACGAAATCGCCAAGCTGATCGGCTCCCCTCCCGGATACCTGGGCCATCGCGAAACCCATCCCCTTCTGAGCCAGGAAGTGCTGAACCAGTACCACAGCGAGAAGATCAAGCTGAGCTTCGTGCTCTTCGACGAAATCGAAAAAGCCAGCGATGCGCTGTGGAATCTGCTGCTGGGCATTCTCGATAAAGCCACGCTGACGCTGGGCGATAACCGGCGCGTGGATTTCTCGCGCGCTCTGATCTTCATGACCAGTAACCTGGGGGCGGGCGAGATGAATTCCATCCTGCGGCCCAATCTGGGCTTCGCCGCGGGCGAGGCGGAACGGCGGCAAGCCGTGGGCATCGTCGATGAAAAGCTCGGCGACAAGATCACGCGTGTGGGCGTCGAAGCCGCGCGGCGCAAGTTCACTCCCGAGTTCGTGAACCGCATCGACAAAACCGTAGTGTTCAAGCCGCTGGGCGAGACTGAGCTGCGCAAGATCCTGACCCTCGAGCTGAATATCGTGCAGCAGCGCATCTTCAGCTCGGCCACTGGCGCTCCGTTCGTCTTTTCGCTGACCGAACCGGCGCGCGACTTCCTGCTCGTCGAGGGCACCGACCTGAAATACGGCGCTCGTCATCTCAAGCGCGCTATCGATCGCTTGCTGGTCCATGCGCTTTCCAACCTGATCGCCACGGACCAGGTGCGCGGCGGCGACCTCATCCGCGTGGATTTCGATCCGGACAACCGGCGCCTGATGTTCTACAAGGAAGCCGAAGATATGCCCACCTATGCCATGGTGCAGATGGTGGACACTTCGCTCGCTCCGCCGGTCGGGAACTATGCGGCCGGTGCGGCCATCGAGCCACCCCGCCTGGCGAGTGCTAAAAGCACCCGGCGATAATTTCCGGCAGGGCGGGCCGTGGTAAAATCGGCCTGCCAAATGAGAGCGCCGCAGCTTCCGCCTGAAAAGCAGAGTTTGTCTCTGATGCGGGCGATGTTCCATACCATCGCCCCGCGCTACGACTTCATCACCCGCGTTTTCTCCTATGGCATGGACCGGCGCTGGAAGCGGGCCGGATTGGAAGAGGCGCCGCTCCCCGCACACGCCCGCGTCCTCGACCTGGCGTGCGGCACGGGCGATTTCTCGCTGCTCATCCGCAACCGCTATCCCGCCGCCCGCACGGTTGCCGTGGATCTTACCGAGCGCATGCTCCGGCTGGCTCGCGAGCGCGGTCTGGAAGATACCGTTTGCGGCGATGCGGGCGCGCTGCCTTTCGCCGGCGCTTCGTTCGATGCCGTATTCATCGGCTACGGGCTGCGCAATTTTCCGAACCTCGAAACGGCCGTCGCGGAAATCGCGCGCGTCACTCGCGCGGGCGGCCTGCTGGTCAGCCTGGATTTTTTTCTGCCCAAACCGCCCTTCCGGCGCCTTTATCTGGCGTACCTTTATGCGCAAGGCGCATTCTGGGGCCTGCTGCTGCACGGCCGGCCGAGGATCTATACTTACATCCCCGATTCCCTCCGGAGCTTTGTTTCCATCCAAGCCTTTTCCTCGCTGCTGAACCGCACGGGATATGGCCGGGTGGAGGCGCGAAACTACCTGCTCGGTGGAATCGGCCTGCATTGGGCCGTCAAGGCCTGAGGTCCCCATGCGATCAATCGCCGTTCTCCTCATCACCGTGCCCTCGATCCTTTCTGCCCAACCGTACACGCGCGGCGTGGGCGTCTATCCCGGAGATCCCCAAGCCGATTTCGCTCCTGTGATGGCGCCGGACACAGCCGCCTATCGCAACCTGGCCGTGCACCGCCCGGCGTACCACTCCAGCAGCTACGATTACAACCTCACGGCGCAACTGGTCACCGATGGAATCACGGAGACCACCCTGCCGCGCTGGCTGGTGGCCTCCAGCAGCCAGGCGGGCGTCGCCAGCAAGAACGAACGCGAATACCTGGTTGATCACAACGCGATGACGGGCGTCGATTTCAACGGCCCGGGCGGCTGGGTGCAGCTTGAGCTGGCGGGCGGCGATGGGCCGCTCGAGGTGGATCGCGTGGAAATCGAAGGGCGCTTTCAATCGGCTGGCCAGGGCGAAAGATCGTACACGTTGGTGGTCTCCGGTTCGGACGATGGACGCGCCTGGAAGGAACTCGGCCGTCTCGCGGACGCTCCGGCGCCGCCGGGCGGGAGCGTCAAGCCGTCTGTCGCGTTCGCGGCGCCCTCCCGCAACCGCATGTTTCGCGTGGAGTTCACAGCACCCGGCGTCACCCAATGGCGCATCATGGAAGTGGCTCTGTTCGACCAGGGCCGGCGCGTGGAGGCTGGCGGTCCCTACCGCTTCAGCAGTGCCTGGATGAGCGCGGGAAGCGGCGAAGAATGGGTGTACGTGGACCTGGGCGCCCCGTGCACATTCGACCGCGTCGCCCTGGCCTGGATCCTCCGCGCGGCCGAAGGCGAGCTTCAAGTTTCCGATGATGCCGCCCAGTGGCGCACACTCCAGCCACTGCCGGCCGGAACCGGGCTGAACGACGACATCAAGCTGGCCCAGCCGGCGCGGGCCCGCTACGTGCGCGTCCTGATGACCAGGCCCGCGTCGCCCCAGGGCTATATCCTCAGCGAGCTGGAAGTCTACGGCCGTGGCGGCCCGGTGGCTCACGAAAAGCCCATGCCGCCCGCGCGCGCCGATGGCAGCTTGGATCTCTCCGGCGGCGCCTGGCGCCTGGAACGCGATTCGCGCGTCACGGCCCCCGGTGAGGCCATCTCCAAGAGCGGCTTTCCGGACCGCGACTGGCTGGTAGCCACCGTGCCCGCCACCATCCTTTCCAGCTACTGGAACGCGGGCGCGCTGCCCGATCCCAACTACAGCGACAACCAGCTCATGATTTCGGACTCCTTCTTCTGGGCCGATTTCTGGTATCGCGACGAATTCACCGCACCGCGCATCGAGGCTGGCCGGCACGTGTGGCTGGATTTCAATGGCATCAATTGGAAGGCGGAGATCTACCTCAACGGCGAGAAGCTCGGCCGCATCGAAGGCGGCTTCATGCGCGGCCGCTTCGACGTCACCGGCAAGCTGGTTTCAGGCGGCCGGAACGCGCTGGCCGTGCGCATCGAGAAAAACGCCACGCCCGGCAGCGTGCACGAAAAGACCTTCGAAAGCACGGACAAGAACGGCGGAGCGCTGGGCGCCGACAACCCCACCTACCACGCTTCTGTCGGCTGGGACTGGATCCCCACCATCCGCGGCCGCAATACCGGCATCTGGAGCAACATCCGCCTGACCACTTCCGGACCAGTCACCGTGGAGAATCCCTTCGCCACCACCACCTTGCCGCTGCCCGATGTAACGCGCGCGGACGTAACCCTCTCGGCCACCCTGCGCAACCACGATGCGCGGCCGGTCGCCGGGACGCTGCGCGGCCGCTTTGGAAACGTGGCCTTCGAGCTTCCGGTGACGCTCGATGCTTCGACGGAGAAGCTGGTGAAGTTCGATCCCTCCACCACGCCGGCCCTGCGGATCGCCAATCCCAAGCTGTGGTGGCCGGCTGGCTACGGCGAGCCGAATCTGTACCCCGTCGAGCTTTTGTTTGTGACTGCCGATAAAAAGATTTCCGATACGAAGACCTTTCAGGCCGGAGTCCGGCAATTCACCTACAGCGAAGATGGCGGCGCATTGCGCATCTGGATCAACGGCAAGCGCTTCATTGCGCGCGGCGGCAACTGGGGCTTTCCCGAATCCATGCTGCGTTACCGCGAGCGCGAGTACGATATCGCCGTGCGCTACCACCAGGACATGAATTTCACCATGATCCGCAACTGGGTGGGCCAGACCGGCGACGACTGGTTCTACGAGGCCTGCGACCGGCACGGCATCGTGGTGTGGCAGGATTTCTGGCTGGCCAACCCCGCTGATGGCCCCGATCCGGACGACAACGCCATGTTCCTCGCGAACGTGCGCGATTTCGTGCTGCGCGTGCGCAGCCATCCCTCGATGGGGCTTTATGTCGGGCGCAACGAGGGATTCCCACCCAAGCCCCTCGAGGACGGCATCCGGCAGACGCTGGCCGAGCTGCATCCCGACCTGCACTACATTCCCAGTTCGGCCGACCAGGTGGTAAGCGGCCACGGCCCCTATAGCGTCCAGCCCCAGAAGTTCTACTTCGAGCAGCGCGCCACTACCAAGCTGCATAGCGAACTCGGCATGCCCAACGTGGTCACCCTGGACAGCCTGAAGGAGTTCATGCCCCCTTCCAAGCTCTGGCCGCAAAACAACGTCTGGGGGATTCACGATTTCACCCAGGCGGGCGCCCAGCGCGGCGCCGCGTTCAACGACGTCATTGCCAGGAGTTACGGCGGCGCCCAAACGCTCGAGGAATGGATTACCCTGGCGCAGTTCGTCAACTACGACGGCTACCGCGCCATGTACGAGGCGCAGAGCAAGAACCGCATGGGCTTGCTGATCTGGATGAGCCACTCCTGCTGGCCCTCCTTCGTGTGGCAGACCTATGATTATTACTTCGAACCCACGGCCGGTTACTTCGGCGCCAAGAAGGCTTCCGAGCCGCTGCACATCCAGTGGAATCCGGCCACCGAGAGCGTGGAAGTGGTCAACATGAGCGGCCGCGACGCGCGGGGTCTGACCGCTCATGCGGAGGTCCTGAACCTGGATGGTTCGCTGAAGTGGGAGAAGAGCGCCGCCGTGGACAGTCCCGAAGACAGCGATGTGGTTCCCATCAAGATGGAGTATCCGGACGGTCTGACGCCCGCGCATTTCATCCGGCTGAAGCTGACACGCGGCTCCGATGCGATCTCCGAGAACTTCTACCTGCGCGGCACGGTGGAAGGCGATTACCGCGCCATCCGCGATCTTCCCAAAGTGAAGCTCGAAGTCGTTACGCGCGCCGACCAGCGCGGCCATCGCTGGATCCTCACGACCGAACTGCATAACCCCTCGCCGCAGCCGGCCCTGATGGTGCGCCTGAAGGTGGTGCGGGAAAAGTCCGGCGACCGCATTCTGCCGGCCATTTACAGCGACAATTACGTGGCGTTGATGCCCGGGGAGCGCCGCACCATCCGGACGGAGATCGAAAGCGCCGACGCGCGCGGCGAACGCCCCAAGATGGTAGTAGAGGGTTTTAATACGGGAGAAGTGACGGACCGGTAACGCGCCGCGTGCGCGCGCCTTTTCCGCGCTACACTTGCCCCATGGACAAGTTCGAGCAGGCCTTCGAGCGTATCAAGGTTCAGGGTCACGAGCTCGCTGAGAAGATTCGCGAGCTGATCCATGAAGGCAACGTCCGGCGCATCATCGTCAAGGATGAGCGCGGCCATACCTATGTGGAGATTCCGCTGACGGTGGCCAGCATCGGCGTGATCGCGGCGCCTGTATTGGCGGCCGTGGGCGCCATAGCGGCTCTGGTAGCCCGCTTCGATATCGTAGTGGAGCGCGCGCCGGCGGAGGCCGCGCCACCCTCGCCGGGCTCGCCCGCGACCGATTCGAGCGTGGGCGCCACCGAAAACAAGGTGGACATGCGCGATACCGTGGCGCAGCGCGTGAACGCCCAGGGCACCAAGCTCGAGGATCTCGGCGGCACGGGCACGCACGATTCCCAGGGAGGCTGAGCTAAAATCGGAGTATCGCCACCGAAATTTGTCCCGCTCCCGCGCCGCCCGTCGAGGCCCGGCCGGAGCCTCCGAAACGGCCTGCCACCTCCGCTTCCGCCCACTTGCCCGCCCTCACCGGTCTGCGTTTTCTGCTGGCACTGTGGGTGATTCTGCATCACCTGACTGGGCCCGGCCAGGCTCTGGGCGCCACTATCGAGAAACTGCCGGTCCCATTTTATATGCTGATTCGCGGCGGGTACCTGGCGGTCACCACCTTTTTTGTGCTCTCCGGTTTCGTGCTGGCCCACAGTTACGCTTCAACCGCCTGGAACGCCGGGAGCTTGCGGCGCTACGCCGCGGCCCGCTTCGCGCGCATTTACCCGGTCTACCTGCTGAGCCTGCTCGTGGTGGCGCCGTTCATCACGGCGGACCGCACGCCGGCCAAGGCGCACTTCGTGGCGGCGCACGGTCTGCTGGTGCAGGCGTGGCTGGGGCACATCCCGGTCAATTGGAATACGCCGGCGTGGTCGCTCTCCTGCGAGATGTTCTTCTACCTTTGCTTCCCGCTGGCGGCGGCGCTCCTGGGGCGGGCGGGATGGCGCGGCACGCTGGTTCTGGCGGCGGCGGCTGGCTGCCTCACGCGCGTGCTCTGGGCTGCGGGCGTCTCCGACGAGATCAAACCGCTGATCCACCTGGCCGATTTCCTGATGGGGATTGCCGCCGCGCGCGCTTACAGCCTGCTGCGCCGCGGCCCGCGGATGCCGCGCGGGATCTGGCTCTATCTGCCCGGTTGCGCCCTGGCCGCCGCTCTGATCGCCTTTCCACAAGCGCTCCCCCGCGCCATCGACCTCAACAGCGCGCTGCGGCCCCTCAACGCCGTGCTGCTGATCGGCTTCGCTCTGGGCGGAGGCCAGGCGGCGCGGGCGCTCGCCTCGCCGCTGGCCGTCTACCTGGGCAAATCCAGCTACGCCATGTACATCCTGCACGTGCCGCTGCTGTGGTGGTACCTGCGCTGGTCGCGCGATTTCTCGGCGTGCCTTTACATCGTGGGGGTGGTGGCCATCTCGGCGCTGGTATACGCGGTCATCGAGGAACCCGCGCATCGCTGGCTGCGCCGGCGCCTGGCCTAGATCACTCCACGCTCCCCTTCAGCCCCAACTCCTCCGCGCTTGCCTGCATCGCCTTCACACAGAACTCGATGTGCTCTTCGAGCGGCACGCCGAGTTCCGCGGCGCCATCCACGATCTCCTGGCGGTTCACCGAGCGCGCAAAGGCCTTGTCCTTCATTTTCTTCTTCACCGAGGAGACATCCACGTCGAAGACGCTGCGGCGCGGCTTGACGTAAGAGATCGCGGTGATGAAGCCGGCCAGCTCGTCGCAGGCGAAGAGCGTCTTTTCGAGCGGCGTCTGGCGGGGCACCCCGGTAAAGCTGGCGTGCGAGAGAATCGCGCGGCGAATCTCTTCGTCCACCCCGCGTTCGGCCAGGATGGGTTCGCCCTTGGTGGGGTGGTCCGGCAGTTGCGGATGGATCTCCCAATCGAAGTCGTGCAGCAGCGCGGTCACGCGCCACTTGTTCTCATCCTCGCCGAGTTTGCGCGCATAGGCCGCCACGCAAGCCTCCACGGCCAGGGCATGCTTGCGCAGCCCCTCGGACTCGGTGAACTCGCAGAGGATCTTCCAGGCCTGTTCCCGATCCAGCATGCCCACCATCATAACTTGGTGATCCGCGGCGCCCGGCGCTAAAATCCCAGGCATGAAGAAAATCCTCAACCGGCCCGAAGACTACGTCAACGAGATGCTCGAAGGCCTGTGCGCCGCCCACCCCCGATACTACAAGCGCATCGGCGCGGAGGGCCGCGTGATCGTGCGGCCGGAGGGCGCTGTGCCCGGAAAGGTGGGCATTGTGACGGGCGGCGGATCGGGGCATCTGCCGGTCTTCACGGGTTACGTGGGAGCCGGTCTTCTGGATGCCTGTGCCATCGGCGACGTGTTTGCCTCGCCAGGCGTGGATCTGATGGCGGACGCCATCCGCGCGGCTCATGGCGGCGCCGGCGTGCTGCGCCTCTACGGCAATTACGGCGGCGACGTCATGAACTTCGATATGGCCGGCGAGATGGTCGAGATGGAGGATATCCGCACCACCACGGTGCTGGCGGCCGACGACGTCGCCAGCGCCGCTCCCGGGGAGCGTCACAAACGCCGCGGCGTGGCCGGCATGGTCTATGGCTTCAAAATCGCCGGCGCGAAGGCCGCGGCCATGGCCAGCCTGGAGGAAGTGACCGCCGTGGCACGGAAGGCCGTCGATAGTTGCCGCTCCCTCGGGGTCGCGCTGACGCCTTGTACGGTCCCGGCGGCCGGCCGCCCGACCTTCACCATCGGCGAGGACGAGATGGAGATCGGCATGGGCATCCACGGCGAGCCGGGTGTGCGCCGCGGGGCATTGCGCACCGCCGACCAGATTGCCGGCGAGATGTGCGAACTTCTGCTGGCGGATATGCCACTCGTCTCGGGCGACCGCGTCTCCGTGCTGTGCAACAGCCTGGGCGCCACGCCGCCCGAAGAGTTGTACATCGTCTACCGCTATGTCGCACGCCGGCTGGGCGACCTGGGCGTCACGGTCGTGGCGCCGCTGGTAGGGCGCTACGCCTGCTCCATGGAGATGGCCGGCATGTCGCTTACCTTTTGCAAGCTGGATGCCGAGCTGGAAGCCCTGCTGCTGGCCCCCTGCGATTGCCCGTTCCTGAAGGTGTGAGCATGCCCGAGGCATTCACTACGGAATCCATCCGCTGGGCCATCGGCCGCCTGCCGGAGAAGATGGCGGCCTGCGCCGGCGAGCTTAACGAGCTGGATGGCGCGCTGGGAGATGGCGACCTGGGCGTCAACCTGACCCGCGCCGCCAGCCGGCTCCTCGAAGACCTGCCCAATATGCCCGATGACGTTGGCATGGCCCTGCTCCGCTGCGCGCAGGCCTTCACGCGGGTCTCCGCCTCCACTTATGGAACTCTGATCGCCACCGGCTTGATGGCGGCCGCCAAGTGCGCCAAGGGACGTACCGCCGTGCCGTGGACGGAAGTCCCGGACCTGCTGGGGGCCGCGCTGACGGCCATGACCGCTCGAGGAAAAGGCCAATTGGGCGATAAGACTGTACTGGATGCCCTCGAAGCCGCGCGCGCCGCCACCGAAGGATTGAGCGAACCTGCCGCCATGGTGGAAGCGGCCCGCGCCGCCATCGCAGCCGCCATCGAGCGCCTTCGCAATCAGCCGTTCCGGCAGGGGCGCGCGCGCATTTTCGGCGCCAAAGGCCTGGGACGCGACGATCCGGGCATGATCGCCTTCGAACGAATCGTCGAGAGCTTGGGCTGAAGGAAACAGGCTAGGCTCGCCAGCTCAGCCACTCGCCTTTCTCTAGCGGGGCCCATTCGGGTTGCGCACCCGGGACTTCCTCATGCTTCCGCTCGCGGACGTAGCTGTCGGCCATAGCCCGGGCGTGGTCCTTGGCTTTGGCTTCGCTGAACTGTCTGGAACCGTGTATGGTGCAGTCTGGACCGGCGATTAGCACCCGCCATTCGTCGAAATCCGAAGCCACGTAAAGCTTGAGGTCGTAGTACACCGCTTTGAATCCGGGCAATGGGCGGAACATATCCTGTCCTCCGAATCGCTTTGGGCCTGTGGATCAGTATATGCCGAAATGGCTCCCGGCAAGAAACTGTTTCGCTGTCAAGATTTTGGCGCTTCCGGCGAGGGCCGGAATCGTCTTTTCAATGATTTGCCGAACGGCGCGCGAAATGCAAAACACGCGTCATGAGCATAACTCCCGTTTCGGGTCTCGCCAGCAGCTATCTCCAATCGCTCTTAGCTACGCTGGGGAGTTCCCCCTCGACCAGTACTACGTCCACCTCGACCACGCAGACGAGCGCATCGGGATCGTCGATTCAAGACAGCAATCAGATGTCTCCCTTTGCCATGATGCTAAGCGAACTACAACAGCTTCAGCAGTCCAACCCGACCCAGTATCAGCAGGTGACCGCGCAGATCTCCGCTAACCTTCAGACCGCTGCCCAACAGGCCACGTCGGAAGGCAACACGACCGCCGCCAACCAGCTGAGCCAGCTCTCGACGGATTTCTCCAACGCCTCCACCACCGGCCAGCTCCCCAACATCCAGGATTTGTCCCAGGCCATGAGCGGGCACCACCACCACGGTGGTCACCATCATCACTCCTCCGTCAACCTGGGATCCGGTTCCAGCTCCAGCTCGGACACAAGCTCCAGCTCGAGCTCCACGAGCCAGTCGCTCCAGCAGCTTCTCGGCGCCTTCCAGAGCAGCTCGCTCGAGAACGACGCGCTCAACCCTATTTCCATCATTACGCAGACTTTAGAGAGCGCCGGCGTGACCCTGGGCAGTTGATTGCTCTTCAGGCGCACCCTTTCCCATTTCCGGTATTCCCCGTGGAGGCCGGTTGAGGCCTCCCGGCGCATCTCACGGGCCCCGCACGGCCCGCCGCCAACCGTACCGCGCCCCGCCGCAGTTGCATCCGAACGTGATATTGGGGAGAATCAGGTCTTAGAGCAAACCTGTTTTCGTAATTGATAATAAGGAGTTCCCATGAAACTGTCTGTATTCGGCATGGCGCTCGTCCTGGTTGCCGGTCCCGCCGTGGCCGTCGCCGACGAAATGGATGACGCCTACCAGAGCCTGAAGGACGCCGTCGCAAAGAAAGACGCCGCCGCTGTCAAGAAGGTGGCGCCTGACGCATACAAATTAGCCAAACAGGCCGAGAACGAGGCGGCGCCCACCAACGCTGACGAAAAGGAAGCCTGGACGCAGCACGTGGCCTATGCCAAGGACGTGGAATCCTTCACGGAGTACTCCCTTTACGCCACCGCCGTGCAGTCGCCGAGCGAAACGTTGATCGATCTGATCCAGATGCTGGAACAGATAAATCCCAAGAGCAAGTACCTCGCCGATGCGTACGCCCCATATTTCGCCGCGCTGAACGCTACCGGCGCGGCCGCCAAGATTCCAGGCATCGCTGAAAAGGCCCTGGAGAGCCAGCCGGAGAACGAAGAAGTCCTGGCGGTGTTGGCAGACGAGGCTTTCAACCGGAAACAGATGGATCGCGCCCTCACCCTGGCCAATCGCCTCACGGCGGCGGCCAGCAAGCGCGCCCGGCCGGAGAATATCCCGGCAGCCGAATGGGAGCGCCAGCACGGCGCTCTGCTGGGGCGCGGCTACTGGATGGCCGGCGTCATCTATGGGGACCGCCAGCAGTTTGCCCTTTCCGATAAGGCCCTGCGGGCGGCGCTGCCTCTGATCAGAGGCAACAACGCCATGGCGGGTCCAGCGCTCTTTATGCTGGGAGTGGACAATTACCAGCTTGGCAAGATGACCAACAACAAAGCCAAGATTCTGGAAGCGGCCAAATTCAGCGAGGATGCCGCGGCGATTCCGGGCTCGTACGCCGACCAGGCCTGGCGCAACGCCCAGCTCATGAAGACCGAAGCCGGCCGTATGCGCTGACCGCGATTTCCCCCCTTCACCAGGGCCCTCCGCCGCCGCGGCGGAGAGTCCTGGGCCGTGAGGGTTATTATGTCCACCAGGCAGCCGCGGGTGGCTGCTTCATGACGATTCCGTTGAGGAACTCCGCCGCCTTCTTCAATCCTTCCTCAGGCGAGAGCAGGCTGTCTTCGTGTTCGATCGAGAGCGCGTAATCGTAGCCGAACATGCGCAGCGTCGAGGCGAACTCCCTCCACCACTCCTCTCCATGGCCGTAACCGCAGGTGCGAAAGATCCATGCGCGGTTGCGCTCGTCCGTATAGTTCTTGGTATCCAGCACACCCGTGAGCGGCAGATTGCGCGTGTAAATCTGCGTGTCTTTGGCGTGCACGTGGAAGATGGCGTCGCCCAGAATGCGGATAGCGGCGATGGGATCGATGGCCTGCCAGAACATGTGGCTGGGATCGTAGTTGCAGCCGATCGCCGGACCTGCGATCGCCCTCAGCTTCAATAAGGTCTCCGGGCTGAAGACCACAAAGCCAGGATGCATCTCGATGGCGATCTTCACCCCGTGGTCGGCGGCGAACTTGGCCCGCTCGGTCCAATAGGGCGCCACCACCTCGTCCCATTGCCACTTGAGAATCTCCAGGTAATCCGGCGGCCACGGGCAGGTGACCCAGTTGGGCCATTTGGACTGCGGCGAATCGCCCGGGCATCCGCTGAAATCCACCACCACCGGAACGCCCAGCTTCTCGGCCAGCAGAATCGTCTTACGGCTGGTTTCCTGGTCGTGCCGGGCGCGCTGGGAGTCGGGATGCAGCGGGTTGCCGTGACAGCTCAGCGCGCTGATGGTGAAGCCGTGATGGTCCAGCTTCTTCTTGAAGGCGGCCAGCTCGGCGGGGTTATCGAGCATCGAGAGCTTGCAGTGCGGATCGCCGGGATAGCCCCCGGTTCCGAGCTCCACAGTATCGATATTCAGCTTCTTCAGCTTCTTGAGAACGTCTTCGAGCGGCAATTGCGCCAGCACGGGGGTAAATACGCCGACTCTCACGCGGGATCTCCTTCGAGTCTGGTAAGACCAAAGACAGAATA
>Ga0326728_10009779_pt1 | contig 22852 bp, 21 predicted proteins | sample MB3enrmetagenome_FD_207602 | JGI IMG/M metagenome (GOLD analysis project Ga0326728, IMG submission 207602) | Lab enriched peat soil microbial communities from McLean, Ithaca, NY, United States - MB31MN | ecosystem: Environmental > Terrestrial > Soil > Wetlands > Peat | place: USA: New York... | reverse complement strand
ATGGGCCGTTTCGACAGCGACGCGCACGCCTGGCGCGGGCGAGCAATCCATGACGCACCGGATGCACGCGCCCTGGGCGGCAACATACAGATCATAGGCACGCCGGAACAAGTGGCCGGACACATTTTGCGGCTAAAGCAAGCCGGGATCGACGGCATTCAACTCAGCTTCTACGACTTCAAGCCCGACCTGACGCAGTTCGGGGAACGCGTGCTTCCCCTGCTGAAGCAGGCCGGGTTGCGCCTGTAAGGCATGGCACGGGTTCTGCGAACACTGCGACGCACCGCCTGGCAGGCGATCCCCACGGTAATCGCCGTGGTGGTGATCGATTTCTTCCTGCTCCGGTTGGCACCCGGCGACGCGGCGGATGCGCTGGCGGCGGAGTCAGGCTCGGCCACGGAAGAGACCATGGCCGCACTGCGTGCGCATTTCGGCCTGGATCAGCCGGCGTTTGTGCAGTTCCTTTCGTATATCGGCAACCTGCTGCATTTCAGCCTGGGATTTTCGCCGCTCTACAACATGCCTGTCTCCCGGCTCATCGGCGAGCGCCTGCCCGGAACGCTGTTGCTGATGGCGACCGCGCTTTCACTGGCCCTGCTGATCGGCATCAGCGCGGGCGTGGTCATGTCGATGTTCGCCGGACGACTGACCGACCGCGTCCTGTCCGTCATTGCCTTGCTGTTTTATTCCGTTCCCGGCTTTTGGATCGGCCTGATGCTGATCGTGCTGTTCTCCGTCCGGCTGGGCTGGCTTCCGAGCGGAGGCGCGGAAACGATCGGCGCCGGATTGACCGGCTGGCCGTGGCTGCTCGACCGGGCGCGGCATCTGATCCTGCCGGCCGTCTCGCTGGCGCTGTTCTTTATCGCCATCTATGCCCGTCTGGTGCGCGCGTCGATGCTTGAAGTGCGAGACCAGGACTACGTCCGCACCGCAACGGCAAAAGGCCTGAGCCGCACGGCCGTCACCTTGCGGCACATGCTGTGGAACGCATTGCTGCCCGTCACCACGGTCGCCGGCATGCATGTCGGTGCGATCCTGGGCGGGGCGGTCGTGGTGGAGACGGTGTTCAGTTGGCCCGGACTCGGGCGCCTCGCGTTCGAGGCCGTGCTGAAAAGGGATTTTTCGGTTCTGCTCGGCATTCTGCTGCTGTCGTCGCTGCTGGTCATCGCCGTCAATGTCCTGGTCGATCTGTTGCAGGCGTGGCTCGACCCGAGAATTGCGCTGCGATGAAGTCCCTTGGCTTATTCCTGCGCAACCCGACCGGGCTCGCGGGATCGTCGTTGCTGCTGCTGGTGATCGTTGCGGCGCTGTTGGCGCCGGTGCTGTTCCCCGGCGATCCGCTCGATATGGCGACCACACCGTTCATCTGGCCGCTTCAGGACCCGGCATTTCCGTTGGGCTCCGATTCGCTGGGGCGCGACGTGCTTGCCGGAATCGTCCACGGCGCCCGCGTGTCCGTTCTGATCGGCTTTGCATCGACTTTCGTCGGAGTCGTTATCGGGACGCTGGTTGGCGCTTGCGCGGGATATTTCGGCGGACGGCTGGACGACCTTCTGGTGCGGTTGATGGAGGTGTTCCAGACCTTTCCGCCGTTCCTGCTGATCATCGTCCTGGTCTCGATCGCTGAGCCTTCGGTCGCCACCATCACGGCCGCCATCGGAATCGTTTCGTGGCCAACCGTTGCGAGGCTGGTGCGGGCGGAATTCCGCTCGCTGCGGGAACGCGATTTCGTGCTGGCGGCGCGGGGCCTTGGCTACGGCGCGGCGCGCATCGTGTTTCTTGAGATCCTGCCCAACGCCGCGGCGCCTATCATCGTTACGACATCAGTTATGGTGGCGACCGCCATTCTGAATGAATCCGCGCTTTCCTTTCTCGGCCTGGGCGACCCCAACCTGGTGAGCTGGGGCAGCATGATCGGCGCCGGGCGTGACCAGTTGCGCACCGCCTGGTATCTCGTGGCCCTGCCGGGCGCCGCGCTGGTTATTACGGTCCTGTCGCTTAACCTGTTCGGTGACGGGCTGAACGACGCGCTCAACCCACGCGCGAGGGGGCGTTGATGCCGCTGGAATTTCCGGGCCGGGAAGACCCGCTGCTGGACGTGCGGGACCTGTTCATCAGTTTCGGCGACAACGCCGCCGTCCGGGGCCTCGATTTCACCATCCGCCGCGGCGAAACCCTGGCGCTCGTCGGCGAATCCGGCTGCGGCAAATCCGCCACCGCGCTGTCGCTGCTGCGCCTGCTGCCCCCGGCCGGCCGTGTCGCCGGCGGGTCGATCCGGTTCGAGGACCGCGACATCCTGCGGCTGCCGGAGAACGAGATGCGCCGGCTGCGCGGCGGCGCCATCTCCATGGTCTTCCAGGAGCCGATGACATCGCTGAACCCGGTCCTGCCCATCGGCCGGCAGATTACGGAGGCGATCCGCTCGCATGAGCGGGTATCGGCCCGGGCTGCCCGTGCACGAGCCATCGAGCTTCTGAACCTCGTGCGCATCCCCGAGGCGCATCGGCGTATAGACGACTATCCCCACACCCTGTCCGGTGGCATGCGCCAGCGGGTGATGATCGCAATGGCCGTCGCATGCCGGCCGCGGCTGCTGATCGCCGACGAGCCGACGACCGCGCTGGACGTAACGATCCAGGCGCAGGTTCTGGAGTTGCTGGACAGGCTGCGGCAAGACCTGTCGATGGGATTGTTGCTGATCACGCATGACCTGGGGCTGGTCGCGGATTGGGCCGATCGGGTCGTGGTGATGTATGCCGGACGAAAATGCGAGGAGGCGCCGGTGGAAACCCTGCTTCGCGCGCCGTTGCACCCTTACACAAGCGGACTTATGGCGTGTTCCCCGAAATTGGCCTCCGGCCTGCACTTCCGGCAAGGCCGCCTGCCCGAGATCGGCGGTTCCGTCGCCTCCGCCGCTGATGTGGCGGGCTGCCTGTTTGCGCCGCGCTGCGCCTCGGCGCGCGATGCGTGCCACGCGGTTCGGCCCGACGCGAAGCCCGCGGGTTCGCGCGATCATCTGCTCGCCTGTCCCGTTCACGCACCGGCCGACTATGCCATTGCTTGCTGTTGAGTCACTGGAAACCCGCTACGGACCGTTGCGGGCCGTCGACGGCGTGTCGTTGCGGATTGAGGCCGGCGAAACCCTGGCGCTGGTCGGGGAGTCGGGTTGCGGCAAATCGACGCTGGGCAAGACGATCCTGCGCCTCGTTCCGCACAGCGGCGGAACGGTCCGGTTCGGCGGCGTGGACGTTGCCCGGCTGCGTGGCCGGACGCTGAAGCCGTTCCGCCGCCGGATGCAGATGGTGTTCCAGGACCCATCGGCATCCCTGAACCCCCGGCAGACCGTGGGCACGATATTGTCGGCGCCGCTGCGCGTGCATGGCGTTCACGGCCGCATCGAGCGCCGGCGCCAGGTGGAGGCGATGGCCGATCGGGTTGGGCTGCCGGTGGGTGGACTGGTGCGCTATCCGCATGAGTTTTCCGGCGGCCAGAGGCAGCGCATCGGCATTGCCCGCGCGCTGATCCTGAGGCCGGAACTGGTGGTGTGCGATGAGCCGGTCTCGGCGCTGGATGTTTCGATCCAGGCGCAAATTCTCAACCTGCTGGTTGATCTGAAGTCCGATTACAATCTTTCCTACCTGTTCATTTCGCACGACCTGGGGGTTGTGCGGTATATCGCGGACCGCATCGCGGTGATGTATCTCGGCCGCATCGTCGAGAACGCGCCGCATCACAGCCTGTGGTCCCGGCCGCTGCATCCTTACACGCAAGGATTGATCCGGGCGGTCCCGGGCCAGGGGAGTCCGGGCCGGCCCAACCGGGTGGCGCCGATCGCGGGCGATATGCCCAATCCGCTCGATCCGCCTGATGGTTGCCGTTTTCATCCGCGCTGTGCCCTCGCCGCCGATATCTGCCGCGTCAACGACCCGCCGCTGCGGGCGGTGCTTCCCGGCCATGATGTGGCTTGTCATTTCGCCTCTGCCTGAAAGGTTTCATTTCGCATGACTCTGACTCGCCGCCAGACTGTCGTTGGCCTTGGGATGGTGTCCGCCGCCGGTGCGCGTGCGGCGACGCCGCGCCAGGGCGGCACGCTGACCTTGATGATCGAGCCGGAACCGACGAGCCTTGTCTGCTTCAACACGACCGGCGGCCCGATCATTGCGGTCAGTTCAAAGGTGACCGAGGGCTTGCTCACCTACGACTTCGACCTGACGCCACGGCCGGAACTTGCGACGGAGTGGCAGATCAGCGAGGACAACCTGCGCTATACGTTCCGCCTACGGCCCGGTGTGAAGTGGCACGACGGCGGGGAATTTACCTCGGCTGACGTTGCGTTTTCGATCGCGCTGGCGAAGCAGTCGCATCCGCGGGGCCGCAACACGTTCAGCAACGTCACCGAGATTTCGACGCCCGACAAGCTGACCGCGGTGCTGGTGTTGTCGCACCCGGCGCCGTATCTGTTATATGCCCTGGCCGGCGGTGAGACGCCGATCGTCCCCCGCCACATCTACGAAGGCACGCAGGCCGACGCCAACCCGAACAACAACGCGCCAATCGGCACGGGTCCGTACCGTTTCAGGGAGTGGGTGCGGGGTAGTCATGCCGTCTATGTCCGCAATCCGGATTACTGGGACAAGCCGCGTCCCTACATCGACACGCTGGTTGTCCGGTTCATTCCGGACGCGTCAGCGCGTGTCGCAGCGCTGGAAACCGGCGATGTCGACCTGGCCGCGGAAATTCCGCTGAGCGAGCTCGCCCGGCTGGGCTCTCTGCCGACGCTGGGGATCGAATATCGCGGCTTTGAATATACTCCGGGAACCACCCGGATCGAATTCAACCTGGATCATCCGGCGCTGCGCGATCTGCGGGTGCGGCAGGCGATTGCCTACGCGATCAACCGCAAGGTCGTCCTTCAGACGGCATGGTACGGCTATGGCCTGGAGGCGCCGAGTCCGGTCAGCCCGCTGCTGCCGAAATTCTACGATGCCAGTGTGGAAAGTTACCCGTTCGATCTGGCGAAGGCGGAACGTCTGTTGGACGAGGCCGGATACAAGCGCGGCCCGGACGGCGTCCGCCTGCGGCTGACACACGATTACTTCCCGTATGGCGACGGTTACCGGCGTGTCGCGGACTACCTCAAGCCGGCGCTTGCCAAGATCGGGATTGCCGTAACGATCCGCTCGCAGGATTTCGCCGCATGGCTGAAGCGAATTTATACCGACAGGGATTTTGAGTTCACCAACCACGTCATGACCAACGTGTTCGATCCGACGGTCGGCCTGCAGCGATACTTCCACTCGGCGGGCTATCGCAAAGGCGTGCCGTTCACCAACGCCGCGCACTACTCCAATCCGGAGGTGGATCGTCTGCTGGAGGCCGCTGCCGTGGAGGCGGATCCGCAACGGCGGCACGACCAGTTGGACGCATTCCAGCAGATTGTTTCGCGTGATCTGCCGGGGGTCAATCTCGTTTCGGTGCGTCAATCCACAGTCTACAACCGGCGGGTGGTTGATTTCACCACCGGCGCGACCGGGATCAGCGGCAACCTGGCCGGAGTCTACCTCACCAGTTGACTGGTTGCCCCGGCGCGCATCACGCGCTGCGGCGCCATGTCTCCGGTCACGCTGGGGTCGGCGTTGGTGCGCCGCTCATGCGACTTGTCCGTCCGCGAACAGTTCGGGGCGTTCGGCCAGTTGGCGCAGGGCGTCGGCCACGGTGTCGTCCGTTTCGAACGGCAGGATTTTCTGCTCTTCCAGGCGGGCGACGCCGCAATCGCCGATCTGCGTGATCAGCACGGCGCGGCAGTCGGCGACGAGCCGCGCGGAGGCCTCCATCGGATCGACCGCACCGGGCTGCCAGCCCGCACCGCAGGCGGGCGTGTTGCGGCGCACTTCAACGAGGCGCGGCGCGCCTTCAGCCAGTTCCCAGATCTCGAAACGGGTGGCGTGTCCGAAATGTTCGTCCACCGCGACGCCGGTTCCTTTGGCGACTGCAACTCTCACGGCCATCCCTCCAATCCTCCCGGCGGCGACAAGGCCCGCGCCGTCCGCGCGAGCCATTCCACGTTTTATCTTCGGTATATGGCGCAGGACAAGCTGTTTCGGCAGTTCGAGCGCCGTTCGCGGCATGAAGCGGTCGCCCGACGCGCCCAATCTCAGGCGGCACCGCCTCGGCTGTCGCCCGGCCGATCGGCGTCGATCTCCTGGCGCAGCAGTCTGACGATGTCGCGCTTGAGCCGACCGAATCCGGGGTCCGCGATCAACGCCTCGTAACGGCGCGGGCGCGGAAACGCGATCGGAACGTTTGCCGTGATGCGGCCCGGCCGCCTGCTCATGATCGCCAGCCGATCGGCCAGGAACAGGGATTCCTCGATGTCGTGCGTGACGAACAGGACGGTGGATTGCGTCTGTTCGCGGGCCGCCAGCAGGGTCTCCTGCATCTCCAGCCGGGTCTGCGCATCCAGCGCACCGAACGGCTCATCCATCAGCAGCAGGCCGGGATTGGAAATCCAGGCCCGGGCGATCGCCACACGCTGACGCATGCCGCCGGAGAGTTCCCAGGTCGCGTGGCGTTCGAATCCCCTAAGCCCCATCTTCGCGATCAGCTCCGCCGCCCGGGCGCGGTAGACGGACGGCGCCACGCCGGCCAACCGAGGGGCGAACGTGATGTTGTCGGTCACCGACAGCCAGGGAAACAGCGAAGCATCCTGAAACACCACGCCGCGGTCCGGTCCCGGACGCCCCGGCGGCTTTCCAGCAATGAGAACCCGGCCCTCGGTCGGCGTTTCGAAGCCCGCCAGCAGGTCCAGGACCGTGGACTTGCCGCAACCGCTCGGACCGAGCAGGCAGACGAATTCGCCTTCTTCAACGGTCAGCGAAACATCCTCCAGCGCCACGGTTTCCCGCCGTCCGCGGGCGTCGCGAAAGGTCTTGCCGACACCCTGGATCTGGATCAGCGCCACGGGTCAGCCCCGTCCCGCCCAGGGCGTGATCCAGCGCTGCAACCCGACGATCCCAAGGTCGAGCGCGTAGCCGGTCAGTCCCAGCAATACGATGCCCAGCATGACGATATCGGTGCGCAGATAGGCCGCGGCGTTCACCGACATCCAGCCCAATCCGGAATCCGCGGCGATCATTTCGGCGGCAATCAACGTGGTCCAGCCGATGCCCAGCGACAGGCGCACGGTTACGAACAGCTCGGGCGCCATCAGCGGCAGCATCACGTGGCGGAACAGGGCGAAACCATGCGCCCCGAGCGCCCTGCCCGCCCGAAGCTGCTGGCGCCGCACATTGGCAACCGCGGCGGCCGAACCCACGATGATGCTGAGCGACGCGGACAGGAAAATCAGGAACACTTTCGAGAATTCGCCGATGCCGAACCACAGGATGACCAGGGGAATCAGCGCGAGCTTCGGCAGCGGCCGCAGGAATTGCACGAACGGATCAATCAGTCCGGCAACGATTGGCGACAGGCCGATCATTACGCCGAGGGGAATGCCGGCGATGACGGCGAGGACGAAGGCAAGCATCGCCCGGCCGACGCTGATTCCGACATGCATCCACAACGGCGATCCGCGGTATCCGTTACGGACGAGATCAACAGCGGTATCCAGTATCTCGCTCGGCGCCGGCAGGAACAGCGGATCCACCAGACCGAACCGTCCCGCCAGTTCCCACGCCAGCAGCAGGCCCGAAACCGAAGCGACGCCCAGTGCTATGCGGCGCAGGGTCGCAGCCTCGGTCAGCCCGGGAACGCCCTGTTCAGAAGATCGTAATTCACCGTCGTCGCGAAGGACTCGGGTATCCCGTCACGCTTGATCTCGCCCGTTTCGGCAAGATACCGGGCGACGCCGTCGAGCGCCTTTACCAGCGGCGCGGTCCGGCCCGACGCCACCGAGTTGCTCCAGTAGCCCGGCCCGAGCTGCTCCTGGAACGTGGGATAATCCAGCCCGGCAAGCGTATCGCGCACCGCTTCGAACGGCGCAGCGTACGCCTTCGCCAGTTCCTGCGCGACCCCATCCCGATCGGCTTTGTAACGATCGATCTGCGCCTGCACGGTGCGCAGCCATGCCACCACCGATTCCGGGTAGCTGTCGGCGAAATCCTTGTGCACGACGGCGCTGTTCCAGACGAAGACACCGGACGGCCGCAGATCCGCCGAGACCAACAGTTGCCTGCCTCCCGCGGCCAGCAGTTCGCCCCAGAACGGGCCGTTGATGTAGGTCGCGTCGATGTCGCCCCGCCGCCACGCCGCGATCGTGTCAGGCTGGCTCAGCGGCAGGCGCTTGATCGAGTTGCCGTCGAGCTTGTTGATTCGGATCGCCGCCTCCAGCGCGAACGCCATGGTGGAGGACGGCGCGACGGCGACGCGCTTTCCTTCCAGGTCCTTGATGCTGGCGATGCCCGGCTTCGCAATCAGCCGTTCGCTTGTCGCGACGATCTCGGGCGAGCCGATGATCTCGATCGGCAGCTTGCGGGACAATCCCGCGGCGATCGGGGTGTTGCCGAAGATGGCGAAGTCGATCTGTTTCGCAGCCAGAAGCGTCAATCCGGGACCGCCCGACGGGAAGGGAACCCATTCGACTTTGGTGCCGAGCGCCTTATCGTAACTGCCATCGATTTTCCCGATGGTCCATGCCCGTGGTGCGGTTAGGTAGCCGATGCGGACGACGGCCGGGGTCTCCAGCGCGCGGGCGCGGTTGGCGGAGAACGCGGCAGCGCCGGCAGCCAGGGCGATTGCCTTGCGGCGGTTGAGACTGATCACGGCATTCCTCCTATCCGAACGCGGATTGCCGGACCGATAGTGGGAATTAAACTTCCGGACAATGGGGAATATGCCGTCTTACGGCCTCGCATGACCATACGGAGTCGGCTTGGGCGTGTATTGACGCCGGACCTTGCGACAAAACCGGTCGCATGGATAACGTTCTGCAACCGGACATGCATGCGCCTTCGTGCCAGCGCCCGCCCGCCTCACTCAGCCGCCGCCACCGATGGCGCCGCGAACGCACCGCGATAGCGGCTCGCGGGGTGGCGATCAGGCAGGCGAGGCGACCCGAAAATCTTCTCCCGCAGCGTGCCGGGGCGATACGCGCGCTTGGCAAGGCCGCGCTTCTGCAATTCCGGCAGCAGATACAGGTTGAACTCCTCGTAGGAGCCGGGAATGAACCAGTTGATCAGGTTGACCCCGTCAATCCCGGCCTGCTGCCAGGTTTCCAGCTCATCGGCGATGCTCTCCGGCGTGCCAACCAGCCGGGGATGGCGGCGCGCGACGAGGCGCGCCAGGTCGCCCACCGTCGGCTCGCGGTCGGGCCGGGCCTTGCGCAGCCATTCGATATGGCTGCGCCCGCCGTTGGTCTGAATATCGGCCAGCTTCGTATCGGCCGGATAGGGCTCGCCCGTATCCTGCGAGACGCCAAGGTTGGAATGGGCCAGGAAGCCGTCGATGCTGACGAACGCATCGTATTCGGCTTCCCGGCGCTTCGCCTCTTCTTCGGTGGAGCCGATGACGAAGGCAAAGCCTTGCAGGAACTTGATATCCTCATCGCGCCGCCCGAAGCCGCGCGCCAGCGCCCGGGTCTCGGCGATCAGTTCGGCCGCGACACGCGGATTCGGCGTGGAAATGAACTGGCCCTCGGCGTTGGCCGCGGCGAATCGCCGCCCGGCGGGCGAGGACCCCGCCTGGAACAAAAACGGCGTGCGCTGCGGCGAAGGCGAGGGCAAATGCGGACCCTCCACCCGGTAGCGCTTGCCCGCATGGTTGATCTTGTGAATGCGCGACGCGTCGGAGAACACGCCGCTCGTTTTGTCCCGCAGCAGCGCGCCGTCATCCCAGGAGCCTTCCCACAGCTTGTAGACGACATCGACATACTCGCCCGCCCAGTCGTAGCGCGTATCATGTTCCACCAGCCGCTCGAAGCCGAAGTTCCGCGCCGCATTCTCCTGCGTCGAAGTAACGATGTTCCAGGCGAGCCGCCCGTTGGAAATGTGATCGAGCGTGGAGGCGCGGCGGGCGAACTCGAACGGATGCGCCTGCAACACCGAACTGGTCAGCGCCAGGCCCAGATGCTCCGTATGGGTGGCCAGCGCCGCGAGCAGGATCGACGGGTCATTGTTCGGAATCTGCAACCCCTCGCGCGCATTCACCGCGTAGTCGCCGTGCAGCGGCCCGTAAAGCCCGACCACGTCGGCGAAGAAGATCGCGTCGAACAACCCGGCTTCCAGCGTTTTCGCCAGGTCGATCCAGACCCGCACGTCGTTGAAATCGTGCTGCCGCGCCGCCGGGTGCCGCCACAATCCGTGCTGGATGTGGGACACGGTGTTCATGACGAAGGCGTTGAAGATCAATTCCGGCATGTTACGATCCTTCAAAGCATCAGGCGGCGGGGGCGATCGGCAGGCGCGGCACGGCCGCGAGCAGCGTGCGCGAATAGGGATGGCGCGGGGCCAGGAAAACGTCGTCGGCCTCGCCGCTTTCCACCACCTCGCCGCCGCTCATGACCAGCACGCGGTCGCTGACGTGGTGAACCACCCCCAGATCGTGCGAAATGAACAGGTAACTGACGCCCAGTTCGCGCTTGAGATCGCCCAGCAGGTCGAGGATCTGCGCCTGCACCGAGACATCCAGTGCGGAGACCGGCTCGTCGCAGACAATGACGTTCGGCCGCGAGGCGACGGCCCGCGCCACCGCCACACGCTGGCGTTGCCCGCCCGACAGATCGAGCGCGCGGCGCCCTCGGTGCGAAGCCGGAAGGCTGACCAGATTGAGCAGTTCGCTCACCCGGCCGGGCCGATGGGCCTCGGTGTCGGGGATCGCGTCGGCGATGATCCGCTCGATGGTCCAGCGCGGATCGAAGGACGACAGCGGGTCCTGGTAGACCATGGCGATGAAGCGGCGGCGCGCCCGGCGCTCGCGCTCGGCAATGCCGGTCCAGGGCAGGCCGTTCAGCCTGACATAGCCTTCGTCGGGCTCCTCCAGCGCCATGACGATGCGCGCGACCGTCGATTTGCCGGACCCGGATTCGCCGACGATGCCCAGCGTCTCGCCTTGGGCCAAAGCGAAAGACACGCCGGCGACGGCGGTGCGGAGGATCTTGTCGGGTCCCCGGAACCGCTTGACCAGACCGCTCGCCTCCAGCAGCGGCCCGGACGCAACCGCTTCCGGCCGAACCTCCTCAGCGACCCGCAGGCGCGGCGCGCTGGCGGGCGCCAGCCGGCTGCCCCGGCGATGCGCGGAGGGAATCGCATCGATCAGCCGGCGCGTGTAGCCGTGCCGCGGACGGGCGAAGATCTCGGCCGCGGGGCCTTGCTCGACCACGTCTCCGTTGCACATGACGATGACCTCGTCGGCCATACGCGAGACCACGGCAAGGTCGTGGCTGATCAGGATCAGCGCCTTGCCGCGCGCCTTGGTTTGCTCCAGCAGGTCGAGCACCTGCGCCTGAACGGTCACGTCCAGCGCGGTCGTCGGCTCGTCGGCGATCAGCAGTTCGGGATCGAGCGCCAGGGCCGAAGCGATCAGCGCCCGCTGCCGCTGGCCGCCGGACAGCTCGCTCGGCAATTGGCGCGCCTTGATGGCCGGGTCCGGCAGGCCGACACTGGTCAGCAGCTCCACCACGCGCGCATCCCGCTCGGCGGCGGAGCGGGTCACGCCGTGCAATTCAAGCCCCTCACCCACCTCGCGGCCGACGCTGCGCAACTGGTCGAGCGAGGTGAGCGCATCCTGCAGAATATACCCGATATGCCGCCCGCGAATCCGCCGCCACTGCCGATCGGCCTGGCCGATGAGACTGTGTCCGTTGAAGGCGATGGTTTTCGCGTGGACGAAGCCGCCGAGGCCGGCCAGGCCGACAATGCTGCGGGCGGTGACGCTTTTGCCGGAGCCGGATTCGCCGACGATCCCCAGGCAGCGTCCCGGGTGCAGCGTGAAGGACACGCCCTTCACCACCGTTCCCCTCGGTTCGTCCCGGCCGAACGAAACGCGCAGGTCCTCGACCTTCAGCAGCGGAACGCCGTCAGCCGGCATGGACGCGGCCTTCCAGGCGATCCTGCAGGTGGCGGCTGACGACGGTGGCGGATAGCGCAAAGGCGATAATGGCCAGCCCGGGCATCACTTCCAGCCACCAGGCGCGGGTCACGTAGTGGCGGCCCGCATCGAGCAGCGCACCCCATTCGGGCGAGGGCGGCGCGACGCCGAGGCCGAGAAAGGCCAGGCCGGACGCCCAGACGATCGACTGCCCGAGACCGAGCGTGATCATCACCACCAGCGGTCGCATCGCATTGGGAAAAATGTGCTGGCGCACGACGCGGCCATAGGAATGCCCGAGCGTGCGGGCCGCCTCCACGTATCCGGCACGCTTGACCGAGAGAAACTGGCCGCGAATCATGCGCGCGTAGCCGGGCGCGGTGCCGATCCCCACGGCGATCACCAGCGTGGCGGGGGTCGCCGCGAACACGGTGACGAACAGCAGCGCCAGGAACAGGTTCGGAAAGGCGAACAGCACCTCCAGAAACCGGCTGATCGCGGCGTCCACCGCGCCGCCCGCGAGACCGGCGGTTACCCCGAGCAGCAGGGCAATGGACAGGCTGAGGCCGGTGGCGCCGATGCCGATGGTCAGCGACTGACGCGTGCCCTCGACGACCCGCGAGAACAGGTCGCGGCCCGACTGGTCGGTTCCGAACAGATGCGCCAATGACGGCGGCTGGAGCGTCGCATACAGATCGGTGCGAAACGGGTTGTGGGTTTGCAGATGGCCGGGTGCTGCCGCCGCCGCGACGAACAAGACGATCACCAGCGCCGCGACGGCCACTCCCGGCGGCAGCGTGCGGACAAACGCCGCGACGGCGCTGCGCCGCCGCTCCACGGCGCGAAAAACCAGGGCCTGGTCTGTACTGCTCATCGCGCCCTCAACCTTGGATCAATGATGGGATAGGCGAGATCGACGAGCAGGTTGGCCAGGATGTAAATCCCCGCCGAAGCCACGATGATCCCGGTGACGAGGGGAATGTCGCGGGACGACGTTGCCGCCACCAGCAGGCCGCCGATACCCGGCCGGGCGAACACGGTCTCGATCACCGCGGCGCCCGAGAACAGCGCGCCGACGGCCCAGCCGGACAGGGTCACGCCCGGCAGCGCCGCGTGGCGCAGCACGTGCCGCAGCCGCACGCCGGTGTCGCCCATGCCGCGCATGCGGGCCGTGGTGACGAAGGGCTGTTCGAGGACACGGGAGAATTCCTCGCGAATCACCTGGCCGAGGAAGCCGGAGAGCGGAATCGCCAGCGCCGCCGCCGGCAGGACCAGCCCCGGCAGCCCGTTGTCGCCCTCGACCGGGAACAGGCGCAGCCGGACCGCGAAAACCACGAGCAGGATGGTGCCGATCCAGTAGGGCGGGGCGACGGCGGTGGCGACCTGGACGCCGCCGATGAAGCGCGACAGGCGTCCGGGGCGGCCGGCGGTCGTTACTGTCACCACAATCGCGATCACCCAGGCCAGCACGAGGGCGGACGCCGTGAGCAGGATTGTCGGCCGGATCTGTTCGGCGATCATGTCCCGCACCGGACGGTGCGTCTGGTACGAAACGCCGAAGTCGCCGCGTGGCAACGCTTCGATGTAGCGCAAATATTGCACGGAAAGCGGCTGGTCGAAGCCGTACCGGGCGTTGACCGCCGCCAGCTCCGCCTTCGACGCCTGCACCAATGTACCGGACGCCACGTTCAGCATCATCTCGGCCCGGTCGCCGGGCAGCAGCGACTGGACGCAGAAAGTGAACGTCGCCACCGCCCAGAACACGGCCACCGCGCCGAGCAGGCGCCGCAGCACGGCGGCTGTTCGGCGGCGCCATGGCGGTGCTTGCCTGGCTGTAATGGCGGGCTCGCTCATCGATCGAAATACGCGTCGTGGAACACCGGCTCACTGACCGGGCTGGAAATCCAGATGTCCTTCAGCTTCGGCTGGCTGGCGATCGAGACGGTCAGCGGGAACAGGCCGACAACCGCGGCATTATCGACGATGATGCGCTGGGCGCCCTGGTACAGCGCCAGCCGCCTTGCATCGTCGAACGTCCGATCGGCCTCCTCGATCTTCGCCCACAGTTCCGGCGGCTGGAAGCGCGAGGCATTGTTCGGGTTGACCACGCCGCGCTGATCCGGCCGCCAGGAAATCTTCAGGATTTCGGCTGATGAGGCGACCCAGTAGGCCGGCTGGGCGTCGTAATCGGTGGGGCCGCGGCCCTTGCCGGCGAACCAGTCGGCCTGCGGGATGGGTTTCAGCACCACGTCGAAGCCGGCGTCCCGCGCCTGGTCCTGCAGGATTTGCAGCACCTGGATTCCGTCCGAATTGATCAGCGCGCCGGCCGCATAGAGTATGCGCACCATGAGCGGCTGGCCGCCCTTGGTGCGGATGCCGTCGCCGGTGCGTCCGGTCCAGCCCGCCTGATCCAGCAGGCCGTTCGCGGCAGCCGGATCATACGGATAGCTCGCAGCCAGGTCCTTCAGCGCCTCCGGCGTCGAGAGGCTGAGCGCCCCGTTGCCGTTATAGGGGGTTGAGCCGTGGAACGAGACGTCCACCGCCTTGCGCCTGTCGGAAACATACGCAAAAGCCTGGCGCACCCTGACGTCGTCGAACGGAGCGAAGGCGGTGTTGAGCTGCAGGCGCGTCGGCGTGCCGCCGGTGATGTCCTGGATAACACTGTAGCGCGACCTGGCCTCGTCCCAGTCCACAGCGGGAATGTCGTAGATCGCGTCCGATCCGCCGGAAACCAGGGAGCCGTAGCGCACCGTATCGTCCTTCAGGAACTTCCAGACGATGCCGTCCACATAAGCCGGACCCTGGTGATGCGCGGTGGCCGGTGCCGAATTGTAGTTCGGGTTGCGCTTCAGGATAACATTTTGACCGCGGTTCCATTGCTCGACGTAGAACGGGCCGGACCCCACCGGCTTTTCGCACACCGCCTGCGGGCCCTTGTCCAGCGCGGTGGGCGAGAGGATGCCGAAGAAATACGTGCTCAGAACGGTCAGCAGCGGCTGATACGGGCGGCTGAGTTCGATCTTCAGGGTCAGCTTATCGGATGCGGTGACCGAGCTGATATATTCATACACATACAGCTTGGCATTGCGGTTGATCTTGTCGGGATCGTCGGAAAACCAGTGATTGAAGTTGTAGACGATGGCATCGGCATCGAGCACGGTGCCGTCGGTGAACTTCACGTCCGGCTTGATCTTGAAGATGTAGGTCTTGTTGTCAGGCGAAACGGTCCATTCGGTCGCGAGCCACGGGACGATCCGGCCGTCGTGGTCGCGGGCGACCAGATTGTCGGCGTATTGGCGCTGAATGTAGCCGGCCTGCACCCAGCCGGCATACAGGCAGGGCGGCTCCTGCTCGTGGCCGTAGCGAATGATGCCGCCATGCGGTGGTTCCGCCCGGGCGGTGCCCAGGCTGAGCGCCGCGGCCGCCGCGAGACCCAGTATCGTTTTTGAGCCAATTCCGGTCATGCGCAAACTCCTATTCAGCGGCGGCGGCGCGCGCGGCCGAGAACTGGTTGACCGGGCGGGCCAGGCCGAAATGCTCCCGCAACGTCGCCGCCTCGTAGGCTTCGCGGAAAATCCCCTTGCGGCGCAGCAGCGGCACCACGTGGTCGACGAACGTTTCGAGGCCGTCGGGCAGCACGTCCGGCATCAGGTTGAACCCGTCGGCGGCGCCGGCGGCGAACCATTCCGCAATGTCATCGGCGATCTGTTCCGGCGTGCCGACGATCAGCCGATGGCCGGTGCTGCCGCCGAGTTTGCGCAGCAACTGGCGCACGGTCAGCCGTTCGCGGCGCGCCGTATCCAGGCTCGCTTTCGAGAAAGTCTGCATGCCGTCAACCGGAATCGCGATGTCGTCCGGCAAGGGCTGATCCAGTTCCAGCCGCTCCCGATCGATCTGCAGCGTGCCGGCCAGGCGCGAGAGCGCGTAGTCGATCGGCAGCAAATCCCACAACTCTTCCTCGCGCCGCTTCGCGTCCGCCTCGGTGGCCCCGAGGATCGTGGCGAGGCCAGGCAGGAAGACGATGTCATCCGGCCCGCGGCCGAAGCGGGCGGCACGGGCGCGCACGTCGGCGGCGAAGGCGATGCCGTCCTCCTTGGTGTGGGCGACGGAGAAAATCGCCTCCGCGTGCTCGGCCGCGAGATTTCTGCCATCACCCGAACCGCCGGCCTGGATCAACACCGGCCGCCCCTGGCGCGGTGATGCCGGCACGTTGAGCGGGCCGCGCACCCGGTAATGCTTGCCGGCATGGTCGATGGCGTGCAGCCGATGGAGATCGAGAAAACGGCCGGTCGATTTGTCGGCGATCAGGGCGCCGTCTTCCCAACTGTCCCACAGCGCCTTCACCACCCGGGTAAATTCGCTCGCCCGCTCATGCCGATCGGCGTGGCCGACGACAGTATCGAGGCCGAAATTCTTTGCGGCACCGCCATCGGCGGTGGTCACCACGTTCCAGCCGACGCGGCCATGGCTGGCCAGGTCGAGCGAGGCGAAGCGCCGGGCAAGATTATACGGGTCGTTGAAAGTCGAGGATGCGGTGCCGATCAGGCCGATATGCGTGGTGTGAGCGGCGATGGTGGCGAGCACGATGGTGGGTTCCAGCGCCAGGAACGGCCGGTAACCGGGCTGATCCGTCACCGACGGCGTGTCGGCGAGAAACACGGCGTCGAACGCGCCCCGCTCGGCGATTTTCGCGGTCCTGACGTAGTGATCGACGGAAATGAACGCGTCGGGAACGCCGGTGGCTGATCGCCACGAGGCGCCGTGAAAGCCCGAACTGAGAATGTTGATGTTGAGGTGAAGCTTTCCCGGCGTGCTCATGAAAGGTCACCCCTGCAACTGTTGACGTCAAAAGACATGACCTGCCCGGCGGCGCCGGCGGGTCGGCCTGGCGCACTCGATTTACATCCGCATCTGGCGAGACAATATCATACCCGCGTGGTACGTCAAATAAGGAAAGTGACATGAAAGGACGTGGAATTAGGGTCCGCGGGCGGCGGGGCAAAGATCCCGAACCGGTGCCGCGCACCCGATCGGCGTCAAGCCGGTGCGAGATACTCGGCGACCGTCACCTGCTCCGGAAGCACCTTCCGCTCCGTCAGCCAGTCGGCCGCCGATTGCAGCCGGGCGACGAACGCCTTGTCGTTCGGTTCATAGAACGTGTACCGCCGGTGCAGGGTCACGAAGTAGTCGCGGATTTCGTCGCTGTAGTTGGCCTTGCGCTGGGCTATGATCTCGGAGTCCAGCGGGTGTTCGTCGGACCACGCGGCTTCCTGCCGGAGCGCGGCAATCACCGCCCGGACAAGATCGGGATTGTCCCGGGCAAAGCTGCGCGGCACCAGATAGGATGTGAAGTCGATCTGAAAATCCAGGTCGCGTTGCTCGACGAAAATGTCGTGCGCGTTGTATTGCCGGCGGGCGATGTCGACACCCGGGCTCCACATCGCCCAGGCATCCACCTTGCCCGAACCCAAAGCGGGCGCCGCGTCCGGCGGATTGAGATAGACGAAGCGGACTTTCGACCGGTCGACCTTGTGTTTCTCCAGCGCCGCCACCAGCAGGAATTCGCCCAGGCCGGAGCGGTTGACCGCCACCGATTTCCCGGCCAGGTCCTCGACCGTATTGATGCCGGATCCATCCAGCGCGATGATCGCTGTCGTCCGCGGCTCATAGTTGACAAATTCAGCAAACACCAACGGCGCACCGGCGATCAGCGCGGCCAGCGCCGGGGTTGTGCTGCCACCGAAACTGAAATCCGCGCTCCCGCCGGCCACCGCCTGAAGCGTGGGCGCGTGGTTGGGGAACGGTCCGAGCCACTCCACCTTGATGCCCTGCTGCGCCAGGTGCTGCTCAAACACGCCGCGCTCCTTGGCGATCAGCGTCAGGCCGCCGTAGCCCCAGGTCAGGCGCACCGTGTCGGTCGTCCGGCCCCGGGCGCGCCCGGACGCGGCCAGCGCGGGGAGCGAATATTGCAGCAAACGGCGGCGCGGAATGGGAGCCATCGTAATGTCCTCGTCAGGCAAAGGTGGTGACGCCAAGTTCGGCCAGCAGCGACTGGCGCAGCGCGAGCGGGTCGCGCGCATCCGAAACAAAATACCCCGCCGCGATGGCGCCCTCTCGCATCACCAGGATGCGGTCCGCCAGGGCGATCGCCTCGTCCACGTCATGCGTGACCAGCAGCACGGCGGGGCGATGGCGGGCGACAAGCTGTTTCACCAGCGCGTGCATGCGGATGCGGGTCAGCGCGTCGAGCGCGGCGAATGGCTCGTCCAGCAGCAGCAGTTCGGGCTTCTGCACCAGGGCGCGGGCCAGGGCGACGCGTTGCGCCTGGCCGCCCGACAGGTTGCGCGGCCAGTCGTCGAGCCGGCCGCCGAGGCCGACTTCGGCCAACGCAGCCTCGGCCCTGGCGCGAGCGTCGGCCGCCTGAAGCCCGAGTGCCACGTTGCGCCACAGTGGATCCCATGGCAGCAGGCGATGCTCCTGGAACACCATCGCCGGGCGGCGGGGCGCTTCGATCCGGCCGCCCTGGACATGATCCAGCCCGGCCAAAGCGCGCAGCAGCGTGGTCTTGCCGCAGCCGCTTTCGCCCAGCAGAACGACGAACTCGCCGCGCTCGATGCGCAGGTTCAAATCGTTCAGCACGGTGCGCCCGCCGTAGCGGCGGACCAGGTTGACCACTCTGACAGCGGGAGGAAGGGCGCTCATCGGCCGCCCGGGCTGGCGAAATTCGGGTGCCACGCCAACAGACGGCGCTCCAGCCGGCGGGCGACCCAGTCGGCGGAAACGCCAATCAGGGCGTAGATCAGGATCGTCAGGAAGATCACGTCGGTGCGGAGAAACTCCCGCGCATCCATGGCCAGGAATCCGATGCCCGCGTCCGCGCCAATCGTTTCAGCAACGACAAGGGCCAGCCAGGCCGTGGCGAGGGCGTAACGGACCCCGGTCAGCACCGAGGGCAGCGCGCCGGGCAGGACGATGCGGCGGATCATCGCCGCGGTGCCCAACCCCTGCACGCGGCCCAGCTCCAGCAGCTTGGGATCGACCTGCCTGATCCCCAGCGTGGTGTTGATGTAGATCGGGAAGGTGACGCCGAGCGCCACGAGGAAGATCTTTTCCGCCTCGCCGACGCCGAGCCAGACGATCACCAGCGGCAGCAGTGCGAGAAACGGGATGGCGCGGATCATCTGCACCGAGCGGTCGATCAGCGCCTCGGCAATGCGGGAGAAGCCGACGGCAGTGCCGAGCGCGAAGCCGATGGAGCCGCCGATGGCGAAACCGGCCGCCGCGCGCAGCAGGCTGATCCCGAGGTCGTGCAGCAGGCTGCCATGCACCGCCAGGTGGAACGCGGTGCGCGCGACCTTGCTCGGGGCGGGCAGCAGATGCGGCGGGATGCGGCCGAGTTGCGCCGCGGCCTCCCAGACCAGCAGCAGCAGGACCGGGGCGAGCCAGGAGAGCAGCGCGACCATCCGGGGATTGGCGGCGTGTTGCGGCGGAACCACCGCCTCCGGTTCGGATGCCGCGCTTGCCGGCAAGGTTGATGTCAGAGCGCTGCCCAATGCGACCTCATGGCTGGAATAGCAGGTTGGACCGTATATTGGGGACATCACGCGGACAAGGCGTTATTCGGAGGGAACCACGATCCGCCTGTCAGGACGCCGCGCGGACCTGCGGTGCGATCTCCTGCATGAACAGTTTCAGCGCGCGGGAGGAGAACGCGGCCGGCATCGGGCCGGAGCGGAAGCGGATGATGACGCCGCCGACGCCGGTCTTCGCCAGGCTGGTGAAATCCTCCAGCACGGTTTCGGGCGATCCGCAGAGCACCGGCAGGCCCGGCTGGTTGTTCGCCTTGGCGACCATCGCCTCGAAAGCGGTGCTCTGGGCGGCGCGATACGTCTGCATCTGACGGAAATACGGCAAGCCGATCTCGATCGCTTCGAGGTCCGTTGGGGCCAGGATGACGGTGCGGGCGACCCAGCACTGCGAGAGGGCGTGCTCGATCGCGGTGTCGGAGAAACCCGCTTCGCGCGCGGCGTTGCGATAGATCTCGACGTTCCGCGCAGCTCCGGCCGCGGTCGCCGCTGCCATCAGCACGGGGCGCCCCTGGCGGGCCTGGGCGGCGAGCGACGCCTCGGACGCCACGCTGCGCAGGATTGGCGGATACGGCTTGGTATAGGGCCGCGGCCGCAGCATCGGGATTTCGAAGTTCCAGTATTTCCCGGTGTGGCGGACCTGTTCATTGTTCCAGCACTTCAGCAGGATTGCCTCGATCTCCTCGAAGCGTTCCTGCGCGCTGTCGGGGTCGATCTGGTATCCGCTGTATTCGTGCAAATTCACCAGGCTGCCGCGGCCGAGGCCGACGATCAGACGACCTTTACTCAGGTTATCGACCAGCGAGATCTGCTCGGCCATGCGGAGCGGGTGATAGAGCGATGTCTGCAGCACGGCAAAGCCGATGGAGATGCGGCTGGTGGCGATGGCGAGGGCGGCGGCGAACGTCACCGGGTCGACATAGGCGCAATTGCCGTCGAAATGGTGCTCGACGAGGAACACCGCATCCATGCCTTCCGCCTCGGCGAGCCTGGCTTCCTGGACCGACTCGTCGATGACGCGGTCGTCCGCCGCCGGATCGCGCGATTCGGGGAACAGAAACAGGCCGAGTTTCATCCGCTTCTCCTACAGGGCGTTGATGTCCCGACGATTGTCCATGCAAACGCGGTACCGCGGTCGGTCGTCCATCACCTTACATACGTAGCACGGCCGTGGAAAGAGTTGGACGCCACGCCGCATCGGCGCCAATCCTGACGGATGAATGTATATTGACATATTCAACGCGTGCGTCAGGTTGGTTGCGCTGTCAGGTTCCGGAGTCAGAGCGATGCTGGTTTCCCCCGCCCGCCTTTCCCGTCGCGACTGGCCCGCCGCCGCATGAGCGCCTCGGCCCGGCTTGCAATCCCCGCGGGGGAACCCGGCGATTGGCTCGCCCGCGCCCGGCGCCTCGCCGACGGGTTCGCGGCGACCGCGGGCGAGTTGGACGCCACCGGCGCGTATCCGGCGGCCAATTTCGCCGCACTGCATGCCGAAGGTCTGGTGAACCTCGTTTCCGCTGCGGCCGATGGCGGGGCTGGCGCTTCTCTTGGTCTGGCGCACAGGATCATCGCGGAGATCGCCCGCGGCGAGCCTTCCACCGCACTGATCCTGTCGATGCACTACGTTAATCTGCTGTCGATCCAGCTTGGCAGGCGCTGGCCGGTGGATGTCGCCCGGGCGGTTCTTGCGTCGGGGCGGCAGGGGCCGGCCCTGATCAACGCGTTGCAGGTCGAACCGGAAGCGGGATCGCCCTCCTACGGCACCCTGCCGCGCACACTGGCGCGGAAAACGCCCGAGGGCTGGCGGGTCACCGGGCACAAGCGCTACGCGACCGGGGGCGCGTTGCTGCACTGGTACCTGGTCCTGGCGGTCACCGACGAAGCCGAACCGCGGCTCGGGTCGTTCGTCATCGGGCATCAGTCGCCTGGGACGCGCATTCAGGCCGCCTGGAACACCACCGGCATGCGCGCCACCAACAGCCACGACGTCGTCTTCGAGGACGTTTTGGCGCCGGAGGGCTGGGTGCTCGACCTGGCACCTGCCAGCGCCGGGCGGCGTTTCGATGCGCAGCAATGGGCCTGGTTCATGGTGCTGATTGGCTCGGTCTACCACGGCATCGCCCGGGCGGCGCGCGACGAGGTGCTGGCTTTCGCTGCGAGCTTCAGGCCCGGATCGCTCGGCGCCCCGCTGGCTTCGCTGCCGCTGATTCAGGACCAGCTCGGCGAAATCGAAATCCTGCTGGAGGTCGGGGATCGGCTGCTGGAGTCCGTGGCGCGCGATGCGGATGACGGGCGGGACGGCGGCAACGCACCGGCGCAGATTCGCCATGTGGTGCTGGAAAACGCCATCCGCGTGGTGGACATCGCGCTGCGGGTCGCCGGCAATACCGGGATTTCCCGCGACCATCCGCTGGAGCGCCACCATCGCAACGTGCTGTGCGGGCGCACCCATGCGCCGAACGGGTTTTTGGTCCGGGCCGCCTCGGCCAGGGCAGTTCTTGCGCAGACAGGAGGTTCCAATGCCGTATGACACCGTTTGGTACACGCGCTGCCCTGTCCCCTCGCCGCTTGGCATCGCGGCCCGCTTCGGCTGGATCGACGCGGCATTTGCGGCGCACGGCATCGCGGTGAAGTCGATCGGAGAGTCGCGCGATGCCTCCGTGCGGGAGAGCCATTTCACCCACACGCTGCCGTGGTCGTTTCGCCAGGGCGGCAATATCCCGGCGATCCGGTCCCGCTCCGACGGACGCGAGACCCGGCTTATTGGCTTGACCCGGGTGGACGAGTTCCAGGCGGTGATTACGCTGCCGGACTCGCCGCTGCGGGACCTGAAGGGTGCGCGTATCGGCGTGCCGCGGCGGGCGGGGCCGATTGTCGATTTCCACCGCGCCACGGCGCTGAAGGGGATCGTTTCGGCACTGACTGTCATCGGTGGCACGGCGGAGGACGTGAAGCTGGTGGACGTTGTTGTTGCGGAGCCGATCATTACGGAGCGGGGGGATGCTGGTTTGCACGGGCTGAGCCGGCGGCAGCCGTATTGGGCGGAGATCGCGGCGCTGGCCGCCGGACGGGTGGACGCGGTGTTCGTCAAGGGCGGCGAGGGTGTGGCGATCGCGAACCTGCTGGGCGCGCGGGTGCTGGTGGAGAGAGGTGGTCGGCCAAATTCGGACAGGCCGATAAGTGGAATTTCTGCCTGAGAGCGGCGAGAATGTCGCGCATCAGGAGCCAGCATGACCAAGCGAACA
>Ga0326728_10009778_pt1 | contig 22854 bp, 18 predicted proteins | sample MB3enrmetagenome_FD_207602 | JGI IMG/M metagenome (GOLD analysis project Ga0326728, IMG submission 207602) | Lab enriched peat soil microbial communities from McLean, Ithaca, NY, United States - MB31MN | ecosystem: Environmental > Terrestrial > Soil > Wetlands > Peat | place: USA: New York... | reverse complement strand
ATCCACCATAGAATCAAAAACAATTTGCAAGTGATATCTTCTCTACTTGATCTTCAGGCTGAGAAGTTTAAAAATAGAGAGTGTATTAAGGATTCGGAAATTCTGGAAGCTTTTAGAGAAAGCCAAGATAGAGTGATATCTATGGCTCTTATTCACGAGGAATTATACAAAGGTGAAAGATTCGAAACTCTTGATTTTTCGACATATATTCGGGAATTGGTTGAAAATCTTTTCCAGACTTACATACTAAATAGCAAAAATATACACCTGCACACAGATATGGAAGAAAATATATTCTTAGATATGGATACTGCTATTCCTTTGGGAATAATTGTCAATGAACTAGTTTCAAACTCTCTCAAACATGTATTTACAGGGAGAGATTAAGGGAGAATTTATATCAATCTCCTTAGAGAAGAAAATGAAGAACATATAAATCGCAGAGAAAAAAGCAAATGTGGAAGCTGTAAAAGTACTAATTTTATCTTGAAAGTTTTAGATGATGGAGTAGGTATACCTGAAAGTATCGATTTAGAAAATCCCAACAGTCTTGGCATACAGTTGGTAACCACCCTAGTAGATCAGTTAGATGGTGAACTTGAGCTGAAAAGGAGTAATGAGACGGAATTCACTATTAGGTTCACAGTAACAGAAAAAAGAAGCAACAACTAATATAAGATATATAGTTTTTAACACAAAACTATGCATAAATGAAACTCTAAAAACAGAAGTTGGGTCAGTATAACCATTGACTCTTCATCTTGCTTTTTGCAGTAAAGGAAAGGATAAAGAGCCAGTTATATTTCACAGAACTACTAGCTACACTGCCCTTTCAGGGCAAAAGGCAAAACCTTATGAGCTTTTATTTAAGGAGTAATTAATTATCTGCTCCTATATATCTTAAAATTCCTGTTTATTCCAGCTATTATGTCTCCAAACAAGGTTTATATCCAGAATAAGTTACATACGATTATAGTTCCTAAAGAAAATATTTCATGATGGCTTTTCCTAAGAATACTTTTTTAATTAAAAAAGGAAAAGTGAGGTTAGGATTGTCAAAATAATTCATGAAAAAAATACTCCAAAGATCTTTTAAGGATCTTACTATGCTAAAAGAACCCTATGAGCCTTTGACACACACATAAATCATGAAAAACTTTCATTTTCGTTTTTACTTTTTCTATGCCTGATATAGGCAGTGAAGGCAGGTTATATTTTGTCTTATATATCTCCTAAAAAGGCAACAAATTACATCTTTTATCATTTCCTATCTTTATTCAGCGCATCTATTTTTGCATGTTTCTCATCCATCTTTTGTTTGTATCTTTCTTTGATTTCTTTAACTTCTTTATAGATAAGTAGACTTTCAACGCTAATTCCTTTCATCGACTCAATGTGCATTAACACTGCATCTATGCCTTTATCTAATAGTGGTTCTACGTTCCGCCACTCTGCACATTTAATATCTAACTCTTCCCTACATTTGTCTTCGAGTGCAAATATTTCATCCCACAGTTGCATAATTTGGCCGTCTATATCTTCGTTTGTAGACATCGTCTTCTACCCCATTCGTTTAAATCTCTGTATAAGAGTATTTCGATTAATTCCTTTCAATAGCTTTTTTCTGTCAACTATCAAGCTAGATTTTTTAACTAATGTTATAGCGGAATCAATAGTATTTTGCAAGCATCCATCTTAAGAAAAAAATATCAACAGCCATCTTATTTAAGGTTCGATAAGCAAGTTTTTTGAGTTAGTATTACTTTAAATGTTTTCTAATGATTTAGTTTTTTTATTTTTTACTGGGTTGGCAATCATACGTTTACGACAATTTAAAATTAACATAAGTGAACTAATTTTAGGTAACTGAATAATTAATGTATACTTATTTGCACTAAGTTATATCTGTGTAGTCGAAGAATTGTTTAATTAAATTAAGCGACTTATTAGGGGTTCCTCCAACAATTTAACGAAAATATGCGTTAAGGTAGAATTAAAATAACTCTAAATTATAACGTTAAGAGGCGGTATGCCAATTTTCCAGTAAAATCTGCTCTACACTCCTTAATCTTCTTTTTTGATTACACTACAATGCCTAAAAAGTTTGATTTCTTACTTCAAATGTGTAATTTCGAACCTATTATGGATTTTAAACCTCAGTGTTTATTGTACTTTATTTTGTACCATCAATGCCTAAGTTCCAACAAGTATATTTCAAATACCTGAAGTTCTACTCCAAAAATGAAAATCTCAGAATTTTTGCCTATATTTTTGAAAACTTGGACATTTCATAGGTTATAGAAAAGTAGAATATTTTGCCAATTGCATCCCAGTAAATGCAAAAAAAGTATTAGGAACATATAGCGAAATCGATAAATTCACTTGATATTTATTTTATTATAATTATAATGTAGTGTATCCAATCTGAAGCAGTGGGCATCCTACATTATAATAATGAAAATGAAAAAAACAGTTAGTATCAAACCATGCAAACATAAAAGCAAACTGGACTTAAAATGAATTGATTTATTTAACATCAATTGGCCATGCGTTTTTCTATATTTTTAAGTTTGTGAGTTAGGTTACTAGTGAATAAAATAGTAATGGAGAGTATTCGTTGAGAATATGCATATGTTTTACATTAAACATGTGTGTGAAGAGCGAGTTTAGAACCTAGAAAATATATTTTTTATTTGACATTAATCCAAAAATAGAATAAATGCTCATTTTTCAGATTTGATCAATGACTCAAAGTCTCCAGAAAGAATACAAAACATATTTAATATCAAATTGTTTTCCGATTTTAAAATATTTTATGTGAAAGTAATTTTTATTCAAAATTTATTTTTCTTATAATTAATTTTAAGAATTATAGAAGTAATTTTTATTCAATGCATGTAAATGCCTGCAAAATAGCATTAAGGTCTAGTAAATATGAGATTGGTAAAGATTACTAAATTATACTAAGGAGAGTTTTTCATATGGGTACTAAATTTGACCATAGTAAAAAGACAATGGTCCTTTTTATAGTAGTGAGCCTCTTAATATGAGTGACAGCTACTATAGCAAGCGCACAAAGACCAAGCATGAACAAACCATAACCATTGATTCTACATCTTGTTTTTTCGTGCTGAATGAAAAAGGATACTGAATCAATAATAACTTACAAACCTTTTTACAGAACCTCCTGTAAACCACTCAATTTGGTAGCATGCACGATTTTCGATAAAATCTCTTACATACATATATAATTTATTTTGACTCTAATTTCCATTACTATATAGTTATTCCCTATTATTCAGTCCTTATTTATATCAATATATCATAAATAATTAATAAAACTCCGCAGGTGAAAATAACATGACTAAAGATGAATATATGCTAATTCTTGGATCAAACGTTTACGCAGATCAAGTATATACATTGTCATACCAAGCAAATAAGACCACTGGAGACAAGATACACTTGATTACTTTGGAAAATTGCAGCAATGGTTTGATTTTGACAACCGAAATCCGAGATGAAAACTCAGATCTCATAGCAAAAATCAATGATAACGAGTTAATTCAAGTTGAGGAGAAATTTGATGTACAAGGAGAAATCGAGAAAGGAAATGGCTTTACACTGACAAGAAAAAAAGATGGTACTGTTATTTTCAATGCTAGAATTACAGAAGATGGATACGTTTCAGTGAACGGAATCTTTTACGCCGGAGGCAAGAAAATCCATATAACTGATAGTGAAGTGACAATAGACGATGTGCCCCGACAGACCATAAACGGTGTGAACATGCATAACTCCATTTTTATTGGAACTTCAGATATTATGATAACAGATGATGGGGTGTGGATTCCTTCCTGTGTAAACCAAGCCGATAACAATTGCGAGCTATAAATTGATAGTAATAGCACAGATTTAATTGTTGTATGTAAATTCATTACTCACCTATATGCCTTCAGTCAATTGGGTCGTGCCTAAGTCTATATAGTATTGCTTCTTGTAGAGGTTATTTTTGGCGTTGGCGCGAGATTAATAAACTCAAAAATATACTCACAAAAATCACAAAATAGTTTAGTTGAGATAATACATAACTTCTACTTCAGAACTTTACAATATTGAATTTTCTAGGAGCGATTACAAAAAAATGGAAATTAAGATTAATGTATAGTTTTTTTTCTTGTGAACTATTGAGGAAAAATTGACAAAGAATAAGAGTAGTCATTCCAAACTGCATAAAATCGGAACTACTGATAATTATAATAAGGATGTATAGCTTAAAGACTAGAATCCCAGTAATAAAATGAATTACCAACTTCTACAAATAGACATCCAGATTACAGATATAATCATATATATCATAAGTTGATACAAAAAAGAGATCATATAAATTGCTTAACATCTCTGGCCATTATTTGAATCTGTCGGATTTATTTCTAGGACAATGTGTATACAAAAGGCTGATATACTCAATTTAGCTTGGATTTGCTTCTTGTCCTGATATTTTAGGAGCTGAAGAATAAGAAAGCAAGAAGAAGGTGACCCAGGATGCATAAAATACTGAATCTTGATGAATTAATTACAGCAAAGCATTTTGAAAAAGAAAAAAATGAAGAATGCGGCGATTTAAATATCGAAGAGTTTTACGATCTGATAATCCCCCCTGGCACGGTTGTATCTATTATCTACGATATCGTCGAAGAATTTGACCTTGAGCCTATAACCAGAAAGATATTTGTGGGAGTCGCAAACAGCGAAGAGAGGGAACTTTTGGCTCTGCGTGGCCCTCTTGAGAGGGTTCAGGCCGCTGAAAAGTTCCTTAATGAAGAAATGAAGGCGTGGATTGAAAAATAGTAATCATATTATATCGGAACCAATGGTCAGATTAACCAGAAATGCCGAATTGAAATGGCAGCAAAAATAAATACTAACTTTAGCAGAATTTTTAATCAGATAGAAAAATTTAGATTATTCGGAACAGATGCCTGTAATAACTTCTTTTGAGAAATCAAAAACAGTTACTCTATCTGTTTTGTCATATATATCAATTTTTGAGCCTTTTTCGATTTTTCCAATAACTACAGCTGTAAGTCCAGCTTCTTTAAAAATATTTATGCATTCTTTTGCGTTCTCATGAGATGCTGTAAACACGTAACCTGTTCCAGGATGCACTTTCAGCCATTGTTCAAAATCCACATTTTCAGGTCTTGGGACTTTTTCGAGATCTACTGAGGCGCCAACACCGCTGGTCTCACAAAGCATTCCAAGTGTCCCTATAAGTCCAGGGTTACTTATGTCTTTGCCCGCGGTGGCAAATTTTCTCTTTCCAATTTCCTGGGTTACAAGGTAGGTTTTCCTGATTGTTTCCGGTTCTTTGAAAGATGTCGTGTCCCAACTGTAGGGGGAGTTAGGCCCTATTTTCCCATCCATATCATAGGCTGCAATCACAAGATCTCCATGATTTGCTGTATCGCTACGAATTACGCAATCCCTTTTGACAATCCCTATAATAGCAACTGAAATTGAATTATACTGGGCATCAGGATGTACATGTCCTCCAACGATCGGAACTCCGAATTGCCTAACCCCTTCAGCTAGGCCTTCCATGAGCTCCCTGCAAGCTTTCGGAGAGTTTGAAGAAGCTACATCTACCATAGCAAGCGGCTTTCCACCCATTGCTGTAATATCGTTGACGTTCACTACCACAGATCCATAGCCTGCCCACCAAGGACTGGCATCCAGTAACCTCCCCCATATTCCATCGGCTGCAAAGAGGATGAAATCATCCCCTCCGATATCTATCACTGCTGCATCGTCTCCGAAATCGACAACTGAGTTCTTATATTCAGGACGAAAGGCTTCAAAAATTGAAACAATATCCTCAATCTGTTTTTTCCGGCAAACACCTTCAAAATTTTTTAGCCTTTCTGCAAGCTTTTCCAGGTTCAAAGTCATCCTTCCTCTGATTTTTTGAATTTGCGCGATTAATAAAGGCAATGATCTATCCATAAAATTTGCGATAATTTCCCAAACTTATAACCCATGACATATTAGCAATCATGAGAATTTAAGGTTAAAAGTAATCAGTTGTGAGATAATGCTGATTAATATCAAATTTATAAGCCTAGCTTATAAAAAGAGCTTCTTTTTGTCTTACAACAAGATGTTTGAGATATTTTGGTCAGTACCTATTCAGGTCATCTTTTATCTCTTTTTTCTTTGTTCTGCACAAAATAAGCGACAGATTTTATTAAATGATCCGTTATCCAACTTTCCCGTAGATGTACACAAGAATGCCAATCGTTTTTTAATGTGACAACAGTTTAAAAATAAATCTAACTTTCAATGAATGATATAGAGAAAGTGTGTAAACAAATTCAATAGATGTATATATCTGCATATTGCCAACTATCTAACATATTAGTTTAATATAGGCATATATATATATTTATGTATAACTCATTTTAATTAAAAAATGAGTGAAGTGTAGTAGAAAGAATAATAATAATATAATATCTAATAGTTCTGTCTTTTTGAGAATAGCGTCTTCTGGATATTTTTTGTTTCTCCAGTATAACTATGATTTTATAAAGGATTTTGATGAATCCCTTAATTTATTCATATGCTTATATGTGGAAAGGATCCAAGGTATTTATTTTACAAAATTGTTGTTGAATATAGTGGTATCGAACAAAAAAAGGTAGTCTTTCAATCAACTAAGATGCAGAAAAAAGACATCAACATCTAAAATAATTGTATAAGAATGGTTATTCCCATGATATCAATAAGAGAGAAAGGGGATAGAGGAAAGCCAAAGAAGAATAAGAAGCTTATCTTTCACTGTGTTGTAAGTCCAAAGGAAGTCAGGGATGAATAAATAACAATAAATAGAAAAAAGTATCATGAAGCTTTAAAATCAAAAGTAAAGCCATTAATCTTGATACTTAAAAAATGTTGGAGCACGACAAAACAAAGTGAGGCGAAAAAAGGGCTCCCGTCCATAAAGGACAAAAGTTTCAGGGTATCTGAGGTTTAATTGAAAAACCCTAGAAGAATTGAAGCACTACCAATGATCATGGTCTTAATTTTGATAGTTTATTCTGTGGCAGAATGGAAACTAAGAAAAAAACTAAAAGAATCAGGGGAAACAATATAATATCAAATTAAGAAACAAACTCAAAAATCAACATTGAAATGAGTTTTCATTCTGATGAGAGAGATTACAGAAGTAAAAATTGGAGTTAACTCACAAGTTGTGACTCAAATTAAAAGTTTAAATGAAATTAAAAAAATACTAAAGTTAATAGGAAAAAATTATGAAAAATACTATTTTTGAGGAGAGATTTGCAAAAAGTCGGTTCTACCTAAAAAATATATCGAGCATCAACCCACTTTTCAGCACATTCTTCGGTGTGCATCTCCGATTACGACTCCAATCTCTGATTGCAGACGGGGCCCTATTGATGCCACTATGCCAGGGCCATCTGTGGTTTCCCGGCATACGATTGCATGTTCCAATAGTCCAAGGCGCTCTATTCCATAAATATCTCTACTGTGGCCTGTCTTTTTTATTGCGTATTTAATTTCCGAACGAGTTGCTCCATTAACTATAACCCTGTCACTACTTGCTTTCTTCCACTTCCACCACACATCAAGCTGTTTTTTGGTAAAACGAGTTTTAATTTCCTTTTTTGTCTCAAAAACTTCGACTTCAACCGGAAGATTAGGTATCAAGCCGAATCTAGACGCAAGTTGTTTTGGTTTTCCGCTCCCCAAAGCTTTTAATTCTTCTGTTTCAACCCTGACAGGTATGCCGATATTAACTAGAAAAGCATCTTCTAAAAAAGTTTGAAGAAATCCCATATATTTCTTTCCATGTTCAGCTTTTACAGCAGGTGTCCCATACATGGAAATTAGTAAGTTGGCAGATACTTCTTCATCTTCACCTTCAAGAAACAATTCAACCCATTTTTTCGAAGTAGTGGATATATCAACCTTTACTTCAATATTTTTCAAATCATTCTCAATCAGGGTTTTCAGAAAGCTAATCAGCCGTTCACTGTTTTTTCCGTAAACATGCTGGAGTGTTACAACTTTGATCATATTTTTTCCTGCCGGTTACTTCTTTATATTTTTTTAAGATTTCTTAATTCTTTTCCTGGATTTTGAATCGGCCGGCTTAGATAGCTAGTACAATTGCGGATAAATTATAGCACTTATACGGATATTTAAAAGTCGCTGTTTTCTTAAATTAGATGAGTAAGGTTTTAACTCTTCAGGTAAGATTCCAAAAGTCTTTGACTTTCTTTCAGGGCTAATGTAACAGTTTCATTAATGGGAGCTTCAGCATTTGTAATCTGGTTCTGGAGCTTTTTAATGTCCCTGCTATAAGGGCCGAGTTTTCGGGATAACGCATCTTTGCTATCCCTCCGTTCTAATGCACCCCTGTGGATGCTTTCTATCTTACTCTTGAGGTTCTTTATTTTCTCAAGGATTTCAGCATTTAGAGGAGTAAGTTCATCCACATATACCAGTTTTTTTATATTTTCAAGTTTTTCCTTTTCTTCTTCTTCAATATTTTCTCTTTTGCTTTCATCTAAGTCTTCTTTTTCAGACTCTTCTTTCTGTGATTTTTCTACAATAACCTCCTCTGAGATTACATTCCTGAAATCTTTAAGGGCAGTTTCAACTCCCTTTCCGTATTCAGTAAGTTCGACAAATTTTATTCGCCCATCGAATGTGAATCTTATGAGTCCGGAATGTTCCATTTTAGCTAAGATTCTCGTTGTATGGGCAAACGTAGAATCGATCTCTTTTGAAATAACCGAAGCATATGTTTTTTCCATAGAGCCTATAAATAACAGCGTAAGAGTTGGTTTTTCCTGTAAAAATAACTTTTCTGCATTTTCATCGGGCATAATATCACATTGAAATTTATTAGTAAATTGTTTTTTTGAATATGAGCTAAGGCTTTTCACTATCATTTAATAGTTTATATATAATATTGCAACAATCTAACCATTTAAATTTTTACCGAATTCATTACTTCCGGAGTTTGGAGGGTCACAAGTACTATGTTCTTTGAGTCCGAGATAAAGTGAACCTTCGCATCTATTTGTTTTAGTTTAATATCTAAATCATCGCTCCTTCGTAAAATGAGTTTGTTTTTGGTTCCATTGTCAGATATGGTGCCTACCCACATCAGACCTGGATATGATAGACATTGGAATTAAACAGCTTTAGCTATGGCTATAGCCAAATCATATATTACATAACTTTAGTGCTTAAGTATCGATACAACATATTCTATAATAAGAGAATTAAAAAAGATTGCATGTGGGCACGACATCTAAATTTTAATTATCATGGAAGGTCTCGGATTATTTTTTTTATTTCGAAAATAGGTGCATCAGTTCTGAATGAAGTTCCGCTGAAGTGAATTCTGGAAGCTTCAAACCCATTGGCCTTAAGGGCTTTGATCAGAGTTTCTATTCCGGTTGCAGAAGACTTTAGTTCTTTACAGATCACATGCTGATCATAGAACATAGGAATATCGAGTTCATCTCTACATAACATAATTATTTTTTTTGCTTTATTTTTTGTATTTAGAGGATATATTTCGATTTTTGAAATAACCTCATTACAGAAGCTAGGCTCTCTGAAAGGCCCAAGCCATAAAGGGCCTGCGATTTGTGTGAGAGCATTGCATGAAGGGCATTCTTTGTCAACGTACACTGCAAGCCCGTACACGTGTCCTCTAAATCCGCACATCGGGCAGTGAATACTGAAACCCATCGACTTTAAAGTCCTATCAACCTGCTTTGTTCCATGAGTAATTTCGAGGTAAGTGCGAACGTAGTGACGTGTCACATGTGAAAGCAGGGGTAACATCCCTTTTTCATGTTTTGCAAGTTCTCTTGCACAAGCTCCCAAAAGGACTCGCAAGCCCATCTCACTATGATACTCCTTGTTCAAAGGAACAGCAGCATATTTACGGATTCCTGAATTGAGATGGGCCCCACAAAGGGGAGCTGTATCTGTTGCCGTAACCGAGAGCATATTCTGTACTGATGTAGAAGCTGCATCCAGGAAGGGAGAAGGTGTGCCAAAAGGATCAATATCCACGATATGGGATTTTTTTTCATGAAGCAACAAGTTTGCGTTTTTATGGATAGCCAGTGTTTTTTCCTCAAGTCCGTTAAGTTTGATATTTTCCTTTATCATTTCAAAAGCTTCTTGGCTCCAGTCATTTAAGATCGCATGTATGCCCACTTCTCCTGCGATCCGAAGTCCTCTTATCCCTGAAGCAGAAAATGCGTCAAGGTAGCTAATTTTTTCCCTTATAATCTTTTTTTTGGAAAGAAGCCTATCCACAAATGCTGCTGTGGCCGCGACATTGATATCGCGGTTAAGTTCCATTTCTGGATTATAAAAAACTGGAGCTGCAGAAGGGGGGAAGGTTGCATACTTAGGCGGTATTGGGACTAAGACCTTTGTTGTACCTTCGACTATAGTTTTACAGATCATTTGAAATTGCTATTCTTTTGATCTTATTTTACAGTGATGGTTATCTACATTTTGGGATCTCTTTTCACACTGTATTTGTAGATTTAGATCTCTCCTGAAATGCCACATCGCCTAGAATCTTGCTTTTGCTATTTTTCTGAACGCAGGTAGCCTGACATCATTGCATAAAGGACTACAAAGAGAAAGATGTTTCTTTTATCACTACTCTTTTCCCTTATAGCGAATCACCCTTTTTGTATTCTCAATCATAGATGGGATTTTCATAAATACCAATAATTAGAATATCAATAATATTAATAATAATATTAATAATAATATTATTATTAATATTATTATTTACATCCTCATATAATCGTTTTCCAATAATAAGGAACACACTCTCTTAACGCGAGTAATTCTCTCTGGTTCAGACTGCTTCTAAGATTGATATTTTGGAAGGTATAAAAGAACAAAATCAAAAAATCTGATTTGAGAAATTAAGTCCAAAATTTCCTAATTAATAATTAATACTCATACATTTACTCTTTTCAGATCTCTCAAAGCAAAGTGGCAGTTTTGGATCGATCGCAGAGGTACGTTTACTTATATCATAGCCCGCATACCAAATTGAGAATTGATCATAAATAAGCTACTCTCTGAAAATCCATACTATTATAGCGATGCAACCATGCTCGGAGTACGCCAAATTTTTAGGCTGCACAAAAATGCACCTATGCCTGCAAAATCGATAGAGTCCATAAAGATGGTGAGAACGGTTTACACAAATGCTTTCATTTACTCATGAGGATCAGGTAAAGTTTTCGCGGATCTCGAACCAAAATATTTCCCGTCAAGAGGGACTTAGATTATAAAAAGTATCATATACAAGAAAATATTCAAAGAGTTCTTTAAGATTAAAAACACTTATGGATGGTGAAATTTGAAGTGAGGTAGGTTGGATTGAAACTAGGGATGATGGTACAAATTTTGATATAATTAAAAACTATGTTGAAAATCAGGGGAATCATGAAGAAAAAGAATCATATAAGCAAATAAAAATATTTAATTTTGAATAATTTTATAATATCAAAAGCTTTAGCATAACATACCACATTTCTTTCAGTGGGGTATGACATCGAAAATTTGATTTGAATCTATTATTTGAAGAATTTTATCTTTACTTTTAGGATATTATATATTCTAAAAACTCGTTAAACTTCTCAAGATCACAAATTTAAAATCTCAAAACAATAAAGGAACTGTCGTTAAATGTCAGAAAATTACGGAAAAGCTTATCTTATTGGCTCAGGTCCAGGTGACCCTGGGCTTCTAACCCTGAAAGCTCGCCGTCTGATTGACAACGCTGAAGTAATTATTTATGACCAGCTCCCTGGAAAAGTTATCTTGAACTCTATGCCTGCAAGTGCGGAAAAAATAGATGTTGGAAAATATGCTGGAAACCATACCATGTCTCAGACAGAAATAAATGAAGTGCTTGTGCAGAAAGCAAAGGAAGGAAAGATGGTTGTCCGGCTGAAGGGAGGAGATCCCTATATTTTTGGAAGAGGGGGAGAAGAAGCCGAAGTGCTTGCAGCAGAAGGCATCGAGTTCGAAGTCGTTCCAGGAATCACTTCCGCAATTGCAGTACCTGCTTATGCTGGAATTCCATTAACCCACCGGGAAAACGCATCAATGGTTACTTTCATAACCGGACACGAAGATCCCACAAAGCCTGAGAGTGGGCTTGACTGGGAAACCCTGGCTAAGTTAAGGGGAACTATTGTAATCTTGATGGGCGTGAAAATGTTAAGCTGGAACGCAAACGAATTAATTAAGCACGGTAAGGATCCTACTACACCTGTTGCAGTTATCGAGAGAGGGACCAGGCCTGACCAGAGGGTGACTGTGGGAACAATTGCAACCATTGCAGATCTTGCAAAGGAGCGTGAAGTAAAGGCTCCTGCCATCATTATTGTGGGAGATGTGGTCAACCTGCATAAGGTCCTTGGAGAGCAACATACTAAAACTGAATTTTAATGGGCTCGAGGGTATAAGGGATATGACAGAAAAACAAAACAATAAAAAAATACAAGTCCTCGCAATCATGAGGCCGGAAAACTACAGGGAGAAGTCAGAGGCTATTGCTCGAGCTTACAATTTTGTGCCAATCTATGCCCCTATGATAAAGCTTGAAGGCATGAAAGATGAAAGCTTTGACCCCTTCGTACAAAGAGTTATAACCGAAACTTCTGACTATGTAATCTTTACAAGTGCAAATGGAATAAATTTTACTATGGAGAAACTCTCTGAAAACGAAAAAAACGACTTAATCACAGGATTGAAAAAAAGCAGGGTAATAGCAATTGGCCCTAATACGGAAAAAGAACTCACAAAAATAGGAATTGACAATCCCTTTCTCCCAAGAGACTACAGCTCTGAAGGCATTTTAGAGGCTCTCTGCCCGGTGGTAAAAGGAAAAACAGTGGACATTGCGAGAAGCGCTTTTGGAACTAAGGTCTTAACAGAAATACTTGAAGAATGCGGAGCCATGGTTTATGAGACTCATGTGTATACCCTCAGCATTCCTGAAGGAGCGATCCAGAAAAAGCTAATAGAACGCACTCTTGCAGGAGAAGTGGATGCTTTTGCTTTCACAAGCTCAATGATGGTAAAAGGCTTCATGAAGAATGCAGAGATGCTGGGAGCAGGGGAAACCATAAAAAAGGCTCTTAACAGGGCCGTAATAGGAGCTATAGGAATCCCTACAGGAAATACCCTAAAGAAACATGGGGTCAACACAACAGTGATTCCAGAAGAGTTCACTTTCGAAGCGCTACTAAAGGCAATGAAAAGCCAACTCTAAGTTGTGAAGATAGACATGATAGGCATTTCAAAACTCTACTGCGGAACTGTGGAACCTTCTGATATACTCCGCTATGGAAGTGAGTCCAAGAGGCTTCCCTCTCATCTCCTACAGTTTTCAAAAGACAAAAAGCCTGTAGTGGTCTGGAACATGACCCGCCGCTGCAATCTGAAATGTATCCATTGTTATGCCCGAGCAAAAGACATCGAATTTGAAAACGAGCTCTCTACAGAAGAAGGAAAGGCTCTTATCGATGATCTTGTGAATTTTGGAAGTCCAGTAATCCTTTTTTCCGGAGGGGAGCCAACTTTGCGAAAAGACCTCCCAGAACTCGCAGGCTATGCTCAAAAAAAAGGATTGAGGACTGTAATTTCTACAAACGGAACGCTCATAGATCAAGAACTTGCAAGCAAATTAAAGGCTATAGAGCTTTCTTACGTAGGAGTTTCTTTGGACGGGATAAGGGAAACAAATGACAAGTTTAGGGGGATGAACGGAGCATTTGATGCGGCTTTACGGGGCATATACAATTGTCAGGACAAAGGCATAAAGGTGGGGCTACGTTTTACCATGAATAAGCAAAACTTCCAAGAAATTCCTGAAATCTTTAAACTTCTAAAAGAAGAAAAAATTCCTAGAATATGTTTTTACCATCTGGTTTATGCAGGTAGGGGTTCGAATATGGTAAGTGAAGACCTATCTCTCGAGGAGTCAAGGAAAGCTGTGGATATGATCCTCAAGAAAACAAAAGAACTTCACAAAAATGGTTTCCCTGCTGAAGTCCTTACTGTGGACAACCACTGTGATGGCCCCTATCTATATATGAAACTTCTTAAAGAAAATCCAAAACGAGCTGCCGAGGTATTTGAACTCCTATCAATGAATCAGGGAAACTCCTCAGGAATTAGGATTGGATGCGTATCATGGGATGGTTCGGTACATGCCGACCAGTTCTGGAGACATTATTCTTTTGGAAATGTCAGGGAACGTCCATTCAGCGAAATCTGGAATGATCGCATCGATGAGCTGATGACCGGGCTCAAGGACAGAAAACTCCTGATCAAAACTCGTGGAGATAGATGTGCCAGATGCGCATGGTTTGATATATGCAATGGAAATTTAAGAGTGCGTGCAGAAGCCGTATATGGAGATGTCTGGGCAGATGATCCTGCCTGTTACCTTACAAAAGAAGAAATCGGATATTATAAAGGCTAAAATTTTTCAGGCCTTATTTTTTAGTTTCCTTCAATTTCAAATTTTCTTATGAGAAATTTATAAGGCCTGAAATTTATAGAGTTTTTAATTTGCAGCCAGGCTCAGAATAAAAGTTATTCCGAAGAAAAGTACTCATATATAATCGTGTTTATGAGGTTTGCGTAATGGATCAATCTAGTCAGAATAAAGAGAAAATAACTCACATTCCTGGGATTGACAGGGGCAAAGTTGTAATGTATAGTCTGAGCACCTGTATATGGTGCAAAAAGACAACGAAATTACTTACTGACTTGGGTGTAGATTTTGAATATGTATATGTAGACATGCTTGATGGAGAAGAAAAAAATCAGATTATTCAGGAGGTAAGACGTTTTAATCCATCTATTTCTTTCCCGACAACTATTATAAATGGGAAAAAGGCAATATTAGGTTTTAAAGAAAAAGAGATTCGTGAAGCTTTTGGCTTTTAGAGGAGTAGTTGAGTTGAGGGAAGAAGAGGATGCAGAAGAAGACATCACTGAAGAAGAAGTGGACAGGGTCTATAGACGTTTGAATAACGAGGTTGAAAAATCGGGTTATCATCTCAATCCTGACGTTGAGTTTACCAAGGATCTTGTGAAGGGACTGTTGGCCAATGAAATACGTTATGGCTACTGGTCTTGCCCGTGCAGGCTTTCTGCAAATAACAAAGAAGAGGATCTAGATATAATCTGCCCCTGCTATTACAGAGATCCCGATCTAAACAATTACGGAACCTGTTACTGTGCACTTTATGTTTCAGAGAAAGTTATTCGAGGAGAAAGAAGATTGGAGCCCATTGCGGAAAGGCGTCCTTCTCATGAAGAGAGAGAGGCTACAATAGCCGAAGAAATCAAAAGAACCGAGATGATAGAAAGTATGGAACTTTCAGGAAAGCTCTCAAAACCAGTATGGAGATGTAAGGTTTGTGGCTATCTATGTGCCATGGATGAACCTCCAGAGGTCTGTCCAATCTGTAAAGCAAAAAAAGAAAGATTTGAACGATTTATGTAAATTCAAATTGATCCTCTTTGATAACTATCCAGGGAAAAAGACTATTATTATCCATATTTACAAGGATTCAATGAGTAAATTCCTGTAGGCTGATTTTATCCAATTATCTAATATTGATTATTTTCTTTATTTCCAAGCATTTTAGTGCTCATAAGTAGATATTGATCATAAGTAGATATTGATCAAAAGTAGATATATACCAACTTATTTTTGATAGGCTAAATAGTTACCTTTGTTTTCCTTTTATTCCTTTTATTTTTGCTTTCATTAGATTTTTAATTTTTTTGAGACTTAAGCATTTATAGTAATTGTAATAAGTTAGAGAAAGGAAAAACTAAATTTTTATTACAAAAACTCTTTTTTGGTCGTGCCTCGTTAGCTGTTTGAGATTTCATCTTTGAATACACCGTGTTCACCTGCACCTTCTTTCCAAGCTTACCTGCTTACAGGAAATTGAGAGCACATAAAGCAGAAAATGAAAGCGAAATGCGAAAATGTGAATACTCTGGGAAATATCAACTGGTTATTGGTGGACCACCGTAAGCTAAATCCCAATATTTATTGACAAATACTTTTTTTTCATATCCACCATATCCAAACATCCAAACAGGTACTAACTCTACTTTGTAAGATTAGACAGTTACTCCAATTGATGCTATCGATTTCACCACTGACAATATATTTGATATATGAGATCTAATGATGACGCTTTACCTTGTAATGTTACATAGCCGAGTTACGTTCATCACTAGATTTTGGCATTGTGCATATGGTAATATTTATTTATGCTTAAAAGTCTGTAGAAATTATGATAAACGTTCTTTATCCCATTAATCCAAAGAATATTCGGTCAGAAGCTTCTACAGTATGTCAATTGAGATGTGTCTCCTATCCAACCGCGCAAGGCAACATTAAGAAAGATATAGGATCAGATTTTTTAAAGTTTAATGATTTTAAAAGATTAGTTAATGCTAATCCATGGATTCAAAAAATAGAGCTCTCAAATTTTGGAGAAATTTTTTTAAACCCAGAAATTTGCAAAATCATTGATATGCTTATTAGAAAAAAATTGCCCTACATGCAGATAATGGCGCCAATTTAAAAGATATGACAAATGAAATAATCGAGTCATTGGTAAAGTATCAATTCAATAGCATTACATGTTTAATTGATGGTGCTGACAACGAAAGTTATCAAAAATACCGTGTTAGAGGCAATTTTGATACCGTCATATCTAATATTAAAAAAATCAATGCCTATAGGGAAAAATATGGTTTACAATATCCTTAATTGCTTTGGTAGTATATCGCATTTGGTCACGATGAACATTTGACCAATGCCGCTAGAAAAATAGCAAAAGAACTGGATATGAATTTTTATGTAGAATTATCATATGAGGATATGTGTGATGGTAAGGTATTTTCTCCGATAAAGAATAGAGAGTTAATAAAAAAAGAGATCGGCTTGGATGTCGGAGATAGGCAGGAATATTATAATAAATACGGAATCAGTTATATCAGAGCTACTTGTCTGCAATTATGGAACGAGCCCCAAATCAATTATAATGGCAAATTACTTGGCTTTGCGTCAAATTTCAAGGCGATTTCGGAAACGTTTTCGAAGATGGATTGTTACATTGTTTGAATGGAAAAGAGATTAGGTATGCTAGAGATATGTTAATTGGTAGGAAACCCACAAGCTAGGATATTCCTTGCACTTATTGTAAACTAGATAATATAATAAAGGAGTATAATCGTTGGATTACTAACAATAAAGTTGTTATAAGATAAAATAGAGTTAATGAGGGATTAATACATTAGAATTTTTTTGAGAATGGTTTCTTTTTTCAAGCGTAATCTAACTCAGGTAGGGGGTGAGTTATTGAAAACCATAAGCAGTGGATAACCTATATGATAATCACGAAAATGAGACAACTCCCGACGAACTTTCAAAACGAGTTGAAAATCAGGGAAACAAAGAGGGAAAAAGGTATATAAGCAAATTAAAATATTTTATTTTATATAAATCCCATATATCCAGAATAGTGACTCGAGCATAAAAAATCGATTACATCGGAGTTCACCACCTAAATTTGGATTCCTCCTTCTATCTTAAAAAACAAAGTCTTGTTTTTTTCAGACATCTAAAGGCACAAATATTATATTTTCAGAATGGTTCAAGAGAAGCTGAAAGTCATATAAGGACTCTTCCTGAATTAAAGGTGAGATCTTCAGGCCAGTTTCAATGCTTTCATCCCCAAAATGTCTTTCATCTCGGCAAATACGAGAGCATGAGTGGGGCAGGCCTCGACGCAGGCAGGCAACTCCCTACCATTGCAGAGATCACATTTTACCCCCATTTCAGTTTGTTTGTTGATTACTCGACGATTGTAGGCCATGGAACTGGTCCAACAGCCGATGACAAGAAGCAGTCGATATAGGGGCAAAAAGCGAGGGCAAACCAGGGAACAGGTCCAGCAGTCTACGCAGAGCTCAAGATTGCAGTTTACAATATTGGTAATTATATTCTGAGAAAGAGCTTGGGTAGGACAAACCGATACACAAGGTGCATCCTCACAGTGACGGCAGGTTATCGGGATGGAGATTTCAAGATTAGGTGAACAATCCACATTTATGCATTTCTTTGGAGCCGGCTGTTCTCCTAAAGCTGAAAAAAGGCTTTTACTCTTTGAATGGGCAACAGCGCAGGCAATCTCGCAGGAGCGGCACCCCATACAGCGTTCTGGCCGGATCATTAAATCTTTCATTGCAAATCACCTGACTGAGTTCAAGCCCAATGACCTTCTTTTCCCGTCAATATGCTCAAGCATCAGGTATGCTGCTTTAATGGGATCAGGCTCAACCGCAAAGCTTGCTCCGACAACATTGTTTAAGCCGTTTGTCAGAAGGGCTGTAACTGCCTGGCTTCCAAGAACAGGCGGAACAGTGCCTAGAACAACGAGAATCCCTGAGGCGACTACATAGGCCCCGATACTGACTGCTTTTTCACTCATCCATTCAGGAGCGGCTCCTGCTACTGGAAGGTCGCTTATATCCACACCCAGTCGACTTGCAATGATTGATGAAAGTAACAGGATGCGACTTATGTCAACGCAGGAGCCCATATGCAGTACCGGGGGTATACCAAGCGCCTCACATACTACTTTTAGTCCATCACCTGCAAGTTCGGAGGCTTCCGGGACAAGAAGCCCGGCTTCTGCACAGGCAATTGCATTACAACCGGTTGTGACCACAAGCACATTGTTTTTTATTAGTTCCTTAACAAGATTGACATGCCCATAGTTATGCTTTATTTTTACATTATTACAACCGACAACCGCGCCTACTCCCCCAACTGTCCCGTTTTTTATTGCCTCAATGAGAGGATCAGGGCTTCCACCAAGCGCACTAAGTATGGCTTCAGCGCTGAAACCAACCATACATTCCTGCTTTTCTTCCGGGATATTTACCTTCTCTGGATTTCGGGAAGGAAAGTTTTCGACGGCTGTTCTTACTATTTTTTTTGCGGTTTCATAAGCTCTATCTTCATGGAATTCCATTCTCACAGTCTCAGGAAGGTCGGCCTTTGGTGAAGTGGATATGAATTTTGTGTGGTAGCAGCCAGCAAGGTCGCCTAGAGAGGGCATAATGCACTGGACATCTACGACCATAGCTTCCACAGCTCCAGTGATCACTGCCAGTTCCTGCTGAAGGAAGTTTCCCACTATTGTAGTCCCATGGCGCATCAGGTTTTCGTTCCCAGTACAGCAGATCCCTGCAACATTTATGCCTGCTGCCCCTTTTTCCTGTGCAAGTTTAAGAAGCTCGGGGTCTTCTGAGGCTTCAACGATCATCTCCGAAAGAATGGGTTCATGCCCATGGATTATCACGTTTACCTTATCCCTAGAAAGTACTCCAAGATTAACAGTGCTTCTTCTCGGTTGTGGGGTTCCGAAAAGTATGTCCTGAACATCTGTTGCAATCATCGATCCTCCCCAGCCATCCGAGAGTCCTGTACGCAGTCCATGTAGCAGAATGTGAGTTGCATTATTGTCCACACCCATATTAGTTCTGTGCATACATTCAACAATCTCCCTGTCAATCCCCCTGGGCTCTATTCCAAGTTCAGTCCATAGTTTAAGCCGCGGCTTCGGAGCTCGACTTGTAAATAGTAGGGAACCATTTTGTTTTCCAAACTCAAGAAGCAGCGCATCTGCGAGTTTGGATGCAATTTCCTCAAGGCTTTTCCCTTTTGTAAGAATCCTATATTCTGAGGCGATAGATAGTAGCTTTGCTTCGTCTTTGATCGTGTAACTTCCAGCTTCGCCTTCACTCATTTTCTTAAAGGTTAGCACTGCATCCCTTGCGTGATCTGAATGAGCTGCTGCACCTGCAGCAATAGTCCTCAGAAGATTTCTTGCAACTATAATATCTGCAGTCGCGCCACAAATCCCCTTTTCAGCAGCTTCACCGAAGGGATCTATCCTGCAGGGGCCCATATTGCAATTCCGGCAGCAAACTCCAAGTTGCCCGAAACTGCACTGGGGGATTTGGTTCTCATATCGGTCCCAAGCAGTCTCTATGCCTTCCTTCTCAGCTTTATGAAGCATGGTCTGACTGGCAGGATCAATGCTTTTTGCATTAATTTCCTGTAGAATGGACCTGCTATCGTATTCAATGATTTGTTCATCTACTATCCGTTCCATATCTATCCCACAGTTTATTTTTTTCCTTTCTGAAATTGATCCTAAATCATGGTTTTGTGGTTTTAAGAGAGAGTTCCAAAATCCTTGATCTTGAAATAAATTAATATCGATATTTAATAATATGCCCTTTAATTTTTTAAAAATTATTGTGAGTTATGAAATCCTATATTTTATAAATTTATTTATAAATAGCACTAGTTCCGAATCTCACCAGTCCCGAAAATCACTTCTACAATCAGAAGGATGTTTTGCCGGTTATAGACTATATTGATATCTAAGCTCAAGAGAATAAAGATAACTATATCTCGAATGTTACAAAAATAATTTGATATCATAGGTATCCTAAATAACCCCAAAACACATCATTTATACATTATAGTCAAAAAAGTAAAACAATTGGATATTATATTATTCATGTCATCCTATTCACCTTATCTAAATTTACTCGAATTTATCTAAAAAAGTTTTAAAAGACATTTGAATATAATTATTTAAGTTGGTTCCGAGGCTCAGAGAGTCTATCATAGATAAATATACAGAATTAGCTAAATCTAAAGCACTTGTTAAGAATTGGATCAAAATATTTGATTAACAAATAAAAAGTTTAATCAATTGCTGATTTGACTGGCATTAGGGATTATCATAAGGAATAGCGGGCTCGAAGGGATTTGAACCCCCGACGTCTGGGTTAGAAGCCCAGCGCTATATCCAGGCTAAGCCACGAGCCCAATTTGCTTTTCCTATTGAGAAATACGAATTATGCGTTTTAAGATAAAAACTTTTTGTATAAATCAAAGTTATGATTTGCTGTAGTTCCGAATGACTCTTTTTATTTATTTTGAATTTATACTCAATAGTTAGCAGGAAAAACTTCATCCATATATCTTAATCACATATTTTGTAATCACTTCTAGAAAATTCAACATTGTAGAGTTCTGAAGTAGAAATGATTAATATTGTCACGAAATGATTTGGGGATTTTTGCGGGGAAGGATCATATTTTAGAGTTTATTCCGCGAATACCCCGCAGATTTGCCGCTTAATGAAGATATCCTAGAGAGCCGTTATTAACCAAGTGATCTATTTTTTAAGCTACCTTTGCACTATGAAATATAAATTATATTACCCAAACAATTTTATCTCTAAAAAGAATATAACATGGCCTTTTTTGTATAAAATTTCGTAAAAAAATTTTTAGGGAGCTCTCAAATAAGAATTATTAGCTTATAAGTCGATTCTTTTTTGCATTAATTCTGCTGTTTAATCATTTTTTAGTCGAGGGCGTCAATATCAAATAGTACAAAATATTATGTTCTCATGGCTAAATAAAAATGTGTATATAAGGGAATCCTCGAATAGGGCTTCCTCGAAAACTATATTAATATAAAAAGTACCTCAATTTGCCAATTTTGTACTTTTTTTTCATTGAGGATATTGCAAAGAACTTAGAAAATACATTTTATACCAAGAAAAGTCAACAATGTATATTCACAAAATAAAACTTCATATATGTTTTTGAATCGTTGATCAAATATGAAAAACAAGTATATCCCCTATTTTTGGGGAACTGTAAAGATAATCTTGAGCTTTTGATTTTCAACAATACATAAACACCAACAATTCTGTTTCATGAACTACTAATTTTTTTATTGAGATATTATTGTAAAATAAATGTAGCTTTTTATTATCGTTTTATTATCTATATTGTTAGAGGATTCCGATAAACTCCAATTTTTGATTGGTTGTCTTGGTTGTCTTTAAAGTGAATCTAAGCCAGGAATTTATCGAAATTCTCTACAATTACCATATATACTCACACATACTACCGATCATCTCTCAATTTTTTGCTCTTGCATTCTCTATCTGTTCACTTTAAGCTACAATGTAATATTAACCACTTCATTATTTTAAATTAATTATACAAAAAATAGTTTATGAATAAAACTTAATTTCCCATAAAATGTTTTAAACCCAAAAAATAATTTTATATTAATTATGTTTTTATTATTTTAGGAGATATTCACAAATTTAAAATTGAGATTTTTTTTCCTAAAAAAGCAGTGCATATAAATTTTATATCAAATTCTAAATTTTAAGAGCCTGATAAGAGCTATTACCTACAATTTATAATTAAAATAAAAATTTTTAAATTCAAGGGCGTGTCCTTAGGTCATTGAACAAATCTGAAAAATAATTATATCCCCCATTTAAATGAAATTGTTAAAGAAAACGCTATATAGCCGCTTTTAATATATTCAAAATAACACAAGTATTGTGTTATAACTTTCTTTTATGGAGATATTTGATATGAACTGGCCTGCTAAGAGAACAATTTCAGGGCCCACACGCTGGGATCCTTTTGAAGAGATTAGGAAAACGCAAGAACGCCTTAACCTGCTGTTTGAAGACTTCATGCCTATGAAAAAATGGGGAGGTAAAAATGTATTTACTCCTGCAGTTGACATCAAGGACGAAGAAAACAAGCTTGTTGTAACTACCGACCTGCCAGGAATCAATAAAGAAGATATTGAGATAA
>Ga0326728_10009776_pt1 | contig 22855 bp, 19 predicted proteins | sample MB3enrmetagenome_FD_207602 | JGI IMG/M metagenome (GOLD analysis project Ga0326728, IMG submission 207602) | Lab enriched peat soil microbial communities from McLean, Ithaca, NY, United States - MB31MN | ecosystem: Environmental > Terrestrial > Soil > Wetlands > Peat | place: USA: New York... | reverse complement strand
CCTAAAAACTGGAGCAGCATCGATCAGCACTATGAAACCCTTCGCCTCAACATGCGAACCCTCTTCCAGGAATTGGGAGTGGCCGCATAGACAATTCTTTGTCGATAGAGGCGCTGCAAGCGCCTAGAGATTAAGTCGTCGTCTGCGGGATAGGCGTCTAAGGTAGATATCTCGAAGCCCTCGGCCATCTTGAGGAATGTGGGGACCGCTTGAGTCACCGTTGACTGCCAGCCGCGCGGATTGCCTTGCTCACTGTGGGCATAAGGAATCCCCTCCTGACTAGAGAGCTGTCCCCAGGCACTAATCCAAACTTTGGTTATTGCCTCCGTTAACTTCAAGTTTCTAAGCCCGATAGCGGGATTGAGAGCCGGATTTCAAGCCGCTTGGGACTCAGTCAGATTCAGAGATCCGCTTGATCCTGGCTCCCACTTGGGTGAGCTTTTCTTCGATGCGCTCGTAACCACGATCGATGTGATAGACGCGGTCGATCAGCGTCTCGCCATCGGCAGCCAATCCGGCCAGCACCAGCGAGGCGCTAGCGCGCAGGTCCGAGGCTTGGATCATCGCTCCGCTCAGGCGGGTTTTGCCGCGCACCACCGCCCGGCGGCCGTTGACCGTAATGTCCGCACCCATTCGCACTAGTTCCAATGCGTGCAGAAAGCGGTTTTCAAAAATGGTTTCGGTAATCTCGGAGGAACCTTCCACCTGAGTCATGAGCGCCATGTACTGAGCTTGCATGTCGGTGGCGAAGCCCGGGTATTCCTGCGTCGTTACATCAGCGGCGCGCAGAGGGCCGGGGCAGCGGACCTGCACCATGTGCCAGTTGGCGCCTCCGGTGCGGTGAATCATGACATCGGCCTCCACCCCGACTTCCCTAAGCTTGGCGATGACCGCGCTGAGGTGGTCCACCCTGCAACTTGTGAGGGTGAGTGCCCCACCGGTAATCGCGGCGGCGGCCAGAAAGGTCCCGGCTTCAATGCGGTCGGGGATAATCGTGTGCTCAGCGCCGTGCAGCCGGTTTACGCCGCGGATGCGGATTTTGTCCGTACCTGCGCCCTCGATTTCCGCGCCCATCTTGTTGAGCAGATCGGCAAGGTCTTGAATTTCCGGCTCACGCGCGGCGTTCTGGAGCAGGGTTTCCCCTTCCGCGAGCGTGGCCGCCATCATCAGGTTCTCGGTTCCCGTCACAGAGATCGTGTCGAAGTAAAATTCCACTCCGCGCAAACCATTGGCCTGCGCGTTGATATAGCCGTGTTCGAAGTTGATGGTCGCGCCGAGCTTTTCGAGCCCCTTGAGGTGCAGATTGATCGGGCGAACTCCGATCGCACAGCCGCCCGGCAACGAGACCCGCGCATGGCCGAATCGCGCCAGGAGCGGTCCCAACACCAGCACGGAGGCGCGCATTTGTTTAACCAATTCATAGGGGGCTACCGGATTGAGCAACTTTCGGGCCTCAATTTCCACGCGGTTGCCACGCTCCTCGTGGGTAATGGCGGAATCGACGCCCAACTCATCCAACAGGCTGCGCAGGGTGCTGATGTCGCGCACGCGTGGGATGTTCTTCAGGGTCACGCGTTGCTCGGTGAGCAGCGCCGCGGTCATGGCGGGTAGGGCGGCGTTTTTGGCGCCGCTAATGGCCACACGGCCTTCCAGAGGACGGCCACCGGTAATTTGGAATTTGTCCATGGGAGACACCTAAACTGAATCACTGAATCATTTCTTCCAATGACTCACTTATTCACTGACTCACTGACTCGCTGATTCACTCCCCTTCATCGCCTCGCGCACGACCGCTGCCACGCTTTGATCTTCCGGCAGCAGGTGAACCGCTTTTGATCGAGTGATCTTCTTCAATACCATCAAAAGCGCCACGGGCAGGCTGCGGCCCGCGTCTTTCAAGGCCCTGGCGGCCGACGTCTGGCTGACTCCGGTGAATTGCATCAGAATGCCCTGGGCGCGTTTCCATAGTTTCTGGTTCGTAAGTTGCACGTTGATCATACTGTTGGAGAGCACACGCCCCAGCCGCACCATGGTCGCTGTGGAGAGCATGTTGAGCACGAGCTTCTGTGCTGTTCCGGCCTTCATGCGGGTGGACCCCGTGATCACCTCCGGTCCTACGACCGGGTGGATTGTGACCTCCGCCATGGTCTTCATAGGAGCTTCCGGGTCACAGGTGAGGGCAACAATCTTAGCTCCAAGTCGGCGCGCATAGCGCATCCCCCCCAGCACGTACGGCGCGCGTCCACTGGCGGACACCCCAATCAGGAGATCATGCCGGGTGAATTTGATCTTCTTTAGGTCCCGCACGGCCTGCCGCGGGTCGTCCTCAACTTCTTCCACCGAATGAATCAAGGAAGCCGGTGCGCCGGCCACGACTGCAACGATGCGATCCGTCCCGAAAGTGGGCGTGCATTCCGCGGCGTCGAGCACCCCCAGCCGGCCACTGGAGCCGGCGCCCAGGTAAACCATCCGCCCGCCGTTCCGTACGGCCTCGAATGCCAGGTCGACCGCGCGCTCGATCTGCGGGAGTGTCTTGCGAACCGCCGGCGCGACGCGATGATCCTCACGGTTGATGATGCGCAGGATTTCGCGTGTGGACTTGGTATCCAAGGAGGCCGAAGCCGGATTCGTTCGCTCCGTTATACGTTCACGCGATTTTGGTTTCTTCGATCTCAAAGGGATTCACCACCAAGACCCCAAGGCGCAAGGATTAAGGAGAACGTCTCGGGAAATCAACAGCTTGATTTGCATTTAGCTGAATCTTAGCTCTTCCTTTGTGTCTTGGTGTCTTGGTGGTGATCATTCGGGTCCCTCTTTCCCCGAAAGCGTTTCCCAGCCGCGGCGTGACAAATCCCAGTAGATGACGTACCCGGAGAGGGCGGCGGTGGCCAGGAACAGCGCGCCGGTGACGGTCGAGCCCAACAACAGCTTACCGATCCCGAACAGGGTCATGTAAACCATCAGACATCCGAGCGCCCAATCCATCAAATTATACCAGCCGTCCCGGGTGGGAGTAATTTCCGGTGCCCGCCCCGCGATGTGCCCCCAGCCAGCTACCCCCGGCCGCACGCGGCGGTAAAACTCCAGGAGTTTCGCTTCCGGTTCAGGCTCCGTCAGAAGCGTAGCCGCCAGCCATACCAGCGTGGTGATGGCAACGGTCAGGACCAGGTTCTTTCCGAACAAGTTCGGGTCGGAGGCCGCAAAGGGGCTCACAAATCGCAGGGTGATGGAAGTCACGGCCGCCGTGATCATCGCCGAAATCTCCGACCAGGCGTTGATGCGCCACCAATACCAACGCAGCAGGTATACGGCGCCCGTGCCCGCGCCGATGTTCACGACCATGTCCCAGCCGCCTGCCACCGTCTGCATGATGTAGGAAACCGCTGCGCCCAAAACCATCAGGCCCATAGTGGCGACTTTAGAAACCGTCACGTAATGACGCTCCGTCTGCTTGCGCACCAGGAAGCGGCGGTAGAAGTCGTTAACGACGTAAGAGGAGCTCCAGTTTAGTTGCGTCGCGATGGTAGACATATAAGCGGCGGCAAAGGCGGCGAGCATTAGGCCGCGAAAGGCCGGGGGCATATAATCCACCCAGACGCGAATGAAGCCACCCTCGGCATCGGCCCCTGGCCGGCTCAGTTCGGGGTAAAGGACCACCACTGCCAGCGCCGTCAAAATCCAGGCCCAGGGCCGCAGGGCGTAGTGGGCGATGTTGAACCAAAGGGTGGCCAGCAGCGAGTTCTTTTCATCCTTGGCGCAGAAGATGCGCTGCGCGACGTAGCCTCCGCCCCCGGGTTCAGCTCCCGGGTACCAGACCGACCACCAATACACTCCGATATAAACGAGGAAGGTCATGAGGGGCATCCAGGGCGAGTGCAAGTCGGGAATGAATGAGAGGATGGACCCGGAGCCGCCCACCGCCGCGCCCCGGGCGGCATCGACCGCGGCGAGCCGGGTTTTCAGCATGGTCATGCCACCCACGGCGTGGACCGCGTAAAAGGCCAGGATAATCAACATGGCCATCTTCAGGATGAACTGCACGAGGTCCGTCCACAGCACGCCCCAAAGACCGGAGATGGAAGTGTAAATGGCCGTGATGGTCATGCAGATGACTACGGCCCAAAACTTGGGGACGTTCAGGGATATCCCCAGGATTTTTTCCATGGCCAGGTTGACCCAGCCCAGGATGATGCAGTTGATGAGCAGGCCGAAATAGAGCGCGCGAAAACCCCGCAGGAAAGCGGCGGGCTTGCCGGCGTAACGCAACTCGACCAGTTCCACATCGGTGATGATTTCCGCCCGGCGCCACAGGCGCGCGAAGAAGAACACCGTCATCATCCCGCTGAACAGAAAACTCCACCAGAACCAATTCGCGGCCACGCCGTGCCGCACCACTTGGCCGGTCACCCAGAGGGGCGTGTCGGCGGCGAAAGTGGTGGCCACCATCGATGTTCCTGCCAGCCACCACGTCACTTCGCGGCCGGAAACAAAGAAATCGTCGGTACTGGCGCTGGCCTTCTTCCGGTAATAGAGTCCGATGAGCAGGTTGATCAGAAAGTAGCCGGCCACTACCACCCAATCCGCCAATGTGAGTTTCATGATTGCACGTTCCTTCGATGATTTTTCAAACCTTGCATGGACGCGCGGAGCCCGCGAGTATATAGCAAAACCTGTTCGGGCCGAAGGGCAACTCAGGAGGAAGAAGCAAGCGTCGCGCGGACCTGTTCGCTAGGTCCGCCTTTTTCTTGTCAAGAGGAGGCGAACCGCAGACTTTCAAAACAGTTACACATTAGACGGAATGGCTGTCGTCGCCAGGCCGACCGAGAGCGGGGGGTATGCGGACACGTTCCTGCTCGCCGCTCGCGGACGGGGGTAGCGCTTCAAGTGCGGTGCGTGCCCGGCGCCACGCTGCATCCAGGTCGCGGCGATCAAGCGCCGCCAGCGCGCTCGCGGTTTCTTGGATCGCGTCCGCTTGTTCGGACAGCACTTGACGGCAGGGGTCGGGAAGTCGCGGCGCCAGCCGGCGGATCGCTTCGAGCTGGCGGATCAGCACCGCGGGCGTCGTTACGGCGGCCTGGCGGATCTGATCGAAGGCGAGCTTGGCGAGGCGCTCGAGCCGCACCGGCGGCATCCATACGCGAAGCCGGCTGCCCGTGTCGTACCAGTTTCCTTCGAGCGGGGGCCGCTCGGCCAGCGTGAGCAGCGCGTCGGCCAGCCAGTCCACGCACGCTACGCCGGTGTAGGTATCGTTGACCGCGGGCGATAGCGCGCGGATTGCGATCTCCACGACCTGGGCGATGCCGAATTCGCTATCCTGGGTGAGCGTGCGATGACCGCCGATGTGAATTCCACGATCAATCGCCGCTTCGAGCGTGCTGATGTTTTCCGCGGGGACGATTGCGGCAAGCGGCTCGCCGCGGAGCACGAATTGGCCCGGACGGAACTTCAGCACGATCAGTGCGTCCGCGGCACGCGCCGCCGCGACCAGCGCGCCGTGATCGACATGTTGCAGGTATCCGCTCTTCGGGCACGGCACCGTCGCCCCGGTCTCAGCCTGGCGCAGAATCGCGGTGTCGTCGGGCGCCGGGCCGGTGCCCTCGCCAGGGCCGGCCACGTGCGCGCCGCCGGCCGCAACGTATAAATCATCGACGATCGCGCCGATCATGTCGGGGTTCTGGATCGATCTCGCCACCCGATGGCTGTAGTAGACGAGGAATCCGAAGCTGAGCACGACGAGCACCCAGCTCGTGATCAGCGAGCATTGCGGGATGAACGTCGACGCCGGATCCTGATGCGTGACGAGGAAGACGAGGCAGATGTACACGAAAGTGCCCATGAACAGGCCGATCGTGACCTGGGTCACCCAATCCTGCAGGAACCGGTAGAGCAGGCGCGGGCCAAACAACGTCGACACCATTGAAAGTACGAGCAGCGCGACCGAGAAAATCAGCGCCAGCACTGTCGCCACCGCGCCCATCATCGCCGACAGGATCGCGCGCGCATCGTCGATGCTGCCCATCGTCAACCATGGCGGGATGTGAATGTAGCCATACTTGTCGAGAATGTCCGGAATCAGGGTGATCCCGAACAGCGCCACTGCGGCGAGCGAGAGCCGCAGCGGGATCCGCCACAGGTTAACGTCGCGTTGCGAACGGAGCTTGGTAGGGCGCGGGGCGAGCATGATATGAATTTCCAGCGCTCTTATCTTTCGAAGAGCCATCGCTCTCGGACGGGACCGAGAGCCAAGGCCGGAAGATAGCTCACAAGCACCGTGGTTATCAAGCACATTTCGGACATCCCACCAAGAGGGAACAGTCAGCACATTCCCGAAGATGGTCCTCCAGCCCCGGAGGGGCGGCATCGGGCCAAACGGTCGCCCTATGCTGCCCCTCCGGGGCTCAAAATATTATTCTCTGGTGAAATTCTTCTTGGGTTGCGGCCCCCAGCCGCGCTAGGTTACCTTGTTGATGAGGGAAACAGTGATACGCAATCGATGGTTCTTGCTTTGCTTACTGGTCTGGGACCTATTCGCTAAATCCTGGATGGGCCTCGGCGCCCTGCGGGCGGCCGCCCCCCAGGCTTCTCCAGGAATGGATGAGCAGCGTCTGGCGGGAATCGCCGCCATTGCCGAAGCATCGATCCAGACCAAGCGGATTCCCGGCGCCGTGATCCTGATCGGCCACGACGGCAAGGTGGTCTACCGCCAGGCTTTTGGCGACCGCTCCATCGAGCCCGAGCGGCGGCCGATGCGGGTGGATACGATCTTTGACATGGCCTCCCTGACCAAGGTGATTGCCACCACGACGGCGGTGATGCAGCTTGTCGAGCAGGGAAAAATTGAGCTCAGCGCGCAGGTTTCCGATTACTGGCCGGAATTCAAGGAAAACGGCAAAGAGCTGATTACCATCCGCGAACTGATGACGCACTATTCCGGCTTGCCTCCGGATCTGGAACTGGTGCCTGCCTGGACGGGCTACGAGACCGCGATGAAGATGATCATCGCGGCCAAGCCCAATGTGCCGCCGGGCACGCGTTTCGTATATAGCGACATCAATTTTGAAACCCTGGGGGAAATCGTCCAGCGCGTGTCCGGCGAACCGTTGGAGGTCTACTGCGCCGAACACATCTTCGGGCCGTTGGGTATGAAGGACACGCGGTTCGATCCCCCCGCCTCGCTGCGGCCGCGCATTGCCCCCACCCAACACGAGCACGGCAACAGTGGACCGATTCTTTGGGGCGTTGTGCACGATCCCACCGCCCGCTTCATGGGGGGAGTGGCCGGGCACGCCGGGCTGTTTTCGACCGCCGACGATCTTTCCATCTTCGCGCAAATGCTGCTGAATGGCGGCACGTACAATGGCGTGCGCGTTCTCAGTCCGCTCTCCGTGGAAAAGATGACGACCCCCGAAACCCCGCCCAACAAGATGGTGCTGCGGGGCCTCGGCTGGGACATCGACTCGGCTTTGGGCTCAAATCGCGGCGAGCGGGTGGGCCCGATTTTCATTTCCAACCGCGGCGAGTTGTTCGATGTCGGTTCGTTTGGGCACACCGGCTATACGGGAACCTCCCTCTGGATTGACCCGGTGACCAACACGTATGTGATCATACTCACCAACCGCGTGCATCCCGACGGCAAGGGTGAAATAGGGCCACTGCGCACGGGGGTCACAACCCTGGTGGCGGCCGCGCTGGGGCCGGTCTCGGCGCAGCAAGTCCTGGACAGCCGGCGGTCGCTAACGGGTTATTTTGAGTTGATGAAGAGCTACCGCGTGCAGGGGCTGCGCAACGGCAGCGTCCGGACGGGCATCGACGTCCTGGAGTCGGAACACTTCGCGCGGCTGGCGGGCAGGCACGTGGGGCTGATTACCAATCACTCCGGCCTTTCGAGCGATGGGCGCCGCACCATCGACCTGCTGGCGCGGGCGCCGGATGTGAAGTTTGTGGCGCTGTTCAGCCCCGAACACGGACTGGAGGGCTCCGCGGGGGAAGGCTCCAAGGTCACTTCCACACGCGATGCCCCGACCGGCCTGCCTGTCTATAGTCTGTACGGGGAGGTCCTACGCCCGACCGAGCAAATGCTGAAGGGCATCGACACCCTGGTCTTTGACATCCAGGATGTCGGCGCGCGCTTTTACACTTACATCACCACGCTCGGGTATTGCCTGGAAGTAGCGGGCAAGCAGGGCATTGAGTTCTATGTGCTCGACCGGCCGAATCCGATTAATGGCACGGAGGTCGACGGCCCCGTGCTGGATGCGGATCTGCGTTCGTTCACCGGCTATTTTCCCATGCCCATTCGCCATGGCATGACGGTGGGCGAGCTTGCGGAAATGTTCAACGGGGAGAATCACCTTAACGCGAAGCTGCACGTGGTGAAGATGGGCGGGTGGCAGCGCACGGACTGGTTTGACGAAACGGGCCAAGCTTGGATTAATCCATCACCGAACCTGCGGAACCTGACGGAAGAAACGCTCTATCCGGGTGTCTGCCTTTTGGAGGGCTCCAACGTCAGCGTGGGCCGCGGCACTGATACACCCTTCGAGCTGGCGGGCGCCCCCTGGATCAACGGCAGAGAACTGGCCGCATATCTGAATAGCAGGAAAATTCAGGGAGTGCGCTTCCTGGCGACGGATTTCAAGCCGCTCTCGGACATGTTCGCAGGGGAGGTGTGCCACGGTGTGCGGATTGTACTGCTCGACCGCCAGGCGTTCGAGCCGACCGAAATGGGAGTGGAAATGGTCGAGGCGCTCGGTAAGCTTTTTCCCGACGACTACAAATTGGGTGACGCGCTGCGCCTGATTGGCAGCCGGGCGGTGGTGGATTCAATTCGCGCCGGCGAAAGCCCCGCGCGCATCTGGTACGATTGGCAGGAGGGCTTGGAGAAATTCAAGAAAATCCGCGCCCAGTATCTGCTGTATCCGTGAGGCGGGTTGCGGACCTGTAGGCGCACGGCAGGCTGGCGCAGGGCGAGCGCAGCCCTGCGATTCTGGTGCGATTGATGATGTGAATCGCCGAGCTGGGCTCGCTCTGCGCCAGCCGCCGTTTGGCAAGTGACCCCCCATCCGGCCTCCCACGTCGGCCACCTTCTCCTCTGGGAGAAGGCCAGGCTCGTGATTCCTTGCCCTCTCCGATGGGAGAGGGTGGACCGCCGCCGGCGCTTCCCCAGCCGGCGCGGGACGGGGTCACGTCCGGCCATACAAGACATGTTGGTTTGTGGCTCCGCCGCGCTGAGCTGCCCGCTGCTACGGCTCGAAGTTCAGTTGCTCGCGGCGGACGAGAACGGCGCTCCCGAAAAAGGTAAGATGTGCAATAATCAATGGAATAATAAACGGGAGTTGAAGGTATAGAATGCCGTGGATGGTCCCCATAACTAATGCCCCGACAAACGCGAAAAAACCGTGGCGCCAAGACGGCATTTTGAATTGCTGCACCACCGAAAAAAGTCCGACGGAGATCATCAATGCGACAAGACGGTGCGGCAGCCAAATGTGGATGATTATCGAACGGAACACAACTTCTTCGGCCGAGACATAAAGCAACGTCAAGCCCAAGGCGATCGGCCACGGTGCAGATTCGATTGTTCTAAGGTACTGACGCATCCAGCCGCCGCGGGACATGGCCAACCACGCTTCGGGGCCGCCTCGGAGCGAATCTTTCTGCACAGCGTCGATCAATCGAGTCGCTACGAATGCGATAAACGACGCCAACGCCATTTCCCCAACCCCCAAGACTAAACCATAGAGCAGCAGAACAGGCGGACAAGAGCTAACGCCAAGGTCATTCCCATGCAAAGCCCCAATCCATATCAAAGCTAGGCAGAACACCAGTTGGGATACTCCCGCAAGGGCCAGTTTCACGATACTTTCCGCCGTGCTGTGGGCGAAATTCGGCAGGGACGGGAAATGCTTTGTCAGCGGCCCAACAAATACCGCCAGTCGCGGTGGGACAAACCAGTAATACCCGACAATCGCGATTATGAAGAGAATTGCCATTGCCGGATTAGCCTTGGGTGCGCAGGGTTTTCCATGCTGACAGGTTAAAGGCCGCATGCAGAAGCATGGCCGGTAGCACCGTTCCGGCGAGGAGCGTGATGCCGAGGGCAAGTATTCCCAGCGGGGTTTTAGCTAAAACGTGAACCCAGCCGAAACGAATGTGACCAAGCGAGAAAAATGCGAGGCAACCGATGTTCGCGGCCACAATCAGGGCGGGATTTGGCAAGAGAAAACAGGCTTTGACTAGAAAGCCCCTATAGATAAGCTCCTCCAGAATTGCAACGACGACTAGCGTCAAAGCTGCTGCCGCAGGTTCATCCGGCGAAAAGCGCGTCGGTAAAGTCGAGTCCCGGTTCACTTTCGGTGGCATGCCCGTGGCCCGCTCCCTCCTCACCCCTCGACGAAAGTCTGGCAGAACCACAGTTCCCAAGGACGTTTTTCGCCGGTAGCGCCGCACAATCGCGCGGTCCCAGCGCACAGCCAGCAGTCCGAGCGCCACGCCAGGAAGACAGAACAACGCGGATACCTTAGCGGAGTCACCAAAGACCTCCGATGCGGAAAACAATGCGAGGCCCCAGAAGCTGGTTAACAGCAATATCACCAAATAAACCGTCATGAAGGAAAACCGCGCCAGTTGGCGCAGTGAGGCCCGCAAGTGCGATGTCAACGAGGGCCCGCTGAGGCTGTACACGATAAAAATTGCTATACCGTACGAGTTCGCCTCAGGGATAGGGATGGGGTGTTTCATTCTGGAATCCGCCGTAGGCTGCAAACCGACGATGACGCACCTGCGGAGCACTAGGCAAGCAGAGGCTCAGAGTATCCGGTGACCAGACCCTGATAGACGTAAAGCCCAGTTGTTGAACATCGATCGCCGTCAGATCCATTTGAAAAAGTTGCTTCCCGGTTGAGGCGAAGCTCGCCACGAGATAATCAATATCTTGTTTGGGGTCACGCGCCGCATCCGCCGGAAGTTCGGTGGAAGGGAGGGGGTGATCCCTGCGGAATTTCCGTTCGACCGCGGCAAGATTCTCAGGGAAGGCGTACCAGCAGACATTATCGTCCAGGTTATAGATGGAGTCGGGGTTGATGCGATCGCTTGGCACGTCAGTAACTCGATTGACGAGAGAAAGTTTCGCGAGTTGGAAGACCCCCACCGCTTCCAACAGTGCCTTGTACATTGCATCCACGATATGCAGATCGATCCCTATGCCATTGGCGACGGCCGGGATGCTTCCGGGGTGCGAACGAATAAGGCATACTATAGTAAATCCCGGTAGATCAGCATTTTGTATCCAATAAAACTCCGGCGAGACGCTGGTGCGGGCAAACTGTCTTTCGACCAAAGAAGCGATGGCCTGGGTTCGACCATCCAACTTGATCCTCGTTGCCTTCCCGTTACCATACCAGTGCCCCATGACACTATCGATCTGGATCAATTCGAGAAGCGCACTGCGCAGGGCAAGTCGCGGATTGGTGTGCGCCGCGGTTCCGGTGCTCATCGCGGACGATATCCATTTTTCACCGGCATGGCGTTTCAGGGCATATCCCACGAGGAGCAATTGCGCAGGAACCCAAGTATCAGTATTGTCCAGCACGGATCGGATTTTCATCCAACCAAACATCCCCGACTGGTCAAACGAGGCGAACGGGAAACCGGGACGCGATAATTGCTCTTCGTTGAAAAAATTGAAAGCCGCAAGATCAAGCCGCTTGGCCGAGTCAGTGGGCAATCGATCATAGCTTTGGAGAAGAATTTCCGGCCCTTTGCTGACCTCGGCAACAACCTGGGAGTATCGCTCGACGGTTTCACCGAGGCATTTAATCAAAGGCTCATCGCGGAAAACGCCACTTCCCCCGATATGATACGATCCCCGGCGAGCGCGCGTCGCCTCGCGCAGAATGCGGAGGTTGGTCATTTCACCCCCCGCAATCATAAACCTCGCGCCCCCTCCAGAATTCAGGACAAACCCGATCATCGTCGACAAGCCGCAAAGCGGGCTGAAAACCCGGCGCAGGAGCGCTTCGGTCTCCGGCCGGACCTCTGTATTATTGCATGCAATCTTCAGGTTCAAGGCCTAGCTCCGGATTACCTGGCGCATGTCGAAATACAATTCCGTCGCGTCGCGTTCCTGTGCGGAGCCACACGCCGGACACCCCGGAACCCGAAGCACCTCGTTGAACGAGAACTCCATCGTCGGCAGGTAAATGGAAAGCATCTTACCTACGGTGAACGACGTGCCGGTGTGTGTGAAGTTTGTGGTTTCGAGAGCGGCGTGGCACGCCAGCAATTTGAGAAGGACCGGTTCGATCGGGATCTCGCCAAAGAGCACCTTGTGATCGGCGATCGCGCGCTTATAGTTCTGGTAACTGGCGGCCTCTCTCAAGTTCATCAGGATCCTGGTATCCAAGCACTCGTAACACGATGTGCGGTAAGGGATAAGAATCGGACCAATATAGAGGAACGGGCTGTCAACCGCCACGTGAAGCCAAGGTGTGCGATTCGCCAAGGCAATCCGGTTGAAAAGCTTCAATTCCAATGGTCTGACGGTCTTTGCCGCATGGACAAGAAAGTGGCCGCGCCACTCCTTAAGCTGTTCGACGCATTTTTGGAATACGATCCCGTTGGTGGACCAGTCGGCACTGCCCTGTAGAATACTTCCCCAAGCCGCGGCATTTGGCAACAACGTCAAGCCGTTGCCGGCGCCCTGCAACTTGAGATTGGACTCTATTTCCTCGACTACGCCGGCATCCCCCAGCACGGCCACGGGAAGTTGCTTGGGGCGTGGATCCGCGGTGGGGAGCAGGGTCGGAACGCAATAATTGAGATAATAATCCAGCGCGGTCGAGGGTCCCGTTTCGAGTGCACCGAGTTCTAGCAGCCGGTCAATCAGGCTCTCCACTTCCGCGGCGGGCACGTCTTCCCGCTTCGCCACCTCAACCGCGGAGGTGTCTTCCCGAAAGTGCCGGATGATCCGGTAAAGCCGGCTCGATTGCTTCTCATCGCTGAGGGTGAACGAGACGGGATTCCACACCCCGTGCCTAATTTCAACCATGTCGGCGCTATGCGCAATAATCGAGTAGTGGCGTTTGATGCGCATCAGGAAGGATAGCCTACAATCAAGGTGTGCAATAAGCTTCGAAAAAGTCCGTCGACGCCAAAGGCTTCGTGGATCTCATCTTCGTAGACGCTGGCACAGTCGACGCTTCCCAAACCCAAAGCCGCAATCGTCAGGTTGATGGTCTGCGCGATGGCGCCTGCTTCGAGAAAGAGAAAGCGCATGCCGCGGTTGCCATATTTACGCATGGTTTTCCACGGCTGACCAACCAGGAAGAAGATCACTTGGGCGCGACTTATCGAAATGGATGTCTCGGGGGCGCAAAAGGCGGCAAGCACGTCGCTCAAATCCGCTTGGTGTTCGAGCGGCAGCAGCCCGTCACAGGTGGAGCTGTAACGGTAAACACGCCGCTCCAGCGAAACCACGTTGAGTGCCGCTAAGTAGATATCGACGGGATATAAGCCTCCGGCGCTCGGCACCGTCCGAAAATTGTATTGACACTCCCCCCCTTCCTTCAGCTTGATTCGCGCGTGGCCCGACACGCCTCCCGCACTGCGCAGGAGAGTCGCAAGGTACTCTAACGGCAAAGGGTCGCCGGTGTAGAGCCGTTTGCTGCGTCGCCGCGCCAGCGTCTTATCAAAGCTCATTGAAAGCGGGACCCCCCGGGGCAGCGCCACAGGCGCGGCCTGGTCGAACTCTTGCTTGCCCTGCATCGAAAGCATGACGACGGCGGAGTCTGAGAAATAGCTTGCAATGGACGTTTCCGACTCACGCGAGGCTCGGTGCAATCGCGAATTCAGCAGAAAATCCTCGCCGATGCGATTGGTCGAACCGTCTTCGAGGGCTCGATAGGAGAGCGCGGCTGTCCGAAACCCGGTCGACCGCGCTCCGGGTGCGATTGTCTTGAAGGAGTTGGCCGCTACCGCTGCCTGCGCTAAAAGACTATGATGCTTCTCTCCCGGGTCTTGATTCGAAGGCGCCATGATCTTCGGGAACTCCTGGTTTTTCGTGCGATATCTTCGTCCTCGCCACGCGCACCCAAAGCGTCCACACCCAGGCCGTGACGCGTGCAAGTCACCGTAAACGCCAGGAATCTGTCAGAGATAGTTTCCCGTGTACGTAGAATCAACAACTTAGCGAGATTCGACCCTCTGCAAGTTATTGATTCTTCACGGTAGAGACGGGTAGAGACACACCTGGGCTCGCGGGCGACGCCCATCTGTCAGGGGACCTATTGCCTCAATTCCCCACGAGCAAATCCGGAATTGCCTGATCCTCAGTGCTGTATTGCGGGCAATCCAATAGGCCCCTCCGGTCAAAAAAACGTGCAACCTATGAAGAAAACAGCTTGGCAGCGATCGACGCACCATGATTATAGGAAGCGACTTCAGCGGGCGTAACCTCCCCTTGGAACCAAACTTCAGCCTTCTGATTAAGCTGAATGATGCCGACAAGATTCCCCGCTGGATCCTGCAAGATGGCGGCATCGCCCAAGGTTGGATCAGGATCGCCGAAGAAGCGCTCGTTGCTGCAACCCGCCGCCGCGCCTCCACCACCCAGCGACGGCAGACGAAATATGTCCGCCACCACCTTTCCATTGGATGCTTCCAACTGTTTAATCGCGGCTTTGATGTCAGGAACGGCGAAATAGCAAGTCACCGTTTCTCGCGGTGAGTGCTTGGGACTGACCGAAATCTGAACCCCATGGGATGCGGGAGCATGATATCTCGCATGGTCTTTGTCTTTGCTCAGCGAACGAACCATTTTCCGGCCGAGCAATGTTCCGTAAAACTCCAGCGTCGCCTTGCTGTGCGATCCCTCAGCGGGAACGTTGAACAATACAAGTCTCGGTGGCATGTTAAAGTCCTCCTTTAGGCCACTATGTGGTCTGAATCGAGAATCTCGTTCTCGTTATGTTGTTAGGCCCCTTGCTTCGTTCCTATTTCCAGGGGCCGTTGGCGAGTCGTACAACCTTGGTCATCCACAGCATGAACACGAAGAGCTTCCATCGCAACAAGTACAGGCACCTGGAACCACTAGGCGAAGAGACTCCGGAATCGCCGCTAGGATGTCCTGCCCACTCGCAGTTTGGTGTTCAACAAAAGCCGAGGTTGCAATACTCAAAACTGACTTTGACCTAACTCCAAACTCTGATAGCAGTTCGCGCGCTTCCATATTGAGTTTTCCTCCTTTCCCAGAATTGTTCTCACGAATCCCTGATTTGCGGAGATACTATCAGTCGAGACTTCAGGTGTCAAGGACTTTTTATCCCTTTTTTTGCAGTAAGATGAGAAGTTCTGCAGAGGCTTGGCTCTGGTCGCGTACTCGGAAATTACGCTGAGGTGCTCGCAGAAGAATCTCTTGCTCGCCGCGCTGCAAGCTGGTAGCCACGGAAAGTGCTTTCCTGTCCGTGAGCTTTTCTTAGGCGCGATATCCCACGGGCAATCTTACATAATCAATCTGCATGGGGTATGCCGCTACCGCTGCCTTGTCCAAAGAAAAATTGTCATAACTCGACCACCGCCCATCCTCGGGCCGCTTCACCCGTCCATTTTTCACTGGATTCAGATGCATGCACTCCAGGCGCTCAAAGGCCTTCAAGCACGCACGATTGCAGCGCCAATTGACCGGGGGTTTCGCATCAAGGGAAAAGCCCACGGACAGGAAAGCACTGTCCGTGGCTACCAACTTTTTGTGTCGGCGACCGTCTACCAACTGGGGTAGTGGCACAGTTTGAAATTAGATAGCGGGGCAGATTGGCCAATCTCCGGTAAGGGCGTTTGAACGAAACCGCTGGGAGCGGCGGACGATTCGCGTGCTTGCAATGAGCGGGTACGCTCGGTGTTCGGATAGAGAGAATGTAAGCGACCGCGTTTTGCAAAAAGAAGGGCCGGGTTCGGAGTGGTCAAAGATTTGAACTAACGGCTACATACCCATATCTTCCTTCATCCCTGCCAAGCGCAGGGGGCCTCAGTGGCTTCGGCGGCACCGGACCGGGCTAAGCGGCCGTGGCCATGGCCTGCGTTCGTCGCAGGTTCAAAACGTTGTCCACTGCGCACGCCAGGACGTGAGCGAGTTCATCGCTGGTCATGGGTGGCACAATGAAGTCATAAGCCCCGCCGGCCATCGTCTGCACATACAGCCTGACATCGATGAGGCGCGACACCACGATGACTTTCACGGGCTTAAGAGCCTCAAGCGCAAGCTTGACAACATCCATCCAGGTGCCATCAGGGAGCAACGCCTCCGTAAAAACCAGGTGGGGTGGATCCGCCCCCCTGAGCAGCGGCAAAGCCTCTCCGTAGTTTCTCAGCCAATTGACTTTGACCGACCGCCCTTCCAGAGCCTCTTTCAGGACGCGCTGTGGTTCCGTGGGTTGGTGCAACAGGAGCGCTGAGATTTCTTCCTTCATGGGAACAGCTTTCAGGTCCGGAAACCCGCAAAGGGCTTGTCGGCCGCAGGGAATACTCGCGTTTGGTGTGGGTTCAGGGGATTGGCTAGCTCCGATTTGTGCCGGAAGGCCTTTTTTTGCGGATGCTGGCGCGCCAGGTATTCCTGGACATCCTGCTCGCCAATGTGCAGGTGGGGCTTGGCGGATAACTCGGGTGTCTCCCGCTCCAGTTCAAGCCGCAAGCGCTCGAAACAGATGCTCGGCCCATCCTGAAGTTGCAAGAAGCCACAACGAGACGTCTTGGACTCAATTTCCACAGTGAATTCGCGTGCCTCCCGGGGTGGGTCCATCACATCGAAATTATAGATTCGGGAATTAGCCCCAATGTCGTACCCGGCGAACTGGATAAACATGCCTCGACCTCCTGTGTGCCCTGTGGCGCTGACCCTTCGAGCCGGCGCTGAACGCTAAGGACGGAAGTTGCTTTTGTTCTCTTGCCTGGCCTTTTCCAGCGATTCGCGGTTCTGCTCGTCTTCCCTCTGTTGACGCTGAATCTCCTGCTGGGGCGCCTTTTGCGCATCTAGCCGGATGGCCTCGGTGGTCGCGGCCCGGGCCAGGGCATCAACCCTTTTCGCGAAGGCAATCATTCCAAAAGTCGGTTGGTAGGTGGAACGATAGAGGTTAAACGAGTACTGGGCGTCCTCCCAACGCGCGATGACGACTTCGCTGTCGTTGTAGACTTGCGTTGAAGAGAAGGCGATCTCGGTGCGCGCGGGCTTGGTGGCCATTCCGTACTTGGCGGAAATTGCTTCGATCATGTCCTCGGCGGTCAGCCCTTCGGTTTCCCCGCGATCGTAATTGACCACGATTCGAAAAAGCTCTCCGTTGTAAAAGCTGAAGAGGATAGTCTTAACCGGGTCCGTTTGTGGTGCAGAACCAGTCCCCAGCCAGATCCGCAGCTCCAGTTCTTGCATGACCGCCGGCCGTTCATGGATCAGCTTCGCGTCAGACAGTTCCAGGCCCGCCTGTTTCGCGAGTGCCGGCAGTGTCTCTCCAAACTGAAAATCCCGGTAACGGGAAAGATCCGGTGCGCCCATCGCCGGCACCGAAACCGAAGCTGCTTCGAGCCAACCGTCGAAACTGCTCCGGGGCTGCAATCCCAGTGCTTGGATCCCAAGCGGTAGTATAACGATCGTCTTGGCCACCGATGGCTTCACGTCTTGCGAGCGAATCAAGGGCGCCACCACCAGCATGGCCCCTAAAACTGAAACTAACAGTCTACGAACCTTGATCATTGCAGTCCTCCTTCAGGGGACTTGATACTTTACGATTGCGCATCTGTCTCAGATGGCCACCAACCTCGCTTGATCCCAGTCCGGAATGGGATGGGCGTGGAAGAGAATTGAACTTTCCTGAATGTGCCGAGGGTGGGCGGCAACGGTGACATAGGGCAACCCCAGGAAACTCTTCGCGGCCACTCGGGAAATTTCCAGGCAATTAAATCTGTCCGATTTCATGTTGGCAATGACCTGCTTCACTGCCCGGCGGGTCGTCTTATCTGAATTCGAACCGAAAGCCATCGCATTGACCTCACTCGCCATGTAGAAAAAGGTCCATCCCACCTCGCAGAGTTTCCGGTCCATTCCAGAGCTACCCAGATTCTTGACCAGCCTCCAGCCCTTCAAATACGGATCGCTTTCCAACGGCAAGCTTTCCGGCAAAAGCGTGCCTTCCTTAATGAGGAGCGTCCCGATCTCGATTGTTTGTGCCATTAGTTTTATCCTCACTTCTCATCACCAAATCCCTTCGACGATTGGAACCACACGGCGCAGACGCAATGCATCCAGCCAGGTGCTTAGAGGCTCCCTTTCGGCTGAAGAACCGCAAGCAGCGAGTGCGCCGAATCTGAATTCTCATATTCCACCTCTCGCGAAGCCTTTGTGCGTCGTCCTCCTCACATGCACTTACCTGCGCGACGGGCCTGAGTGGCCGAGACGGTCGCTGCACAATTCGCAAATCCCATCCGCAGAATCCAATAGCCGCGGCCGAGGACTTGAACAACGCCGGAGAGGCGCGTTGGAAACCCATTCTTACCGACAACTGACTAGCATCGGCTGCCTCTTAGTACATCCCTCCGCCCATGTCTCCCGGAGATCCTGCCGAAGCCTTATTCTCCTTCTCCGGGTACTCGTTGACCGACGCTTCGGTGGTGAGGAGCAGCGAAGCGATGGACGCGGCGTTCTGGAGCGCGGCGCGTGTGACCTTGGTGGGGTCGATGACGCCCTCCGCGACGAGGTCGCCGAAGCTCTCGGTCTCCGCGTTGAAGCCGTAGTTCTGGTTAGTGTTCGACTTCACTTTCTCCACCACCACGGCGCCTTCATGGCCGGCATTGGCGACGATCATGCGGAGAGGCTCTTCGAGCGCGCGCGTAACGATGTTGATGCCGATCTGCTCGTCGCCCTGGGCCTTCAGCTTGTGGAGGGCGGGGATGCAGCGCACCAGCGCCACGCCGCCGCCAGGCACGATGCCTTCCTCCACCGCCGCTTTGGTGGCGTGCATCGCGTCCTCGACACGAGCTTTCTTTTCTTTCATCTCGGTCTCCGTCGCCGCGCCCACTTTGATCTGGGCGACGCCGCCGACCAGCTTTGCCAACCGCTCCTGCAGCTTTTCACGATCGTAGTCGGACGTGGTCTCCTCGACCTGAGTGCGAAGCTGCTTGACCCGACCCTCGATGTCAGCATTCTTGCCGGCGCCCTCGATGATGGTGGTGTTGTCCTTGTCGATGGTGATCTTTTTGGCGCGGCCCAGGTCCTCCAGTTTCAGGTTCTCCAGCTTGATGCCCAGATCCTCGGAAATGGCCCTGCCGTCGGTCAGGATGGCGATATCTTCGAGCATGGCCTTGCGGCGATCGCCAAAGCCTGGCGCCTTCACCGCGCAGCACTGCAGCGTCCCGCGCAGCTTGTTCACCACCAGGGTCGCCAGAGCTTCGCCTTCAACATCTTCTGCAATGATGAGCAGCGGCTTGCCGGACTTGGCCGTCTGCTCGAGCAGCGGAAGCAGGTCCTTCATGGAACTGATCTTCTTCTCGTGAATCAGGACCAGGGCGTTTTCCATCACGCACTCCATCCGCTCGGGGTCGGTGACGAAGTAAGGAGAGAGATAACCGCGGTCAAACCGCATCCCCTCGACCACTTCGAGTGTCGTCTCCATGGTCTTTGCTTCCTCGACCGTGATAACGCCATCCTTGCCGACCTTCTTCATGGCTTCGGCGATGATGTTGCCGATGGTGCGATCGTTGTTGGCGGAAACCGTGCCCACTTGCGCGATCATCGCCCCCTCGACCGGCTTCGAAATCTTGTCGATCTCGCCCTTGATGTGCTTTTTGTTACCATCCTTGCCGGTCTCATCGTAACCACAAATGGCGCGAACGGCGCTTTCGATGCCACGCTTTACGGCCATCGGGTTAGCGCCCGCAGCCACCGTCTTTGCGCCCTCGCGGAAGATCGCCTGGGCCAGCACGGTGGCGGTGGTGGTGCCGTCGCCGGCTACGTCGGAGGTCTTGGAAGCGACCTCGCGCACCATCTGCGCTCCCATGTTCTCCAAAGGATCCGGCAGTTGGATTTCCTTCGCCACCGTCACCCCATCCTTGGTGATGGTGGGGGCACCGAACTTCTTGTCCAGGACCACGTTGCGGCCTCTGGGCCCCAGCGTAATCTTTACGACGTCCGCCAGTTGGTTCACTCCGCGGAGCATCGCATGACGGCTCTCTTCGCCATGTACAATTTGCTTTGCGTTTGCCATACTCAATTCCTCCAGGATTTCGATGTCGTCTTTGGTCGGTGCTCCGTTGTGCCAGATCTCACGGCGGTACAGCCGCCGGGCTGCTTGGAGCCGGCCTATTTCTTCCCACTCGCGGTGCCCGCCCTGCCTTCCACGACGCCCAGCACGTCTTCCTCCTTGAAGATCAGATACTCTTGATTGTCGATCTTGATTTCTGTGCCGGAGTACTTGCCGAAGAGGATGCGATCGCCTGCCTTCACGTCCAGGGGAACCACCTTCCCGTCTTCAGTCTTCTTCCCGTTTCCGACGGCGATCACTTCGCCTTCTTGCGGTTTCTCTTTGGCGGTGTCGGGAATGATAATTCCGCCCTTCACCGTCTCCTTCTCTTCAATTCGCTTTATCAGAATTCGATCATGCAGCGGTCTGAAATTCATCTTGAGTCTCCTCTCACCCTTAGTTCAGTAGGGGTTGATCTTAATTCTCATATTTCACCTTGCGGGAAGCCGTCGTGTAGGCGGCCTGGCCCAGGTACTTACTGCGGTTTGCCTGGAGGACCCAAAGGGCCGCCACACATGCCGCGACTCCCAGCCGTAGGTAGTAGCCCGCGGGCGTAGGCCACAGAAGCGCTAGGAGCAAGACCGGCATGAAAACCCGCTCCAATAGGCTTCGCATCATAGGAATGACCTCGTTCTCGATAATGCGCGTGAATTCCTCGACACGACTGGGCTTTAGATGTAGGGAAACGCTGCGAGCAAACATGGGGACCTCCTTGGATCTCGCCTAAGAGGTGCGATTGCAGATGACCTGACTTAGTTCAGATGACCTGGAAGGTGGGAGTAGAGGGTCTCATCTCCTTACCCATCATAAGTTAATCAACTTTCTTTGTCAAGTTAAATCTGGAATATTATCAATAGTTTAGTAAATAAAGTTAAGGCCCGTAGCAGCTTGATAGAATTGGCCTTCGGACCCAGGCAGTGCCTAGAACCGTTATGCCTTGAGCAGCAGGATCCGGCGGCGGCCGCGTAAATTACGGATTCCCACCTTTCGTAGTTGCTCGCCGGGAAGAAAGCGCCTCCGGCCGACGTGACGGCGGTTTGCCAGTATGCTCCAGCGGATAGTCGGGCTGTCCGGTCCGGCGGGGTAGCCGCAACTGTGGACGCCGAGCAATCGGTCCAGAGCTACTGGGAGGGGGGGCTGACGAAACCGCAAGGGAAGACCGCGGTCAGCGGGCTCGGGGCTCGCATTGGGGCAGACGGGAGCCTGTCATAGCACCTGCAACCCGCCCAGAGAAAAAAGCTGGTAGCTACGGACAGTGCTTTCCTGTCCGTGGGCTTTTCTCAGGCGCGATATCCCACGGGCATCCTTACATAATCAATCTGCATGGGGTATGCCGCTACCGTTGCCTTGTCCAAGGAAAAATTGTTATAACTCGACCGCCACCAATCCTCGGGCCGCTTCACCCGTCCATTTTTCACTGGATTCAGATTAATCGGGAGTTTCGCATCGAAGGAAAAGCCCACGGACAGGAAAACACTGTCCGTGGCTACCATCCTTCCCTCGCGCCGACAGCGGCACTCTGCACCGGCCATCACTGTTTGATAATGGTTCCGTCGCGGCGGCGAATCTCGCCCCAACCCCCGTTGTACTGTTTCTGCTCCGGCCGCTCATCCGTGCCGTACGGGAATCTTGCGGCCAACTTCTCATCGACCTCAATACCGTAGCCGGGCGCCTCGCTGGCATACCAGTAGCCGCTTCTTATCGTCGGGCAGCCCTTGAAGATTTCCTGCGCGCGCTGGTGGAAGGGGGTATATTCCTGCACGCCGAAGTTATAGCAAGCCAAATCGAGGGCGAGTTGGGCGGCATGACCGACGGGAGATACATCGCCCGGACCGTGCCACGCCGTCTTGACGCCCATGATTTCGCCCATGGCCGCGACCTTGCGGGCCGGAGTGAGTCCCCCCATCTGGGAAACGTGCATCCGCATGTAATCGATCAGCCGCTCATTGATCAGCGGCGTCCACTCGTGCGGGCTGTTGAACAGCTCGCCCATGGCGAGGGGGGTGGAGCACTGCTGGCGAATCTGCCGGAAGTAGCCAATATCCTCGGGGGACAAGGGATCTTCCAGGAAGAATAGCTTCAACCTTTCGACCTCCTTCGCAAACTGCACCGCTTCATTGGGGGAGACGCGCTCGTGCATATCGTAAATCAAGCCGACCTCGTCACCGAGCTGTTTGCGGCACTCTTCCAGGTATTGGAGCGAGAGCTTCAGGAAGGGGCCGGGCTCAAATAGCGGGCCGTCATGCAGGCCGCGAAGCACGGGACCGGTCGTGGCGCCACGGAAACCGGCATAGCCCGGAGCGAAGGCTTCGAGCCGGATATTTCGGAATCCCTGTTCCATGAAACGCCGGGCCTCGTCCAAAACCTGCTTCACGTCGTCGCCATTTGCGTGGATGTAAACCTCGGCCGCCTCGCGGCATTTGCCGCCCAGCAATTCATAGACTGGCCGGCCGGCCTGCCGGCCTTTGATGTCCCAGAGCGCCTCGTCGACGCCGCTGAGGGCATTGTTCAGTACCGGCCCGTTCCGCCAGTAGGAGCTGTTGTAGCACGCCTGCCAGAGGTCCTCGATGCGGTCG
>Ga0326728_10009774_pt1 | contig 22859 bp, 23 predicted proteins | sample MB3enrmetagenome_FD_207602 | JGI IMG/M metagenome (GOLD analysis project Ga0326728, IMG submission 207602) | Lab enriched peat soil microbial communities from McLean, Ithaca, NY, United States - MB31MN | ecosystem: Environmental > Terrestrial > Soil > Wetlands > Peat | place: USA: New York... | reverse complement strand
GCTGGTGCGCATGGCGCAGCCGTGGTCTTTGCGCTATCCGCTCATTGACGGGCAGGGGAACTTCGGCTCGGTGGATGGAGATCCGCCGGCGGCCTACCGCTATACCGAATGCCGCATGGAGCGCATCGCCGAAGAGATGATGGCCGACATCGAGATGGAGACCGTCGATATGACCTCCAACTTCGATGAGACGACCGACGAGCCAACGGTGCTGCCCACGCGGATTCCGACGCTGATCGTGAACGGGTCGAGCGGCATTGCCGTGGGCATGGCGACCAACATTCCGCCGCACAATCTGACCGAAGTAGTGAACGCCGCCATCGAGCTGGCGCAGAACCCGAATGCGGGCCTGGCCGAGGTGCTCAAGCACGTGCAGGGGCCGGACTTCCCCACCGGCGGATTCCTCTACGGCAAATCCGGCATTCCGGAGGCGTACCGGACGGGGCGCGGGCGCTTCCTGATGCGCGCCAGGACCGCGCTCGAGAGCCTGACCAAGGAAAAGCAGGCCATCATCGTCACCGAGATTCCCTACCAGGTGAACAAGTCGAAGCTGATCGAGCGCATCGCCGAGCTGGTGAACGACAAGATCGTGGACGACATCGGCGACGTGCGCGACGAGAGCGACCGCGACGGAATGCGCATCGTCATCGAGCTGAAGCGCGGCGCACAGCCGGAGATTGTGCTCAACCAGCTTTACAAGAACACGCAGATGCAAGAGAGCTTCTCCATGATCTTCCTGGCGGTGGTGAACGGGCAGCCGCGCGAGCTGGGATTGGATCAGGCCATCCGCTGCTTCATCAATCACCGCATCGACGTGGTGCAGCGGCGGACGGTGTTCCTGCTAAACAAGGACCGCGCGCGCGAGCACATCCTGGAAGGCTTGAAGATTGCGCTTGACAATCTGGATACGGTGATTCGCATCATCCGTGCGTCGGGTTCGCGCGCCGAGGCTCGCGAGAACCTGTATGCGTGGGGCAAGGGCCGGGAGATCGTCATCAACCTGGACCGCGAGCGGCTGGCGCACGAGGAGAAGGGCCTGACGCTCAAGCAGATCGACGCCATTCTCGAGTTGCAACTCTACCGGCTGACCCAGCTCTCCATCGACGAGCTGCTGAACGAGTTGAAGCAGGTGCGCGAGCGCATCGCCGAATACGAATCGATCCTGGCCAGCGAAGCCAAGCTGCGCGCGGTTATCGTGAAGGAGCTGCAAGAGGTCCGCGACCGGTACGGCGACGCGCGGCGCACGCAGATTGTGGACGAGAGCGCCGAGTTGCAGCTTGAGGACCTGATCGCCGACGAGCAGGTCGCCGTCACCGTGAGCCACCAGGGCTACCTGAAGCGCACGCCCATCAGCATCTATCGCCAGCAGCGGCGCGGGGGCGCGGGACGCATGGGCATGAAGACGCGCGAGGAGGATTTCGTCGCGCAGTTGATCGTCGATTCGACGCACGCGTTTCTGCTCTGCTTTACCAACACCGGGCGCGTGTATTGGCTGAAGGTGTACGAGATTCCCGACGTGGGTGCGGCGGGCAAGGGCAAATCCATGCAGAGCCTGCTCGACTTGCAACAGGGCGAGAATGTGTGCGCCATTCTGCCCGTGCGCGATCTCGAGGAGGAGGGCAAGTTCATCTTCTTCACCACGCGCAAGGGCACGGTGAAGAAGACGCCGCTCAAGGACTTCTCGAATGTGATGTCGCGCGGCATCATCGCCATCGGCATCGACAGCGACGACGAGCTGGTAAAGGCGCGCATCACCGACGGGAACCAGATCGTTTTTCTTGCCACGCACCTGGGCATGGCCATTCGCTTCGACGAGAACGACGTGCGCTCCATGGGCCGGCCGGCTTACGGCGTGCGCGGCATCGACCTGGCCAAGAACGATTATGTGGTGGGCGTGGCCGTTACCCCCAAGGAGCACGCGCCGGGCGAGTACCGCATTCTCGCCGTCACCGAAAACGGCTTTGGCAAGCGCACCGACGTGGAGCAGTACCGCTTGCAGAGCCGCGGCGGCAAGGGCGTCAAGAACATGAACGTGACGCCGCGCATCGGCCGGGTCAGCGGCATTCAACTCGTCGACGATACCTCGGAGCTGATGGTCATCAGCCAGTTCGGCAAGATCATCCGCATCGACACCAGGACCATCCGCGCCGCCGGCCGCGCCACGCAGGGCGTCCGCCTGCTGAACCTGGAGCCGGACGACAAGGTAGCCGCCGCGGTGATCATTCCGCCGGACGAACTGAACGGCAAGGACGAGGAGCCGGGGCTGTTGCAGTGATTTGGCGTACAATGTATGCACGGAGCGGGATATGCCTGTCGCGAGAAAAAAAGACCACCGGTTTCATCTTCGAGCTTCCGAGCGCGATGTATCGACCATCGGCAGGGCCGCAGCCTCTGCCGGGATCAGCGTAAGCGCATTCATTCTGGAAAGCGCCTCGGAGCGCGCCGAGCGTACGCTGGCCGACCAAAGGCATTTCGTGCTTTCCAGCGAGCAATGGCGGGCTTTCACCGAGGCCCTTGACCGGCCCGCTCGGCACATTCCGGAATTGGAGAAGCTGTTGCGGGAGCCTTCCATCCTTGAGCGAGCTTGAGATCGCGCCTGAGCGGCATTCCGCGCCTCTGTCGCCGGTCGAACCGCTTGCGCGGGCGCACGATCTCAGCCATTTCGACTGTGGAACCCATGCCTCGCTCAACGATTGGCTGAGGCGTTTTGCCTGGGTCAGCCAGCAGAGTGAAACCTCGCGCACCTATGTGGTTCACCGCGCCGGCCGTGTTGTAGCCTATTACTCCATTGCAACCGGGAGCTGTCGCCGGGAAGATGTGCCGGCGCGGATAGCAAAAGGACTGGCGAATCACCCTGTTCCCATCATCCTGCTCACCCGGCTGGCCGTCGACAGGAGCGAACAAGGCATCGGTCTCGGCAAGGCCATCCTCAAAGACGCGCTGCTGCGTATTGCCGCGGCGGCGGATATTGTGGGAGCGCGCGCTGCCTTGGTTCATGCCATAGACGCCGAGGCCGCCCAGTTCTACCGGCGCTTCGGCTTCGAGCCTTCCCCCGCAAACGACCTGCACCTGATGTTGTTGATGAAGGATTTGCGCATGGGACTGAGGCTATGATTGAGATGAGGCACCTGCTCAACCTGGAGCCGGACGACAAGGTGGCCGCCGCGGTGATCATCCCGCCCGAGGAGCTCAACGGCAAGGACGAAGAGCAGGGGACGCTGTTGCAGTGATTAGGCTGGGGTATCCAGACCCGGTGAGGTAGGTATGAGCATCGAACCTGAGCTAGTGAGAAAGACCGACGAGGCTTTCCAGGCTTTCGACGTCTTCACTCGTTCTCTTCGCCCAACCGACGAGGAAACAGGCCGCTTCTATCACGTTGTTTCAGCTTTAGGCGACGCGGCAAAGATGAATTACGTCACGTTACGGAAAGCATTCGAAGACGACGAGCAGACGTTAATGGCGTGGTCATGCCGCAACCTGCTCGAACTTGCAATTTTCACCAAATTTGTACTCTGCTCGAAAGCGAATGCAGACGAGTTTGCGGTAGATCGATTGATCGATGGACTCCAGATTGGCACCTCCCTGAAGAAGTTGGATCTACACTTAAACCCGGAACTGAAGGTGAGCACGCTTGACGCCGTGATCGACAAATTCACCGAGCAGATGAGCGAAGAGGGGATCACTCGTACGAAGTTTCTCGCCGTAAGGGACCTGGCCGAGCAAGTGGGAATGTTGGAGACGTACGACACCATGAACAAGGTCTGTTCAAAGTTCGTACATCCGACCGCGTGGTCTCTTCTTACCGCGGATATCGGACCGGCACGCTTTCCTGAGGCAAGAGAGATCTTCTATGCGTGCGGAGCAGAGTACTTCATAACTGTCTTTGCGGAAATAGCTCCCCACATCAGAAGGTGGGGGTTAAGACAAAAGCCGAAATAGGGAATGTTAACACTATCTTAGGGCATCGGCGATCAGAACGAACGGGAGGAATGGACATGCGTATGCTCAGAGCGCTGGTGGTGTCTGGAATGGTTGCGACGTTCCTCGGCCTCAACTCGGAGGGGCAGCGGAGACAAGGGTCACCGTCCATCGAATTCGGCGGAGCGCAAGTTTCGCTTGGAATGACGGTGGAACAAGTCGAAAAGAACCTGGCCGAAAGTGCGCGACACGTTCAATTCCTGATTGATAAACACACCGCGCTGGTCCGCGTAGATAATGTATCCTTGCCTGCCGGCGACGAGGGACAGGTTACGTTTTTCGATGGTCGCGTCGTTTATGCAGCATTTCAGTTTCCGGTTGCTCGCAACGCTGACGAGTTGGCTAAAGAGATTGCAGGTGCAATCGAGAACATGGCCACGAAAACGTGTACAGTAGCAAACTACAGCAGCCACGGAACAGGAGGGGGATTTTCGCAGGTCATTTTCGATTGCGGCTCGAAAAGCTTTAATGTAATGACCGTCGAATCTCTGGGGACCGACGAACACTACACACATGTGGAAATAACAATAGGCGTGATTCCGACGACATCTAAGTGACCAGGTGGCCGCGTTTCCAGGGTCTGGATTGTCAGGCCTGGGAGTGAAGCGGATTGCCAATCAACCCAAGTCAGAGAGATGAACCCGCCGAATCGTCTTATCCATCGGCTTGCTCGGATCGTGGACGACGCCGATCTTGGCCCACGCCGCTACGCTCAACTCACTCGTCAGAATGAGCCGCTCGCCAACGGAGAGACTCCTCCAGTTGCGGACCTTCTCCGCCAGGTGCTCCGGCACGTAGGTGTAATCAAAATCGCTCTCGTCCATAGGTCAAGGCTCTCACTCGATCTTAGTCCCTTCCCAACATCAACTGGGGATTCCGCCGCGGCCAACCTGGGCGGCTCACTCCGTCCAGTCCTCCACGATCAGGCCCTTCACGCGCGCAAATTCCCGTGTGTTGGCGGTAACCAGAATCAGGTTCCGGCAAAACGCTTGCCCGGCGATCAGCGTGTCGTACTCGCCAATGCGCTCACCCGTCCGTTCCAGTTCGGCGCGAATCTCCCCGGCAGCTCGAGCGTCCTGCTCGGTGAAGTCGAGCACTTTAACGGCGCTCGTCAGAAAGGCCGTCAGCCGGTTCGCATTTTGAGCAACACGGCCACTCTTAGCCACGCCATACCAAAGTTCATGCGCAACGACCGAAGAGGTTTGAGGGATGATCTTATGGGCTGCGGCCTGGAGGTAGCGCCGTCGGGCCATGCTCGAGGTCCCATTGATCAGCGCGATACAGACATTTGTGTCCAGCAGGTAGTTCACTTGAAGTACTCGCGAATGGGAGCGAGGTTCTGTTTGCGGCCTTCCGGGAAGATCGGATCGGCTCCCATGGCATCCATCCGCGCAAACAGCTCCTCCGGAGATTCCTTCACGACCGCGGCAACAGGCTCCAGCAGAACGCCCGCGCCCATCCGGGTCACGCGCACGCGGTCGCCCTCAAAGCGAAACTCCTTGGGCAGGCGCACAGCCTGGCTGCGGCCATTCCAGAAGAGCCGGGCATCCGTTGCCTTTTGACCCACACCCACGCCAGCAGCCATCGCGTCCTCCCGAAAGCATCTATCAAGAGTATATACCAAGACGACTTTGCTGTTTGCTCAAACGCTCAACCCATCGCGCATTTGAGAAAGGCGGGGCGCCCGGCCCTCGACCCACGGATACAACGCAGCTACCATCCTTCGAGCGCTCTTTGCTGGAAGGGTGGGAAGCGCTCTGGCCGTCCCGCGCTACTTGCCGGCCAGCTTTTGCGTGGCGATCATGCCGGCGGCGCCATCCTTGTCGGCATCCTTCACCTTGGCCCACAGCAGGCGCGCCTGGCTCTGCTTGCCGGTGGCCGCATACAGGTCGGCCAGGTTGAGCTGGGCCACGTTGGCTGAAACCGTCTCCGAGGGCTTGGCGGCCAGTTCGTTGTAAATTGCGATGGCCTGCGCATCGCGGCCCGTCTGGTGATAGATTCCCGCCAGCGCCAGCTTGGCCAGGTTGGAGAGATCGCGGCTGCCCCAATTCCACGCCCCAGCAACCTGCTTCAGCTCCGCCTCCGCGGACGCTGCATTCCCCAGTTCCTGGTCCGTGACGGCGATGAAGTAGCGCGCCTTGGCGCCCTCGGGCAGCCAGCCGTACTTTTGGGCCACCGCCGCAAACTGGTCGTGGGCGGCCTTCGAACGCTCGCTCGCGGTGGCATAAACGCCGGTCTGCGGCGGCGCGCCGGGCATGGCCAGAGGCTCGCCGTAGGTGTCCATGGCCGCGCCCAGCGCGCTGTCGGCCGCGGCCGTGCGCATGTTCCAAAACACCAGGGCGCCGATGCACAGCGCCAAAGCGGCAACAACGCTGACGGTCCAGCGCAGCACGGTGGAACGGTGATCGCTGACCCAATCGAAGCTGCTGGCGGTGGCCTTGGCAAATTTGTCTTGCTTGAGGGCGTGACGGGTTCGAGTATCCACGGGTTTCTTCTTGTCCTTCTTGCTCTTCTCGTTCTTCTTGTCGCGGATTGCAGGCGGACCCGCTCCAGTGAGGGCGCAGCCGGCGCAACCCTATCAGTCTATCAGCGCGCCGAGACGCGCGTCCACCGCGCCGCGGCCCCTTGCTCTCGCCCATACGGAACGATAGGCTAGAGCCATGTACGAAGACTTCCACGTCTGCGACCGGTGGAGCGGCGAGGACCTCCACTGCTGCTGGAAGGGCACTGTGGTAGCCATCGCCACCCGCCACGCCGACGCCGTGGATGTGCGCTTCGACGTGAACGGCCGTCCGCTGTGGATCGCCCTTCCCTTGCAGGCTTGGGTGGAGCAGAAGCGGCGCACGGGCAAGGTGGTCACCGACCAGCTCGCCGCGCAGATCGCCGGCCGCTACCTCAAGCAGTTGATCGAGGAAGGAAACGACTCCCGCCGCGAGATCTACACCATGACCGTTCCCGAAGTCCTCTCCCACCTCGACGCCGTGGTCGCCGAAGCCAAGGCGCAGGGCGCCATGCCTACCCTGCCTGTCATCGCCTGATTCCAGAGCTGTGGGCCTCAGCGAAGCCCCGCCGCGACAACTGCCTTCACTTCTTCGGCGCGCCGGCCAGGACGGTGGCGCTGCCGCCGATGCGCGTGGCTGTGGTGGGCCTCTTGAGCGCATTGGCGATTGCCGGGGGAAGGCCTGCGGAGCCGAATCGCGCCGCGTAGAAGGCGAAGGGAGCGAAGTCTCCGGAACCGAAGTTGGTGGACTGGGCATCGGTTGTATAGGGCCGCACGAGGCTGGGATCGTCCACGGCGCGGCCGAAGAAGACGATGGCGTCGCGGAGGGTATGGCTGTGGGCCTTGTAGTCGTAAAGAGGAATGCCTTGGCGGGTGACAAGCTCCGCGATGAGCACCAGCGGCTGAAGCGCGAAGCCCTGGTAGTGGATGGCGTTCTCGTGGCGCGCCATCTCCTTGGGGAAGGCGCCGTTGGGATCGATCTCGGCGACGGCGTCCACGTAAGCCTGGATGCCGAAGCGGTAGAGCTTGTCGTCGGAGGAAACGATGCCAATGGCGGTTGCGGCCAGCGCACGCCAGTAGTGATGATTGTTGTTGGAATCCCCCGGCTTCTCGAACGAGAGGTCTTTGTGGGCCGCGGTGCGCAGCCAGGCGGTGACGCGCTGCTGCTCGACCTGGTCCAGGGTCGAATCGTTTACCAGCACGGAATCCGTGATACCGGCGGAGCTGAGCGTCCACTCCACCTGATACCAGGCCTGCGAGGACTCATCGCGGTCGTAGTCGAGCAGGGCGCGGTCCTGGGCCCAGGCGTCGAGCTGGGCCAGCGCGCAGGCCGATTCAGCGTGGCTGCCGGTGGCCAGGTACTGGTTCATGCCCGCCGTGATCCGGCTCTCGAACATTGCGTAAACCCGCGTGGCTTCCGCCTCGGCGGGATTGATGGGGCCATTCGAGCCGGAGAGATAGTGGTGCGGAATCTTCATGCGGCCGGCCGGCGCGGCCACCGGCGGCGTGGCCACGCAGGAGCGCAGACCCTTGATGGCCGCCTGCAGAAGCGGGTCGGTGGCGGAGCTAAGCGCGGCCTGGCGCGCGGCCACGTCAACCACCGAGGCCTTGGGGTCGGCGACGCGCTGGCCAAGCGCGTGCAGCGCGAATGCGAGGGCGAAGAAAAGAACTCCCGGAAGCTTCATGTCCTTAGATTTCACACCGAGCCTCGCAAAATGGCAAATGCGCTCCGCGCATACTCCCTGGAGTGCGCGTTCCTCGATTCCCGGGCCGCGTGCCCAGGGTTCCGTCGCTTCCGGCCCATCCCGCGCCGGAAAAGAGTGATCTTTTTTGCCTGCCCCCTCCTTATGTCACAATAGGTTATCTCTTTATTTTCCACCTCATTCACACACAAGGAGCTTTGTCCATGGGAAGTCTCTCGAAAGCGGAGGCCGTAGGGGCACTAGCATCTGGGCCCCAAGTTCATCAAAACCAACCAGTTGTTGAACTGATTGAGACCGCGATCAAGCGCGGCGAGGCTCACTTGGCGGCCAATGGAGCGCTGGTGGCGAACACCGTGCCGCGAACCGGGCGCAGTCCCAAGGACAAGTTCACCGTGGACGATGAGGTCACCCACGCCCTGGTCCACTGGGGAAAGGTGAACCAGCCTTTCTCCACGGAGCGCTTCGACGCCCTGCTGGAGCGGGTTCTGGAGCACATGCGCTCGCGCGAACTCTTTGTCCAGAATCTGTTCTGCGGCGCAGACCCCGCCTGCCGGCTGCCCATCCGCATCGTCAGCGAGTACGCCTGGCACGCGCTGTTCGTGCGCCAGCTCTTCGTTCGCCCGGAAGCCGCTGAACTGGCGGCACATACGCCTGAGTTCACGGTTGTCGCCGCGCCCGAGTTCCAGGCCGTGCCGGAGCGCGACGGAACCCGTTCCGGGGCCTTCATCCTGGCCGACTTCACGCGCAAGATCATCCTAATCGGCGGCACCAAGTACGCCGGCGAGATCAAGAAATCCATCTTCGGCGTGATGAACTTCCTGGTTCCCAGCCGCGATGTGCTGCCCATGCACTGTTCGGCCAATGTGGGCGCGGATGGCGTTACCGCTCTCTTCTTCGGCCTCTCCGGCACCGGCAAGACCACGCTCTCCGCCGACCCCGCGCGCCGGCTGATCGGCGACGACGAGCACGGCTGGAGCGCGACCGGCATCTTCAACTTCGAGGGCGGCTGCTACGCCAAGTGCGTCGACCTGAGCGAAGAGAAGGAACCGCAGATCTACCGCGCCATCCGCTTCGGCTCGGTGCTGGAAAATGTGATCCTCGATCCCGCCACCGGAGCGCCGGACTACGCCGACATCCGGTACACGGAGAACACCCGCGCCGCCTATCCCGTCAGCTTCATTGAGAACTCCGTGGTGCCAGGCGTGGGCGGCCACCCGCGCAACGTCTTCTTTTTGGCCGCCGACGCCTTCGGCGTTCTGCCGCCCATTGCGCGGCTCACCCCCGAGCAGGCCATGTATCACTTCCTCTCCGGCTATACCGCCAAGCTGGCCGGAACCGAAGCCGGCATGGGCTCGGACCCCGTGCCGGAGTTCTCAGCCTGCTTCGGCGCGCCGTTTTTGCCGTTGGCCCCGCGGGTCTACGCGGAGATGCTGGGCAGGCGCCTCAACCAGCACAAGGCTGCGTGCTGGCTGGTCAACACCGGCTGGTCGGGCGGCAAGTTCGGCGTGGGCAAGCGCATGAGCATCAGGGTCTCCAGGGCGCTGGTTGCCGCGGCGCTCAACGGCCACCTCGATGACGTGGAGTTTGTGACCGAGCCGGCCTTCGGATTGCGCATTCCCGTCAGTTGCCCGGATGTGCCGCCGGAGGTTCTCAATCCGCGCAACGCCTGGGCCGACAAGGTCGCTTACGACCGGCACGCCGCCGACCTGGCTGACCGCTTCGAAGAGAACTTCCACCAGTTCGACGCGCCGGAGGCGGTGCGCGCCGGCGGACCGCATGGAGGCGCAATCGTATAGGGAGCAGCTTGACTCGCCGCGGCGAGTTGCGCCGTCAATGAACCAGCCAACTCGCCCACTTGCTATCGCCGCGAAGCGGGGGCTAACTTGCTTATTTTGTTTGCAAACCGCCTCATCCAACAATTCTGTTCGTAGGAGCGGAGCGCGGCGGGGATTGTCCAGGTAGCGGCTGGAGCGGCCCGGAATCGAGCCGCGCGCCGCGATGTGTGGTGGACGCGGCGGGCTCGCGCCCTTCTTGAGTTTCCGGGTTACAAATCGGTCCCGTCTCTTGTAGAATCGTGGCCATGAAGGGTAACCCGAAGGTCATCGAACAGCTGAACCATGCGCTCCGCGAGGAGCTAACCGCCATCAACCAGTACTTCGTTCACGCCGAAATGTGCGAGAACTGGGGATACGACCGGCTCTCCAAGTACATCAAAAAGCAGTCCATCGACGAGATGAAGCACGCCGAGTCGCTCATCGAGCGCATCTTCTTTTTGGATGGGACGCCCAGCATGGAGCCGCTCGCCCTGTCGGTTGGCCAGGGCGTGAAGGGGATGATCGAGTCGGACCTGAAGCTCGAACTGGGAGCCGTTGTCCTCTACAACGAGGCCGTCCGGATCGCAGCGGACGAAAAGGACAACGGCTCGCGCGACCTGTTTGTCAAGCTGCTCAAGGACGAGGAAGAGCACGTGGACTGGCTCGAGGCCCAGTTGCACCAGATCGCGGAGCTTGGCTACGAGCGCTATCTGGCCACGCAGACCGGCAAGGGCGAATAGCCCTCAAACGCGGTAGCCTGACGCCGGCGAAGGGCGAGTTGCCCAGGCGATCGGCAGGGCAGTGCAGTCTCGCCTTTGTTCGGTGGAGTGAGGCGTCCGGATCGGCTGTCAGCGCGTTATAAGCTTGCGGAGGCCAGCCCATTACAGGGCGCTGGCGGCGACTCCCCGCTTGGCGGCCGTAACTCTCCAGGCGATGCGCAGACCCACGAAAAGAATTACCAACCCGATGATGCCGAAAACCCCGTATTGCAGTTCAAGGAATGGCGATGCGATCCCCCAGAGGATGAGCTTGGGCGCCATGGCTGCCCAGTCTGTGTTGGGGGCCCCGTGCTGGATGGTGCGGGCGATGAGGATCGGAATCTCGGCCAGGGAGATGGCCGCATAGGTTAGCACCACGGCGGTGATCTGATACTTGGGTCCCCCCACGCCTTTCGAGCCTGTCTTGATGGCTTTACCTACCAGCCAGCCCACGGCCAGCGCGACGTATCCAACGTAGAAGTGGGTAACGATGGTGAACGTGGCGTAAAAGGCCAGCCCCACCAACGCGGCGCCGACGCCGAGCACGAGGCTCAGCGCAAAGGATCCGTCTCCGCTGGCGAACTGGCCCGCATCTGCTGTAACAGCGCCGACCGTGCCTGTGCCAACCGTTACGGCAACAGCCGCATCCGCGGCAGCGGGGGCGGCGCCAACCGTGCCGGATCCGACCGTACCGGCGCCAACCCCGCTCGCAGCCGCGCCAGCAGCAGCCGCGCTGGCAGCCGCCTTGCTAGCCGCACGGGCAGCTATCCTTGCTGCGCAGTTGCCGCAAGCCAAGTTGGGGCCTACGCGGTAACGCTTTCCGACGATCATGGTGCAGCAGTAGTAGCAGACCCTCGTGGCCTTTTGATCTTCCTTGCTGGCGAGCGTAATCTGCGGAATGCCCGGCGGCGCTGGAGCGCCCGCGAGTCCGGTGGTCGAATTGTATTCTTCTGGCATGTTGTGCCGGATTATAGCACCGGGCGAGGGTGAATTGGATGAGAGAGCCTAGTCCATCCGTCGATCGGCGAGCGCCGGAGGGGCAGGGCAGCGGCGGTTGAGCATTTTCCAATGCTTCTGCGTCTGGTGGTCTATGAGCGCCTGCCAGGCAGTATTCTCAGGTTGGATGGAGATTCCAGAGAGCGCTGTGCGGGACGGAGCTGGGCAGATGGCGGAAGAGGAGGCGCTGGCGGCGCTGGTGAGCCAGTACGCCGGGACGCTCTACCGCGTGGCATTCTCGGTACTGCGCAATCCCGCCGACGCCGAAGACGCCGTGCAGGAGGCATTTCTGCGGGTGCTGCGCCATCGGGAGACGCTCAAGCAGGTGCGCGACCGGCGGGTGTGGCTGATCCGCATCGTGTGGAACATTGTGCTGGACCGGAAACGGCGCGCGAAGACTAGGCCGGAGACCGACGACGTGACGGAGCTGGCGCGGGTCTTGCCGTCGGATGGATTGAGCGCCGAGGAGATGGCGGCGGCGGCCCAGCGCCACGCGCACGTGCTGGCCTGCGTGGAGCGGCTGCCGGCCAAGGAGCGCGAGGTGCTGATGCTTTCAGCCTTCGAGGAGCTGAACAGCGTGGAGATCGCCTCGGTGCTGGAGATCAGCGAGTCGAGCGTGCGCTCGCGGCTGTTCAGGGCGCGGAACCTGATGGCCGGCCTGCTGGAGCACAGCCGGAGTTTGCGATGAATCGCGCGGCAGGGGCCGGTGGTCCGCGGTCAGTGGCCGGATGCTCGGCCAGGCAAGGAGATTGCGATGAACGATCCGAGTGAAAAGGGCTTTTTGAGCGATGCGGCATCCGGCGGCAGGCTTGGCGAGGCGGAGGCCACGCTGCGGCTGATCGCCGGCCTGCCCGCACCCCAGGGACTGGAGGAGCGGGTTCGGGCCGGGCTGGCTGCCAGGCCGCGGAGGGGCCGCATTCTGGCGTGGCCCGCGGCGCTCAGGATTGAGAACGGCTGGATGCGCGCGGCGGCCGCCGCGGCGATCGTGTTTGCGGTTGCCGGCGGGGGATGGGAAGTGTATTCGCGGGTTCAGCGGCCGCAGCCGGCCAGGGTGATCGTTCTGGCGCCGCGCGGGCCGGCGCAAGGCGGCTTTTCGAGCGCCGGGGCGGTGCGCACGCCGCAAACGCTCAATGGGCCGGTGGTGACGCATCCGGCCACGGCACAGCTGGCAACGGGCAAGGCTCCCGCGCAGGGCGCGCAGAAGCCGGTTCGCCGCGCAAGGCCGGCCGCAGCCAAGGCCGGAGATCAGGCCGCAGCTCCGCCGGCAAAGTAGAGCGGGCCTCAAACGCGATTGGCGAAGCGTTTCAATAATCTCGCGCTAGGAACGCTCTTTGGGATTCCCTGTTTGCCAATAAACCGCGTAGCGCTCATCGCGAATTCGATACATCGGCACCAGCTCGTATTTGGCGCCTTCTGCGGCCATCTTGAACCGGAGCTCCGATTTGGATTCGGCCTGGACCCATTGGTCCGGCCCGATACCGGGGCTTGCAAATGTCTTCGGCAACGGATCGGGTGAAGGCAGGTTATCCGGAACGGTGGCTCCGCTGTGGATTACCTTGCCCGGACCGTCGGCCGGACCGGGTCCCAGATCCGCGGCAAGAACCAGCGGGCCATACAAGACAGCAATTACAGAGTTATCGCCGGGCAGCGCCTCCTGCCGCAATTCCATGGGCAGGCTGGTATTGACGGTGTCGCCGTCCTGCCAGACTCTTCGAATCGCGAGATACGATCCGGGATCTGCCATAGCTTCCAACGGGCGGCCGTTGATCTTCACCTGGGCGGCATCTGTGGTCCATCCCGGAATTCGCACGTGCATTGTGCGGGCGACGGGACGCGAGGTCGTGATCCTGAGAGTCGTCCCCTGCTCGCCCGGGAACTGAGTTACCTGGTCGATGAGCATGCCGTCCTCTTTCCAGTCGAGGGTGGATGCGATGAACTGGTTCACGTAAACATCGCTGCCCCGGCGGAAGTAGATCGTGTCGGTGAACTTGGCAAATTCCTCCGCGCCAGTTCCCGTGCAGCACCAGAAGGATTCCTCCGGCGAGTTATATGCGCGCCAGTAGCCGGCCGCAAGCGGGAAGAAGTACTGCTTCAAGCCATTTTCATTTTGCGTGCCCAGCCTGCAATTGAAGAGCGAACGTTCATACGCATCCATCCATCGCGCGTCCCCGTCCCAGCCAAAGATGAGCCGCTCGAGCTTCATCAAGTTATAAGCCACGCAACACTCCGCGTTCGTCCAGCCGAGGGTCCCTTCGAGTTTTCCCGGCGGCGTTCTCCAATGCTCGTCCAGGCTGGTGTTCCCGATGACATAACTGCGCGCGGTGAGCACTTCTTCGAGAAAATACCCGGCAATTTGCCTGTAGCGGCGGTCGCCGGTAACTTCGTACATGCGCGCGGCTCCGATGATCTTTGGAACGTGCGTGTTTGCATGCAGGCCCTGGAGTTCATCCCGGCGTCCGGCGAGCGGATCGAGAAAGCCGGGCTGCTCGAAGAGGCGGGCGGTCTCAAGGTATCTGCCTTTCTTTGTCAGCGCCGCCAGGTTGACGAGAACCTCGTTCATGCCTCCGTACTCAGTGCGCAACATGCGCTGCCGCTGCTCGGCGCCGATTCCTGTGAAGAAGTCTCCCGCCCACTGGGCCATGCCTTCCGCAATCTGAAGCGCATCGGAGTTACCCGCCAGGACGTACATATCGAGCAGGCCGGCCATAATTTTGTGGTAAGTGTAAAAGGGCGCCCAGACCGGTTTTCCCTGAACCAGGCGCTCGAAAAGATCGGGCGGGTAGGCGCTCAGATAACCGGTTGCAATCTTCTTCTGGCATTGCGCAAGGCCGGAGACCAGTTCATCGCCCTTCCGCTTGAGAGCTTCGTTTCCGCTGGTGGCTGAAGCCAAAGCGACGGCTGACAGAAAGTGTCCCCCGGCGAAATGGCCGCGCAATTCACAGGTAGGATCTTCCCAACCTTTGTACGGCGTCGCACTCGAGGAGATGCCGGCTGTAACCCGAAATGAATGCAGAAGCCGATCGACGGAAAGTGAATCGAGGTAGCGCGCATTGATCTCCGTCTGCTCCTTGAAGATGCCGGGAGCGAGGCGGACGGAACCCGCCGGAAAGGGCGCGAGCCTCGCGCCCGCATCCTCGGGCGCATCCGCGCAAAAGACTTCCGCCGGCGCCAGGGAACGAATGAGACTGAAGCCGGCAGCGGCAGTGCTCGTCTTCAGGAAACTGCGGCGGGAAGAATCGGTCATTCGAAGCTCTCCTGTTGCCGATCCATCGTGGAACGCCTGAGGAGAAGTATCCCATGACCGCGTTCGATTGCGCTGTAAAACGTCACAGGCGACGGATGCAAGCCAAGCAAACTCTGACTTGAAACCGGCGGCAGCTGACCTGATCTCACGTGGCCGATGAATCGTCGTCGACCGCGGCGGAATCGTCCGCTGGAGCGTCGTCGACCGGAGCTTCTTCGGCCGGGGCATCGTCCGCTGGAGCTTCGTCTGCAACAGCCGAGGTGTCGTCCTCCGGGCCCAGCGAATCGCCGTATTCGCCCGCTTCGCCGGAAGCGTCGGCAGTCGCCTCTTCGTTTTGCGCGTCGCCGGCGTACATCTGCGCGTCGGCCGCATCGTCCGGATTCCCGGTAGTATCGTTGGCGTAACTCTCGGCGGTCTGCGCGTCCTCGTTGGCGGTCTGCTGGTCCCAATTGGCCCAGCTCTCGTCCTGAGACGCTTGCCAGGTTTCGTCGGTGTTGTCCGGGCCTCCCGCGTTGGCCACGTCTTGCGAGGCCGAATAGGCTTGCTGGGCATCGTCCTGCGCGGTTGCGTAGTCGCCTGAGGCGGCGGCCTGTCCCTCTGCCTGCTCGTCCTGCTGTTGCGTTTGCTGGGCGTCGCTCAAGGCATCACTCTGGGCCTGGGCGTCAGGGTCAGTGGTGTCGGCTGTTGGATCGGCGGTTGCGGCGTCAGGATCGGCAGCGGCAGCGTCGGAATCGGCCGCGGTCACGCCGGGATCGGTGTCGGCGAGCCCGGCAGCCGAATCGTCAGCGCCAGTCCCGGTCAGATCCCCGGCGTCCGTGGTGTCTGTCGCGCTCTCTTCGCCGCCGGTTCCAGTGGTATCGGAGATCGGTTCAGCCACACCCATCGTCTCATCGGCCCCCGCCGCTGCCACGGCTGCGTCCGTGGGATCGGTTGCGAATCCTTCGCCGCCGGCTCCGGAGGAATCGGAGATCGGTTCAGCCACACCCATCGTCTCATCAGCCCCCGCCACTGCCGCGGTTGCATCCGCGGGGTCGGTTGCGAATCCTTCACCGCCGGTTGCAGAGGCATCCACGCCGGGTTCCACCACAAACACTTCTTCCACCACCCCTTCTGGAGTTCCGGCCGATGCGGCGGAATCGTCGCCGCCCCCGAACGGATCGAGGACGACGTCGATGATCTCTTCCGTCACCGATTCGGAGCCGGTGGAACTTGCGGCGTCGGCTGGGTTCGCGGCCAGTGTGCCGGAGTCATCGGGTACAACCACCACAACCTCATTGACCTCATTGCTGCTATCGTCTGGCATAACTCAATCTCTCTTTCTTGGTCACTCGGCCTGTTTTTGTGCGGCGGCAGGCGCCGGCGGTGCAGCTGATTCTGTTTCCGCGCCGGCAGGCGCCGGCGGCGGAGCAGCCGGCTTGGGGCGCAACGTAATCACGGTTTGACACTGCGGACAGCGAACGTTCAGGGACGATTTGCCGCGCAAGACGGCAAGCGGAACCCGCATGGCGGCCTGGCACTTGGTGCAAACGACTCGAATGGAGTTGGCAGGCGTTGGCGGCGGGGCAGTTGCTGGCGGCCGGGCAGGCGGGGCAGCGTGAGCAACCGGCGCCGGCTTTGGCGGAGAGGCAAGCTGCTTGCGGGCTGCCTGCACGCTCTGGCTCCAGCGCATGAGCTCGGGCTCGCGCGCCGACTGACCGAGCAGCCGCAAGCGCCGCGTGGTGTACATCGACGAAGAGGTCGTCATCTCGGAAAGGCGCGTCATCTGGTCGTCGCTCGCCTCTTCCTGCTTCATCCATTCCTCGATGTTCACTTGTTTCAGCAGCCGGGCGGAGCGGATGGACCAGGCCAGCAGAACGCGGCGCGCCAGAGCCTCGTCGCCGACGGCGAGCAGCCCGGCGCGATCGGCGGTAATCTCCGATTGGCGCGACCACGCCAGCAGCGGCATCTCCAACGTGCCCTCAATCAATTGCATGGGGTGGATGGCGTTGATCAGTCCGTTGGAAAGCAGGCCGTGCATAGCGGTAGAGTCGCCGGCGAGGAAACGAGTCACAGTTTTCCAAAGGGCATGGCCGGCGCGGCAGTGTCCCATCTCTCGCGCCATCACAAAGAGCATTTCGTCGTTCTGGAAGTTGTTGAGGACGGCAGTGCCCAGTACGATAAACGCGCTGCTGTCCGAGCCGAAGGTATAGGTGTTCCACTGGGAATCGCCCGAGACATACACATCGGGCATGGTGGGCAGGCCAAGAATGCGCGCGGCCAGAACCCCCTGCTTCCACACATCGGGCAATTGCTTCGGGCCCAGGCGAATGCCGTTGAAGGTCGATTCGATCCACGGACGGCCCACCTTGTCGGAGGCGGAGCGCACAATCGAGTGGAGCGCGGGAATCTTCTGCAATTTGGCCATCGCCTGGCCGTCCTGCGCCCACAGGAAGACCGAGCGATCGAGCTGGTAACCGGGAACCAAAGGACGCAGCCACCCACATTGCGCGCAGACATTCTCATCGGGGCTCAGGCCAGCGCCGTTGCCGCCGCAGAGCTGGCAGACGGCGGGCTGGGTGGACGCATTGGGCGGTGGCGCGGATGGAGCAGTCGGCGGCGCGGATGGGGCAACGAGCGGGGTTCCGCACCGCGTGCAGAATGCCGAACCCGCGATTCCGGGTCCGTGTCCTTGCGGGCAAACCAGTTGAAGAGTGGTGCTGCCCAAGGGGCTTTCCCTTTCCGGTCGCGCTCGCGACCCTTAGTGACTCCCAAACTGCATCAGCGCGAGCTTGAATATCCAGCTCACGAAGTAAAAGGCCGTGCCAGCGTACACCGCCTTGGTGAAGTAAGCACCTTCAGTAATACGCCGAAATGAAATGCGCCGCCACAGCAGATAGATCGCTGTCGGAATCGAGGACACAGTGCCAAAAAACGCGAGAAGGCCGAAGGGATTGGCGAGAAACGCCTTCCAGAATTGGAACCTGACTGCGTAGGCAAAGCACGTGGTAAGCCCGCAACTGGGGCACGGCAGATGCGTCACCAGCAAAAAGTAGCATGGGGGCAGCCCAAGCTGGGTGTGCGTTCCATAGCCGCATGCCGCCGGCTTCAGCCAGAGAGCGACCGCGAGCACGCCGCTGGCGCTCGCGAGCAGACCAACGGCAACCGATTTGTCGGTGCGGTTGTACACTCGGGAACTCCGGACAAGCCAGGGCCTGTCAACACTACCTCAGGCGGATGGCGTTGCGTGCGAAAAACCGCCCAGACGAGGCGGAGTCCGCAGGGTTTGGTGATTCCAAGCACAAGGACGACAACAAAGTATGGGCGGTTTTTCGCCGCAACCCAAGCCCCCGGCACGCGAACTTTGCGTGATGGGGTAGAAGCCGAAGGGACGGGGCCAGTTTTCCCCATTTCTTCGTTGCTCGTCGCTCCAGTAACTGGCTACAGCGCGCTCCTCGCTCCACGAACTGAGAAAAACTGGCTCCCGTCGCCACCGTCTGAGGTAGTGTTGACAGGCCCTAAAAACGACGCATCGCTGCCATGCCCCAAAACAGGCAAAGACCAACAACAGCGAGAGCCGATGCAATGATGTTCAGGTAGAAGGCCACCTTGGCCATCGATTCGTCCAGTTGCGGAGCCCGCCCGGCAGCGATCTCATCCATGTCCTTCTTCGCCAGGAAGATTCCGATCACCCCGGTGACCGGCCCACAACAAAACACGGAGGCAATGCCCAGTCCAAGAGCCCATTTGGTGTTGTTTCCCAGCACCTTGGTTCCGGGAACCGGCGGAAGATAAACGTTCTGTGGCGGCGGATAAGGGTTGGGGGGCGGGGGTTGGTTTGCCACAGATTGCTGCCCCCCTGGCGAAGAACTGCCAGCGGGGGCGCCTGATAGTTGGGCGGCCAGCGGCGCTCCGCACTTTCCGCAGAAAGCGGAATCCGAAGGATTTGTCCCGGCACAGCTTGGACAACTGACATCGTTCATCGCAAGTCACCTCAAAAACTACGCAAGAAAACAGATCGCCTGCAAACTACCCACCCCGCCGCGGCGCGACACAAGCATCGCAAATGGAGTTGGGAGGATAGAGCCATTTGCAATTACTTTACACGGTTTTGTCGTCGAGAGTGCAGAATGCCTGTGCAATTCCGAAAAGCTCGCCAATCCGGCGCTATGGCGGCGATCGCTTCGCCGGCCGCCCAACGCTACGCCGACCCCGAAGCATGAAGCCGCCGGAACCCCGGTTGGCGCTTCGTCCTCGTAGAGCTAGGGCTTTGGCCGTATGAAAATGTTCCATTTGGAAATGTAGCGCCGGCCTCCCGGCCGGCTGTAACGTGGGCCTCCTGGCCCGCGTTCGCTCATTCGATAGAACATCTTCTCCAGGTCACGGACCTAGATGCCCAAACGCGATTTCAAAGAATGAACGCGATCGCGGGCGACGGGAATCTGCGTGCGCTGGGCATCCTTGAGGGAGAGTATGACCTTGCCGGCGAACCAGGAGTTTACCTCCTGAATCCAATCCACATTCACCAGCGCGGACCGGTGAACGCGCAGAAACTTCGCCGGATCGAGCCGCCGCTCCAGTTCGGCGATGGTCTGATCCACACAGTGCCGGCGCCCGTTCACCAGAGCGTAGGTGAGCTTGTCCTGGGCTACAAAGTGAGTTACAGCGTCCAAGTCCAGAAACGCGATGCGCTCGCCCACGCGCGAGGCAATACGCCGTGGATAGGTGACCCGCTCTCCGCGCAGCGATGCGGCCAGTTCCTTGAGCAGGGCGGGCAGCTCCGGGCTTTGCTGCCAATCCGGTTTGGCCGGCGGGCGAAGCCGGTCGAGCTTCTTGAGAGCGCGCGATAACTGCTCGGGCTCGATGGGCTTGACGAGATAGTCGATGGAGTTGACCTCGAAGGCTCGCAACGCATATTCGTCGTAGGCGGTGGTGAAGATGACGAAGGGCTGTTCGCGCAGCCGGGCGAGCAGGTCGAAGCCGTTCAGGACGGGCATCTGAATATCGAGGAATAGAACATCGATGGACTCGCTGTTAAGATAGTCGAGCGCCGCGGCGGGATCGGTGGAGCTGCCAACGATGCGCAGGCCGTCGAATTCAGCCAACAGCCGTTGAAGGCGCTCGATTGCGAGCGGTTCGTCATCGACAAGATAGGCGCTGAGCGGGGCGGTTTCCATAGGCACTTCCATTATGCGGGAAAGGACAGGCGAACGGCCGTCTTTCCGATCTCGCGAGTTACTTCCAGTTGGCCCGCGCCTCCGAAGAGAAGTTCCAGGCGCGCGATAAGATTGCCCAGGCCGTGGTCGGGAGTGATGGCATCGAGCGAAAAGCCGGGTCCATCGTCGAGCACTTCCAGCCGGATGCGGTTCGAGTCCTTCGATGCGGCGATCTGGATCGCGGCTCCCTGCGCGCGCTGCGCCACCACGTGCTTGACCGCATTCTCCACCAGGGATTGAAGCGCCAGCGGGGGCACTTTCACGTCCTGAAGAGTTTCGGGAATCGCGATCTCATAACTCAAACGGGCGCCGAATCGGGTCTTCTCGATCTCCAGATAGTCGCGCACCACCTTGAGTTCCTGGTTGAGCGGGACCAGGCCGGTCTGGTTGGCATTCAGCGCGAAGCGAAGCAAAGAAGCGAGTTTGCCGACGGTATCTTCGGCCAGCCGCGGGTTGCTCGGAATGAGCGCGGCGATGGAGTTGAGCGTGTTGAAGAGAAAGTGCGGATGGATGCGGGATTCGAGCGCGGAGAGGCGGGCCTCGGCGAGCAGTTTGTAGGCGCGCTCCTGTTCGACCTGCTTTGTGCGCAGCTCGATGGTTGCGGCCTGGAGCTTGTTGAGAAGCGTGTAATAGGCTGCCATGGCAAGCCCGATCACCAGCGTGATGACGACGCAGAAAGGAAAGTCCGCCCGGAATCGGAACCAGTAGAAGTTGCGGGGAACAATTCCGAAGATCTGCAAGACGAGGCCGGCCACAAGGCATCCTATGGTAGCCGTGCATAGCAGAGCCAGCGCCTGCATGAGAACGACCAGGCGGGGGTATCTGTCGGTGAAGCGAAAGCCAAGCCAGTGCAGAAGAAACGCCGAAGGCATGCCGATGGTCACGGAATAGACAAAAGCGGTCAGGACAGTGGTCTCAGTCTCCGACAACCGCATGACTCCCAGGGAGAGCAAGAGCGCAACGACGATCAGCGTAACTGCGCAAATCATCAGTATCACTCGGAACAGTATTGACTTGAAACCTTTGTCCGGCTCCGGTTTTGCGCAGAGATTGGTCATGGCCGAATTGGTTACGAATGTCATAGCTGAAATCGGACTCCTGCCGAAGTGGCTGTGGCGTAAGGCGTGGCGCCATAATCCGAGGCGCTGCTGCCTGTTGGAATCTGCAGGTGCGTGTAAGCGGAAAAGTGGTTGCCGAACCTTCGATTGGCGTCGAAGATGACGATGGAACTGCGGTCGTTGAGATTTGCCACCACCGCGGCGGACAAGTCCCATTGCTTCCAGCCGGGCAGTTCCCTGAGGCGATTCTTGTAAGCCGTGAAGAACGCATAACTCTGCCTCCCCGCAAGTGGGGAGACGGTGCTGTCCCGATAATAGGGGATGTTGGGCGGCGTGTAGAACTCGCCGATGAAAGCTATGCCCGAAGTAGTGGTGTACTTGGCGCCGAGAAGCGCCGCTTCATGCTCGCGCCAGGCGGCCTCGCCGTGTACTTCCCAGGCCTGGCCTAAAACATGGGTGAAGGTAAGACCGCCAAAGGCGTCTCCGCCGCGGTCGTCGCCGGCAATCAAAGCTGTGTCGAATCCATGCACCAGAATGTTATACCGGAAGGCGGTGGTGTCGTGCAGGTTGGCCGAGGCGGGGGCGAGCGCGGCGCTCGACCAGGCAAGCGTGAAGGCGTGCGATCCGTGTACATAGTCGGCCTTGACCATGTCGCGGCCTTCATAAAGGTTGAGCCGGTCGGTAGGATTGGTGGGATCGCGGGGTGGGTCGAGCACGCCGGCCGGACTGAAGGCGTAACCGGTTCCCCAGCGCACGATTCTTCGGCCCACCATGAAATCGAAGTCTCCGGCGGATAGGCCGGCATAACTCTCCTTGACGCGCAACTGCGTGCGCGTGCCGGTAAACGGCTCAAGCGCGGCGCCAAGGGCTGCCGCCGCGGCGGTGTTTCCCGGCGGAAGCTCGAAGTCCGCCGCGGACAAGCCGCGATATGTTTCGGCCAGGCCCACCACGCTCGATGCCAGCGTCCAGCGAGAGCGATAGCGGAGAGTAAAGGATGGCTCGAGCAGCAACTGATTCTGAAACAGCGTGACGGAAGGAGCGATCAGGAACTGGCTCGCCTGCGGCGGCAGCGGAGGAGTCAGGTTGCTATAGAATGTTGCATCGTCGATAGCGGCGAAGGAGTATCGGAAATCATGTCGGGGCGCGGGCGGAGGCGCCTCCTGGGCTGGGTTATCCTGGGTGGGCTTTTCCTGGTTCGATTTGTCCGGGGCCGGACTGTCCTGCGCCGCTAACTGCAAGCAGGCCGCGAGGAGAATTGCCGGGATCGGGAGCCGATGTTTCATTGGGTGTAACTCCCCTTGCCAATATGGTTGAATAATTTGGTTGAGGCGCACGGTCTCTAACTCCGACCGCAAGGCGCCGCCGCGGCGGCACGCGGCCAGTGTCGCGCGCCCGCCATCTCAGTCGCTCACTGCCAATAGACCATCTTGATTTCGATTGCGGTCTCTGCTTGATTCACCTTGAAGTTTGCCTGCTCGGGAGTAGGCGGCCCCTGGCTCGTGTCGGGATTATTTGAGATGCCGTAACCACTCTGCGGAATTCCCTGGGCATCGAACTCCATCCTTCCGGTCAGGTTCTCATCGTGAAGCACGGACGCGGCGTAAACTCCCTGGGGC
>Ga0326728_10009773_pt1 | contig 22859 bp, 22 predicted proteins | sample MB3enrmetagenome_FD_207602 | JGI IMG/M metagenome (GOLD analysis project Ga0326728, IMG submission 207602) | Lab enriched peat soil microbial communities from McLean, Ithaca, NY, United States - MB31MN | ecosystem: Environmental > Terrestrial > Soil > Wetlands > Peat | place: USA: New York... | reverse complement strand
TCGTAATAAAAGATCCTGAAATGGTTCTTTCTCAATTGAAATATACTTCTTCCCAGAGTAATTGCTCGGATCTCAGGCATGCCTTTAAATTCTACAATGATACTGGCAGAGATTATATGCTCTCCCGCATTGTTAGAGAAGGTTTTCAAACAGTAGAGTGGAAAGAAAACGAGGAAGAGTTCAAAAAACGCTGTATGCGGTTAGGAGAAAGCATACTGAGCCCACTGAGAGAATCAATTAGGGGTGTAAAGGACGGCCAGAGGCTCTATGAAGAGGCAAAGATCCGGGTGAGAGACTTAAAAACTGTAAAAGATTTCGAAGATTATCTTAAAAGACTTGGTGTCGATGTTATTTTTGAAGAGCCTCAAGCTGTCGAAGAAGAGTATTTGATAAAAATTAAAAAAATAAACAAAAGTACAAGCGATAAAACCCAGGCGATCTTGCAGGGGGAGCTCTGGTAACCATCCCAGAATGCAATTCAGGTTTTGAATCTTACGAACTCTTTTTGAGAACGGTTCGGAAAGAAATATATTACTTCAGTCTAATACCCTGCAGCTTGCTACGGTGATAGAAACTTCCCTGCAAAAAATAATTAGCTAACTAATATTATATTTTAAGCTATCTTTACACTATAAAATGGAACAAGTCATGTCAATAATTAAGTCTATAAAATAATGTATTACTTGATTTTGTATAGAATTATCGTAAAAATTTCTTTTAGACGAGGGATATTTCCTTTATATCCAGGTCGGTGGCGCGAGCAGATCCCGTTGCTTTCAGCGGGGTAAACAACCAAAATTTTAATTTTAAAAAGTAAATTATTTTGGCTGTTTCATTGTATATTAATTACCTTAATGACTTGGTTCTCCTTCCATATAGAAAAAATATGAGAAAAAATGGGATTTATTGTTGTAAATATTCTAACAACCAATCATTAAGCTATTTCTCACCAATTTCCCTTGTTCTTCAGCCGATCTCCTCAAATCTATTCAACTTCTCGTCAGTATTGCAAGAACTTGAAAAAAGAATAATTGTTAGGTTGGTGTCTTCCTTGCATATGTTAGAAAAGAGTTAACTATTCAACTATCCAAAATCATTGGTAGATATCTATTTTTATGCAATAGATACTTCTGATTACTACTTGATGGAAAAGAAAGGCGTGACCAATAATTAATAGTTAACTGAAATCAGCCTACGAAATTTGCTTATTGAATCTTAGTGGATGACTATTATATTGTTTTTTTCAGGTTGAATTGTTACAAAAAGAGAAGATGATGTTGATTGATGAGTGATTATATCTTCCACCAAAATGATAAATGGCAATGTAAGCTGTTTAAAGGCTCCGGTTCCTTTTGGGAAATAAGGTTCCGAGCCGAGTAAGAACTTGGTCTTGAAATGATTGACAATGCAATGGAAGAAGGTATTTCTTTCTCTGATGTTACAATGGATGGATTCTATGAAGGAAATACAGAATTATTAACAGTACTTGAAAATCGAGGCTTAATTTTTGTTGCAGATACATCTGTCAATAAGTTTGTTTATGCCGAAAAACCTGTGATTTGAATGCCTGAGAAAAAGGAAACAAGAGGAAGACGATCTACAATTTAAAAATTTTTAATATGTTTTCGATATGTATGGATTTTCTTTTCATTTCAGTAGAAAAATCTAAATTTAACAGAGTTCGAAAAACTGAAAGAAGGTATAAAAATATTTTTTAAACATATAATAGTTTGGAGACTTCATGATAGCTTGCCTTTTTAGGAGTCATTATGGCTTATCATCAGCAAAGACTCAGGATCAAATGAAATAGAATACTCATTATGTGATGCTTCTGAGGATGCTTCATTTGATAATCTTTTAAAAATGCAGAGTTCAAGGTATTGGATTGAGAGATCATTTCAAAGTAGAATACATGGTGAAAAATTGGAATTCATGGTACTATAATATGGCATTGATAATGCTTATGATACTTATTTTACTGTCATAACACATAAAATTCAACAAAATGTATATCTGCTCAAAGAAGGATTCCTGAAATTAGAAGATGGAATTTCTGGCTTACAGATTCCGGAATTGCTATGCACGACTCTATGTGTTGAATAAATATTTTTCATTTTCTCTTCTGTTCTATATATCTAAAGATGTAATATATGTAGTCTATCCCTTACCTACATCCTGATTTTTAAAGGTGTATTTTGCGAAAAAGCGATAAGTTTTTATGTTTATCTATCAATGGCGTTATGACCAAACTTTTCGATATTCTATGGAAGTTTCAAAAACGGTATATCTGATTTCCAGGACATATCGAGTAAAAATAGGAGAGTGAAAAAAATGCCAGCTATAGTTAATGCAGATGAATGTTCTGGATGTGGAAGCTGCGTCGATGAGTGTCCCTCTGAAGCAATTACCCTCGATGAAGAAAAAGGTTGTGCAGTTGTCAACCAGGATGAATGTGTAGAGTGCGGTGCATGCGAAGAGGCATGTCCTAGCCAGGCAATCAAGGTAGAAGAGTAAAATGATAATTAACTTGGAATAATTTTTTATCCCATTTTTTTTCTTTTTCTCTTTTATCAGATAATTTCTTCTCTCGTTGGAGGGAGCTTTATAGATGGTAGCAATTAAAGCGGGTATTTTAGGCGCTACAGGCGCTGTTGGGCAGAGATTTGTAGAAGCACTGGCAAATCATCCATGGTTTGAGATTACAGCTCTTGCAGCGTCAGAAAGAAGCGCCGGCAAAAAATACAAAGAAGCAGCAGGCTGGAAATTAGATACAGCTATGCCGGAAAGCGTTGAAAATATTGAAGTCTCTCCTGTAAACCCAAAAGCTGTAAATGCGGATGTGGTTTTTTCTGCACTTCCTGCAGATCTTGCTCTCACCGTCGAGCCAGAGTTTGCGAAAGCCGGATTTGTAGTGGCAAGCAATGCATCATCTTTCAGGATGGAAGCGGATTTTCCCCTTGTGATCCCCGAAGTAAATCCAGAACATCTGGGGCTTCTAGAAGTCCAGCAGGATACACAGGGATGGGATGGATATATTATCACAAACCCCAATTGCTCTACTATCGTCATGGCCCTGACCTTAAAACCTCTGATGAAATTTGGACTTGATACCATACAGGTAGCTACAATGCAAGCAATATCTGGGGCGGGTTTTTTCGGGGTTCCCGCAATGTCAATCTACGATAACGTAATCCCCTACATCGGGAGCGAAGAACAGAAAATGGAGACTGAAACATTGAAACTCCTTGGTGAGTTTGACGGCTCAGCAGTCGTGCCTGCAGATATAAAAGTCAGTGCTTCCTGCCACAGAGTTCCAGTTGTCGATGGGCATACAGAAGCTATATGGGCTGGGATGATAGACAAACCAGCGCCTGAAGAAGTAAGGGAAGCTTTCCTGAAATTCGACCCTAAGATGGAAGAACTTCCTTCAGAACCAAAAAAAGTCATCATCGTAAGAGATGAAATAGACAGACCTCAGCCACGCCTTGACCGCAATATGGGAAAAGGTATGAGTGTATCAGTGGGTCGGATAAGAGAAGGAATCCGCTACATTGCAATGGGACATAATACCATCCGCGGAGCCGCAGGGGCAAGTGTTCTGAATGCAGAACTACTGCATTCTATGGGCAAACTCTGAATATTATATAGAGAAAAAAACGAAGTTAAAATCCTCAACATTTAAATTTTTAATTTTTCACTTTACTTTTCTTGAATTTTTTTCAATTATTCGGAATTTTCTGGTATCAAAACAGCACAATTTTTTTGTTTATTACGCCTCAATAATTCTAGAAAAAAAGATTCCTTGCAGTCTCCTCTGCCTTTCGAATTACCTCTTTTACAGGAACACCACTAGTTTTCGCGATTTTCTTACAATCCTCAAACTCAGCAGATATATTGAGTAAAATCCCTTCCGAGTCCCTGGCAATCTTGACAGCAGCTTCATATACTTGCCCTTTGACCTCAAATTTAATAACTTCAATTTTTCGGGCAGCAATGAGCCTGTGCCTGGTTGGGACGACCCTTATTCCTAGAGAACCTGTTTCGGTAATTATTTTTCTGGCAAGTTTTGCAGTGTCCTCAGGCTTTGCAATAACCTTTATAACGTGAGCAGGTCGGCCTTTTTTCATGATTGCTGGGATAATCACAATATCTTTTGCCCCCATATCGAGCAGCTCCTCGAACAGGTTACCCAGAATTTCTCCGCTCACATCGTCAGCATTGGTTTCGAGCATCTCAATTGCATCCGGGATTAGGCAGGAATCAAGTTCAGATAGCACTCCCTGAAGCACATTGGGACCATCTAAATTGAAATCTCCGGCCCCATAGCCTATTAAAATCACCCTGCCCTGAGGAAAAGCTTCAACAGGCATTGCAAAATGGGCTAGGATAGCAGCACCTGTAGGAGTAAGAAGTTCTTTTTTTTCACTACCTCCTCTGAAATAGAGTTTTCCTCTTCTTAGAAGTTCAAGTGTAGCAGGGGCTGGCACAGGCAGAGTCCCATGTGCGCATTCCATCGTTCCGCTGCCAACATTGATAGGGGTGCAATAAATAGAATCGCAGTTGAGGGCATGGATAGCTACCGAAGACCCGATTACATCGGCAAGGGCATCACTCTGTCCCATCTCATGGAAATGAAGTTTCTCAAGGTCAGGCTGTCCGTGGACTGAAGCTTCAGCTTCTGCCATTCTCAAAAAGATATCCATAGCACTTGCCTCCACCAGCCAGGGCAATTTTGCAGCCTTTACAGTATCCAAGAGTTCTGGATATGTGCGAACGGACTCTTTTTCAGGTACATTTATCCGGACGTCTAGAGCTCTTATTCCATTTTTTATAACTTCTCTAATATATAGTGATACTGGTATGGAGGCTTCTATCAGTTCTTTGACTGCTTTTCTGTCAGCCCCGAGATCGATAGCGCACCCAAGGATCATGTCCCCTGATGCCCCTGAAAAAGGATTGAATACAAGTGATTTCATAAATACTACTTCCTGAACTTTGGTTTCAATTTATTCGCCATTAACTGCCTTTTTTTTCTGCCTTTCCTTTTTTTATCGTTTACCAGCAGCTGCAACCATGTTTGCGATTCTAGCTGCGTAAGCTCCTGCAACGAAACCTGCGTCAATATTCACGACTGCAATAGTAGAACAGGATTGAAGCATTGCCAGCAGGGCAGCTTTTCCCTCACCTCCAGCCCCATAACCTATAGATACTGGAAGCCCGATCACAGGTACATCGATAAGTCCAGAAATTATTGTGGGAAGTGTTCCTTCCCTTCCAGCTGCAACAACTATTGCTCCCAACATCATGGCTTTTAGTTTCTGGATCTCAGGAATGAGTCTGTGAATTCCTGCAATTCCTACATCATATACAGTGATAGTTTCGCAGCCCATCTCTGAGGCAACGACCCGTGCCTCCTCAGCAACTGGGATGTCTGCTGTACCTGCTGATATAATTCCTACAATTCCACCTGTTTTAGGAATGGGAGTACCGTCATGGATAACAACTGTACGAGCTCGACTATTCCACTCAATGTTATCCTGATTAAATGCTACCCTTAAAGCTTCAAGATGCTTTGCAGAGACACGGGTAATAAGGGCTCTTCTGCTTTCTGCAACCATGACTCTTGTAATCTCCACCAAGTCCTCAGGTTCCTTGCAGTCGGCAAGGATAGCTTCGACTATTCCTGTCCTGGTTTTTCGATGTGAATCAAGTTTTGCAATGTCTGCATATGAGACAAAACCTAGACCACGGGTCTGCTGTTCTGCAGTCTTAATGTCCATTTTCCCTTCTTTAACAGCTCTTAGTATGTCAGTAAGATCCATGTATAACCCTGCATCTAAAAATTTACCTGCTTCAGGCAATAGTTAACTTAAACAATATCTGCCTTGAGAAGTTATTTATCATTTTGGGGGTCTTTAGGATTTCTGTTTATATGGAATTTTTGGTGACTTAAGAAGAGACGTCTAGCGATACATTTAAAAATCAGAATTAATGTGTAGATATCATCATGCTCATTGTACTCTCATTAGGCGGTTCAATTCTCGCAAAAAACCTTGACGCAAATCATTATTTAGAATATGCAGTAATTCTTCGAAACCTCTCAAAAAAACATAATATAATTGTAATAACCGGTGGTGGAGAAGCAGCCAGGAGTTACATTGGTGCTGCGCGGATTATGGGGGCCGATGAAGTAACCTGTGACTATATAGGCATTGAGATTACTCGCCTAAACGCACGACTGCTTATTGCAGCTATCGGATCAGATGCCTATCCGGAGATCCCAACAAACTATATTGAAGCTGCAGAGGCCATACATTCCGGGAAAATAGTGGTCATGGGAGGAGTTACCCCTGGCCAAACTACAGATGCTGTTGCTGCAATCCTTGCAGAGTACCTGCAGGCAGACCTGCTTACAATTGCAACTTCTATTGATGGAATTTATTCCTCAGATCCTAAATGTGACCCAACTGCAGTAAAATACGATAAAATCTCTCCTAAAAAACTCGTAAATATAGTTATGGCAATCGAAATGAAAGCAGGCTCCAAGTCCCCTGTAGATCCTGTAGCTGCAAAGATTCTCGAACGTTGCAAGCTCGATGCACTTGTTATGGATGCTAGGGACCCTGCCATGCTTGGAGAAGTTCTTGATGAAGAGGTGATCAAAAAATCTCCGCTATCCTGTGGAACCTGGATTACGGATAAAAATAAAAACCAAAAGAATCTTAATGGCCGGAAGAAAAAAATGGAGAATTAACAGTAAAATCCTTCATTAAAGTCCTCTTTTGAAACGTCGGAACTTGGATATAAAGGTTTAGAGTGCATTTCTATCGTAGAACCAGGTAAAATTGAAGTCACCGATTCTGGGTCTTTTTTTAGAAAAAAGGATACAGGTTTAGATCTGCTAAACAAGGTTTGTCTCTATTATTTGGTTGGTTTCATTTCCAAAATTTACTTAGTGCTATTTTCTGTCTTTTTGTTCCGCTTAAGTGGATGAAAAATCAAATATTCTTTATATTGAAACTTAATTACAAAAATATCAACAACTTAATGAAGGAATACCAGAAAAATGAACTGATATAAACTTTTAAGGCTCATTTTTTTCCCCATAATTGTATCCTGACTCTTTTTTGCAGTCATATTGCTCCATTTTCAGCATTGCGATATAAAGTTCCCCTGAGAAGGTGCCTCTATACTGATTTTTTTCTCAGATCATAATCTTTCTGATGCAACAATTCGAAGTCAAAATTTAGAATCACATCCACATTTAATTCGATGGAAGTTCAAAAAATTCAATGGAAGTTCAAGATTCAAATATTTAATGAAAAAACAATTTTTATTTAAATAACTATTAAATGTTTATAAGTTCATTTTATATTTTAACCCTGCATCAATACTAAACAAAATAATCTTTTTTAGTATTGATGCAAGTTTTCAAAAATTTTGAATGAAGACAAGACTTCACAAGAAAAAATTTATGTCATGAAAAGCTTTGTGATTTATTCAGTTGGAGTGATCTTAGCAAATGCAGATTTTTACAGCAAAATATATGCATTGAAATACCAGTTTTGAAAGCTTAGTTATTTTCTCCGGACGCTGTTTTGTGGTGAAGAAACCGGAAGCAGCGTCGATCTGAATTTCTTTAAATTTTTATTGATTCAGTACACTCTTTGAATGCAGAAATTTTATAGCAAAAGCTGTGCATTAAAATATCAGTTTTGTAAGCCATGAGCGCTGATATGATTACTTTCTCAAAATACATGCTATTTGAGAAAATCTTTAATAGCGCATACAACCTTTTTTCATATATGCAAGAGACCTATAAGTTTTCAGCAGTAATCCATAAAGAAGGGAAATGGTACGTATCATGGTGCCCAGAACTTGACGTGGCAAGCCAGGGGGAAACTATTGAAAAAACGATTGATAACCTTAAAGAGGCTGTAGAACTTTATCTTGAAGATGAAGATGTTCAAATCCCTGCCGCAGGCTCGATCCTTACCACAATAATTGAGGTTTCCCATGACAAAGCTTCCCATACTGTCAGCACGTGAGATTATAAAAGGTCTCAATAACCAGGGATTTAAGGTAATTTCACAAAAGGGCAGCCATATCAAAATGAAAAAGAAAACCTCGGAAGAAACACGTATAGTAATTATCCCTGACTACAATGAAATTCCTGTTGGAACTTTGCAGTCAATAATCAGACAGTCAGGCTTGACACCTGAAGATTTTATTAAACTGTTTTAGAACTTATTAAAAAAGTTTTATGATATGCTGTAATTTTTACAATAAGCAATATGCACAATCAGAATGAAGACTCGAATATTATAGACTTATTATAATCTTTTCAAAATGCAAATCTTGCTTTATCGTTTAATTTTCATAATGAAAACTGCCCTTGGAAGGCAAAATATTCTATAATTGCCTATGTGTTTGTTTTCTCGATTGTTACATATCATTATAGAAATATGCTTGTTTCCTTCTGTCAGTACACACACAGTAAATGCAAAAAAATAATTGGAAAAACATAGATTAATTATAATAGTGGGCAAATCGGCGAACAAATCTTATATCTCTATATATAATGGATGTCGGATACATGGTATTTAAAATGTGCATAAAATTTGTTAACAGATGACAAATTATAATGTATTAAATAATTTTCACGAACAAAACGGCTGATTTAAATTTAACTAAATTATTTATTGCCTAAGTTATTTCGTTACGAATACTAAATATTCTGCAACAAATAAATAAATCAAAAATTTAATGTAATGGACTTAGGGCCTTCCGCAAAATAACTTAAGTCCATTTTTACATTGTACTTTTGCCCTTTTCATGAGCAATTTCCTTGATTTTGCCCTAAAATAATCAATGTGTTACTGAAGTTATTTCGTAACAAGCTCTTAGAAGACTATGGTCCATCCTTCTTTGGAGGCATTTTCCTCTGTATAACTGACTCCGTCCACCTTCAAGCCCTTACTGTCAAGAAGGGTTATGATTCCACCATCTTTGGGTAGTGTGAAGTCATCCATTGTGATCGGAATCTTCATGGTTTCTCCAGCATTCAAAGTTCCTGACAGATCTATCTTCATCTTATTTCTATCAGCTAGCTTCCATCCATTAAGTATGACCGACTCGGGTGTTGCATTAAGGATGGTAACGTTCTTCTCTTCAGGATTTGCTGAGTTAACCAAGGCAGCAATTATGCACACTCGCTTATCGACAGGAACAATGACAGATCCCGAGGAAACAGGAACATTAGGTGCAACCGCGATGGCAGCAGCAGTTGGAACTTTGCAGGCCTCTGGGATTGCGTGACCTGTAATGTCGTCTGTGTGGAAGCACTGGTATTGGAAGGCTAGAAAGATGGCCACCCATCTGTTCTCGTCTGGATAGTGAAATATGATGCCTCCGTCTTGCCATGTATCATCATCTTTTTCCCAATTCTTGTCATTTCCCTGATTCATATGTATGTCATGGATGCCGTTCCCAGGCCTGAAACCGAAGTATTGGTCGCGTTTATTCTCTGGTCCCCATCGATGGCCAAAAGCATATATTTCACTGTTTTCCATGGAAATTGCTTTCTCTGCATACTTATGAAAAATGTCATTCAGATCGCCATCAGGTCCAGGACTGTTATAGGGCAGCAGTTTCATCTTTGAAGTATCAAAGAGGTTACCACGAATGAAATCCAGCGCCATTCCCCCGGGCCGGCTCTCAAGCTCCTGGAAGCCAAAGGATAAAGTCACAGGGTTTTCTTTGAGGATAGGATGATTGAAATCCTCGTCTGCATAGTAGAGCACAGTTGAGGGCTCTTCCTGGGACTTGACATCAATGGCTATTCTGAACAGATCATCATCACTGATTTTCACCTGGAAATGAGGATGTGATCCCTGGCCGTTTATCGTATCTATGGCCTTTCCTTTGAGTACACCATATCTGTTTATGGGCATATGTTCACCTATCCAAACTGCTGAAGATTTGTTGAGTTATTTTGGCTTGGTCGAAGTACAGGTGTGTTAGATCAACGGGACCATCAAGAGCCGCAATACAAATATTAGGGTTGCCTATAGTTTTCTCCATAATTTCGGTCGCTTTCATGGTAACCTATCCAAATTAAGTTGCTAGAATGATAAATAATATGGTTCCGTTGCAAAAATATTATTTCTGCAATTTGACACTATAATTTTCACCTTTATGTGTCATTTTCTTCCGAATAAAAATGATTAACTTTCCGAATTGTGATGGTTTTTAATGATTTTGTGAAAAAGCCAGATTTTTTGCAACGGAACCAGATATTATTAGGGAAGCCTCTTCTAAAAAGAGATACAAAATACCATAATATTTCTTTTATCTGTTCGTCCCTGCCAATCAGCCTTTCCGGAACATAATCAGGAGTAAGAACATCTTCCCTGATAATAAGTTCTTTATTTTGCCGAGTCTAGGATTTCATTAAAATAAATGGGAAAATAGAACCATATCCGAATTTAAACATGGATAAGGATATAGAAGCTTCACTAGAAAACTATCGCGTCCACAACCACATGCAGAATACCAGGAGAATACTTCTTTATCCTGCGAGTTTCTAAAATCTCTACTTTCTTTTCCAGGGATTCGGCAGCTTTTCGGATCCTTTCATGAGGTTTGGTTCTGGCGAGATTTTTTGGGACTGTTTCATGATAGTGCAAGATACCCCCACTGCTCTTCAGAGTTTTAATAGCCTGGCTCAGGTAATAATCCGTGTTTCCTACATATCCCATAAGAACGCGGTCAGCTGTTCCTTCAGGAGTAAACTTTGAGCAATCTCCAAAAATTGGGACAATTATATTTCCTACTCTATTTAGCTTGATATTTTCTTCTAGGTAGGCAAAGGATTCAGGGTTTATTTCAATGCTTGTAATTTTTTTAGGCCTAGAATGGACAGCCATTGGAATTGAAAAATATCCAATTCCTGCGAACATATCTACTACTACCTCCCCTTTTCCCATCCTACTCATTCTTTTCCTCTCTTCAAGGTTGCCTTTGGAATACATCACTTTTGTTACGTCCTGCTTGAAAAAACAGCCATGTTCTTTATGCACTGTTTCGGTCCTACTTCCGAGAAGAAGTTCCCTTTTCGGCAGGCGAAACTGCCCTTCAATTCCGAAGTCTCTTACGACGCTTTTGCAATTTGGATACTTAGAAAGCAGAGCTTCAGCTATCCTCAATTTATTGTCTTCAAGTACTTCTGGAATTCTGACTATTATTATGTCCCCGAGGATCTGCCAGCCTGATGGGACATACGCAAGCTCGGATTCAGAAAAGTGGTTTTTGAGGAATTCTTTCCAGATGAATGATTTTTCAAAAAATTCTGGATTCTCTTGCTCAATGACTGGAAAATCTTCTACGATTTCATTTGCAGAATTTGTAAGAGGGATTTCCAGAAAATTGCCTTCATCATTTTTGATTTTTCGGATTTTTCTGGTAGTATCGAGAAATTTTCCAGCTACTGCTTTTTTCCTTATTTCTTCCCCTTTTTCTGGAGAAATCCGAATTATTCTGTACATTGGAAATAAATGATAGAATACATAAGATTAATTCTTTATGTTTGAATTGTTCATGAAGAATTGATTATGAAATTAAAATGGAATTCTTCTAATAAAAAGCACAAATAAATGAAAGTACTCTTCACCTCACCATTTTTTGACTATTGAGTATTTCGATAAACATCTGGTTTTTACTAGCTATTTATACATCACTTATAAGCATATGACTAAATTTAGGAATTTATCGAAATAATCTATTGATTTCATGATTACAGTTGGCAGAAAGTTGGTATTAATTCCAATTTTTAAAAACTTTATAATACCAATAAGTGAAAATAAGTGAATTTTCATTGAAGGTTCAAATGTAAACTTGATCAAGCACAACACATTGTTTTTGAGGCAACTACATTGCCCAAATAGATTTGAGGATCTAAATTGTCGAAAATAGTAACTAAATTTTGTTGTTTAGACATTTACACACATTTTTTCATTGCTGTTACCCCTTAGTATTAACACACCAGAAAACAGATAATATAGATCCTGAAGTACTTCACAACTTGAACTGAGTGAAATGATCCACTCATCAAGAGTTTTCCAAAAATATCATAGAGAATTTTGTTCATATATTCGGCTTCGCCACAAGTTTGTACAAAGAAGAAAAGATACAAAAAATGAAGCCTCTGGTACTCTTTCCTTTGAAAAGTATCATATTAGTGATGTGTTGGCAGATTTTTTTGGCAAAAATAGAATATTATACTTCCTGCAGATGTACACAAATGTGTCATATTGAAGAAAGATGTGACATCCTTGTGTATGTCTGCAAAAAATAGGCTAAAACCTTGAATGCGAGTTTATTTAGGCACTTTAATTCCGGCGAGTAGAAAGAGTAAAATTATTATAAGCTTTTCTGCATTTTTGCCAGGCTGAAAGTCTGCTGAATCCATTTATACATTTATAACATCTTTTTTGCTTTTTCTGTACCCATATTTAAATAATTTTCTTAGCAGTTTTCCCTAAAATCTCGTTGAAGCTCCTGATTTTTTTGATTTTGAACCTTTATTTGGCCTAAAAGCTCTTTCTGGGCATTTCTTAGAATCGGTTTTACCACGTACTTCAAAGCCCAGGCTAAAACATTCGCCCTTTTGTTCATCAACAGATGCATAAAATCTACAGTCTTGGCATGCAGGCATTCGGATTATTGCCTCCAGATATGTGAAGGTTTTCTTATCTTTATTCCAGAATAGTTGTTGGATATCACATCTAAGTGAGAAATTAGTTCTCTTTATGCACATAAATACGAAGACATGTCTATTAAATAATACCCGTTTGTAAATAAAAAATTTTTGGTAGGCATTAAGATCAGCAGACTACCTTTAGTATGGACTGACTTTTCTAAAATTCTGGGTCTAACTATTATTTAGTTGATTTTATTAGTTTGAGAGCGCTGAGGATTACGAATATCCGTTCTTGAGGTATGGTATGACGTGAACTATATTTTTTTGTATCAGTCTCCCCCTCCAATTCATCACTTCTTTGTAAAATGAGTTTATTTTTGCCACAATCTTCAGAGGCGATGCCACACACTTTGACCTATATTTGATGCTCATTGGGAATTAAACAGTTTTAGCAATAGTTATAGTAGATTATCTATCAAATAATGTTAATGCTTGAGTATCGCTACGATAGATCCTACAAATAAGTGAATTAAAAAAAATTGATTGTCTATTTTTACCAATGTTTTCATGGAGAAATGTCACTAACTTCATCCTTAAATGAAAAAGATATCTTGATGGGAGTCTATAGTCAAGTAGCAAGTTTTATCAATCCGTTGAAAATGTGACATCTTACATAATAACAGAGTATATTCGGAAACAGTAGAGCGAGCAGAAAGAGGAAACTAATCATCTCTTAAACCACCTAACTTAGCCACGTCAGATGAAAGTGACTTGGAGTATAGGATTAAGAAATATAAAGATTTAGAGTCAAGTGTGTTGCTGGAAAAATAACTGATGGAACAGCTCTCTACACTTTGCAGAACAAACTCCGATGACTTGTTTGCGAGCTGCAGAATAATTTTCATCATACCAGAGCTTGGTAGAAACCTCCTTTTTCCAGAACCCTTACTGGGAGATAGAAAAGTTCTGAAAGGTTGGCATCTGTCAGGATGTCCCTTTTTTCCCCATCTCTGAAGATTTTTCCCTCCCTTATGAGAACCACACGGTTTATTTCGGGAATAATGTCCTGAATATTGTGAGTGACCAGGATCACGCTTTTTCCTGAATTTGCAATTTTCCTGATGCACTCGCGGAAGCTATGAAGGGCCTTAAGGTCAAGGCTGTTTGTGGGTTCGTCTAAAATAAGGGCACAGGGGTCATGCACAAGGGCTCTTCCTATCAGTATCCGTCTGGCTTCTCCGGTGGAGAGTTCGCATATTAACCTGTTTTCAAGATGTGAAATTTCAAGGAATTCTAAAATTTCTCTGGCTCTGGTCTCCATTTCAGGAGTAACATTATGATTATAATAAATCCCTATACTGCTGAAAAATCCAGATAGTATTACATCCAAAACGTTAATCTGGCGGCAGTATGTCTGCTGAAGATCTCCAGAGACTATCCCCAGTAATTTTCTGAGCTCAAAAACGTTCCAGATATCTTTGCCCATAATCTTTAGAACAAGCTCGTCTGTTGATGCAAGAGGATGGTATTCCTTTGTAAATGTCTTGATAAGAGAGGATTTTCCCGAGCCATTTGGCCCTATAATTGCAACATGCTCTCCCTGTGCAATAGATATGGATACCGAATCGAGGATCTTTTTCCCACACCTGACAACAGTTACGTTTTTTAATTCAAGCAGGAAAGCAGAATTATTCTTCTTTGAGTAGTACATTTTCTGAACCATTTTTATCATCTATTCTAGAAGCTAGTCTAAGGTGATTTTAGTCCTTCAAAAGATCTAGTTGATGTATAATTGCCAGTCGTTTTATAAGCTTTTCTAGAGCTATAGCAATTAAATTCAGTACTTAGCCAAAATATTATAACTGCTTGAATTTTTGCAGTGATATACTCGTTTTCAGAATATATAACACGCATGGACAAAAAGAATTACTCTGCCGCCATTTAATAGATACTTTGATAATTTAATGTCATACATCGTGGGCGTTAAAATGATATATATGATCATTAAATAGGGTGAAAAAAATTCAAATTAAGGGAGATATCTATGAGTTCCAAAGATAATCTTAAAGCTGCATTTACTGGCGAATCAATGGCAAACAGGATATACTTGGCCTTTGCAAAAAAAGCCGATGAAGAAGGGTATCATCAGATAGCTAAACTATTTAGAGCTGCTGCTGCTGCGGAAACTGTCCACGCATTCAATCATTTCCAGCGTATGGGTGGGATTGGGACTACAATGGACAACTTGAAAGATGCCATTAATGGTGAAACATACGAATTTACAAAAATGTACCCCAAATTTATAGAGGAGGCAAAGGAAGAAGGGGATAATAGGGCTCTCTGGAGCTTTGAGGTGGCAAATAAAGTAGAAAAGATCCATGCTGGATTATACGAAAAAGCCCTGGACGAAATTGGAAAGAATGAAGATGTTGATTACTACGTCTGTAGTATCTGCGGATATACCACAGAAGGTGAACCTCATGGGAAATGTCCAATTTGTGGGGCACCTGCATCCAAGTTCGAGAAAATTGACTAAAAATCGCTATAATGCAACAATATTTTTGACTTCCAGCGGAATACTCGAGAGCTAACAAATGAAGAAAAGTTATCTATTTTCTTTTTTTCTATTATACTTTTTACAGAATTATTATTTTATTTTCTATATTCAAACAATTTAAATTGAGATCGAGTTGTCTGCATATATCCTATAATCTTCGTATCACAAGTCTGTTTTATGATATTTCATGCTGAGAGCAGCGCTATTCTAAAAAATAGAGTAATATTGTTACTGTCAGCTCCAGTTTTTTCCGTTCTTATACTCATAAAAATCGTAATGTTATTCATCTTCATCAGGTTTTCCGCAGAACTGCGTTTAGGATCAGTATAACTCACCGTGCCACATTATAGAATATTGTTTAGACCAGAGTAATATATATAAATATATTTTATTGCAAAGATAATCTATGTGCTAGGGTTGCCAATCCAGGTCAAGGTGATAGGTTCAGAGCCTACTTTCGTAGAAATTCGGATATTTAGATTCCATCCCTTATGCCAAATGTTTTAACTCAAAACTTCCCCAATTTTTACTAACGAAGTTTTTGCCTTCATACATAGAGACAACCAAAATATTTTAACTTAAATTCTTTCCTGATTTCTATAGATTTCTTTTGTAAAGGTTTCTCAAGAGTCTTTTATTTACGATATCGGTATCTAGAGAGCGCCAAGCCAATTAATATCACTATTGGTGTTTTGCTTCATATGATGTAAATCCTCTTAGAAAAACCCATTTCCGCAAGCAGAATACGAATTTAATGGAAATAGACCCTATAAACTCCATAATTCAATTAGTGCACAACCTTTTGATTGTGGAAAGGAAGTTACAAAAGAATAAGTTGGAAAGTAATTTCGTTTGTTTGGCCTGTAATCCGAAGAATTTGGTGTTTGTCTAGGTTAAGGTTAAAAAATATAAAGATGTTTATCAAAATCCTCTATAGAAATCACATCATTTTAGTTAATATATTTTAGATTATAAAAATATGGGAAGTAATATTACACTAATAATATATAAAATTAGTTAATTGAGATTGAAATATGATTATAAATAGAATACCACTATATTTAGGTTAACATCTAGCGAAAAATTAGATGATATATTAATGAATACCAAGTGATAAAGTAATTGATCCAGAAAACAACATCCGAGAAGCTAAATATATCCCATCCAAAGTCCGCGAAACTTATTAATTTATGCTCAAACATGCAGGCCTTTGTAAATGTTCCAAAAGTTTTCCCTGAAAACCTAAGCCTTTAATAATGTATTCTATCTACACATACCATTTGCCATACCTCCTTACGAGAAAAAAATGGGGAATAGAGAAGGAAATTTGTTAAAAGGGAATGGAAGGAAATAAATGATGTGAAATTTTTTTGAAACTTCTGAATAAATATTCATTAAGGTAAAAAATAAAGCGAAAGGATAAAAATGCATTAGAAAAAGCATTTACTTTCCCGAAAAAAATGAATAACAAACAATTTTTTTAACGATGGCCGGATGACCTGAATGACCGGAAAGAAAGTTCCCTCAGACCTCTTGATCGTTATTATGTTCGTGCTTCTCACAGATATCTTTGTGCTAACGCCCGGATTAAGTGAAACTGTAATTAGAAATATACTTGGCGTACCACTCGTGCTTTTTCTACCAGGTTATTCTCTTATCGCGGCACTCTTTCCCGCAAAGTGCGACATTGACGGAATCGAGAGGATAGCTCTTTCATTTGGGCTGAGCATTGCAGTAGTACCCTTGATAGGACTTGGCCTTAACTTCACCTCCTGGGGAATAAGGCTCCTACCAATCCTTATAAGCCTTTCAGTTTTCACCGTTGTCATGTGCGGGATTGCGTACCTGCGGCGGGCAAAACTTTTGGAAAGTGAGGCCTTCAAAGTACCTTTTAGGGAAATGGTACTTTCTCTTAGAGCCGAGATCCTGGAAAAGCCAGAGTCAAAACTGGATAAAGCACTTACTGTCTTTATGATTCTCTCAATTCTCCTGTCTGTCACAACTCTTGTATATATAATTATAATCCCAAAGGAAGGAGAACATTTCACCGAGTTCTACATTCTCGGGCCTGAAGGCAAAGCCAACAACTACACCACAAAGTATGTTATCGGGGAAAACGGTACTTTGATAGTGGGAATAATAAACCATGAGTATAGGCCGATGAACTATACAATGGAGATAAAACTTAAAAATAAATCTCTACCTCTCCCGGAAAACCAGAAAAAAATCAGTCTTGCGAATAATGAGATATGGAAAGAACCAGTTACGTTTACACCCCCTTTCGAGGGAAAGAATATGAAGCTTGAGTTCCTGCTTTTCAACGAAACTGACAAAATTATGCCCTACAGAGATCTGCACCTCTGGATAGATGTAGACACAAAAAAGGCAATTGAGGCCTTAGATATCCAGAAATCTAAATGAAAAAAAGATCGAAAATTTTGACAAACCTCCCTTTTGGATGGTTGTTTATAAATTCTGGATAAGCAATTTATTGAAAATCTAAGATTTATCGAAATTCTCTGAAATTACAATTATCTGTATATTATTTTTAATTAATTATACAAAAATTAGTTTCTGAACAAAATTTACTTACAAACAAAATTTTTTAAAATCGAACAAAATTTGATATTAATTATGTATTTATTATTCATGGATTTTTTTCTGCTAAAAGGTTTTCTTAAAATTCAAACCATTTCTACAACCGGATAATAAGCAACGTTAATGTTAAATTCAGATAGTAAATTTTTTTGAAATTCAGGTACTCATTGAACTTAAGGATAGTACTTTATTCCAAGAGCTTATGCACTCGAGGTATAAAATAAAGTGCAATAGTCATCATGGTTTAAATTTGCTAAACATTTAACGGTTTAATAATACCGTTTTTCAGTTCAAATGCGTAAGTTCCATCCCAATTGTAGAATCAAATTTAATTTTAAGAAAGTTTATTAGAAAATGGATTCACATCAGAAAATTTGACAGCTCCGTCAATTCACAAATGCTAAGTACAGTTATTCAAATAAAACAAATTGGAGACTATTGTAATTGGTTTTGTTTATACTTATCCTTGCTTTTTATCTGGTGGCGTTCGCAGCTATTCACAGTCTTATGGCAAGCTTGTCCTTCAAACGCTTTGCCACTAGAGTCTTGGGTTTCAGGGCAGAATTGTTGTATATTCCAGTGTTCAACATTATCGCATTGCTAACTATATTGCCGCTCGCATATCTACTCTACAAAAATTCAGGACCGTTTCTCTACATAATACCTTCTCCCTGGCGCTGGCTGATGAGCGGTGGACAATTTCTTGCTGCAACCTTTGCTCTTAGAGCTTTGCTTGATGTACCTAATAGATTCAAGATATGCTCACAGCTATCTGTACCAAATACTCCTGAAGCAAGTCCCCTAAATATTCGGGGCATTTACCGATGGGTTAGAGACCCCTTCCTGCTTTCAGGACTGATCATAATGTGGCTTACTCCCTTTATGACCATTAATTTGCTTGTCATATATATTTTGGCCACTATATACCTGTATGTGGGACCTCTGCACTGGGAAAGAAGGCTGGTATCACAGTTTGGTGACGAATACCGGGAGTACCAAAAACGGGTTCACAGGATAATTCCCCAATTTTGGGGACATCGTTAGGGATAGAGGATAGTTATTTTCTAGTATGAATGTAAGGTATGAATAATAGGGACGATATAAATGATAATTTAGAGTTTCAGGTCAACCATAGGCATATGATACTATCCTTTACAATCAAGAAAACAGAATACTCAAATTTTTGGATGATTTTGGATAGATCATCTATCTATTTAAAACATTAATTTGACCACAAAGTCCCTTTTAATTGATCTTTTATAGCAAAATGCGTAAGTCCTAATTACCATTAATTGGGGAATAAAAGGAGTAAACGACTTCCTTTAGACTACTATGCAGAGGAAGAAAGGTTTCTGGTAAGAATTCCTGAAGAACTTGGAGAACTTGCAGTTATGCTTGAACCAACCGACGTTGCCGAAAAGGCTGTAATATCTGTTTTTGAGATTCAAAGACGAATGGTATAGAAGCCTGAAATTGCCGATTACGGGTACCGGAGTCCTCTGAATCATTATTGGAGTCCTCCTTAAATTAAAAGGGCTTGATGTAATCTGTGTGGATAGAACTGACGGAGAACATAAAGGAAAAAATATTTTCGGAACTTGGTGTAAGGCATTTTAATAGTAAAAAAAATATGCATGACATTCCAAAGAAGAGTATGAAGCAAATAGACATTATCTTTGAGATGACAGGGAACTCAAGCGTTGCCCTCCATGTGATTATGATTGCTGGCACAAATGCTACAGTTGTGCTTGCTTCGATGAAAGACTTTGAGCAGGGGATCTGTGACCTTCTTGCAGCGGAAAAGCGTAGTATGGGATAACAAAACTGATAACCGCAAGGTATCCTCTGGAAAAAATTACTGAAGCAGTATCAGCCATGGAAAAAACATAAAAGTGATAATCGAATTCGAAACGTAAGAACCCTGGAAAAGCATCAGGAACTCCTTCGGGAACCCCAAAATAAAGTGAAAGCCGGTGGAAAGAAGCATGACAAGACACATAGTCCTAGGCAACCAGTCCTTCCTCATAAATATAGACAGCTGGTTCCAGGTAAGGGATATATATTTTCCCCACGTAGGCCAGGAAAATCACCTTATAGGGCATGCCCAACGGATAGGAATCTTTACTGACGGCAGGCTTTCCTGGGTCAATGAGGAAAGCTGGGAAAGGAAGCTTGCTTATAAGAACGATTCCCTTGTTACCGAAAATCGAGCCTTAAACAGGGAGAAGAGTATCGAACTCCTTCTGGAGGAGAACGTCTACTGTGAAGCCAATATCTTTATCCGGAAAATAACTGTGAAAAACCTGCAGGAAAGTTCAAGGGAAGTCCGGCTTTTTTTTAATAATGATTTCCACCTGTACGGAGATGGAATCGGGGACACTGCAGTGTACCAGATGGACCACAATGTCATAGTGCATTACAAACGGTCCAGATATTTCCTGGTTGGTATCCTCAAATCGAACATAACAGATGACATCGTCACAGATATCGACGACTATGCCATCGGCCAGGCTGAAAATCGGGGTTTTAGAGGCACCTATGTGGATGCCGAAGATGGGGTTCTGTCAAAAAACCCCATCTCTCAGGGTTCAGTGGACTCAACGGTGGGAGTAAGCCTGCAGATTCCAGGAAATTCCCTAAAGGTTGTGTACTATTACATGACCGCCGGAAAAAACTTCCAGGAGGTCTATTCCCTCAATAACCTGATCATGGAAGAAGGCCCAGAAAGTCTTCTGGAGCGCACTGAGGAGTGCCAGAGATCCTGGGTAAACCGGTCGAACACTGATCTTTCCGGCCTTGAACCCCGGCTTATAGATCTCTATAAGCGCTCCCTCCTGATAATAAAGACCCAGACAGATGCAGGTGGGGCCATAACAGCAGCAAATGACTCCGATAGCCTGCAGTTTAACCGGGACACCTACAGTTATATGTGGCCCAGAGATGGAGCTCTTGTTTCGATTGCCATGATAAAGGCAGGCTTTCCTGAGTTTACGAAACCCTTTTTCAAGTTCTGTAAAGATGTGCTCTGGTGGGCTGGATGCCTGCTGCACAAAAGTATAACCCGGACGGGACGCTTGGAAGTAGCTGGCACCCCTGGATAGATTACGGACAGCCGTCCCTCCCGATTCAGGAAGATGAAACAGCTCTCGTCATCCATGCCCTATGGAAATATTACGAGGCTACAGGAGACCTTGAGTTTGTAAAAGAACTCTATGAGCCCCTGGTAAAGAAAGCCATTTTTTTCTTAGATGGCTACAATTACCCTAACTACATCCCGGTAGAGAGCTACGATCTGTGGGAAGAACGGAGAGGAATCTTTACTTTCACGGTCTCTGCGGTTTACAGAGGATTTCTCTCAGGAGAAGAACTTGGACACCTTTTAAATGATAAGGAAATCTGCAGCATCTGCCAGAACCGCTATTTCAAGCTCAAGCAGGCGATCATAAACGAACTTTATGACATCGAAAGAAATATTTTTCTCAGGGGCATCCGGTATGAAGACCATGACACCGACTGGAAAATCATAGACAGTACGGCTGACAGCAGCGTTTACGGGATCTTTGAGTTCGACCTGCTGCCTGCAGATGATCCCAGTGTGGTCAGGACAATTCAGAACCTGGAAGAAAAACTCTGGGTCCCTGGAAAGGGTGGGATGGCAAGATATGAAAATGATCCCTACCACAGGAAGACAGACCTGGTTACAGGAAACCCCTGGCTCATATGCACCCTCTGGCTTGCAAAGTGGTATGTCGCAAAAGCAAAAGAAAGCAGGGATCTGGAAAAAGCCCTCGAGCTGATCAACTGGGTTGCAGACTGCTCCCTTGAGACCGGGATCATGCCTGAACAGATCCATCCCTTCACAGGAGAGTCAATCTCTGTGGCCCCTCTGACCTGGAGCCATGCCGAGTTTGTGGATACAATTATGAGCTACCAGGAAAAGAAAGCGCAGCTGAAGGTTTAAAGGTTGAATAAAAATATTTAAGGTAATTTTAATACGAGTCTGAGTTATATTAATGAATAAAATTAGGACGAGAATAAGAATGAAATTAGGAAGAGAAACAGAAACAAAGGGGAGGTGAGCAATCTTGCAGGAGAAAGAGACAGCAGAAAGAAAGAAATTCATATGTCCTGTGTGCCAGATGACTTTTGCAACAAAAGAAGAGTATGAAAATCATAAGACAGAGAAACATAACAGATGAAATGATAAGTTGAAGATTTTGAATGCAATTAAACGGAAAGAGGGGGTTTGAGGATGGAACTTAGAATAATAGGGTTTGGTAAAATGGGGGGAAATATTGCCCTTCAATGCAGGAAAAGGAGATAAAAGTCATCGGAAAAGCAACGAGATTAAAACTCTATGTCGTCGTTTCTTTGTAAAATAAGTTTGTTTGACAACTAGCCATTAGTTGGGAATGTGATTTGATTTAAGGAAATCTGTTGAAGTACACTCCGATTCCCAGGAAATCAATAAATAAAGCCCGAGGATTACTCCATACTTTAAGGTGGGTGGCCACATGCAATTTGATTTAACACCGTTAATGGGAAAATTTACATCTCCGTAGCATGGCGCAGGATATTCTACTGAAAGAAACAGTTAAGAGGATTTTGATAAACCCCATTTTTTTGGCTGTTTGTTTATAAATGATTTATAAGCAATTTGTGAACTTAGAGGTTTATCGAAATCCTCTTAAGTTCCTTCTGTAAATTAAACGACCATAAAATTTTAAAAGAAACAAAAATTCTGCTTTTTCAATCTTCAAGCCCAATATTTTTCAGGAAATGGTGGTAGTGTTCCAGTGGCATCCGCGAGTAGAAGGCTCTGGTTACAACCTCACTCAGTGAGGGGTGGATATCCATACCGCGCATTATTGGTTCCGTACTCCTTGATTTCGTATACATAAGAGGAATTATCTGGTGAATAAGGATTGAGGCATGAGATCCTATTATATGAGCGCCCAGGATTTTCTCTTCCTCTCCATATAAAATTACCTTTACAAAGTAGTC
>Ga0326728_10009772_pt1 | contig 22859 bp, 16 predicted proteins | sample MB3enrmetagenome_FD_207602 | JGI IMG/M metagenome (GOLD analysis project Ga0326728, IMG submission 207602) | Lab enriched peat soil microbial communities from McLean, Ithaca, NY, United States - MB31MN | ecosystem: Environmental > Terrestrial > Soil > Wetlands > Peat | place: USA: New York... | reverse complement strand
GATCGTCGTCCAACGTGACAACCTTGTCGAATCGTGCGGCGCGAATCGCACAGAGCAACGCATTATGCTGGCCATAATTCCGCATAAGGTCAATGCCCCGAACCCAATCGTGGGATCGAGAAAGCCGGCCAATTACATTCCAGCTACCGTCCAGGCTGCCGTCGTTCACGAGCACGGCTTCGAACTTTTCCCCTGTCTGGCACAGGACGGGGTGAAGCCGAGCTACCAAGTCTGCGAGGCTCAGTTCACTGTTAAAGACGGGAACCAGGACCGAAACTCCTGCCGGGATCGTGCGGATATCCTCCACCATGTGAGTTCCCGTATCCTGAAGTTCAGAACAGAAGGCGCGTAGCCCGGACCTGTCGTTGAGGTGCGGGGCTTTCATCCCCGGCGGGTGAACCTGCCAGAGGACCGCGACGTTGAATTTGTCGCTTGTGTATTTTACCTTTCAGTTGCACACGGGTCAATCAACCTGCGATTGTTGAGCCTGTGGGGGTGAGGGCAACGCACTCGTCAATAGTCAATCCATCGTATGGAATGCAGGTATTCATGGATCCAGGGCCGTGACCAGGGATTACGCACGCAGTAGAAGACCGACGTTGCGGATATGAGCAAAAAGGCCAGGGCCATGCCGCGAAACCAGGGGTGAGTGGTCTTGCCCCGCAACCCCTCCGGAAGCATCAGCAGCCACAAAGGGATCAAGCAGAAAAGATAGCGCAGGCCGCAACACATCCCGCCGTAGACCCGGTTAGGGAAGAAGAATGTATAGAAGACGATCAACACCAAGGTGACGAAGGTAGTAAGCGCCGCGAAAGCGCGTAGCGGGCTTCCTCGGGACCGGAGAGAACTCCAAACCCCCATCAAGGTGAAGATGAAGATCGGGGACAGTGAGAGAATCCCATGGTGTCCGGCGACCATGTTGAAAAGGTACACGGGCCAGGGCTCATACAGGTTGTCAATTCCCAGGCTGCCCATCAAGCGGCCTGATATGGGAGCAATCTGCCAATAGGAGCCGGGAAATACATAGGCGTCCAAGTGCGTGGGAGCGGGTAGAAGGTCTCCGGTAACCAGGTAACTGGTCCAGATATGGCCGGCGATAGGGAGCAAGGCAAAGGGAAGAAACCAGATTAGAAACTGCCGCCGCGCCTTCCAGGCCAGCCCGGCGCCCAGCGCCACCAGGAAGGCGCCGGTCGGGTATTCGTTCACCGCTGCAAATGCCGCAAAGAACCCTGCCACGGCAAACAGCCACCCCGCGCGCTGCCCCTCGCACCAGATCAGGAAAGCCGGGTAGAGTGCGAAGAACAAGCTGAAGGCCGCAATGTTGTGGTTGTTCAAGGTGATGCTGAATCCCGTCAAGAAGGTTCCCAGCCCTGCGGCCACCATGGTGTAAGCCCGGATCCAGGGGTCGGGGGCAAGCCGATCGAGGAGGCGCGAGAAGAGACCCAGAAAGATGACCAGCGGCACCAGGTTGACGGAGGCCAGGATAATGCGCACGACGCTTTCCGGACTGTTGCGAAAGCTCAGCCGGCCAAAGCTCAGTTTCTTCAGAAGCAGGCACTCACCGGCAAGCAAAGTCGGCAACAGGGGAGGCTTGTCGGAATAGAAGTGGCCATTGATTTGGACCCGGTCGATCGAAGCAGGAAAGGGTGTTTCATCAATGTTGAAGGTGCCTCGTTCCGCGAGGCTGTAAATCGTCGACCATCGCGACACGTCGTTTGAGCTGTAATAGGGTGGGGCCAAAAGAATCAAGCCGAGTACAACCCCTGCGCTCACGGCAATCAGTATGAAGTCCAGGCGCTTTCTTTCGGCAAGATTGTCTTCTCGCGTACTGGGTTGTGCCGGAACGTTCGATTGCCTGCTTCTTTCCTTATCTTGCCGTCTTTGTCTATAGTCTTGAGCATTGAGCTGTGTCGAATAGTTCATCTCGCGTTCTCCTGAGGCGACGAAGTATCGAGCAAGCTCTGGAATGCTGCACCAGTTTTCCTTCCGGATGTTCTTAACAGTGATCTGTTCACTGAGAATTCCATGGTGTATTGGAACTAATTTTCTTCCCTTAACTCCAGAGACGCGATGCCCAACCCGAGGCGTCGGGTATCGTCTGACAAACCTAACGCTGCTGGTGATTTTGGGTTTCTAAAATTGAATTTGATCGATAGTTGCCCATTTTTCTCCAAGGTCAGAACCTTGGGTATCTTAACCACCCGCACCCCGCTGTTGGAGTGCAGGTCGTACCTCAAAGTGCCAACATAGTGTCCGTTAACCAGGATATCGACTATTTGATACGGATGTTTATCCGTTAAAAAAGCGCTGCCATCAATCAATAATTCAAGCTCGTTTTTGGGTATGCTCGAAAGGGCGAGAAGCACTAAAGCCGAATCACCATCGGACCATGTTCCCCATTGTTCGGCCCCTGACCAGCCCTGCCAGCGCGGGGGATTTTGCGCATTAAACTTAACCGCCCTACCCAGATCAATAGGCATTGGCGTTCCAACGAAGGGATGAGCCCAAACCGAAATAGTAGCGCTTTCAAGAATTCCGGATGCGAGCAAAAAAGCCAGGGCCATGCCGCGGAACCAGCGTTGAGTGGTCTTGCCCCGCAACCCCTCCGGAAGCATCACCAGCCATAAGGGGATCAAGCAGAAAAGATACCGCAGCCCGTAACTCATCCCGCCGTCGACGCGGTTAGGGAAGAAGAATGTATAGAAGACGACCAACACCAAGGTGAGGAGGGCAGCAAGCGCCGCGAAGGCGCGTAGCGGGCTTCCTCGGGAACGGAGGGAACTCCAGACCCCCATCAAGGTGAAGATGAAGATCGGGGACAGTGAGGGAATCCCTTGGCGTCCGACGACCATGTGGAACAGGTACACGGGCCAGGGCTCATAGATGTTGTAAATTCCCTGCTTGCCCACCAAGTGACCTGATATAGCGTCCATGTGCGTGTAAGCGGGTAGAAGGTTTCCGGTAACCAGGTAACTCGTCCAGAAGTGGCCTGCGATAGGGAGCAAGGCAAAGGGAAGAAACCAGATTAAAGTCTGCCGCCGCGCCTTCCAGGCCAGCCCGGCGCCCAGCGCCACCAGGAAAGCAGCCGTCGGGTATTCGTTCGCCGCCGCAAATCCTGCGAAGAACCCTGCCACGGCAAACAGCCACCCCGCGCGCTGCCCCTCGTACCAGATCAGGAAAGCTGGATAGAGCGCGAAGAACAAGCTGAACGCCGCAATGGTGTGGTTGTTCAAGCTGATGCTGAATCCCGTCAAGAAGGTTCCCAGCCCTGCGGCCACCATGGTGTAAGCCCGGATCCAGGGATCAGGGGCAAGCCGATCGAGGAGGCGCGAGAAGAGACCCAGAAAGATGACCAACGGCACGAGGTTGATGGAGGCCAGGATAATGCGCACGACGCTATCCGGGCTATTGCGAAAGCTCAGCCGGCCGAAGCTCAGTTTCTTCAGCAGCAGGTACTCACCAGCGAGCAAAGTCGGCAACAAGGGAGGCTTATCGGAATAGAAGTGGCCGTTGATCTGGACCCGGTCGACCGTAGCGGGCCAGGGTGTTTTATCAATGTTGTAGGTGCCTCGTTCCGCCAGGCTGTAGACCGCCGCCCATTGCGACAGGTCGCTCGAGCCGCAAAAGGGCGGGGCCAAAAGAATCAAGCCGAGTACGGCCCCTACGCTCACGGCAATCAAGATGAAGTCCAGGCGCTTCCGATCGGCAAGATTGTCCTCTCGCGTAACGGGCCGCTTCGGGACGTTGGATTGCTTCCTTCCTTCCTTTTTGCGCCCTCCTTGTCCCTCGCCTTGCACATTGATTTGGGTCGAAGTGTTCATCTTACGTTCTCCTGAGCGTGGATAGCCAAGATCGGTGTTCCGTGATCTAAGGCCGTCGGCGTGAGAACGGCGCGATCGACCGGATGAATGCAAAGGACTTACGCGTCGACGTCCCCGTGAGTGGGTTGAGTAGTTCTGCTCTGAACAGTGACCCGTTCACTGAGATTTCCAATGACGAGTATCTGAGACCCAATGATGCGGCAAGCAGAAGAGTAGGTCAAGAGATGCCGGCTGCCATTGGGGTCAAAACATGAACTCCAAAGCCTTCCGGCAGCAAGCATACCATAACCGGCGCAGGGCTTCCTGAATTCCCCAGCCTTCATTGTAAGTGGGAAGCACAACAGAGATCAAGATTGGGAGAGTTCAACACGCTGGGTGCCAAAGTCCATTCAGAAGGCGGGGACGCCGAAGTCAACAAGTCAAGGAGTCAAGAAGTCGGGGAGTAAAGAAGTCGAGGAGTTTGAGAAATCGAGTTCCGAGGCTTCAACTTCTCGACTCCTCGGCCTTTCTAACTGCCATTGAGCCAGAGCATCCTGTTAATCTCATTGTCCGCCCGAGGAGGCGTACAGGGACCCGCTCTATGATAAAGGCATAGGCCGTTCCAGCAGCCTGCTAATGCGAAGTCATCCAACTTGCCAGGGAGACTTCCGCTGGTGACAATCGCGTTAAAACTTCCAGCCTCCCGCTCCAGCTCGGATTGTTGGCGAAAAATAAGGATCGGAACATTCCGGTGCAAATGCGCGTAACCTGCGGTTTTCCACCATTCCGCTTTGTAGACTCCGACTCCGCAAAGAGTTGAGTCTTGGCTGAGGTGGTCGAAGGCAATCAAGCTGCCGGAACGTAGTGACCAATCGAGATGCGGGATGAGCAAGGCGGAACTGAGCGCGCAGAAGGCCAAACCCCCGGCTACGATCGTCCTGGAAGGCAGCGGCAGTTTCCGCCCCGTGTTGATGGCCGGGGCAACTTCCATAACCCCCAGCGCGGCCAGGGTGATTACTAGGGGCACCATCGGATAAAGAAAACGGACCTCCTTATGGCCGAAAAAGTTATGCGTGACAAGAATGATTAGCGCGACCCACCCCAGAAATGGACTCCGGCGAACCCCGATAACGGCGAGAAAAACCATCGGGCCCAGGTGCTCCGACAGCATCAGCAAATACCAATACCAAGGCGTGACTCCATAAAAATTGGCTCGTGCCTCCATCGTATTTATCCAGAAAATACGCACGTAAGACTGGAAGGGATATGACCAGGTAATCATATCCACCATGCCGAACGCCAATACCGGCAATACAAGCCCCGCAGCGACGGGGAGAATTCTCTTCCGCCAGTTTGGGTAACAGAACCAAAGAGCCGCGAAGGCCACCGCCGGAGCCAACTGGATTCGGAATGACGTGGCGAGCCCGCAGAAAATCCCGGCCAGGAACATTCGCTTCTTTTCGCTCAGTTCTTCACCGTAAACACCCAGGTACAAGCCGGGGAGGAGAAGGTGGGCAGCCAGAACTTCGGTGAACGCCTTGGACGCAAAATAGACCAACTCATACCAGACCGCACAAGCTCCCGCGCCGATAATAGCTGCCTCGATCCCGCTGGCGCGCCGGTTCCAGACGAAAGCGAACCACATGGTGGTCAGGGAGATCAGTGAGAGCACCACGGCAATCCCCCACTCGTATCCCTTCGATCCGGGGCCCATCCAAGCGGTGGCTCGCATTACACCGGCCAGGAACGCGGGAAACACCCAGGAACGGGCTCCTCGTCTCCATTCCCAGGTCACTACCCCGTAACCATACGCCAAGCGGTGTGCCGGTTCCTGACTTTGAAAGATTTCGTCCGGCCAATGGATGCTTGGGAGTTTTAAGGCGGCGCCCACCCGCAAGACCAGGCCGATGAGCAAAATGACAAGCAAGAGGAGGTGCGCGCGCGTAGGTGTTTTCATTTCGCGGGCCCTCGGGAACGCGACTGGTCTCCCCAGGACTCCCACGATATTAATATAGCTTGGCGTCGCGTTCAACGTCTGCGAACCGCACGTGGTGGGGCAGATTGATGTATAGGCGGCTTCACGCCGCCAAGTGGCGAGGTAAACTCGCCGCTACACCTTCAAACTGACCCACTACCAGACCGGAAGTCAAGCTGTCCAGTGTATAATCAACACCCGCAGGAGAAGAGGCGGGAAAAGCAAATGGGAAGCAGACGTAAGCATGGCGCCTCAGGTGTCATTCCCAAAACGAGTCATCCCCCTGCCCGAAGGGAGGCCGTGCCCTCGAACGGGACCTTTTCGGTGGCCGCAGCGTCGGAGTGGGTTGCGTTGGCGCTCATTCTCGCCTTTTCTCTCCTGACCCTCTGCTATCCAGCGGTCCGAGCTTTTTATCGTTTTGAGTCCAACTACAACGAAGGGTGGAATGTTTACAACGCCCTGGCCGCGATGCAGCACCAGCCCCTGTACTATCCGAAGTATGGCTGGACCACTGTCGATTATCCAGTCCTTTCGTTTTACTTTGTTGGCTATATATCGCATTTTACTGGGGATTACTTATTGACCGGTCGTTTGATTTCTCTCATCGCCTTACTGCTCTCCTGCGTTTTGGTAGGGCTCATTGTTAAGAAGCTGACCGGTGGCTGGAAGCCGGCGCTTTTTGCAGGCGCGTTTTGTCTCGGCCTCTTTTGCTCTCGGGCGACCGACTATGTGGCGACGGACGACCCGCAAATGTTCGCCCATGTGTTTTTCCTTTCCGGCTTGTGGCTCTATTTGGGCGGCCGCCCGAGCACCGGCCGGATCGCTGGGATCACTTCTCTTTTTGCTCTGGGGGGCAACATCAAGCACAGCCCCCTCCCTGCCTGTCTTGCGGTGTTCTCCGACCTTTTCATGACCTCAAAAAGCAAAGCCCTTCAATTCGCGCTCTTTGGACTCTTTTTGCTGGCCGTGTCGATCGCTTTTAACATTCGGGTCGGTGGTCCGTTCTTCATTTCTCAACTGATGCTTTCAACGACATATTCATTTGCAAAACTGCGCGATGCTTTCTTTACGCTACACTCCCCACTAGGACTGCCTCTTACATTTTCCGCCTTCTGGTCACTCTGGCAGCTTCGAAACCCGCAGGCGCGGACGATCTCCCTTTATTTCTTCTGGTCGGTACTCACCTGTTTGGCCTTTGGGGGTGGTTCCGGCGTTGGCGATAATGCGCATTTCGACATCTTCTTTGCCATGTCGATCATTACGGGTGCCTGGCTGGATTTGCTGTGGAAGGCGCCCATCCCGAGCTTCGGGAAAGGAGGGCGGTGGCGATTCCTGGTGCCTGTCTTGCTATACTTGTGCGTCGCCTTCGCGTTCGTCTCCCAGGGTGTCAAGCTGCGAAACGACTTTACCCTGCTGTCGATGCGGGAGAGGGCCTACATCCGCGAGGTGTCATTCCTGGTCGAGCACCCGGGACCTGCCATATGCGAGAGTTTAATTATGTGTTACGACGCGGGCAAGCCGTTTATCTTTGATCCCTTTAATGCTACCAGACTCGTACGACTCGGAAAGCTGGATAGTAACGAGATAGTGCAACGGATTGCCGCAAGAGGATACGCGGCTTTCCAACTTGATAATTCGGTTGATCTGAAGGTGACCGATCGGTTCCCGGAAGATGTGCTTTACGCATTAGATAAGTATTATTACGAGGCATTGAAGGGGCCTGACTGTCACATCTACCTCCCCCACAGGCGGCCGGGCTCGTAGAGCAGTGACGAGTGATGAGTGACGAGTGATGAGCTGTCCGGAGGGATCCCATGCTTGTCCCCTATTTTGATTTGAAGAAGCAATTCTCGAGCCTTCGCAGCGAGATCTTGGAAGCGCTGGATCGCGCTTGCCGCAGTGCGTCATTTATCCTCGGCGAAGAGGTCAACGAGTTTGAGAAGGAGTTTGCAGCCTTCTGCGAAGCCAGATTCTGTGTCGCTTTGAACTCCGGCACCAGCGCCCTGCACCTGGCTTTGCTTGCTTTGGGAGTGCGCCAGGGCGACGAGGTGATTACCACTCCGAATACGTTCATCGCCACCGCCGAGGCTATATGCTATGCGGGCGCCAAGCCGGTGTTTGTGGACATCGACCCGAAGACGGCGAATCTCGATCCCGACCTGATCCACCTGGCCATCACCGAGCGGACCAAGGCCATCCTCCCCGTTCATTTGTACGGCCGCCCTGCGGACATGGAGCCGATCCTGGATATCGCGCGCCGGCACAACCTGGCGGTCATTGAGGACGCCTGCCAGGCGCATGGCGCCCGTTACCGGTGCCGGCGTGTGGGAAGCATTGGCCATGCGGCTGCCTTCAGCTTTTATCCCAGCAAGAATCTCAGCGCCTATGGCGAAGGTGGAGCGCTTACCACGAATGATGCAGGAATCGCCGAGCTGGCGCGCACTCTTCGTAACCACGGCCAAAGCGGCCCTTACACCCACGAGAGAATCGGCTACAACTACCGTATGGAGGGATTTCAAGGCGCTGTCCTGAGGGTGAAGCTGAAGCGGCTCGAGCAGTGGAACGCACGCCGCAAGGAAATCGCGGCTCTCTATCGTAGTGTCTTGCAGGGCGCCGAAGTGGAAATCCCGGCCGAGGAGGCGCGCGATGAGAGGGTTTATCATCTGTTCGTGGTTTACGTCGAGCGGCGTGATGCCGTGCGCGCCGCTCTCCAAGCGCGCGGAGTCCAAACCGCCATTCACTACCCTTGTCCGGTGCACTTGCAGCCCGCCTTCGCTGCCCTCGGCTTCGGGCGCGGCAGGTTCCCTCATGCCGAGCGCGCCTGTGCGCGAGTTTTGAGTATGCCGTTTTTCCCCGAAATGACCGACGAACAGGTGCGCTTCGCCGCCGAACAGCTCGCCGAGGTTGTGGGAGAAAAGTGAAACGGAGACAATGCTCGTAGCCCGGGGACGTCACCCCCGCGTGCGACGTCACCCCGGCGCAGGCGGGGGTCCATTGGCGTCGCGGTGGATTCCCGCCTCCGCGGGAATGACGAGTGATGGGGCGTTGGCGAAGTGTTCAGCCACGTCACCGCCGCAGGCCACGTCACCCCCGCGCAGGCATGCGTGGCGCAGACGCGGAAGACGTTATATGCGCCGCGCATTGCATCTAGTAGTATGTCTATATGGCAACACGAAAGATGACCTTTACACTGCCTGCTGACTTGGCCGACCGGTTTGTGAGGAAGGTTGCGCCCAGGAAGCGCTCTCGCTATTTGGCCCAGGCGCTTGCCCAGAAGCTCCAGGAGCGAGACCGGAAGCTTATCCGCGCCTGTGAAATTGCAAATCGCGACCCCGAGGTCAAAGCCATTGAAGAAGCACTGCGCCAGATTCTTGAATTATGACGTCACCTGTCATGCTGAGGACGTCGTTTTATGGCGGCCGAACCATCCCTTCAGTTTCGTTCTTGTTTCCTGGGTACTTTGGTGCTAGAGATTGGCGTTCGGGACTGATCTAAAGTCTCTGGGTACGCGAGTCATTCCCGCCCAAGCGGGAATCCACTTACCGTGCCTCCAGCAGCCTGCTGATTGCGGAGTGGATTCTTGCCCACGGGGAGATGATGTCCGTTTCAAGGCGAATGGCTTCGTGTATGTAGCGAGGGCAAAGGCCGACTGCATGAATGTCGAGGACATTTCTCCGCCACAGCCCGTTCCTGCCGCTGCGGCGAGCAACGCAAGCGGGAAGGCGCGGGCAGCGGTTTTTGACCGCGTCTTGATTGTCCTGACCGTCCTGTATGTATTAGTGCGAGCCCTACCCATCTTATGTTTTCCAATGGGGTGCGACCATGGAACTTACCTGACGATTGGACAGGGCCTGCTCGAGGGCAAGCAACTGTACCGCGACTTGTGGGACAACAAGCCTCCCGGCATTTTCATTACCTACGCCGGGATTGCCAAGCTATTCGGCCGGGCGCCGTGGGGAGTCCCCGCCGTAGATATCCTGTTATTGTTTGCCATCTCCTACCTTCTATTTCGCTTCACTAAGCCTTATCTGGGGAGCGCCGGCGCGGCCATCGCGGTGGTAGTTCACGCTTCCATGCATGGCGAGATACTCTATTTCTGGATCGCCCAGCCAGAGACGTTTCAAGTGGCGTGTATACTTGCAGCCTACTTGCTGATAATACGACGCGGACGGTGGGACACGACCAGTTCATTCGCGGCGGGTCTAGTGCTTGGTTATGCGTGCTGGCTTAAATACAATGCAGTCGCTTTCCTGCCCTTTCTTCTCTTCGTTCCATTCCTGGACACGAGCCGTCTTGACTGGGAGCCGCCTCGAGCTTCCCTCTCCATCAATTGGCAGAACTGGCTTGCCAAGGCAGGTTTGCTGCTGGCCGGACTCGCTGCCGCAATTGGCGTGGTGCTCGCGTGGATCGCTCTTAAGGGCGCTTGGCCGGCTATGAAGGAGGCGCAATTTGAGGTTTTACCGCGTTACGCTGCCATGGCCGTTCAGCGCAGACGCCACTACCTGCTCGCGGCCTTGGTCAGGACGAACTACTGGGTCGGTGTGTGGAATCTATGGGCCACCCTGGCGGGCCTCCTGGTGGCTTGGCTGCGCCGGGATTTGCGGCGCTTTGCCCCCTTCTTCCTTGCCACCCTGTCGTCCATCGCCGCCGTGGCAATGCAGGTCCGTTTTCACGACTACTATTTCCAAATTTGCTACCCTTTTCTCGCTGCCATATGGGCCTACCTTGCCTTGAGCTGCTTTGAAGGCTCCCGCGCCTTAGCCAGCAATTTCAGGCAACGCGGTTGGCAGCTCGCAGCGGTGCTGGTCTGGATCGTGTTCGCTCAAGCCGCTTTCTGGCCCCTGCCCGAGGAATTCAGCAAACTAACGATGCGCTATGAACAATTGCGCGAGTGGGGAATTGACCCAGAGAAATTCTACGCGTCCTACCCGGGACAAATGCCCTTCGAGCATTCTCAAGGCGAATTCAGAGTCATCGACTACCTTAACCAGTATGCCGAACCAAGCGACGGCGTCTACGTGTGGAGCTTTAACTGCCAGATCTACTATCTGACCGGCCACCAGCCGCCGACGCGATTTGTGTCCAACTTGGGAATTATCTCTCTCTGGTCTCCTCCGCGCTGGCGGGTAGAGTTGATGCGGGACCTGCGGGCGTCTCGACCACGTTTCATCATTGTGGCGCGCGGTGACCAACTCCCTGTTCTAACGTACGTGAACCTGGATTCTGAAGGATATCTCAAGACTTTTCCGGAATTTGGTTCCTTCATCACGAACAATTACAAAGCGGCCGCCGACTTTGATTCGTTTGTTGTGTACGAGAGAATCGCGTTTCAATAAGGGTCGCGAACAGTGCGTCACCGATGGGCTGGATACATTCTCGCGTTTCTGTTGGGCCTGACCTTCACAATCTGGCTGTTGCCACGCCAATTGTTGTTTCCGGCCAACTACTACGACGAGGCGGCGGTAGAGGATACGGCGCAACACATTATCGGCCAGCGATACTTTATTCTCGACCACTGGCGCCTGCCTCCTTTCCAAACCCAGTTGCTGCGTTGGCCGAAGGGAGTCAGCATCGGGGTCACCGACAGCATGCCACTGCTGGCGGTCCCGGCAAAACTGCTGCGGCGGATTCTGCCGCCTGGATTTCACACCATCTTCTGGTTCCTCGCAATCGCCTGGTGCTTGCAGCCGGTTGCGGCCGTGTTCGCACTGCGCAGCGCCGGAGAGAAACGCGTGCTGCCAGCGCTCGCGGTGGCGGTGATTGCACTCAGCATGCCCACCTTGCTTTATCGCGGCCTCAGGCCACACGAGTCGCTGTGCGGCCACTTCCTCATCCTTGTGGCGATCGGGCTCTATTTCAAGATCTCGAGGGGATCGACCGTCGCCACTTGGATCGCCGCTCCTGCGCTTTTGGTTGCCAGCCTTCTCATACACCCATATCTGGCGGCGATGGTCGCAGCCGTGTTACTGGCCGCTCCCCTCTCGCTGCTGATCCGCCGCGACCGCTCATGGCTGCCGTCTTCCGTCGCACTCGCACTCGCAATCGGGATCTGCGGGGGCTTGGCTCTTTTGTTGGGCTATGCCGAAGAAGGTGGTCTAGGTGGGGGCTACGGGATCTATTCCATGAACCTGCTCTCGCCCATTGACCCGGCGGGTTCAACGTTGATTCCTTTCTTTCCGACTCTGATGGACGCTACCGGAGGACAGTACGAAGGTTATCAGTACTTAGGCGTGGGCGTCCTGCTGCTCTGCCTGATTGCTGTCGTCGCTATTTGCCGGCGTGCGCCGAAGCGGGCTTGTGCCCGCCATTCCGGGTTATTAATCGTGTCTGCGGGGCTTATACTCCTCGCGCTCTCGAATCGCGTGTATAACGGAACTTTCTTGATTTTTCGCCTCGACGCTATACCCCACATTTTTGAGTCGCTTCGCTCCAGCGGCCGTTTCTTTTGGCCGGTCGCATACCTACTCGTGATTGCCTCCATCGCTACAGTGGTCCGGCGACTGCCCGCGAGAACCAGTGTGACTATCCTGCTGATTGCGGCCGCTCTGCAATTTGCCGATGCCACGACGCTCCGCAACAAGCTCCATGACCATCTGGGCCGCACAGAGAAGTGGCAGATCGACCGGAACGGGCTTGGCGCTCTTATGCAGCGTTCCGATCGCCTGACGGTGTGGCCCCGGTTCGAGTGCCGTGGAACTGTCGTTTGGGACCCTCAATATCTTCAGGTGCTTTTGCTCGCGTCACAGTATGGCCTGCGCACGAATACTATGTATACGCCGAATCCAAGATCTGTCGGCCCGTGCCGGGCAGCCGAGGTAATCGGCACGCCTTTGCAGCCGCGCGAGCTCCGCATTATCCTGCCAGCCTTTCGATATGACAACGTTCTCCCTCCCGACTCGGGAGAGCTATGCCATCAGGTTGGCCGCCTCACTGCCTGCGCCACTCCGCCTTGAACGTCGGGTTTAGCCCACGAAAGCCATCTCATGGGCTCCATCCTCGCCTTGCTCGCAGTCCTCGCAGCCGCCAGATGCGGATATCCGGCCAAGCATGGCCGGAGACCTCAAACTCAGCCACAAGGGTCCCATGGGCGCGGATGTAGTTGTCCAGGTAGGGGGGGCGGCAGCACCCACTGTCCACCACGTAGTCCGTGCTGTTCAGCGTCTGCTCAGCCAAATCGGCTTCAATAGGAATTGCACGGGGTACAAACTCGCGGAAATGGTAGTCCTTACCTTCTGCCAGCATTCCGAAATAGGGGTCGGGAATCGCTGCCAACAGCACATTCGACCCGGGAGGGATCTGCGCACTAATACTGGAGGAATACCCCCGATACTCGTTCCACGTCAAGTACTCGTTTCCGTGCAGTACCCAAATCTGCAGCACGTTGCCGGCAATTCCCGTCATAATCATGGCCACGGCTGTTAGGCGGGCCCACCGAAAGGGGGCAGTCGCTGCGCATCCGCCGAGTAGCAGGATAACGGGTACCACAAAATAGACCGGATACCACACCTCGTGAACGACCAGGTTCAAAGAAATGCCCCAAAGCGCCCACAACCCGAGTACCTGGAACCATGCCTGTCGCCGCACTTGCGTTGCGCATAACCCGGCCGTGACCATGACAATCACCATGAAACCCCAATCATGGGATGCCTCTTGCATCGGGCCAAACTGCACGGGGTACAGGAGCTTGTTTAATATCCCCTCAGGGGCAAGATTCCCGGTGCTTTCGGCAGCTTTGCGAATAAACTGGCCCCCGAGTTGGCTGGCAAAAATGCCGGGCGCCTGAGCCACATATATCAACCATGCCAGCAGAGGGGTTGCCGCACCAGCCATGAAAGCCAGTCCCGTGCGTGTCGCAAAGAAACGGCGTCCCCTTGTGACCAGACCGTGACACACCAGCGCCGCGACGATGAGGCCTCCCGCAGGGTGGGACACACACGCCAAACCGCCCGCCATTCCCGCCGTAACCCACCACCCGATTGCCTCCGAATCGATGGCGCGGAGATATGCAGCCACGCTTGCCCCGCCGCACGCCAGCGTAAGCATTTCCATCCTGCCGATATTGGCTGCCTGAATGAACGTGATGTGGGTTGCAGCCAGTACGAGCGTTCCCCATGTAACCCAGCCACTCCCCGAAATACGCTTCAGGATCAACGCACCAATTATCAGAAACACGACCCCCAAGCCCCATGAAGCCATGCGGATAACCAGCAAGTAATTGTGAGGCGCCGCGACTCTAAGGGCGGGCGCAAGTAACAGGAAGTAAAACGGCGGATTCCAGTAGTAGTAGCGATCCATTCCCGCGACGAATCCTGCCAGAACCTCGGAGGACAAGAAACTGTGGCGCATCAAGGAAGCAGCGGGCACGCAAAACAGGACCTCGTCCGGAAAAACCGGCGGATAACGGAGCAGGACAGGCAAGGTGGCAGCGGCGTACGCGGCGAACACCCCCGCCCATCCCAACCACTGCTGCCACCTTCGTGTCATGCAAACTCCTGACGCTCCCAACCCATGCGCGGAACTGTTTCCAGCCGCGGGGCCCCGCCGTGTCATCCAGCATGACGGGGTCGAGTTCTCGTCGCGACCGGCATCTATCCGGAAACATGTTTAGCCGTTGTCCCGGGAGCGGAGCGTGTCTGCCACCAGATTCTCAGCAGCGCGCTGGTGTGGCGGCGAGCAATGCCTGGCAACTTTCTAAGGCGGTAGACGCGGGTCTTCCCTGCGAGCCGCTCCCGATGGTTTACCGGGAGCTCTTTGATGCAGAATTGGTGGCGCCGCGCCCGTGCGATAAACTCCCACCAGAGCCCCTCTCTCATTGCCCCGAGTTCCGGGACCAACCGTTCCACCACCTCTCGGCGAGCAAGGACAAAGGGGCAACTGGGATCATGTATGGGAACCTTGTAAATCAGTTGATAGGCGGCGCGAAACGAGCGCGAAAGGAACCTGCGCGCCAAAGGGTCATTCCGGTGTACCCGCCAGCCGATCAGTATGTCGCATTGCTGGCGTGAGTCCCAGAACTTCCAGAAGTCCTTGGGGTCGCATTGGCCGTCAGAATCAAGGCACAGCAGATAGGGCGCTTCTAAGCGCCTCATTCCGTCGATCACGGCCGGTGCATAGCCCTTGCGCGTCGGACTCATGATGAGCTTCATGGGAATAGACTCGGCCAGTGAGGTAAGAATGCGTCTTGTGTCGTCCACGCTGCCGTCTTCCGTAATGATGAACTGAAAGCGCATGCGTGCAGATAACTGGGTGTGTATTTCCCGGACCGTACGCTCAATGCTCTCGGCCTCATTGTGCACGGGCAATAAGACTTCCAGCTCGGGATCAGGGACTAACATTTGTTTGTTCTCCTAAAAATCGGTCCACGCCGGTCATTCCAGCGAAGACGGAAATCCACCTCGTTGTGGGCAGACATGGGCCCGAGCTGACGGGGGGCGACGATTTTCATCACGATTTCGGTTCATAAGCGAAGCTGGATTCGGCGCAGTCGAAGATTCTCGTAAGCTTGTAATTCTGTTCTATGGCATCCAGAACGGCGGGTGGCCAGCGCTCTTGGTTCGGGTCCCTTCTCATCACATCAACGTCGTTATCCAAAATGATCAACTGGATTTCCCTCGAGCGGATTAGATTAACGACTCGCGCATCCGGCCATCCCCTAGTGCGGACCTCTCGCGTCCAGAGGAAGGGTTCGAATACGACTGGCGGCGTTCGCGCCAATACTAACGCACCTAGATTCTCGGAGAGAATTTGCTGGCCGCGGTAGCTCTTCACAAATTGATAGGCCAGCCGACACCCCGTGAGCGTAAGCGGTCCGGGGTCCCTAACCCACGGTGGTTGTGGGATTTCGTTTACCCGAGGGCCACGAGTATTCGCTAAAGCCAGTGAGGCCAGCAGGCCGAACACAACCGCTGGCCTGGTTCCCGGCTTCATAAAAAGCCTCCGCAGGAAGGCGTAGCCGCATCCCGCAGTGAGGCACAAAGCCACCTCCCATTCCAAGTAGTAGTTGGAACTGGCGCCCATTTTGCCAACTGCGGCAATTGTCGCCAAGGCGGACGCACACGCGTAAAAAATCGGGAGGCTCGCGGCCCCCTCCGAAACCACTAGTTGGTAGATGAGAACGACTGCCGGAACGAGCAAAGGAATATCCAGCATCAACTGCAACCCGAATCGTTCAAGGCCGCCCGCGAAACTGTGGGGATGCCCTGCATTGGCCGTGATCGTATGGAAGACAAACCAGCCTTTCGTTCCCCACTGAAGCAGCAAGAGAATGAGAGCGCTGGGTATAGCGGCGCACGCCGCAAACTTCAGCGCCTTCCTCCAATCCCTGCTGCAAAGGGCATACACGAAGCAGGCTAGCGGGGCTGCCAGAAAGGTATACTTACAAAAAAATCCTGCGATGAAAAAAGGCACTGATAAATACCAACGACGCGATTTCGCGAACAAGTACAGTCCCGTCAGAGAAAACGCCAGCCCTATCAGGTCAACTCTGATGATGAACAACCAATCTTGTACCGTGGGTCGAGTCAGAAATAGTAAGCCAAAAGCCCAGCCGACTGCTTTCGAACCGGTCCAGCGGCACACGAGAACCGCGATTAATACGGCACACCAGAGCCCTGCGGCTACGACGAACAATCTGGACGCGGTGAAGCCCACGCCGAAGAGTCTCACCAAACCAGCCAAGATATAGTAGGGAACCGGCCCGTAAGGGCTGATTACATAAGGCGCTTTATCGGGTTGGGGGTACGCACCCCATCCTTGGGCAACTCTGACGGCTTCAGCCAACAGGGGTCCTTCCGCGAACTCGAGATGGAACGGCAAGGGGACAGCAGAGGCAACCCTCATGAATGTGACGAGGCATGCAAGAGCCAAGGCCGCGAAGAACAGGAGCTCGAGTTTCTCAAAAAGTGTGCGACGGCTCACTTTGCCTGCGCCTGGTCCCGTTCCAGCACTTTCGAGTGGAATCAGAGTCTGCATAACGCTACCGGGAAAGAACCGTCGGTGGCTCGAAAAAACAGAAACACACTACCGTATCTTACCGTCTTTGTGACGTTAGGAAATGGTACTTTTGGTTGAGGCCCGCGTCACTACAACCGTGCCGACCAAAGGAGGGGCAGTGGCAGTCCATGAAGGTTTTCAGCAAAAGGAATAAGCACCGTGCCGGTACACAGCACGACCCCGCGGACCCAACGTTTGCCTACGGCGTGGGCCAAAGCTTCGAAGCCGCGCACGTCGTTTGCGCCCAGTGTGGCGGCGGCTTTCACTTCCACGCCGGCCAGACGCCCGGCGCTGTTTTCGAGCACAAAGTCTACTTCCTGTCCGGCGGCGGTGCGCCAGTAAGAAAGTGGCTGATTATCAACCAGGCGGCGGTTGATTATCAACCACAAACTGGATGCTTTCCCCGCCCGGTAACGGCAAACCCATTTCGAAGGCCGTCGGCTCCCGCGGTTCTGCCGCCTGCTATCCGGAACAGACTTGTCCAAGATACGATCGACATGCTGGACGCTGGCTTGCGGCTCCGCCGCCTGCTCTGCGGAAAGGCTCCGCCTTTCCGTGTGCCTGCCCCAAACTCTCTATTTCCGGCGAGGCTACAGCTCGCCAGCCGTGGCCATCTCATGCGGCAAAGCCGGTGTGCTCACAGCTTTCCGCGGAGCGAAGGGAGAAGCCGCTCATGTGGTCAAACCAGGGTTTCGCACGTACAACCACACGAGCACCACGATCGTAATGCCCGTGATGAACATCCCCAGCCACAAGCCTCGTTGCCGGTAAGAAAACGCGATCACATGCTGACCAGGCTCAGCGTACACGGCCCGGAAGAGCTGATTGGCGCGCAGCACCGGTACTTCCCGCCCATCAAGGGTCGCGTGCCAGTTGGAATCATAGCGGTCTAGCAGGACGACATACCCTGGCCGAGCGAGGCTAGCGGTCAGCGTTACCGCATTGGGCTGGCGTTTGGTGATCGCGACCTGGCCTGCCGGTGGATTCCCGCCTTCGCGAGAATGACCGGTCGCTGAGGCGTGGACGGCAGGCGAGGCGCCGGGTTCGGCTGCCAAGATGACGTTTTCCAAGGCCTCGAAATCCGGCGAGGCCATGCGCCGGAGTGTTTCGATCGGGCTGGTGGTGAAAATCGCCGTGCCCGCCACGTACGCGCGTGGCACGCAGTAGCGATCCTCGTACAGATAGCTTGGTCTCGGCGAACCGTTGAAAACTTCGCCGGCAACGCTCGTGGCTGCCGAATCGTGGCGAGTGGGTTGGATGATGTACTTGACGTTGGTGCGCCCCAGAAAGCAGTCGGTATGAAGTGTGTCGGGAGCTTGGCGCAGCATGTAGATCCACACGTCATACAGAAACGGCGGCAGCGAGCGCTCGATATCGAGATTCAGGCTGCCTTCGATACCTAGGAGCATTGAACCCATTCCCAAAAGAATTCGCTCCTGAAACGTTCCTTGGGCAACGGCTGAGAGCTGGGCGGACCCGAGAACCGATTGAAAATTAACGTATCCCTGGAGTTCGCCTTGAGAGGGCTGCCCACTGGGAAGCCTGGCCATGGAAGCAACACGGTAACTCCCGGCTGGACCCTGGAAGCGAGAAACTACGGGAGGCTTGTACGTGAAGAAGTCTCGAGGCACGGTGGGATTGGCTTCATAATTCACCTGCATAAGCTGGGCTAAGCCGAGGAGTGCGAAAATCGGCAGGCCGATGCGCGCCCACGATTTGCTTTGGCCAAGGCCGAGGAGAAGCAGGAACGCAAAGAGAACAAAGCCGCTAATCCCGGGAACGTAAATGCGGAAAAGACTGGTGAGGGACTGCGCCATTTCGCTGGCTTCCGGCCTCGCATGTCCTTGCCGGATCAGCATCCACTCGGTGGGCAGAGCAACCAGCTTCGGCGCCATCCAGGAAGCAGCCCATATCACTAGAGAAATAGCCAGCAGAATCGCCAGGGGATAGAGCGCCCGGTTGCGGCGCGCCCTCCACTGGGCTGATTCCAACCGAAGCGCGTCCAGACCCCAACCGGCCAGAATGGCGACGAGCATAACCACCGGCACCAGCAGCTTCACCGGGAATCGCACCAGGGTCAACAAGGGAACGAGCAGGTAAGTGAGGGAAAAAACCGGAGTGAAGTGCCCGAAGGATAGCACCAGGAAAACAAGTGCCGAGCCCGCGATGAAATTCCGCCGCCGGTCCCGGGCGAGCGCCCAACCAGCCAGCGCAAAGAACAGCGGGACGAATCCCGTGAAAACCGAGAGGAAATACGGACTGTTCCCGTCTTCCAGCAAAGTGTTCCATTTCGTCGGCGAGTTCAAAGCGGGGCCGTAGAAATCCGGCACCAACGTTTCCATCAGTAGAAGGGGGTGGAAGGACCAGTTCGAAGTCTCGCCGTAGCGCAGGCCCTGCGCTCCCCGGCGCGACTGGCTGAGGAGTTCCGCCGAAGGCAGGAATTGCGCCGCGCACAAGGTTATCATCAGGCATCCGGCCAGCACGAAGCCGGTTAAGATACGCAAATAGGCAGCCGTGGCGAGAGGACGAAGCGTTCCTCGAAGGTAGAGCGCGTAGGCGAAACAGAGGCAAAAAGTGGCGATCAGGGTGAAAGGCTCGGCGGCGAGGAACTGCAAAGAAAAAACCAGCGTCAGAAGTATCCAGGGCCGAACCGCGGCGCCACCCCTTAATCCCCGCCTCAGCGAGGAGGAGACAGTGGAGTCTTTAGACTTGAGTCGTGACCTCTGCTCCGCGTTCGGAATCGGGCCCTCTCCCCTTTGGGGGAGAGGGCGGACCGCACCGGCGTTTTCTCCAGCCGGGGCTGCCCGGGTGAGGGAGTGCCAAGCTGGCAACCCATCCCTCCCGGCGGGGCGCCGACTCGTTAGGCCGTGGACTGCGCGGTCAGTAGCGAGCAACGCCCAAGGCATCCAGGCCGCACAAGCCGCGTGGTTATATAGATTGCCCAGCGAGAGCAGGGGGCCGCTGAAGGCAAAAGCCGCTCCGGCGAAAAAAGAGGCCTGCCGGCTCTGGCCCCAGCGCCGCGCCAGCAGATACGTGCCGATGCCCGCCAGCGCCACGTGCACGACGTAAAAGAACGGGTAAGCGAAATCGATGGGAAGCAAAATAATGAACAACGTGTACGGATAAAAGAATAGAACGTTGGGGTTTTCGAGCAGCGGCTGGCCGTAGTTCAAAAAGGGATTCCAATATGGTACGACGCCGTGGCGGCACATTTCCTGGATGAAGCGGGCCGAAGGATACGTGTAATTGCAAACATCACGGAAGAACAGCATGGAAGGAGTGAAAATCACCTTCCAGAACATAGCCAGCGCTCCGAGCGCCAGGACAGCCGCCAGCGCCCAGTCAATGCGGTCGAGCGGGCCAACGCTGACGCCAGACTCTGCTGCGGAATCAGTCTCGGCTTGAGCTTGAAGCGGCGTACTCACCTCAATAACAGTGGCTAGTGGCTGGCGGTTAGTGCCTAGTGCCAGTGCCTGGTGGCGGCCACGAGCGAATGACCAAGGATTGCTGGCTGGCAACCGCCATCCATTTACCAGCCACTTCCCACTAACCACTAGCCACTAACCACTAACCACTGCCTTACCCTACCCATCTTACCTTCTTTGTGGGGCTGGCGAATGGTACTTTTGGGTCTATTGCCTCCCAGTCAACCCCGCGTACGCGACATTTCGCCCCTGACTGGGCTGCGAAAGGACTGCCCGCATGAGGAAGACTTTGTAAACGAACTTCTGACTCAGGACACTAGTTTCTATCTTCCAGTTTCCAGTTTCGAGTTTCCGGTTTCGAGTTTCGGTTTTCGAATTTCGCTTTTCGGCTTTAATTGGGACTGGAAATTGGACGTTGAAAGGTCGAAAATGGAAACCCGAAACTGGAACGAGGCAGCCATGCGGTCTGATTCCTGTCTTCGACTTTCCAGTTTCTATTCTCAATTTTCGAATTTCGAGTTTCGATTTTCGAATTTCGCTTTTCGACTTGTGAAGAGGAGGAGAGATCACAATGAGTACAGTCACGCAGAAAACTATTCGCCTCGCCGAGCGCATGTCGCGCCTGGGCACCGAGACGGCTTTCGAAGTGCTGGTGCGCGCCCGGGCCCTGGAAGCGCAGGGTAAGGAGATCATTCATCTGGAAATTGGGGAGCCTGATTTCGCGACTCCAGCCAATATTGTGGAGGCCGCCGCCCGCGCCCTGCGCGACGGTTGGACGCACTACGGGCCTTCGGCCGGCTTGCCTCAGCTCCGCGAGGCCGCGGCGGAGTACACTGCAAAGCACTCGGGGATACCGGTTGATGCGAGCGAAGTCGTCATCACGCCGGGGGGCAAACCCATCATGTTTTTCGTCATTCTGGCGTTGGTGCAGCGGGGCGACGAAGTTCTTTATCCCAATCCCGGCTTTCCTATTTACGAATCTATGATCAACTTCGTAGGGGCACAGGCCGTTCCGTATGGATTGCGCGAGGACCAGAACTTTGATGTAAATGTGGAAGAGATCATCGACAAAATCACGGACCGCACGCGTTTGCTCATCCTCAATAGCCCGCAGAATCCGACGGGTGGCGTGATCAGCCGCGAAGGATTGAAAGCTCTTGCGGACAAACTCGTGGGGCGCGAAATTGCTGTGCTTTCCGACGAAATCTATCATCAGCTCATCTACGAGGGCGAGCACTCGAGCATCGCCCAGTTTCCAGGGATGAAGGACACTACGATTATCCTCAACGGATTCTCGAAGACCTACGCCATGACCGGCTGGCGGATGGGCTGGGGGGTGATGCGACCGGACTTGGCGCGGTGGATCGCGCAGTTGATGACCAACTGCAACTCCTGCACCGCCAGCTTCAGCCAGATCGCAGGGGTTGAGGCTTTGCGAGGCGACCAAAGTTCCGTTGGCGTCATGCGCGAGGAATTCCGGCGGCGCCGCAGCGTCATCGTCGATGGCTTGAACCGCATTCCGGGCTTCAGTTGCCGGCAGCCGCACGGAGCCTTTTATGTATTTCCCAACATCAAACAAACGAAGTGGAGTTCGGGCGCCCTGGCAGACGCCATCCTGAAGGAAGCGGGCGTGGCGTGCCTGTCCGGAACCGCTTTCGGACAGTGGGGCGAGGGTTACTTGCGCTTCTCGTTTGCCAATTCCGTGGAGAAAATCCAAAAGGCACTGGGCTGGATCGGAGACTGGGCGAAAAAGAAGCTCTAGGTGAAGAGCCGGCAAACGTCCTGGGCGAGCGGCCTTTTGTACGGCAGCATAGACAGCGCAGTGCTCGGCCCCGCGTTAACGACGACTTGCCACCGATCCCAGTGCTAGAAGCATCGAAAAAACTGAGCTTGCAAGCGTGGCTTGATTCGCAAGTCGCTTAAAGTGCCCCTCAGTGCTGAAGCGGCGGAGAGTTGCGCTGTCAGGACGCTCCAAATTGGGGACGTACTGGACGATTGTCAAAGATTGGAGCGGAGCGAGCCGTTACGACCCTCAGGATGGGAAACGAGCAAAAGACATCCTGCTTGCGATAGAGGATCCCACGGACGGAGTGCTGCAATGTATAAGACGGTTCTGGTGAAAGAGCTTGTCGAGGAGGGCGAGGAGCTTATCAAACGGCTGGAATCCCACCGTTTCCACATCGCGGCTGCCTTTTGGCATTACCTCGAGGACCTCGATCGCTGGCGCTTGGTAATCGTGTTCTCTAGCCTGGTTGACAGGGAAGGCCCCCTGCGTGTGTACACGCGCATCCAACAGGTCCTCGCAGAAATGCAAACGAGGGAACTTTCACTAAGCGACATTTCCGTGATGGGATTAAATGACTACGAGTTTCGGGAGCTTCGATCCCAAGTCAACCGGTCGGTTCATGCTAACAACCGAACTCACCGGCCTTGGCCGAGAAGTCTGAATCCCAGTCGCCTAGAGGATGCGTATATTTACCGGTGGGCGGTTTGATCACCTACTTTTTGACCTATTTGGCCTTACTTATTGACTCCTAGTACTACTACGTTAAGTTATTGACCTCCCGTAAGAGAGGTGGTAAGCTCCGGTCTATGACCGAGAGCCAAATCGAGAAATGTCGAGAACGCTTGGAACAGTTTTTGGCCGGCCTGCTGGAGCCGCAGGGG
>Ga0326728_10009771_pt1 | contig 22861 bp, 20 predicted proteins | sample MB3enrmetagenome_FD_207602 | JGI IMG/M metagenome (GOLD analysis project Ga0326728, IMG submission 207602) | Lab enriched peat soil microbial communities from McLean, Ithaca, NY, United States - MB31MN | ecosystem: Environmental > Terrestrial > Soil > Wetlands > Peat | place: USA: New York... | reverse complement strand
AACGCACCTCTATTCATTGACGCATTTTATAGCGCCTGTGAAACTCTCAGTCAGCGGCACCCCGAGATCGTGTTACCAGATACCAGTTACATTAATCGTATATTATCCGATGCAGGTGCAGGCTACCAGATCGAGCCGCCGAACCTCATCGTGACACGAGCCTACATTCCGATTAGCGTACCGCAGAAAGCGCCATCACTTGACGCCCAGGCTCAGGATCTAATTGAACAAGCACTTTCTGCATCAGAACGAGCCCTTATTGACGGCAATGCACGCCAGGCCGTTCAAGAAGTGTTGTGGCTGCTGGAGACGATCTCCACAGCTTTTCGCAATCCGGACATCTTCGATGGGAGCATTCAGGGGCGCTACTTCAACAAGATCATTGGAGAGTTGCGACAACACCGTCGCGGTCCCCAAGAGCAGATCTTACAGTGGATGATGACATTACACGGCTACCTATCATCACCAACCGGCGGCGGCGTCCGTCACGGCGTCGACCTGCGCGAAGGCATGGCCTTGCGCATCAATGAGGCACGGCTTTACTGCAACCTTATCCGAAGCTACCTAACGTTTCTTATCACTGAGCACGAACGCATGTCCCGACAAGAGGCGTAGGCGGGATTTTATCGCCACCGGGCTACTTAAGATAGTGCCCCTCCCGCCACCGACGAAGGTCTCCCGATACAACGTGCCCACCGAATCGGCTATTTAAACGAGAGGCTTTAATCACCCCGAAAGTTGTGAAATGTGACTGCTAAACTGCCGGCAGCTCTGGTTAAACAATTAAAGCATCTAATTGCACGCGCGATCTCAGACGCGAAGGCCTATGATGTGCCCGCACTTTGCACTCGCCTCGGACTAGCAGAGGGGACTGAACAAGAAGCATTCAGCAGCAAATACAAATACGCCCAACGCCGACTCGTGGACGTGTCAGCGGAGCGCTTGTTGCCGATTGCCCGCGAGTTGGCTGAGGACGAAGCTCATTTTGAGCTAACCGAGGAAATCGCAAAAATCGATGAACGTGATACACCTGCGATCACAACGCTAACGCGCAGAAAACTCATAACACTCTTCGAAACTACGCCCCTTGCCACCAACATTGACGAGATCGAATTACTCAAGAGTGTATGGCCAATAGGAAGTTTCCCTGCTCCCACAGGAAGCAGCGAAAGCACGCTGGAACAGCATATTCTGTTTCGCATGTTCATTGATGATAAATTTCCTACGAAACAAGTTCTTGAAGCAGCAGGAGTTCTCACCTGCTCCAGATCCCGACTATCCAAGTTTTTGGCCGCCGTTACATCGCCGGAGGCACACCCACCAAAGAAAAAGGCGGAGCTAGCTGGAAAACTCGACGCTCTCTTGAGACTTGATGGGTATTCGCTTGTAGTTGCGGGTCAGATGTCGGGCAGCCCATTCTTCGAAGTTAGGCCAGCTCCGAATGGAGCCCCTGCCGACGAAGGTATTTCTACAACCCTTGCCGAATTCAATCCAACACATGTGCACGCCCGTTGGAAAGCGGCGTTGGACCGGCGAACTGTTGACCCACAGGGCGCTATAACTTTAGCGCGGACCTTGCTTGAAGATGTATGTAAGTGGATACTGGCCGAAGCAGGGCAGGACTACGAAGAAAACGATGACTTGCCTGCACTTTATCGGCAACTTGCCAAACTCCTTAAGTTAGCGCCCGACGACCACACAGAAAAAATATTCAAACAAATTCTCGGAAGCTGTCAGTCGGTAGTGGAATCGTTAGGCGCGTTGAGAAATAAACTGAGCGATGCCCATAGCTCAGGTCCCAAGCGTGCTCGCCCACAGCCTCGTCATGCGGAACTTGCGGTGAACTTGGCCGGGGCCATGGCTACTTTCTTGGTGTCAACATGGCAAGAGCGGCAACGGGAGTCAGAGTACAAGCTCTAAACAATTCTATCGGCGCAAGGTCGGGGACGAACGGCAGCTCAATCTCCAACAGCGGCCGTTTCCTGATCTCGGCCCCATGTCTCTTCTCGGCCTTGAGTTACCTACCCGCGCCTCTGCCGCCCGCTATGTTATTCTCGCAGCGCCGGGGCTTGGTTAATCCCGGAATGGTAAACGCGGGCGGCATTAAATCGCGTTTTTGCACAAAGCGCGCGATTTTCCGCGTTTTCGCCCGCGAATCGCGACTCCAAAAAGTCCGTTAATGTTAGATTGTTGCGCGAATTAACCGAAAAGCGCAACCGTAGGTGGGTATCCGCATGCCGCTACAGCTTTCCATAAAATGGGACGCCGCGACACGTTCGCGCGTCATATCAACGTGTTAGCGGCGTTTAACGCTTCCGCAAGGCGCTTTTGCCGACAATTGGCGCCTTGAGGAGAGGCGGATTTCCAAAGGGGCGGACCTATGTACTTTAACGGCAATCGTAAACGGCGAGCGGGCCCTCGACGGCCTATACAGTCTCAACGCAGATCGCCGCCAATAAGTCCGCGTCGATTCCGGCCTGGCGGCTACCGGAGTTATGCGGTCATGAGGGCTACCGGCCGTTCGCTGGCAAAGCCGCGCGAGCCCGGCTACTCCGTCCCGGCCTTCTCGCTCAGCGGATGGAAATCGAACACGGTCTGCTTGAGCCGCTCCTCCATCACGTGGGTATAGATCTGCGTGGTGGAGATATCGGCATGGCCGAGCAGCGTTTGCAGCACGCGCAAATCGGCGCCGCGGTCGAGCAGATGCGTCGCAAAGGCGTGGCGCAGCACGTGCGGGGAGAGCCGCTCCTCGTCGAGACCCACGCGCGCGCCAAGCGCTTTGAGGTCGCGGGCGAATTTCTGCCGTGTGAAATGACCGGCCTCGCCCCAGGAGGGGAAGAGCCATACCGGTCCGGCGAGGAAGCTTGCCTGCGCGGGCCGCGTTGCGTCCAAATAAAGGTCGAGCGCCTCGCGCGCCTTCGGGTTCAGGGGCACGATGCGCTCGCGGCCTCCCTTGCCCTTCACCGTTAGCATCTGCCGGTCGCCCTGGAGCGCGGCGCGCGGCAGGCCTGCAAGCTCGGAGACCCGAAGGCCCGTGGCATAAAGCAGCTCCAAAAAGCAAGCGAGGCGAAGCGCGCGGATCCGCGCGGGGCCGGACGCCGCCGCGGCGGCTTCGTGTGCCGCGGTTAGCAGGAGATCGGTCTCCGCCACGCTTAAGGTGACGGGCAGCCGCCGCTTGGCTTTCGCGCCATCGATGAGGAGTGCGGGGTCGCTTTTGCGCGTGCCCTCGGCGGTGAGGAACCGGGTGAAGCGCTTGAGGCAGGATAGCTTGCGGGCGGCCGAATTGGAGCTGAGCCCGTCCATGGCGCGGGCCTTGAAGAAGGCTTCCAAATCCTCCCTTTCGCAACTGGCGAAGTTCGCGCCGCGCTCGCCCAAAAACCGCGACATCTCGCGCAGGTCCGACCCATAGGCGGAAATCGTATTGAAGGACGTGCCGCGCTCGGCGCGCATCATGTGCAGAAACGCCAAGATCAGCGTTTCATCCTCAGGCTGGGCGTTAGCCTCTCGCGGCCGGGCCATCTTATTTAATTTTTACGTCACGGATCGATTTCGTCATTTCCCGCTGCTGAGGTTCGAAGAAGTTTGCCAGCACGAACATGCTGCCGTAGAACAATCCGGCGAGAAGCCCCACGACGGTCAAGAAGCGTAAGAGAGACGGCATAGCGGCCTCCAGCCTGGTTGCACCCTACTGGGCTGCCGTTCTTCGCGCCCGTTGTCAAGGATGTGCTGAAAGCATAAGTTGCACCTTTATGAGTCTTCTATGAGTCTTCGGCTTGCTAAATGAGCGGTTTGTGACGGCGGAGATCGAAAACGCCACGGTGAAGGGTGTCGCCCGGACAGTGCGAGGCGCTCTGGGGAACCGGAGCATCGTCCTGACCGGAATGATGGGATCGGGCAAGTCGTCCATCGGGCGGCGGCTTGCGGCCGCTCTCGAATTGCCGTTCAGCGATGCGGATACCGCGATCGAGCAGGCGGCGGGCATGACGGTCGAGGAGATTTTCCGCAACCACGGAGAGCCTCATTTCCGGGAGGGCGAGGAGCGGGTTATCAAACGGCTCTTGCAATCCGGCCCGCAAGTGCTCGCAACGGGCGGCGGCGCGGTGCTGTCCGCCAAAACGCGAGAAGAAATCGCCAAGGCTGCGATTTCGATATGGCTCAAAGCGCCGGTCGAGCTTTTGCTGCAGAGGGTCTCGCGCCGCGATAACAGGCCTTTGCTCAAGACATCCGATCCGCGCGCGGTTCTGACCCGGCTGCTGGAAGAGCGGACGCCTCATTACGCAGAGGCAGATCTCATTCTCGAAAGCAGCGATGCGCCCCATGAGGTGATCGTGGAGAATGTCCTGACGCTGCTTGCGTCCTATCTTGCCGGCGCAGGCGGAATGCCCAAGGACGATAGCGCAAAGGCGCTCAGACAAGATGAGGGGCGATGATGACGGCAGCTGCGGAATTCGATAGCAAATTCAACAAGGTCGATGTCGCGCTCGGCGCGCGCAGCTACCCCATTCTCATCGGCGGCGGGCTGCTTGCCGCAGCGCCGCAACACCTCTCGGCAGCCCTGCCGGGCACGCGCTTTGCCATTGTGGCGGACGCGGCGCTGGCGAGCTATGCCAGCGATCTCGCGCCCCGTCTAGCGCAGCATGGCCTGCTCTTGGGCGAGGTTTGCTTCGTGCCCTCGGGCGAAGGCTCGAAATGTTTCTCGCAGCTTGAGCGCGTGTGCGGCGCGCTGCTCGATCTTGGCATCGAGCGCCGCCACGCCGTCATCGCGCTCGGCGGCGGCGTAATCGGCGACCTCGCCGGCTTCGCCGCAGCCATCGTCAAGCGCGGCGTCCGCCTCGTGCAAATTCCGACAACGCTTCTGTCGCAAGTCGATTCCTCGGTGGGCGGCAAGACCGGCATCAACTCGCGCCATGGCAAGAACCTGATCGGCGCCTTTCATCAGCCTTCGCTCGTGCTCGCCGATCTTGGCACGCTTGAAACCCTGTCCCCGCGCGAATTCCGGGCGGGTTACGCCGAAATCGTGAAATACGGCGCGCTCGGCGATGCTGCGTTCTTCGCCTGGCTCGAAGCCAACGGCACCCGCGTCTTTGCGCGCGAGCCCGGCGCTCTAACCTATGCCATCGAGCGCAGCTGCCAGATGAAGGCGGACATCGTCGCGCGCGACGAGCTTGAGACCGGCGACCGCGCGCTTTTGAACCTCGGCCACACCTTCGGCCATGCGGTCGAGGCCTGGGCCGGCTATTCCGGCGATGTGCTGCATGGCGAGGGCGTCGCGCTCGGCATGGTGCTCGCCGCTGAGTTCTCGCACGCGCAAGGGCTTTGCGGCGCCTCCGTGGCCGGCCGGCTGAAAGCCCATCTCGGCGCGCTCGGCCTGCCAGCGGATTTCGCGGGCCTGCATGCCCAAGTTGGGCGCCTGCCGGACCTCGAGAGCCTCATGGCCTTCATGGAGCAGGACAAGAAGGTGAAGGACGGCGAGATGACGCTGATCCTGATGCGCGGCCTTGGCGAGGCGTTCGTCGCGCCGGGCGTGCCGCGGGCGGCGATCCGCGCTTTCCTCGAAGCCCAGCTCGCAAAATAGATGCTTTCGCCGGCGGGCTGCTCGCGGTCACCAATTGTTAACCTCAGTTTGCGGCTTCCCTAATCCGGCAGGTTCAATTTGTGCCGCTTCCTTCTAGCCGCCATCATGCGCGAAAGCGCCTTGCTAAAGTTCTAATCGAGCTAAGCTGCTGATAACGCGACACAAAAGTCAATTTCAGCGCTGCGCCGCCGCAAGCCGCGTGCGCCCTTCAGGGTTAATTCCGGAGCGGAAATATATTTAACGGACTTTTTGAAATCTACTTTTTGGGGTGAAATCGCGAAAAATCGCGATTTTTGCGGTGGGGAGATATAAAAATCCGCACCCATTTACCATTCCGGCATTAACCACGCTCCGGCGTTACGAAAATAAGCATACGGCGGTATCATGGCCACATACGCGAAGGCTGCGAAAGGCCGGGAGCGGGACATTCGCGTTATTAGCCGGGATGTCTTTTGTGAGACTTCAGCGTGGGTTTAATGGCGGCCGTTCGCACTTTCATAAAATCGATATGAAATCGATGGCCTCCACGATGGAATTCGCGGCGCAGCGCCGCGCAAATCGGTATAGTCAGGCCGGGGAACGATATCCCGGCGCTGCCGGAGGCCCCGGCGAAGCCGCAATAGGCAATAGGATGACGTCGCAGGAATTCAAGGGAGGTTATTAAGTGTCCAGTCGCCGGCTGTATTATTCGCCTGGCGCCTGTTCGTTGGCTCCTCATATCGTGGCGGAAGAAACCGGCCTTCCCTTCGAAGCCGTAAAAGTTGACTTTGCCGCCGGCGAGCAGCGCTCGGCGGCTTATCTGGCTCTCAATCCAAAAGGGCGTGTGCCGGTTCTGGTAGATGGTGACCAAGTGTTCACCGAATGCCCGGCGATTTTGCGTCACCTAGCCCGGCGCGCGCCGGAGGCGCAGCTTTGGCCGGCCGATCCCGTAGAAGACACGCGGTGTCTGGAATGGCTTTGCTGGGGAAGTTCGGGGCTGCATGTCGCCTACGCCCATGTTCGCCGGGCAGAGCGTTACGCGCGCAGCGAAGGCGCGAAAGCCGAAGTAATCGAGCAGGGAAAGGCGGCCTGCAAAACTCTGTGGGCGCAGGTGGAGGAGCGGTTGGCGCGCGGTGGCGCCTGGGCTGCCGGGAACCGGTTTTCGGTTGCCGATGCCTACCTTTTCGTCTTCTGGCTCTGGGGGCGCGGAAACGTTTTGGGCTACGATATGATGCGCGATTTTCCAGCATGGACGGAGCGGATGCTGCGTCTGGCGGAGCGGCCCGGTTTCCGCCGCGCCCTGGCGCGCGAGGGCATCGCATTGCCGCAGGCAGGCATTTGATCGCATAATTGCACCTCTTTACCGCAGGCGGAGAGCGCATGGCCGGCGGAAGCCCGTACCGCCGGCTATTCCAGCAGCCAGGAGGTTCACTTGAACTCAAACGCCGGAAAGCCGGAAATGGCTGAAGTTCGCCTTTCCTGCGTATATGACCGCGCAGTTCCGCCGCCGGCTGGGCGTCACACCGCGCGAGTTGCGCGGATGCTAAGCGGGTCCTCGATCGTGCAGCACGATCTCCCACTATGTGGTTGAAATTGCGACCTGACTCTAGGGCCGGATAGGCCGTGAAGAGACCTTTGGGCCACGCAAGATCGCTTGCGGCTTTGAGGGAATAAGCAGACCTCGACTTCAATTAGTCGGGGCAGTTTAGACTTTTCGCTCGATTAAAGCACCCGCCGCACATGTGAAAACGAATGGACACGTCACTGCACGGAGACTTCTCGCTGCCGCAACCCCTTCTTGGCAAATTCAGCGGATTCTTCTGGCGAGTCTTCTATTATATGAAAGTCTAAACGCTTTTCGACGTGAAAATAGTGCGTCGAGCCACCCTCGAGAATGAGATTTTGCTTAAGCAGTGGACCAGATGACAAGCTCATATCCAGTGACAGGACATGCTCGCCGGAAGGGGCCTTTACCATCAAATAGTCGCCGTTTGTAAGAGCGCCAATGCGTTTTCCGTCCAGAAACACAGACGAATCCGTACTAAGTTTGTCGAGGAAGCCAAAGCCGAGCCCGCTTTTTGGCCAATAAAAATAAATTGTTCCCGTCCCGCTTGGTATCTTCGGACCAGTCGAAAGCAACGCTAGAGCCGTAGCGGCGTTAAGTTCGCTGGTGTATATATTGAGCCCTTTATCGATGATTTGGAAATAGAGCGGTTTTTGCGCGGAAACCGTGATCTCAGTCTCGTACGTTTTTGATAAATTATCCAGATAACCGTTCTTCTGTTTCACCACGAGTTTGTGCGGGCCGTTCGGAACGCTAACAGTTAGTGGCGCATCGAAATCGACCGTACCAACGGCGGCCGTGTCAATCTGCACTTCGATCTTAGAATGGAACGCACGGCCAAGGAAGGTGTCATCGCGGGGCCACACAATGGTGACCTGTCCTGTTGGGCTCAAAGCAGCGCTTGCCTGTTTGTTGTCCTTCGCGCAAGGGCAATCGCACTTTTGCGCGGCGGGCGCCCAATAAGCAGGAAGGTATAACAGAAGGCCGATGGCGATTAAGAGACGGCTGGGAAAAGCTTTGCCTGCCCAAACAAGCTGTTTCATCATACCGAAGCGCTCCGTTGTCGAACTCGAAGAACAATGCTTTACAAGATCAGTACTCTTAACAAGATCAGATTCAATGGTTTTCAGCGACCCGAAAATGCGTTCCCCGGTCTAGGCGCAGAAGTAGCCCGTTCCGCCGCACGCTTCAAGCGCTTGCTTGGCCACCACTTCCTTCAAGCTTTCCTCACGCCGAAGCGCCTTTACCGCATTTGTGGTGGCGGCCGTGGCGGCGTCACCAGCCAGCCGCTTGTTGCCGGCTCTCAAGAACTCCTTCGACCAGCTGTAGTAAAGACTCTCTGCAATGCCATCGCAGCGGCAGAGCGCGGAAATGCTCTCCTCCCCGCGCAAGCCTTCAAGCACGATGCAGATCTTGTCCTCGGCCGTTACCGAATTTCGATTTCGATGTCATGATCATCCGCCGGTGCCTGGCTGACACCCCAAAACATCGGGGTCACTATGTAGCGGTTGCGCGACTTAGACCAAAAGTGGAGTGAAAGGCGTCGCGAGGCAGCGCGCCTTTCAGAAGATTTCCGCAGCTGGAGGTCAAGCATCCGTGATTTTTAATGGTCAATATTTCCGCAGGCGACCCTGAACAGCCGCGGGCATAATAGTATTCCACCAGGATTTGCCCGAGACCCGTCAGAAATTACAGCACGTGCGGGGACACTAACGAAGGCAGGGCAAAAAAGACCGGCAGGTTCACCAGCCTGCCGGATCGCAGCGCAGTGCGGGGGTGTATTGATGCAGACCATTAACGGTAGCTTGCAAGTATGACACTGGTGCGACAGACTAGCTTACTTAGGGAAAACGGTTTTATTTTAGTACCCCTCTTTGATAATAACTAACAACACGTTCTGCGTCCATACCGTATTCTATCTCGGATAGTGACCGCAACACCCATTGATCTTGACCACAGGCTGAAGCTAAGCATTCTATTAAGCGATCTATGCACGGCTCGAATGAGCCAATCTTATTATTCTCATTCAGCCGCAAGATGCCCGGAGATATATTTGGCCAGATTGACAACGGTCGCGCCGGCCATGCGCTACGGCCGCGATAATCCGCAGACAGAGCTACAAGCGCCGGCCCAGCCTTGCGATGCTGCTTGCAGGCTCCCCCGGCTTGCCCCGTCCTTGCGCGCCTCCATATTCTCCGCTAGCACCGTCCTATCCAGTCCTTCCAAGAGAGCACGCATGTTCGGCCCCGGTCTTCTTTACCTCTTCCTCGCTGTCGGCCTCGCGGTTCACGCGATGCGAACCGGCCGCTCGCAATGGTGGCTCTTCATCCTGTTCTTCCCGACCTGGACCATGTTCCCCTGGGCCGGCTCGCTCGCCTATGTCGCCATCGAGCTCATCCCGGCGATGTTCCAGACGCGCGGCGCCCGCAAAGTGCGCAGCGGGATCGGCGCCATCGTCGATCCGGACAAAGAATTGCGCGAGCGGGCGAAACAGGCTGAGCTCGTCGATTCTGTCGATGCGAAGCGCGCGCTCGCGGAGGAATGCGAGAAAAGGGGGCAGTGGGAGGAAGCGATCCGGCTTTATAAGGCCGCAGGAAGCGGCATTTTCGCGGACGACCCCGCGGTGCTTATGGGGCTCGCCCGCGCCGAGCTTGGTAGCGGCGATGCGCCCGCATGCCTCGAAACCCTGCATAAGCTCGATGAAGTCCAGCCCAATTTGCGCAATCAGGAAGCGCATCTTCTGTTGGCGCGCGCGCTCGAAGCCACGGGCCGCACGGGCGAAGCCCTCGACGAATACGAAGCGGTGTCGCGCTATTACGCGGGCTTCGAGGCACGGTCCCGCTACGCGCTCTTGCTTTTGAAGCAAGGCCGCGTGCAGCAAGCGCAGGAGTTGTTCCGCGAGGTGGTGCGCGCATCGGGCGCGCGGCCGGTTGCGGTATCGGCGTCCGACAAAGAGTGGATCAGAGTTGCGAAAGCCAATCTGCGCTAGAGTGCGTGCGGAAAAGTGTGAAGCGGTTTTCCGGTGAAGATGCACGATAAACAAAACCTAGCGCGCGCCTTTGATTCCATCGAAGGCGATAGCGCTCTAGCCGGCGCCATTTTTCTGCCCCGGAAACCTCACTTTAGACATTCTTCGGCGTAAACGCTTCGCGCGAACACGAGACAAAAGCCCCGGGCCGCTGATGAAAGCGCTGTCACATCCGGGAGGGGTTCTGGCGGACTATGGGAACGAGCGATTTTTCATTTTGGGGTTTATTCATCCAGGCTCATCCGGTCGTTAAGGCCGTGATGATCGGGCTGGTGCTCGCCTCGGTTTGGTGCTGGTCTATCGTGATCGAGAAAACGCTCGCGTTTGCCAAGGCCCGCAAGGAGACCGAAGAGTTCGAGCGGACATTCTGGTCCGGCCAATCGCTGGACGAACTCTACAAGGCCATGTCGCAAAAGCCGCCGAGCGCAATGGGCGCCTTGTTCGTCGCCGCCATGCGCGAATGGCGCCGCTCGATCGAGAACACCGCGAAGCCGCTGGCGGGCGTTCAGATGCGCATCGAGCGCGTCATGGAAGTGACGATCACCCGCGAGATGGAGCGGCTCGAGCGCAGGCTTCTGTTCCTGGCAACCGTCGGGGCGGTCGCCCCCTTCGTCGGATTGTTCGGCACGGTGTGGGGCATCATGACCGCGTTCCAGGGCATTGCCGCGAGCAAGAACACCAGCCTCGCCGTGGTGGCGCCCGGCATCGCCGAAGCGCTTTTCGCCACCGCGCTGGGCCTTTTGGCCGCAATCCCGGCCGTTATTTTCTATAACAATTTCAGTCAGTCGGCCACGCGCCTTTCGCAGCGCTTCGAAGCCTTTGCGGATGAATTTTCCGCCATCGTTTCGCGCCAGCTCGATTCGAAAGCTTAAGGGGGAAGCGCGATGGGAGTATCTCTTCAGGCCGGCGCAGGCGGCCCCAGCGGGGCGAGACGGCGGAAAGGCCGGCGTCACCGGCCCATGGCGGAGATCAACGTCACGCCTTTCGTCGACGTCATGCTGGTCCTTCTCATCATTTTCATGGTTGCGGCGCCGCTTCTGACCGTTGGCGTTCCCGTCGACCTGCCGAAAAGCCAGGGCTCGGAGCTTAAGAGCGAAAGCGAGCCCCTCACGGTTACGGTCGATCCTCAAGGCAAGATATTCATCCAAAACACCGAAATTCCGCTCGGCGATCTTCAGCCAAAATTATCGGCTATCACCGAGGCTCGCAAAGGCCTCGACGAGGCCATATTTGTGCGCGGCGACAAAGCGACCAACTACGGCGAGCTCATGCGAGTGATGGGACGAATCGCCGGCGCCGGCTATAAGCATATTTCGCTGGTGACGGAAATCGAAGAAAAGCACTGAACGCAGACGGGGACAGAACGTGCGGTACGGCCTTATAGGCTCGATCATACTCCACATCGTGATATTCGGGATCGTGATCTTCAACTTCACGAGCCGCAAGAGCAGCGATGCCCCGCCGCCTGTGCCTGTGCCGGTCCCGGTCGAGATCATGACGCCGAAGGACTATAGCGAGCGCCAGGCGGGCAAGACCGATGGCAAGGCGGAGAAACCGGCTCCGCTCGCAGAAGTGAAAGCGGCCGAGGCCGCAGCGAGCGCAAAAAAGGAAGTTGCCGAGCAAAAGCCGGCTCCGAAGGCGGCCGAAAAGGAAGCGCTCCCTCCGCCTCCGCCGCCAGCGCCGCCCGCTGCCGCCCCCGCTCCCAAACCCGTGGAGGTGGCCAAGGCCGAGCCGCCAGCGGAGAAACCTGCCGAAAAGCCTGCGCCGAAGCCGGCTGCGAAAAAAGAGCCCGCACCGAAGCCCGCGGCAAAGCCGAAGCCTGAGACGCCGAAAAAGGCCGATGCACCCGAGCCGAAACGCACCGAGCCGCGCCCGCAATATAAATTCGATCCCAGCCGGATCGAGGCCGATCTGCACAAGAACGAATCGCAGCCCACGCGGCCGCAAACGGCGCAGTCCGCCATGGACACGCCGCAGTCGAAGCTCTTTTCAGAGCGTCAAACCGCCGTGCTCAATCGCGACCCGAACGCCGGCGCGCCGGCCGGCGATTACGATCCCACCAAGCCTTGGCGCCCCGCCAGCACATTGCAGGATCAGGCCATGGGCGTGGCCGGGGCGACGGGCAGCATGAATGCGGGAAGCTGTGCCGACGCGATCCTCGGCAAGATCGAGCAGAACTGGATTTTGCCCATCGGCGCTCTCTCCGCCGAGAACACGGTTATCGATTTACATATCGAATTGAGGCGCGACGGAATGCTTGCGAGACCGCCGGCGGTGCTGAACCAGTCCGCATCTCCTGTTTATCAGGCGATGGCCCGTGCCGCTGTGAGCGCCGCGGAAAGCGGCCAGCCTTATAGGATTCCGCCGCAGCAATATGAACAGTGCCGGGACATTACCATAACCTTCAATCCGCGCGATATGTATGGCGGCTGAAATGAGAGCGCACCCCATCTCATACGCCCTTTTTCTTTGCGCCGCATTTGCCGCTGCGGCCTTCCTGCCGCCGGGCCAAGCCAAGGCCGAGGTCAGGCTTGAGGCCCGGCATGGCCAAGTCAGGGCAATTCCCATAGCGATCGCGGAATTTTCCGGAAACGGCCCAGCTGGCGAAATCACCCAGATTATTTCCGCCGACCTAGAGCGCTCCGGCCTGTTCAAGCCCATCGACCCCGCCGCTTTCCTCGAACGCGGAGCGAGCGTCGATGCGACGCCCAGCTTTCAGAATTGGACGGTCATCAACGCGCAGGTCCTCGCCGTTGGACGCGTGACCGATACGGGCGATGGACGGCTGAAAGGCGAATACCGGCTGTGGGACGTGTTCTCCGCGCGGCAGATTTCGGGCGAGCAGTTCTTCATCCCCGCGAATGCATCGCGCCGGCTCGCTCACATTATCGCCGATGCCGTTTATGAGCGGCTGACCGGCGAGAAGGGCTATTTCGACAGCCGGATCGTTTTTGTCGACGAAACCGGTCCCAAGGACCGCCGGCTCAAGCGCCTGGCCATCATGGACCAGGACGGCGCGAATTTGCGGCTCCTGACGCAAGGCCGCGAGCTTGTGCTGACGCCGCGCTTCCATCCGCTCTCTCAAGAAATCACCTACACCGCTTACCGCGAAGGCGAGCCGCGTGTGGTGCTACGCAATATTCTGTCTGGGGAAGAGCAAGTGCTCGGCGATTTTCCGAACATGTCGTTTGCGCCGCGCTACTCCCCGCAGGGCGACCGTGTGGTGATGAGCCTCCAGGAGGGCGGCAACTCGAATATCTTCGAGATGGATGTGCGAAGCCGCAAGCTTGCGCGCCTCACTCAAAGCGCGGCGATCGATACCGCGCCTTGCTACTCTCCCGATGGGCGGGGCATCGTTTTCGAGTCCGACCGTGAGGGAAGCCAGCAGCTTTATGTCATGAGCGCGGCCGGGGCCGGCCTTCGCCGCATCACCTATGGGGAGGGAAGCTACTCCACCCCGGTTTGGTCGCCGCGCGGCGACCTCATCGCCTTTACGAAGCGCGTGCACGGCGGATTTGCGATCGGCGTCATCCGGCCCGACGGCTCGGGGGAGCGGGTGCTGACCGAGGGCTATCACAATGAAGGCCCGTCCTGGTCGCCTAACGGCCGCGTCATTCTATTCTTCCGCGACAGCCAAGGGGAGAACGGGGGGCCGAAACTCTATAGCATCGACCTGACGGGATATAACGAGCGTCAACTCGCAACGCCTTCTTTCGCATCCGACCCATCCTGGTCGCCGCTCTTGAAATAGGAGCCGCGGCGGCGCTCAAGCTGGGGTTGTCCCCGCTTTGCTGACAGCTTTTGCGTTAATCGAGTATCGAATTTTGTACGATCTAACCGTCTAACCAGCGGATTTTCCTTGTCACGCCGGTGCTTCAACGCGCGGCAAGGGGGTGCTGACTCTTGCCGCGTCATCCCCGCGCCCGAGCGCGTGAAAAAATTGGCGCGTTCGCAGCAAACTCAGTTGTCATGGCCCGGCTTGACCGGGCCATCCACGAAAAGCCAATACACTCAGTATGTTGCTGGATGGCCGGGTCAAGCCGGGCCATGACAATAGTGGTTGCCGCCAGTTTTTTTCACGCGCTCGAAGGCGGGCCCCCCGGCTCGGTATGACGCGGTGCGCGGCAATGCATAAAGGCGCCCCTCCGGCCTGGCGGGCCGGGCGAAGTTTGCAGGGATATCCCGCTGCATAGTTGCAATGCATGCAGCCTTTAGGGGTTGCGGTCCTGCCCGCTTCGGCTTAAGAGCCACAAATCCGCCCGGGAAATCGGCTTGTTGGTAAGCATTCCGTTACGATTTCCTGGTCATTGTGCACGCAGAAGTTGCGTGCATCAGGAGGAGAACCCGAATGCGCTCTCTGAAGAGCTTTCTAATCCTGGCAGCCGGCATGATGATGACTTTGCTGCTGGCGGCTTGCGAGAAAAATGCCCCGGCGGCGAATTTCGGTCTTGGCGCGGGCGCCGGAAATTTCCCTCCCGGCAGCGTGCAGGAATTTAATGGCCGGATCGGCGATACCGTACATTTCGAAACCGATAGTCCGGAACTTACGCCCGAGGGCCGCTCGATCGTGAACGCCCAAGCCGTCTGGCTCCGTCAATATGCTAACTTTCCGATCAACATCGAAGGGCATGCCGACGAGCGCGGGACGCGCGAGTACAACATCGCGCTCGGCGCGCGGCGCGCCGAAACCGTCAAGAACTTCCTCCTCTCGCAAGGGATAGACCCGCGGCGCGTGAGGACGGTTTCGTTCGGGAAGGAACGCCCCGTTGCGGTTTGCGACAATATTAGCTGCTGGTCGCAAAACAGGCGGGCCGTGACCGTGATCGGAGGCGGCGGAGCGATGGCTTCCAATTGAGCGATGCGGCCGGTCCTCGCGTAAAGCGGTTGACAGCCAGGCGCGGCCATCCGAGAAGGTGGGCGTACTCGTTTAAGTGGGGCGTACTCATGAGAAGCATCGCTGCAGCTCTGATTTCACTTGTCATATCAACCGCTCTTTTCCCGGCGGCAGCGCAGATGCCTGGATCGCGGGCGCCCTCCGATGGCGGGTCCGCTCAAGCTGCCCGGCTTGAGCGCTTGGAAGAGCAGATCGCGAACTTGCAAGGTGTCGTCGCAGCTGTGGAAACGCTGGCGAAAAACAATGCCGGCACCGGATCGGGATATGCAGCTGCGGCGGGCGGAGGCGGAAGCTCCGAGCAGATCCGCCAGCTCTCCGAGCAGATCGCCGATCTCACGCAGCGGCTGGAGCGCCTCGAAGCCCAAATGGGCGGCGGCAGCGTGAGGCCTCAGGCCCAGCAGGCCCCGCGGCAGGATATGGGCTATGCAGCCGCGCCCGCCGGCGGCTTTGAGGACAAGCAGCAACTCCCGCCATTGGGAGCGCCTCAGGCTCCGGCCGAGCGCTATGTGCCAAGGCCGCAGCAGAGCGCAAGCGCCGGGCTGCCTCAAACCGCCCCGCAGCCAAGGGTCTACGCCCCGGATGCGGGCAGCGCGCCTGCGCGTCCCAACCCGCAATCCGCCCCCGTCACAGCTTCGGCCGGTGGGTCGGCGCGCGCGCTTTTCGATCAGGCCTACGGTGCGCTCAACCGCCGCGAATATTCGGCCGCCGAGACCTATTTTCAGCAGTTTCTCGATCAATATCCCGCCGACCCGCTGGCCGGAAGCGCTCAATATTGGCTCGGCGAAACGGCGTTCGTGAGCGGGGAGTATAAGAGCGCCGCCGACCGCTTCCTGAAAACGTTCACGAACTACCCAACGAACGAGCGCGCACCCGAAGCGCTCCTGAAGCTCGCGATCTCGTTGCGCCGGCTCGGCAACAACACGGACGCTTGCGCCACCTTCGCGGAGCTTGGGCAGCGTTATCCGCAGGCACCCAAAAGCGTGCTGCAAAGAGCCGATGCGGAAAAGAAGAGGGCGAACTGCAGCTAAGCAATGTTGTGCTGCTTCGCCTGCCGATACGCCCAAGCATCAAGGCCGCAGCGCTCTCAGAGCGACAGGTTGGCCGAAGCCTGCATCGCGCCAAGAACAGAAATCGTCAATTGGCCTTGTTGGGCGGGTTAAACTTGATTGCCTGGAAAAGTGCTTCGCAAGCTTGTCTGGCTTCGTCAGTGTCGAGCGTGAACCCAAGCCATTCAATTCTCTTCTTGGCGAAGAGGGCCGCGCCTAATGCTTGCCTTTCAACGGCGGCGTGTCTTCCGTCGTCAACAGCGTAATCGTCGATGTGCTCTGCAACATCGCGCATAGTTTTTAGGTAAGGCAACGTGGCATCGAAGGTTTTAATAGCTGCTTCGATGGCTGGAGCGATTTCCGGCACTTTTGCGGCAAGGCCCGCTGCGCGACGTGTCCTAGTAAGTGCCACAAGCAAGAATTGAAAATCCGCCCATATATGGCGCATATACACGTCCCACGGTTCGTCGGCCGCGATCCTGCGACATTGCAACGCGACGGCAAAACAGGCGTCCCTTGCTAAGGAGCGAGCACGTTCGTAAGTCGCTTGATGTGATGGTTTCATAGGCGCTGCCGTTAATACAAAGATGTGGTGAGCGAAAGACATCAGTTGAAGCAGGCATTGCGCAGGTTGCTCGAATCAGGCCGAGCAGAAACAACCTGCTTAGGGCCGGTTTGTAGTTCCATGTGGTAATCCAGCCGTGAAACGCATTATTAGCGATGCCGCGCTTATCCGCGCGTTTTCCGCCCTAGAGCCTTATCCTTCCGCCGCGCTCGCCGTGTCGGGGGGGCCGGACAGCATGGCTCTCATGCATCTGGCCGTCCGCTGGAGCGCTCTTGCGGGGCGCGGCCGCGCGGGCCTTGCCGTTCTAACCGTCGACCACGGCCTTCGACCCGAAAGCAGGGACGAGGCGGCCTTCGTGGCCGCGGAGGCCGGGCGCTTGGGCCTTGTTCACGCGACGCTAGACTGGGCCGGGGAAAAGCCGAAGACCGGCATCCAGGCGGCCGCACGCCGCGCGCGCTACGGCCTCATGATCGCATACTGCCGCGCCCACGGTTTCGCTTGCCTCGCCACCGCACACACCGAAGACGACCAAGCCGAGACGTTCTTGATGCGTTTGCGCCGGGGAAGCGGTCTGGACGGGCTCGCGGCCATGGCAGCGGTCTCGGAGCATGCCGGGGTGCCCATCGTCCGCCCGCTCCTCGGTTTCTCGAAAGCGAGGTTAATGGCCTATTTGCGAAGCGCCGGGGTTCCTTTCGTCAACGATCCGAGCAATAGCAATGCCGCGTTCGAGCGGGTGCGCCTCAGGCACGCCATGAAATCCTTGGCGGCTGCCGGCATTACGAGGTCCGCTCTTACGCTGAGCGCCGCCCGCCTCGGCCGCAGCCGCGAGGCGCTTTCGCAGGCTGCCTCGGAGTTCTTGGAGCGGAATTTCCGGGTTTCGAACCTCGGTCACGGCGAAATAGGCCTTGAGACTTTCCTCAAGCTGCCCTCGGAAATTGCGCTTCGCGTGCTGTCGCGGGTGCTGGCGCTCATCGGCGGAAAAGAAGAGGCGCCCCGCATGATTAAGGCCGAGCGCTTATTGGAAGAGCTGCGGTCCGGAAAGCGCCAGGGCGCACTCGGCGGATGTCTTGCCATCGCAACTCCGTCAACGCTGCACTTCTACCGCGAACCCGGCCGCATCGGGCGCACGCCGCTCCGTTGCCAGCCCGGGAGCACATGCATCTGGGACGGCAGGTTTGTGCTCACCTTCGCAGCAGGCTTGAGCGGCGATATTTCAGTGGCGCCGCTCGGGGCCGGCGGGTGGGCAATTTGCCGCAAGGCGTTCAAGGATCGCCATCTGGCGCTTAACGCCAATCGCCTGGCCGCGCTGACTTCCCCAGCGCTTTGGCGGGACGGACTGCTCTTGTCGGCGCCTGCTTTGGATTTCGTTAATGCGAAGGCCGGCGGGAACGCTGCCGGTGCTGCCCGGGCCGAGCTTGTGCCGCGGCTTAGCCATTTTCTTAAGCCAGCCTGAACGGCAGGGGCGAGTGCGCTTGGCAAAGGCCAACCCGTACCCTATCTCTGAGCGGATTGGCTCACTTATCCTTGCTTTGTAAGCTGGAAGGCCTAGGCTGATTGCTTGCTCTGCCTTCAACGCGCCGTGCGCAGCATTAGGGGAAGACATCGTCTCCATGAACTCGAACTTCCGTAATTTAGCGATCTGGATCATCATCGCTCTTCTGCTGGTCGCACTGTTCAATCTCGTCCAAAACAGTCCGAAGAGTGCCCGCGGAAGCGGTATCGACTATTCTCAGTTCCTTACTGAGGTCGATAACGGCAAGGTCCGGTCGGCGACGCTGTCCGGCAATCAGATTTCGGGCGTTTTGGAGGGCGGTCAGACTTATCAGACCTACATGCCAAACGATCCGCAGCTCATTGAGCGGCTGCATAACAAGGGCGTCCGCTTCGATGTGAAGCCCGCTTCCGAGGACGTTCCCTCGCTGCTTGGCGTGCTCGTGAACTGGTTCCCCATGCTGCTTCTCATCGCGGTTTGGGTGTTCTTTATGCGTCAGATGCAATCGGGCGGCGGCAGGGCGCTGGGCTTCGGCAAATCGAAGGCAAAATTGCTAACCGAGAAGCAGGGCCGCGTGACCTTCGACGACGTTGCAGGCGTTGACGAGGCCAAAGAGGATCTGGAGGAGATCGTCGAGTTTTTGCGCGATCCGCAGAAGTTCCAGCGGCTTGGCGGGCGTATCCCGCGCGGCGCGCTGCTCGTTGGACCTCCCGGCACCGGCAAGACGCTTTTGGCCCGCGCCATCGCCGGCGAGGCAAACGTGCCGTTCTTCACGATCTCGGGCTCGGACTTCGTTGAAATGTTCGTCGGTGTCGGCGCGAGCCGTGTCCGCGACATGTTCGAGCAGGCGAAGAAGAACGCGCCTTGCATCATCTTCATCGACGAGATCGACGCGGTCGGGCGCCATCGCGGCGCAGGCCTTGGCGGCGGCAACGACGAGCGCGAGCAAACGCTGAACCAGCTTCTTGTCGAGATGGACGGCTTCGAGGCGAACGAGGGCATCATCCTCATCGCTGCGACGAACCGCCCCGACGTGCTCGATCCCGCTTTGTTGCGCCCCGGCCGTTTCGACAGGCAGGTCGTCGTGCCGGCGCCGGATATCGTTGGACGCGAGAAGATTTTGAAAGTTCACGTCCGCAAAGTGCCGCTCGCGCCCGATGTCGATCTCAAGCTGATCGCACGCGGCACCCCCGGTTTCTCAGGAGCCGACCTTTCGAACCTTGTGAACGAGGCTGCTCTTCTTGCGGCGCGCCGCGCCAAGCGGGTCGTCACTCAGCACGAGTTCGAGGATGCGAAGGATCGTGTCATGATGGGCGCGGAACGGCGCTCCATGGCCATGACGGAGGAGGAGAAGCGTCTCACCGCCTATCATGAAGCGGGGCACGCACTTGTGAGCCTGTTCATTCCTGGCAACGATCCCTTGCATAAGGTCACGATCATTCCGCGCGGCCGTGCACTTGGCGTCACCTACAACCTGCCGGAACGCGACCGCTACAGCATGAAGAAGCACGAGATGGAGGCCTATCTCGCCATGGTCTTCGGCGGCCGTGTCTCCGAGGAGCTTATTTTCGGGCAAGAAAATGTGACGACAGGGGCCGCGAACGATATCAAGCAGGCAACGAACATGGCGCGAGCGATGGTCACCGAATATGGGATGAGCGACAAGCTCGGCCGCATCCGCTATCGCGACAACCAGGAGGAAGTTTTCCTGGGCCACTCGGTGACGCGTTCTCAGAACATGTCGCCAGAGACAGCGCAACTGATCGATTCCGAGATCCGGCGCCTTGTCGACGAGGGCGAGCAAAGAGCGCGTACCTTCCTGACGGAGCACCTCGAAGACTTGCATACGCTCGCGAAGGGGCTTCTCGAATACGAGACCTTGTCGGGTCAAGAGGTCCGGGATCTGCTCAACGGTAAGCCGCCCGTGCGCGAGTTCACCATGAAGGAGGACCAGCCCAAGCGCCGCTCTGCCGTGCCATCCACGGGCAGCCGGGCTCCACGGAAGGACCCCGATCTCGGCGGCATGGAGCCCCAGCCCTCGACTTGAGGCAGGGCGCCATGCGGCGGCCTTTACAATCCTCTGAAAATCACCGATGGCTGGGCTTGCCCCAGCCATTTTCCGTATGGGTTCAGTCGCGTATTTTGCGCACGATCTCTCTGAACATCCAAACGATAGCAAGCAGCATCCAGACCGCGGCGAAGAGAGGGAGGAGATATTTTGCGACGGCTTCCTGCTCAAATCCGGCTGCCCATCCCGCTAGAACGAACAGGGCCGGCAAGGCAACGAGCCAAAACTCGATCGTCTTAACTTTCGTCATAACATCCCCTTATAAACGGTGCGCACAAGGCAGAGTCTGCGTGGCTGCCGATCCCAGAAGCGTTTAATGTGAGTTTACGCGAGGGTCCACCATTATGCGCGGGGTTGGCAAATTTGCGGCGCTATGCCGCCAAGGGAGGATCGCATGGCCAAGCTGGGGCCGGTGCTGGCACAGATCGAGACGGGTTTCGACGCGTCGCTGGCCCGGTATATCGAGTTTCTGCGCATTCCGTCGATTTCCACCGATCCGGCCTGCAAGGACGAGGTAAAGCGCGCGGGCGCTTGGCTCGAAAAGGAGTTCACCGGTCTCGGCTTCACCGCGAAGCTCCACGACACGCCCGGCCATCCTATCCTCTTGGCTCATTGCGAAGGCGCAAGCCCGGACGCGCCGCACCTTCTCTATTACGGCCATTACGATGTGCAGCCGCCCGAGCCGCTCGAACTCTGGGACAGCCCGCCCTTCGAACCCGCCATTGTGGACGGCCCGCGTGGCAAGCGTGTCATCGCGCGCGGGGCGGTCGACGACAAGGGGCAGGTGATGACCTTCCTCGAGGCGTTTCGCGCCTGGAAAGCTGTGCATGGCGCGCTGCCTGCCCATGTGACGGTGCTGATCGAAGGCGAGGAGGAAAGCGGCAGCGAGTCTCTGCCGGGCTTTCTGGCGGCGCATGCGGCCTCGCTCAGTCAAGCCGCCGCCGCGATTATCACAGATACGAACTCCTGGGATATAGACACGCCGGCGATCACCTACCGCCTACGCGGAAACGTCTATGTGGAGGTCACGCTCAAAGGGCCGTCACGCGATCTGCATTCGGGCCTTTACGGCGGCGCAGTTGTCAATCCGCTCAATGCGCTGGCGGAGATACTGGGCCAGCTTCACGATGCGCACGGCCGCGTGCAAATTCCCGGCTTCTATGACGGGGTTGCAGAGCTTCCGGATAGCGAGCGGCAAGCTTGGGCGGCGCTTGCCTTCGACGAGGCCGCATTCCTCGGCGAGGTTGGGCTCACACAATCGGTGGGCGAAGCCGGCTACACGCTCCTTGAGCGGTTGTGGGCGCGGCCAACCTGCGATCTGAACGGCATATGGGGCGGTTACACGGGACCGGGCTCGAAGACGGTTATCGCAAGCAGCGCCTCGGCCAAGCTGAGTTTCCGCACCGTGCCCAATCAAGATCCGGGAAAGCTCGTGGAAGCATTGGAAGAATTCCTCGGGCAACGCACGCCGCCCGATTGCTCGTGGAGCCTCGAGCTATTCGGCGCGTCGGCCGGCATCCTCGTGCCGGAGGGCGGCCCATTCATGCAGGCCGCGCGCGCGGGCCTAGCGGACATCTACGGCAAGCCCCCCGCCATGGTGGGCTGCGGCGGCTCCATCCCCGTCGTGGGGCATATGAAGGAAAAGCTCGGCCTCGATTCGATCCTCGTGGGCTTCGGGCTCGCCGACGACCGCATCCACAGCCCGAACGAGAAATTCGAGCTGAAATGCCTCAGGAACGGCATCCTGAGCCAAGCCGCGATCTTGGCGCGCATGGGGGACATCCGGCTGTAATACTGGCTCGGTGATAGCTGCCTCATAAGGCGCGAGGCGTACAGGCCAATGCTCAGTTAGTTGCGTGTGCACGGGGACCATCTCCCAGTGTCGCGCTTATGCGCTTTGATAACTTATCTTTAAGCTCTTCAGCATTTTCCCAATCAATATGGGCATATTGGCGGGTGTCGAAGTGAACGTGCCTCAGCATATCCTTTCGGCATGTCCAGATTACCGGCAGGCCCAACCCCTGAGCAAAGCCTGCCTCATAGTAAACGCCACCGCGAGCAATAGGCGCAATGGCTCCGTCAGCTTCGACACAAGGGCAGGTGAAGTCAGCGACAACGAAACGCGAGCGGCGGATCTCTGCAACGATTTCGTCATCGATCTTGTTATTGTGCTCTTTGCGGTCGATCCTAAGAGGAGTGTAGCCTGCGGTGGCGATGGCGGGTTGGAACCCCTTCTCAAAGGCTTCCCTCATACTGTCGTCAAACCACATAGCTACAAAGGCTTGCGAGGAAGACGAAGTCTTCTGAGCCAAAGCTTCCACTCTCTCAAACCCTAAGAATGAGAGAGATATTATCACTCCATCTAAAGATTCTGAATGGATGCTTACAAAGGAATCTGAAAAACGCAATAATTGTTCTAATTCTTGCCAGCGACTACTCTCGGTCCACGCTAAAGCTTCAGATAGTGCCAGCGAAGGCTCGCGGGTCTTAAAAACAAGTACATCATCAAGTTTGGGATATCGGAAGGCTATATACTGCAAAAGACGATCTCGCCGTATCGAGACTGTTAATGGTTGAGCCCTTTTGCACCATGCTAAGATATCCTGACCCAATCTAGGAGCCGAGTTTCCGAGAATACGTTGGTTCACTA
>Ga0326728_10009770_pt1 | contig 22862 bp, 8 predicted proteins | sample MB3enrmetagenome_FD_207602 | JGI IMG/M metagenome (GOLD analysis project Ga0326728, IMG submission 207602) | Lab enriched peat soil microbial communities from McLean, Ithaca, NY, United States - MB31MN | ecosystem: Environmental > Terrestrial > Soil > Wetlands > Peat | place: USA: New York... | reverse complement strand
AATCGCCACCCGCGCCTTGAACTTGGGACTGTACTGTTTTCGCGTCGTCGTCATCGCCTCTCCTGCGTCCACGACTCCGCCGAAATTTTAGCTTATTGCCTGGTCTGAATTCTGGGGACCACTATAGATGTCATTAGTAATGGTGAAGTAGAAGCGCCAGTCCTGGTTGATGCGGGCCTGCCAGAGATCCTCGCCTTCGTCATACTTTTTGGCATGTAAAGACGGGTGGCCAAGGTTTCGAGCCAGAGAATTGATTTGTTTGATGAAAGCCTTTTGGACGGATGGGGGCGCGGCGGCCAACTGCTCGATGACGCGCTGCGAGAGCTGGACGTTCATCCGGTTTTCTTTAATTTGCTGGGCTTGCCTTTGGCCTTCCACTTTTTGAGGAAGGCTTCAACTTCGGTACCATCCTTGAACGGCCCGTAGTACGGGCCCTTGCGACCCTCGGCAATACCGGCATTGACAACGCGGCGCTGCTCAGGAGTGTACTCGTCGTCTGCCGTGGGGAATTTCGAGCGATCGATAACCAGCTTGGGCGTGATGATGATCTTGCCGCGCTGGAACGCGAAATTCACCAAGTCACCCTTGGCCAAACCGGCCTGCCGGCGGACCGCCGTCGGGATGGTGACTTGACCCTTATTCTGAATCTTACCTGTGGTGTTCATAACAGCTAAGGTTAATTTCCGGGAAGTCAGGAATCCTGACCGCCCCGCCTGTAGCATAGCAGACGGGCGGATTGTGTCAACCTTACAAGCGCGGCATGCGCGGCATAGATGAGTTTCCGGCCTCGCCAAGGGCGTGCAGGCTGCGATCCGGCTCGCTGAGGTAACGGGAGATGGGGGGAGTCCGCTGTTGAATCCGTAAACAGCGGCGAGATGGTCCGGCGTTGAGCAAAGGCTGCGCCCGGCGGATCGCCAACTCTTCGTGTATGCTGGATTCACCGGACAAGGAGAGTCTATGCGTCTAATACTTGCCTGCCTCGCTTTGGCGGCGGTGGCTGCCGCGGATGAGCCGCTGCTGCTGCAAAAACCGGCGTTGAGCAAAACCCAAATCGTGTTCGCATACGCGGGCGACCTGTGGAGCGTCCCGCGCGCGGGCGGCGATGCCGTGCGCCTCACCAACGGGGCCGGCACGAAAACCTTGCCGGCATTTTCGCCGGATGGCACGCGCGTCGCTTTTACCGGCGAGTACGACGGCAATGTGGACGTTTTCGTCGTCCCCGCTTCGGGCGGCGTGCCGAAAAGGCTGACCTGGCATCCCGCTGCCGATCGCGTCATAGGCTGGACGCCGGATGGCACGCGCATCCTCTTTACTTCGGCGCGAACCGCGTACTCGCGTTTCGACGAGATGTTCAGCGTCCCCGCGGATGGAGGCGTGGAAGAAAAGCTGCCGTTCCCTAGCGGATACGCGGCCTCGATGTCTCCCGACGGACAGTCCATCGCTTATGAGCCGATCCCGCGGGCGTTCACCATGTGGAAGAGATATCGCGGCGGCGAGACCTCGCGTATCTGGCTGGCGCGCCTTTCCGACAGCGCCGTGACCGCCCTGCCACGCGCCAATTCCAACGACTTCAACCCGATGTGGGCCGCGGACCGCGTCTACTTCCTCTCCGACCGCAGCGGGCCCGTGACGCTCTTCTGTTACGACATCAAAACCAAGGCCGTGCGCGAAGTGGTTCCCAACCGGGGGCCGGATCTGAAGTCGGCCTCGCTGGGACCGGATGCCATCGTCTATGAGCAGTTCGGCGGGATTTTCCTTTACGACCTGAAGACCGGGAAGACCAAGCCCGTCCCCATTCGCGTGGCCGGTGATTTCCCGGAGTTGCGCGCCCGGTTCGTCAACGTGGGTGCGCGCCTCGGTGCCGCCGCGGTGTCGCCGAACGGTGTCCGCGCCGTGTTCGCCGCGCGCGGCGAAATCATCACGGTGCCGGCGGAGAAGGGCGATCCGCGCAACCTCACCAATACGCCGGGCGCGATGGAGCGCGACCCGCAGTGGGCGCCGGACGGTAAGACCATCGCGTACCTCTCGGATGAATCGGGCGAGTACGCGCTGCACCTCCGCCCGCAGAGCGGCGAGGGCGAGGTGACAAAGATCGAGCTGAAACCGGGATTCTACCGGTCTCCGCGATTCTCCCCGGACAGCCGGAAAATCGCTCTGGTCGATAGCTTCCAACGCCTGTGGTACGTCGACCTCGAGACCAGGAAGCAGGTCGAGGTGGCCCAGGATACCTACCAGATGCGGGCCGGCGACATTGCGGGCGCCTGGTCCCCGGACAGCAAATGGCTGGCGTACTCGAAGGTCCTGCCGAACGATCTGAGCGCCATCCATCTGTATTCGCTTGCCGACGCGAAATCGACGCAGGTGACCGACGGCATGAGCGACGCCGCCAACCCGGTGTTCGACAAAGACGGCAAGTACCTGTACTTCACGGCGAGCACTAACTCCGGAGAAAGCCTGGGACTGGATATTCACACCGTGGAGAGCGCCGCGACCAGCTCGATTTATCTGGCTGTTCTGGACAAGACGCAGCCCTCTCCATTCGCGCCCGAAAGCGATGAGGAAAAGCCGGCCGATGAGAAGAAACCCGCCGAGCCCGGCAAGCCCGATGCGGCACCCGGCCGAACGCCAGCCAAGGAAGAGAAGGCGGGCGAGACTCAAAAGGCCGCCGAAGCCGGTAAATCGAAACCTGGCGCCACGGAGGTCAAAGATGTGAAGATCGATCTCGATGGAATCGATCAGCGCATCCTCTCGGTGCCCATGCCGCCGCGGCGTTACACAATGCTCGAAGTGGGCAAGGCGGGGATCCTGCTCGCCCTCGAGGCGCCGCAGTCCGCCGAAGGCGGTCCGGGGCCAGGCCCGGGTGTGACGGTCCACCGCTACGACCTGGAGACTCGCAAGAGCGACGTCCCCCTTTCCGGAGTAAACGGCTTCGTGATGTCTTTCGGCGGCGAGAAGGCGCTGTACCGGAAGGGAGAGAACTGGATCATTGCCGCCCTGAAGCCCATGGCTAAAGGACCGGGTGGCGATGCGGCCGCCTCCACGCCGACTCCGCCGGCCGGCGGCGATCAGAGTGCGCTCAAAACCAGCGGCATCGAAGTGCGGGTGGATCCGGTGCAGGAATGGAAGCAGATGTACCGCGAGGCATGGCGGCTGGAACGCGATTGGTTCTATGACCGCAATATTCACGGCCTCGACCTGAAGGAAGCCGAGAAAAGATACGAGCCGTATTTGCGCAACGTCGCTTCCCGCAACGATCTCACCTATCTGTTCCAGGAGATGCTGGGCAACATGACGGTCAGCCACATGGGAACCGGCGGCGGCGACACGCCCGAAGTGAAGCACGTGCAGACGGGGTTGCTGGGGGCCGATTACGATATTGCCAACGGCCGCTACCGTTTCACGCGCGTCTACAACGGCGAGAACTGGAACCCGCAGCTCCGCGCGCCACTCACCCAGCCGGGGGTGAACGTCAAAGCCGGCGAGTATCTGCTGGCGGTAAACGGCCGCGACGTGCTGCCCCCCGCCAACGTCTACAGCTTCTTTGAAGGGCTCGCCGATAAATCCGTGACACTGCGCGTGGGCCCGGATGCGAACGGCGCCGGCGCGCGCGAGGTTACCGTGGTTCCCGTGCCGGATGAAAGCCGGCTGCGGAACCTGGCCTGGATCGAGGAGAATCGCCGTAAAGTGGACCAACTGAGCGGCGGCAAGGTCGCCTACATCTATATGCCGGATACGGCCAATGGCGGGTTGACCGCGTTCAACCGCTACTTTTACGCGCAAATTGGAAAGGAAGCGGCGATTGTGGACGAGCGCTTCAATGGCGGCGGCCTGCTGGCTACCGACATCGCGGAGATCCTCAACCGCAAACCGCTCAGCGCCGCGTCGAACCGCGTGGGCTCGCCGCTGGTGCAGCCGCAGGGAATATTCGGGCCCAAGGTGATGATCATCAACGAGCGCGCGGGCTCGGGCGGCGACGCCATGCCTTGGTATTTCAAGCGCGCCGGCGTGGGCAAGCTGATCGGAACGCGCACCTGGGGCGGCCTGGTCGGGATGAACGGAGCACCCCCGCTCATGGATGGAGGCTTCGTGGCCGCGCCCAGCTCCGGCATCTACAACCCGATCACGGGCGAGTGGGAAGTGGAGAACATCGGCGTGGCCCCGGACATCGAAGTGGAGCAGGACCCCGCGCTGGTGCGCCAGGGCCACGATCCGCAACTCGAGAAGGCGGTTGCAGTGGTACTGGAAGAACTGCAGGAGAACCCACCGCCGAAACTACGGCGTCCGGCTTTTCCGGACTACTCCCGCTCCGCTGCGCACTAGATGGATCTTACACCCGTGCCGGAAGAATGCGATCTTCGTGTGGTACTGGTGGATTCTTCCAGTCGTTGTAGTGCAGAACCAGGTTTTCGAGAATCAGCAGCGGCATGGGGTTTGCTCCGAACGCGCTCCCCATCACCGTCAGGTTGAATAAGAGATCGCCTTTGGGCGCTGGACCGTTGTGGTCGAACCAGGTGACAACTCCCGAGTTCAGCAATGCGACCAGTTGTGCCTGGGTCAGAACGGTGGCAGAAGTGCCGGACGGCAAGAACGGAGTCGGCGGCAGGAAATAGATGGGCAGCGCCAGGGCCGAGACCTCAGACAAATTGGAATTGAGGGTCACGCGGTAGAACGCGGTAAACTGCACGGTCTGCGAGCCGGCTGGAGCATTCGCGAATAGCTGGCTGAACAGATTGTCCAACTGCTCCGTTAGAGTCCGCTTTACCGGTTTCGCGGAGCCGATGGAGGCGATATCGATCTCGTCGGTGACATCCAGCGTGGGCCGCAAGGCCGTGGCGAATGCGACCGGGTCGGTTTGATAAATGAACGGAGACGCGATGGTCTTGCCGTGCACCAGGTTGGCGTTGCGTTCGACATAGGCCGATGACAGCGCGAACTGCGCCGCCAGAATGTTGAGCCCCGGCAGTTCTACGGTGCGGCCCGCGATAGCTTGCCCGGTGGCGGCGGGCAAGTAATTCCCGGCGGTATCGGTGAACAGGTAATTCCAGCCCTTGGTGGTCTTGGACGCATGCACTCTGTAACCGGCAACCGTCACTACCGGATCGCCGATTCCGGCTGGAGGAGGCGGAGTGAGACTCACCAGGAGAGCTTCCACGGACGAGCTATCCGGATTGGTCTCCTGGCTCGCGGATTCCGCGATGGCGAACGTGTAGGGCGCCTGAGCCTGCCCCAGACCAGCACTCGATGGCGCCAAGAATTTTGCCAGGGAGTCGGCAACGCGCTCGGTAATCTCAACGAAGGCGTTGACCGCGATGCCCGCTTCGTCAATCGCGCTCTGGGGAGAAAGCTGCGTGATGGGTGCCAGAATACCGTTCAGATCCTTGTGCAGATCCGGGTAGACTGTCACGAATTCAGCCAGATCGGGGAACGGGTCGACGGTTACCGGCTGGGCCAGCGCGCCGGCCGCCATAACGTTGAAAGTGGCGGTGACGAAGGTCGTGTCCTGAGGATAGTGGAAGTCTTCGGAGTATCCGATATCGTAGTTCCACTGGATCAGCTCTTCCAGATTCACGGGCGGCACTGGCGTGGGTAGAACGGCGGTCTGCGAGACCATCGTCGGCGGCGTGGGGAAGACGCGCAACGGCAAGGGGATGTCGAAGCTGGCCAGCGGGCCATCCAGCGGCCAATCGGTAGCCGTGGGCGCCGGAGGCAATACAAAAGACAGCCAGGACGATGCCTTGTATCCTTTGATGTTGGGCAGCTCGCCGATCTGATGCTCAATCTCGAAGCCGCGATAGGTGAGGTCCAACGTGACTTTGCCTTGCATGGCGCCACTCGGATCCTTCCCCGTCGCGGAAACCAGGAAGGTGAGCGCCTGGCTGCCGTTCGCCAGGGCCAGCTTCGCCGTAGTCACGGTGGTGCCCGGGTCTGAATCGGCAGCCGGCAGGAAGCCTCCGTAAAGCTGGGGTGGTTCGGAATCGCCGGGAATGTTGGCGTCCACGGTGGCGTTGCACCGCACAACGGCATCCACGGTGTATGCGTTCGAGAGGGCAACCAGCAATTGCTGCTTGAACGCCTCCTGAGCGGCGCTGTCGGTAACTGGAGTCTGGTGCTCGTATACGGCGATCACCAGTTTTGAGAGCGAGTCAGCGAGGGAAGCCTTGGCATCCCGAAGCCGCGGGATCCAACTGCGATGAGCGATGGAACTCAACTGGTCCACCAGCGCCGTGGGCGTCAGGAATTCCGGGGAGAACATCGAATCGACGGCGAGCAGCACCTGGCGCATCCAGACATCGAGATCGATGCCCGTGAAGGATAACGTGCGCGTGGGTTGGGAGAAGTCGATTCCCACACCCGACACGTATTTGTAATAGTTGACCGAGGGCCGGGACTGGAGACTGTTGTAGAGCGGCCGCGGTGCATAGACAGACGGAACACCCAGATCCGAAATCGAGAAATGTATCCCCTGTCCCGCCGCCAGGCCCAGACGGATAATCCATAACGGCTTATCTTCACCGGCCTGGACCGCCTGGTTGCGATCGATACCGGACATCAGCTTGTACTCGCAGACGCCGGCTTCCACCAGGCAGGCTTCCAGATCCTGGGCAAAAGTCACCAAGCTGTGCGCACCATCGGTGTTCTGCGCCTGGTGGGCCGAAACCGGCGTGCTGGCGGCCGCGAAGCCGGGTGCATCCAGGAAGGCCGCCTCAACCAGCCGGGCCGGCCGCGCGAGCGTGATCGCCACATTCAATTCGAACAGCTCGGCGGGATTGAGCTGAGAGAGCGTGAATGGAAATTCCAGCGGCAGGTCGTCCGGCGGGGCGGCGCTCGAGTTCCCTTGCGAGCGCGCCACCAGGAACGCGTAGACGCCATTGGCGCCGAAAAGCCAATCCGCCAGTTGTTGCCGCTGTGTTGTGAACGGCAGGCCGGAGCCGGCCAGCAGCGTCGTTTCGAGCGTGATCGAAATCGCCGTGGCGAGCTGGTAATAGAGCCGATCGTACACCGGGAGGACTTGCGCGGCCTTGTCTTGCCATCCCTTGGACGGCGGCGAATAAGGATTGGTATCCAGGCTGAACGTCAGAACGATGCCCGGCCCGGACTTGGCTAGCGTCAGCACCTGGTAATCCGCCGCGATGGAAGGCCACTGGCTCACCGCCAGCAGGGCGTCGGTATATTCGACCGCAATCGGAGGCTGGTTCAACGGCGCGGGCGCCGCCAGCGAGGAATCGCCCAGTTGCCCGACGATGCGGTTGCCGAATGGGTCGATCCACCCGAGGTCCAGTTGCGCCAGGCCGCCAACGCCGCGATAGGGGCTGGCATCCGGCGCGGGCAGGCCCAGCGCCTGCCGCGGTGTATTGAGGGCGAACCGCGAGACCGGTACCGTGCGCTCGAACTGCCACGGCGTGGTGACCGTTGCGGCCGGCGTGCGCGTTCGATCGGCCGCCCGCGCGGGCGGCGGCGGGTCGCTGTGGCCGATCGGCAGGCCCACGTTGCTGGACCCGAACCAGGCGTTGGTCACCAGGCTGTATCCCAACAGCGTGAATTGCTCTTGAATGTAAAGACGCGCGAAATCCGGGCTGGAGGGACTGCCGGGAGGGACGGGTGCCGTGCGTGTAGCCGCGATGCCGACGCACCCGGCTGGGACCGTGGCGCTGCGCGACAACGGTCCGCCCGGAATCTGCAGCGCTTGCGCCGCCAAAAGGCCCGGCTTCGTTAGGTTATCGGCGACGATGTCCGCGATTTCGGTTCCGTAGTATGTAGCGAGCGACGCCAGCGTGCTGCCTCCCGCGCTGGTTCCTATGGTGATGGTCAACTCAGGCAGGAATAACGCCGTATACAGTGGAAGCGCCGAGCCCCAGTTCGCAATTTGCGGATTGGCGGACTGGAGCAGGGCCAGCGTAGTCCCAAAATAGGCGGCAATCGCGGCGGGGTCGCCTCCCGGTTGCGAGGGTCCCACTTCATACAAGCCGCGCGCCAATTGGAGCTTGGCATTATTGGCCAGCACCGCCGCCGGATTTGCCTCGGCCAGCGCCACCGGATCCATATAGTAGCGATAGGCGATGCTGTCCAGGCTGTCGGCGGACGTGGGCGGATAGGTCGTAGCCACCGGCGCTGATTGCGCAAAGACCGCCGCGTTGGTCATCTCAAACGGATCGCCGGTCGCCAGGCAGTTGACGTATCCGGGCAGAAGATTGTCCGCGGCCGCGGACAGGATCAGCAGGCTCAGCACCGCTTCGTTCTTATCGTTGAATATGCGGCTGGGGAACCCGCCGCCGGCAGCTTCGTTGAAATAGTAAAGGTAGTATCCGCCGGATCGCGTGATGCTGCATTCCCATAGCAACTTCACGAAATCGTAGGCGCTGTTCAGCCCGCCGGCAAAGGCGGCCTTGATGGCGGAGCCACCGGGCGGATAGGTTTCGGTGCTCAGGTTGGCCTGGAGGATCCCTTGCGTCACCGAAGCGCTGTCGTCCGATTGCATCCCTTTGGGCGCGCCCGTCGTGGCGTCCGGCGCGTAGAGCAAAGTCAGGCTTGCGATCTTGCCGCTCTGGCCGTTGAGTGCCGCCAGCAGCCGTTCCAGCAGCAAGATATCCGCTTCCCCGCTGCCCACCAGTTCGTAGGTGTACGCGCCGGTCTGGCTGTCGGTTGTGGGCGGCACCTGCTTAATCGAAAAGCCGATGTTGGTGGCCCATCCGTAATACGTGAGGGGAGTCTCCACCATCTTGCCGCTGGCTTCGTCGTACGTGCCCAGTACCGGCAGAACCCGCGGAGGCGCCGCTCGCCGCGCATCTTCCAGGTTGTAAAGATTCGGCGGCAATGTCCACAGACGCGGTTGCTGGACCCCAACCGGCGGCGTTCCATACGGTAGCTTGACGCTGCCGGAAGTTTGCCACTCCAGCACGCTCGTAGCCGGCCACGTGGTAGGTTGATCGCGATATTGCGGTTCCGGCCCCACCGAAGTGCCCGGAGGCGCTACCTGGTATTGCGGACTGTTGAAGAACGCCTGGAGCGCCTGAATCTGCGCCCAGCGGTCGTCGTTAGCGTCGCCCGATTGGATCGCCACCGTCAGGCTGCTGGCTCCCGAGAACGACATCCACCACTTGGCGGACGCCGGTAGCTGTAACGCGAAACTGAAAGATCCGGTCGCGGCCAGTGCCGGCAATGCGAATTGTTGACCGGTGAGCGCGTACAGGCCGCACACCGAAGGCAGCGGGCTGCCGCAGGTACACGGCTGGTTGGGCGTGATTCCCGCCGTCGGCAGGCGCAGTCCGTGCAGCGCATATCGCCCGGCCATGCCGCTGATGCGGGAGAGCCCGTTGGTGCGCGCGATCTCATCGAGCAGTGGGCCGACCATGAGCTGTGGGAGGTGCGGCAAGTCGAGAGTCGCGATGCTGCTCGAGTACAGCACTCCGTCGTTGGCGGAAATCGCGAGGGCCGCCACTGGGATGCCAAACTGTCCGGCAATGCCGCCCGGCGCGTCGGACGCTCCCGTCGTGTACACGAACTTCGGAAGCGCCACCACGGCCAGCGGTGCGATCAGCCCTTTCTGGGTCAGTATGCCGGGAGCGTTCGTCAGCAGGGTTGACAGCGGAACGCCAAAGTGCACGGCCACGGTGTTCAGGCTGTCGCGCGCCTCGACGGGGTAGGCCGGTTGCTGGAGATAGGCGACTTGCGCCCCCGCCCGCAGCAGATTGGTGGAACTTCCGTTGAACAACGCCAGCGCGGTGCCCGTGAAGAGATTTTTGTACTGCTGCGCGATGCTCTCAAACGTGGCGTCCTGGGCTGCCTGCGTGACAGCGCCCTGGATAGTGACCGGTTGTGCCGCCGCCAACGGATGATCGGCGTTGGCTTCGAGGAGCGAAGCCGAATCGAAGCCGGCCGCACCGTTCCCGGTCGCCCATGTCACGATGTCGCCGATCGCCTGGTCCTGGGACAGCGCGTACTTGTAATCGCGCAGCGCATCGCGCGCCGATTCCACCATCTGCCGGCCGATGAGGCGGAAATAGTCCGAGAAAACGAACGTGCCTACCGCCGGGCCGCCCACGGCAGCCATGGCCTTCGGCTTCGACTCTTTCTCCACCTGCACGGCGAGTTCGTCGAAGTAAGTGCGCAGCGTTTCGAGATAACCGGGAGTGGTCGAGTTAAACGCGCCAAAGGTGTAGGAAAGAGCCGGCTCGGTGCCGGGAACATTGAGCGTGAGTTCGGGCGAGATCGGGAAAGGCGCCGCATCGACTTTCCCTGCGGTCACCGGCGCGGTCACGTTCAACAGGAACTGGTTGGTCAGGAACGCGTCCACCTGGTCCGGCGGTATCGGCAACGGATCCGACGCGTTGCTCAACGCCGCGATGATACTGGCCAGATTGTCGTCCGAGACCACGGTGGTGTCGATCTGCGCCGCCGTGTATGGCCCCTGGGCCGGGTTCAAGGAAGCCGCGACGATCCACCGCAGCACCTGCTTCGCCAGCAGGTCGAACGAGTTGTCGGCGGCGCCCGCGGACCGCGGTTCGGTGGGATCGCTCGATTCAATCGCCATCACCGTCACGAAGCACACCTTCTGCCCGGATGGCACAGCGGCCATATCGCCCGAAACCGTGATGGCCGGCGCCAGATATCCGGTGAGCGGCTGTGGCGTCGCGGCGGCCGCCAGGTTGGTCCAGGTAAAGGTAACCGGGGAAGCTGCCAGGGCCAGGTGAGCGCGCCGCCGGGCCCGCAACCCGCGCAAGTGGCGCGCGGTGAGGCTGCCGCGCAGCACCGTGGCAGGAACGTGCCACGGCGGCGTACCGCTGTTGGAAATAGTAAAGGTCTCCTTGATCGTCAGCGAGAAGGAGAAGTGAATCGTGATGGAGAACAGGCCCAGGTTGATTTCGAGCGAAGCCGTCACGTCCACCGATGCGATCACTGAGATCGGTATGTCGTGGTAGCTCTCATAAGTGATTTGCGCGTACACCTTGATGGCCACGTTCACCGAAGCCTTCACCACGGCGAAATCCACCGAGCCGAATAGCTTGCCGATGATACCGAAGGTCCCCTGCAGCCAGAAGTAGTAGCTGCTCTGTAGCTGGGTCTGCTCGCCCGGAGCCGCGATCTGGTTAGGGCACCACTTGGCGATTACGCCCTGGATAACGCCGAATGCCGTCAGCGAAAATCCGGCTTTGAGAATGCCGTAATCCACGGACTTGCCGATGCCGATCTGGACACCGAATCCAAAAATGATGACGGGGTTGAACTGTCCGTCGGTCGCTTGGGGAACCTGCGTGGAAGTGGCGCTGCTGAGTTTTCCGAAGTAAAACCCGGCCGAACCCATCACCGGGATGCCGGGGAAAATGATGGCCTGGACCGTGAAGGAGCGCGTGAAATCGAGCTTCCAGGGGAACCCGATGTCGATGGTGAAATCGCCATTGGTGTAAACGGCCACCGCGATGATCGGAAAGGTGATCGAGTACGCGCCTACGTCAATCTGCCGCATGGCCGTGGGCAGCGTGATCTCGGCCTGATAAACTCCCACCGTGTCGCTGATCTTGCGGTAGAGCACCTCAAACGCAAGCCCGTCGAGAACTTTGGCGGCGGGTCCCGCGAGTTGCAGGCGCAGGGCGTAGAGGTTCGGATCGGCGAACACCAACGCAAGCGAAACCGTGTACTGCGGTGGGGCATCCGCTAGCAGGGCACCGTCTTTCTTGATCTTCATCAATCCGAAATCGGCGGCAGCCAGCCACGAGACAGTCGGATCGAAGGTCACGTTCTTGTTGGGGCCGGAGATCGGCGCCCCATCGGGCCCGAGGGCCCGCAGGGCCGTAATCGCCTGTTGCACCGAGGTGAACTGCTGGTAGCCCACGATGCCCACCTGCTGGCCCAGGGCCAGCAGCCGCAGGTCGAGAAACTCGTTGCCGCCGCCGGGAGGCGCCGGAGTCTGTTCCGGCTTGGTGGCGTCCCACGACAGCGAATTGCCGCTCTGCCAGGCAAAGCTGCCGTTGAGAGACACCAACACCTTGCGGTCGGTGCTGGCGTCGTAAGTGACCGAGATGCTCTCGATCTTGCAGAAGCCCAGATCGATGGGGCCGATATTGACCAGGAAGCCCACCTGGTCCGTGGTGAAGTTGAACGTCACCTCGAAGACATCGAGCGGCACCGAGTTGAGGACGTTCCACGGAGCGGACAGGCCGAAACTGCTGCCGGTGGCGAAGGAGATGAAGCTCTCGATCATCTCGCCGAGACTCAGGTTCTTCAGGCTGCCCGTGGCCACCCATTGCTTCTTTTCGTTCTGCGCCACTTCAGCGTGAAGGTGTCCCCAATCCAGCGTGTAGACATACTGCTTCGGCCCGAAGAGACAACCGATATCGACTTGGATCGAGTTCCACTTGATGGTGGCCTTGAGGTTTCCCGAATAGCCCTTGTCGTAAGAGAGTTCCAGGGAGGCGCTGACCGTGGGGGAATCGTCCAAAAAGGGAATCGGCCAGGGCTGCGCCGTCTTCCCGCCCACCGTGTATGTCCCCAGGTTCGGCTTGCTCGAGAAATGAATGCCGTTGATGCCGAAATCCGCGGGAGGCTGCCAGCCTCCCAGGTACTTGCCCATCAGTTTGAGCAGCGAAAGTTGCTGCTCATCGGACACCTGCTTGCCGGAGAACTCCCAGCCCTGGGCCGCGCCCAGGTAAGCAGCCGTCAGCACGAGTGTCAGGGAGTTGTCGTGGTCGTTGGGCAGCAGGGTCACGCCGCCGGACAATTGACCGGTGACAACGCCGCCCGTCCGGTTTACGATCAATCCGACGTACTCGATTTCGAGCAGCGCCAGCGAATCCGATGGGATTTTCCAGTTGAAGCCGAGCTGGCAGCTCAGCGAAAAGTCCCCGGTCTTTTGCGCGCCACTGAGCGCGAATTGTGTGATCGATGGCTGGCTGGGCGGGTTGAGCGTCACGCCCGGCAGAAACATTCCCAGAAGATCCGTCAGCAGGATCTCGCCCTTGATGAGCTGCGCGTCGAAAGAGAGATCCGGCACGTTCACGCGCACCCCGATCACGCCGGGGTTGGAACCCGTCCCGATAGTGAACTGGCCGCTCAGATTGGCCTTGACCGACGACGCCACTCCCGGATTCGTCACCGCGATGAGAATGTCGATCTCGTCCAGCGTGACATTCGGCAGAAGGTGCCATCCCTGGCCCGCGGTTCCCTTCCACACCAGCAGGAACGCCATGAAGCCGATGGACGTACCCGCCACGGCAAATTCCACGTGGCGCAGTTCGAGCGAGGCGATGATATCGAGAGGCGGCGGCAGCGATGCCGCCAGGCTGATGCCCCCCGCCAACTGGTAGAACTTGTCAATGCTGGGCGGCGAAAGAAAATTCCCGGCAAACAGCATGCTCCCGTTGCTGGGCGGGAGGATCGCGTAGAACTCGATATCCGGCCCCAACAGAGTGCCGCCCAATTTCCCGGCCACCAGCAGATCGGCATCCGCCACGGTGAACTCGATATACGGATCGGCAAAACCGATCCAAGGCAGCCCGTCCGGCCTCCAAACTACCGGTCCCGTGAAACGGCACGTCAGTATCACGATGCCGTCCGGCGCCGTGAACTCAGCGGCCACCTTCACCACCGCGTCCGTGCCGAACAGCGCGCTGCTGCCGGCAACAGTCACTTTGCCGATGTCTCCGCCCGCCCCTTTGTCCGCCGTGACCGTGGTCCCGGTGGTGATGAACGTCTGCCCGAACTTCTGCTCCACCGTGCCGATGAACGAGGCGATCTGCGCGCCCTGATTGAGCTGCTGCCGGAACGGAACTGGCTGTCCCCCGCCGGCGGCGGTTGAAAAGGACTGATAGATCGCATCCAGCGTATCGCCGCCTGCTCCGGCAGCGGCTGCCAGAGCCGCGGCCCTTCCGTTGATCAGGTAATTGAGGAAGCAAACCGAAATGTTGAACTTGTCGTTGGTTGGGATGTTGTAAAAGGTTCGGATGCCGTTGAAGTAAGTGTGGAATTGCCCATTGAGTCCTTCAGTACGATAAGTTTGGACAAAGTTCCCGATTACCGTGACGGGATCGGGTGGCGCGAGCGGCCAAAACGCCAACCACGTTACGACCCGGTCCGCGATTCTCTGCAGTTCTTGCGCCACCGGCGGCACGTAGTATTCCGAGAGAATGTCGCTAGGATACTGTTCCGTGCCGAACAAGCGCGGGCGATTCACGTGAAAATAGGGTTTGCCAATGTTCAGCGCGAGATTGGCGGTATTCTGGCCTTCGAATATGCCGGGCAGGCTGGCATTGTTGTACACCCACGCGAAGAGGAGAGGGTTGATCGCCTCCACCGTCGCCCGGGCGAGCTGAACGAACAACACGCGATTGGGAGGGCCCTGGACGAGCCAGTTGTTTACAGCCTGCTGTAAAAGCGCGAGATTATTCCCCTGCCCCGGATCGTACATAAGGAACTGGAGGCGGTTGGCCGCGTTCAGAGGCGCAAAGGCGTTCCGGCGGGCGGTGAGGTTAGGACCCTCTCGCTCGAACGGAAACTTCTGCGCATTACTCAGGACAGCTTGGATTCTGGCGAAGTTGTTGATCGGATCGGTTGCATCGGACTCGAATGAGTCCAGGTTCACCACCACCACCGGCCTGCCTGCCGGCTTTTGCTCCGCCGCCAGAATGCCCGCGAGCGCGACGATCAGAACTTCGCCGGCAACCCCCAGTTCGCAATGCCCGGGGTATCGGACACTGTACAAGGGACAGAGGTCGAAACGGCCGGTTTGGGCGGGGTCGGTGAGCCATTGCACGATCTGCGCTTGCTGGTCAGCGGCGAAATTTCCCCATACGGGCTGAACTACGGGTTGCAGATACGCGCGCTCTTCAAAGGTGTGATAGCCGAGTACGAACTGGTCTCCCAATTCGACGTAGGGCCACTTCGGACTCGCAAACTGCACCTGTTCGGCAGCTTGCCAACGATAGGGTTGAATGCGGAGAAAATAGCTCGTATTGAGGTTCGCGGCGTAATGCTCATCGAGATCGGCTCCGCCGGTAAAACCGAGATTGACCGGCGGAGCGGGCGGATTGGCGGGGTATGGAAAGAACTGGACGGTGGCTCCATTGAGAGGGTAAGGGCCGTCGCCGTCCGGCACGAAGCCCAGCAGGCGAAACATCTTCTTGCGAGTGGTGGCATACGGTTTATTGGGCGGCCGGTCATCGAGGTACGCCTCTATTAGTCCGGTATATCCGAAGCCGGGCGGCGCAGCCCCTACGGGCCGGCACAGGTTGCGAATCAGCAGGGCACTCGAAGTTTGGTGCCCCCAGCCGGAGGTACCGTCGACATAGAAGCGGACGACCGGATTCGTGCCGTTGTTTAGATAATTCCGAAAGGCGTCGATACCCGCCTGCCCCCGTGTCATGCGGGCGCCGGAAAGGATGTCGTACCAAAACGACAGGGCAAAACTTGGAAATCCCATTTCAGTACTCGCTCCTTCCGCCCGCGGCGCTCACCAGCAACTTTGCTTTTGGCGCGTCTTGGTTATAAACGGCGTACCACCCGACGGCGGTTGGCTGTCCGCTGCTGTCGGGATTCCCAAAACAGGCAAAACTGGTGGCTCCGTTCGGGGGAATCTTGAGCAACCCCAGGAACTTGAGAGCGATGTCGGTCAGCCACAGGACCCAGTAACGGCTGGTTGCGCCACCGGGTGGGATGTCGTAAGTCAGCCGCATGGCGCCGATGGAAAGCGCCAGCACGCCTTCCAGGCTGAGCAGTTTGCTCTTCGCCGCAACGCCGGGAAGTTGCAGCCCGACAATGGCGCTGTACGCCGTGGCGCCGGCCGGCGTGCCCGGCGCCCAGGCCACAATCAGTCCCGCGGTGAGACCCAGTTTGCTGGCCAGCGCTCCGGCCGTGCCCATCTTCAGATCGAATTGCAGCGCGTACCAGGGCTGGCCGCTCACACCCGAGAGGGGTGCGTTCGTAGGCACCGTCAGATAATTCTGCGTCGAGGGATCGTGCTGCCCATCGCCGCTCAACAATCCTTTCAACTGCAAGGCAAAACTCTGGTAGAGACTGCCGGGGCGCGGGGTGGAGGCGGGCGGCGAAGGGTTGAAGGCCATTTTGCCGGCGCTGAAGGTGAACACCTTCGGGCTCTGTGAAGTATCTTCGATGATGCTCAGCGATGAGAAACTCAGGCCATGGCGGATCTGTTCCGGATCGCCCTGGTATCCGAAGCCGAAGGCATCGAACGGAAAGGTCGTCTTATCGGCGGCCGTCCCAGTCAGCACGTCGAAATCCAGGTATCCCCACAGATCGAACCGCAGCGTGTGCTCGTCCACGGTGTTGAACTGCGCTTTAGTGACTTCGACCTTGTTGATCACGTTGCTGTTCAGGAAGAACAGGTTGTCATCCACGCTGTCCAGCAGGAAGGTGGCCAGCGTGCCGCGCTTCTGGTACGAGCCCTGCAACAGGATGGTGTTGTAAATGTTTCCGCCGGTTTGCATGTGCTCCACGGTGTCCTCGAAGAAAGCTCCCAGGGTGAGCTGCGCCAGACTCTCAAACGCTTTCACCGCGGTGTTATCGAACAGTGCCTTCAAGGTCAGGAGCTGGAAGTCGTACGGAGTACTGTCGGGCGGCAGTGGCTGCGTGTCAGCGGCATGCACAGGAGGAGTGAAACCGGGCTTGATGTAGTAGATCAGTTCGAAGATCGAACTCGAAGTCGGAATCGAAATCGTCTTGTCTCCGGCGGAAACAGGGCTGATCGTCACTCCGAAGTGATGGGCGAAACACTCTGTCGGATTGATCACCGAAAGCAGGCCATCCAAATTGGCCGGGAGTTCGGTGAGTGACGCCTTGAGGATCACGATGCCCGTCCATGCCGGATTCGTGGCGATGTTGTAGAAATTCTCAAAGTAGGGGTTCTTGGCCTTGGTCCATTGGTCAATGCCGTCCTGGATGTAACTCGCGAGCCACTGCGAAAGCACCGGTATCTCGGAAGGGTCCTGGCCCGGTATCGAGAAATCCTGCCGCTGGGTCCAGACATCCGGCTTGCCCACCAGGTCGATCAGGCGGCCCTTCGATTTCTTGACGATGAATATGTTGTTGTAATCCCCATACGCGTTAGACTGGCCGACTTGCGCGGTGATTTCCCAGTCGTCCACCGCCATGACGTTGTAGAAAGTCGGCGTGCCATCCGGCGCGGGCGGCGTGGTGCTGGACGGGCTCTTGGCCGGCTTGCCGAGATTGGCCCCATTAGCCGCCACCAGAAACAGGTCTGCCGTCTGCAGCGCCTGTTGCAGTTTGGGCGAGGGATCGGTGAATAGCATCCACAACGGACCCGCCTCGTCGGCCTGGTAATTCACCCCCAGGATCACCGAGGTGAGATTCCCGTCGGCCGTGTCGATGGTGGCAAGCAACCCGGAGGCGGTCGTCGTCGGAGCTGTGGCGCCATTGCCGGCGGCGAGGCGCGCGGGGGGATGCGCTCGCGAATTTGCCGGCGCGCCAATCACCGTGCGGCGGGTCGGAGCGACGGCGAATTGCTCCACGGCGCCGATGGCCGCCTCATCGAACGTCACTCCCGATCCATCCACCGCCGCCAGAGCATACGCCATCACGGGAAACGGCGCGGCGCCGGTCAGCAGGTACCCCGGGTCGACCAGGCCCAGCAGGCCTGGGTTCTTGGACGAGATCACATCATCGAAGCCGAATAGTGAGGAACCCTTGGGTTGCGCGCTATAGTGAATGTTCGGCGCCGTCGCCGGCGGATTGATCGGGCAGGCCCACGCGGTGCGGTAGGTGTTGTCCAGCGGGCTGGCGGTCAGATCGATGGGCGGACCCAGAGTGTTGGCCTTGGCAGGCGGATAGCTGGCGGCATACGCCGCGCAATTCGCCGTGAAACGCAGCCGGTCCCCCGCCGCCGGGTTGGCTGATGGACCCGCCTGGAAAGTGAGCGTTTCCGTGGGAGTCAACCCGCACAAGAGCAGAGATTGCTTGCCATCCTTCGGGGCGGCCAGCGACAGGATGAAATCGCCTTCCGGTCCAAACACGAAATCGGGAGGATTCGGCGCCATTGGATTACCGATTGACAGGGTCAACCGCGCCGTCTGCTCGCCGGGCTGCGGCTGGCCGATGGGGATCAGGTTCACAACGTCGCCATACGCCGTCCGGTAACCCGAAGCCAGCACCGTGGAACTGTTGTCCTGATTCGAGCCAGTGAAAGCCAAGTAGCTGCGGTCCGGCATCCGCATGTTGGCCGGATCAGAGGGATCGATGCTTACGTTGAAGCCCAGCATGTCGGCCGCGTTGGGCGACAAACCGTCGGCCAGCGGATACCATTGCGAAAACACCTTGCCGGAACCGCCGTACAGCATCTGAAATCCCCATCGGAGGGAGTTGTTCAAATCGCTGCGCTTGATAAACGTGCTGAATACCACCGAGCCCGCGGAACCGCCCGAGAACCAAAGCGTGGCGGATTGGATGGTGCTGCTCTGCGGCGCCGCGGCGCCCGAAAAGGAGAGGTTGGTCGCGGTGGTGGGAGTCAGCACCAAGCTATCGCCGTTCAGCGTCAATTGGACATTGCCGCCCATCGTCAGGTACAGGTTGTTGCTGACCAGCATCGCGTCCAGCCCGACATTGATGCGGCCCGTCGAACCCGTGGCGGAAATTCCAGCCAGCGCGATATTACTGACAGCGGGCGCCGAGGGATTCAGCAGCCACGCGATGGCGCGGTCGCCCGGGAAGGCGTTTATCGCGGCGGTGATAGCCGTTACAATCGCCCCAGCATTCGTGTCGATACTCAGCTTGGGAGCCGCCGAAAGGACGAAGGTGCCCGTGCCCGCGAAAGCTTCCGCCAGCGAAATCGACGAGGGCGGCTGACTGGGCGCGGTTGGCAGATAATAAGCAACCCAAATATCCCCGCTAGGCGCGGCATAGAGTTGCGGAGATGGCGTTGGCAGAAAATCCACTTCGGTTTCCTCCGGACAGACGGCACACTGGCAGACAGATCTAACAAACAGGTTTTCGACGGGCAGGCCGGGATGCCCCCGGTCACCTGCCCGTTCACGAAGTGCGGATCGGTCAGCGGTGAGTTAGAACGCTCGGCGCTGAATTAGGACGACGTTGTGAAACTGCACGTGGCTGCCATCATGGTCTGTTTCGCTCCCATGAAATAAGCCACCGTGTACTGGGTGCCGCGCAGCAGTGTCACGGGGATGGGCACCTGGCCCGCACTGACGTTGGAACTTACGTTGGCTTGCGCCAAGGCGGGCGTGGTGTAAGACGCCACCGGACCCTGCCAGATCCCGATCCATTGCGAACCCGATTGGGGCGCATTGCCGTCCGGCGTTTCGTAGTTCACCACTACGCCGTCAGTGGCAATCGATGCCATCGAAATCATGGTCTGGAAGGCCAGGGAGTTCCCCGGTGATCCCCCCGGCGGAATGTAGGCCCACGAACAAATGTTCTGCACGTTCGGCCCAACGGAGTATCCGACGATGTAGTCCTTGTTCTGGATCTGCAGGTTGCTGAAATTGACGCTTCCGGACTGGCTGTTGCCTGAGACCGGCTGGCTCGCCAGTGGCGTCTGATTGTAAGGAAGAAATGGTCCGTTTTGCCAAAGGAAGGCCGTGTTGCCATAGGTGCTCGGCTGGTTCCCCGAGAGGGTGTTGTAGCTGTATACGATAAGCGAGGGACCCACGTAGCTCACCGTGATTGTAGTTCCTTGGGAATTCGTCGAAGTCAGACTCACTGAATGCTTTTTGTGTGCGGGTGTCATTTGATCTCCTCCAATTCTTACTGCGTCAGGTGTTTACCGGTCTAAGAACCGGTAGTAAAATTCAAAATCGCCGCGGCCTCGGTCATGTTCGGACCAAGAAAGTAGATCAGCGTGTAAGGCGTCTGGATCGTCAGCCCCAGATTGTTCATCGGCACGTACCCTTCGTCCGCGGTTTCCGTCACCGTGACCGAGGCCAACGGAGAAGGCGCGTAGTAAGGCGAAACAGTCCCTTGCCACAGTCCAATCCAGTTCTTCCCCTTGGCCGGCTGATACCCGTTGCAACACTGGTAGTAGACCACGATGGTGTCATCGGTGATCGAGCTGATCCCAATACTGCATGACATCGTCGGCCCATTTTGCCCGCCGACGTAAATCACCGAGGAAGCGCAAATATCGGTGATATTCGGCCCTACCGCATACCCTACGATGTACGGCTTCTGCTGAACGGAAAGGTTGCCGATCACCACCGATCCCATCTGTGTATCGCCCGGAATCTTGGCCGTCCCCAATGGGGCGACCGTCCAGGGAATCATCGTGGACTCCCAGACGGCCACGAAATTCGCGTTCGTCCTGGGGGTGTTCGCCGGAAGCGTTTGATAGGCAACTGTAATGGTCTGTGCCGAAAACGCGGGGATCGAAATGGCGACCTGCGAAAGCTGTGGCGAAGGCGCCAGACAAGTTACGAGATGTTTTGCTGCCGGACCCACACCACCCCTCTTTATCTCTTGGGGTTCCGGTTAGATTACAATACCGCGGCGCCCCATTTCAATCTAAATCGCCACGCGATTATCATATGAACAAAGACACCGTGTCAAGGGTTTTCTTAGTCGGCATTTTCTTACTCAGGAGCGAAGCTCAATCCATCGAAAGAGGGCAATTGTTGTTATGAGTGTTGGAATAGCTCTTCCCAGGTGTTTACCTGGCTCGACAAGCTCTCCCGGGGTCTTAGCTCTTTTTCCGGTGAAGCAAGCCGCTGAGAGAAAGTACGCCGATGGGCACCAGAATCCAGGCGGCCAGTTGGAGAATTGACACAAACGCTTCCACCGAGGCCAAAGAGAAAAGAGAGGTTACCGGGGCCTGTGTGGGTACGTACCTCTGCCCCACGGCAAGACTCACGCCCGGCAGTAAGGTCGATAAGGTTTGTCCGAAAGCCGCCGGAAGACCGACCGGGGGAAGTCCAATTCCGCTCTTGTCATCCTTTAGAGCCAGCATGCCCGGCCGCGACAGCACGCAGGTTCCGATTATCAGCAGCACGACCCAGCAAACCGCCAGCCGATAAGGCCGCACGCCGTACCTGCAAACGAATCTGAACAGGCAGTCTTCAACGTACGGGAGAAATTCGCGGAAAGCCGCGCGAACTGTATCGTTTTTGAACTCCAGCTTCGCCATCCGCTTGAGGCCCGCAAGCACAACACTCCTCTTCTCGCGGTTGCGGCGAACACAGAAACGATAATAGAGATCTTGCGCCTTGCGTTCGTCGCCATTTTGCTGGAGGCTCTGCTCGAGTCGCAAAATGGGTTGAAAGTCGAGCGGGAGCTGTTTTTCGGCGACTGCATCGGGATCGATGCTGATGCGGGTGAACTCACTGCCCGAAAGACAGATTCTGTCAAACTGCGCGGGATTCGGGTGGTCCTGACCGTAGAAATCGGCGGATCCGAACTTCACACCGGTGAAATCGGCCGTCCTTGCAAAGGTGGCGCCCGTGAACACTGCGCTGCCGAACGTGGCCTGGGTGAAATCGGATATCCCACGGAATTTGCTCGCACAAAACTGGGCTAGTCCGGGCACGCTCAGCAACGGCATGCGCAGGTCTCCCTCGAAGGTCACGTCCGTAAAGTCTGCGTGGCGCATGGATCCGCCGGTAAAATCGGCGGCCGATGCGAACGTTGCGGATGGATTGCCGTCATCGCCGCGGAACAGAGCCGGTTCCGCGAAGGTAGCGAATTGAAAGCTGGCGGCCCGTTCGAAGCGAGTAGACCGGAAGTCCGCCGCCTTGAAAGAAGCATACTTGAAATCGGCCTCAACCGGAGCCACCGCCCCGGGCGGCGTCCAGGCGGCAAATCGGGCGCCCGCAAATGTCACATCCCCCAGAGAAGAGTTGGTGAAATCGGCGGTCTCGAAGAACACGGAGTCACTGCAATCTACCTGCGAAAAGCTGGCGGCGGATAAGTCGATCGAGCGCAGCTTGATGTTAGAGAGATCCAGCAGTTGCCCCGAGCACTTGACCAGGTTGATGGACCCTGTGACCTGGCACGATCCGGAATAGGCGGCGCGGCCAGGTTGGCCCGGAGAGGCATCAGGCGTACCGAATTCGATGTTGCCTCCGATCCGGGCCGATGTCAGGCGGGTCTCGGCTGACAATCGGGCGCCCCAGAAACGCGCATCCCGGCCTACAGTGCATTCCGCGAGGTCCGCCGAGCCCGCGAACTCCGCCTCGTTCCAGACGGGCAACTCCGCCGGCAGGTCTGGCCGCGACTGCCTGTCGAAGGGTGTAAACAAAACGCTGCCGCCGATTTTGCCCCGCACCAGAGACATGCCCTGGAATTTCGCTCCGCGCGCGTCGAAATCGCCCTTTACCTCGGCGGCATCGAGTTGCACGGCCCGATCGGCTCGAGAAAGGCAGAACCCCAGATCCGACTCCGCGCTTAGGTGCCGCGCGAGCACGCCTTGTCTAAACATGCAAAAGTGAAATCCGGAATTCTGGTGAAACGTCGCGAACTCCAGATATACGGCGCCGCGAAATTCACACTCGGTGAACAACACAGGTTGTTGGAACGCGCGGTAGCTCAGGCGGCAATCCCCTTCGAGAATTGCTCCGGAAATCGTGACTGCGAAGGGAACCGGTGTATTCGTGGGACATAGGTTCTCGATCCACGAAGCGGGAATCGGCTGGTGACGATTCGGATTCTTCCGAAGGTCCACTTCCTGGCCAGCCCGCAGGCGGTCTTCGAACTCGGCTTGCGCAATTGGCAGTGGCATGCGGCTTATCTCTCGGACAGTGTCTCCACGAGGCGTAATCCGGTCTCAATATAGTACCTCATTAGGAGCTGAGTGACAGCCGGCAGTCTTGTATAACGCAAGATGAGCCTGGAGGCTGGCCGTGTTTCTAACGCAGAATGAGCCTGAAGGGGATGTGAGGCCGCATGCTGGGTATTGATCG
>Ga0326728_10009769_pt1 | contig 22862 bp, 18 predicted proteins | sample MB3enrmetagenome_FD_207602 | JGI IMG/M metagenome (GOLD analysis project Ga0326728, IMG submission 207602) | Lab enriched peat soil microbial communities from McLean, Ithaca, NY, United States - MB31MN | ecosystem: Environmental > Terrestrial > Soil > Wetlands > Peat | place: USA: New York... | reverse complement strand
AGCGTCAGATCGTAGCCATGACGCATGACGTGGCGGAAGCCCTTAAGTTCGCGGACCTCGTCCACTCGTCCGGGCGGGATGAAGGCGGGGCGGATGCCTTCCAGACGCAGGTTGAGCCTCTGGATGAGCTTTTCGTGGTAATCGCCTCGTTTCTCGAAGTGGTTCTCGAACGCCTCGCAGATGCGTTCGAGCATTTTCTCGAGCACGTTGTAGAGGCGGGCCAACTCGTAGGCGCAGGCCTCGAGATGGCCGGGAAATGGGTCGCGCAACCTCAGGCCCGCCTTCCGCCCGGCGTCGGCGAGCACCGAGCAATCGGCCTCCAACTCGGCCAGCAGGATCGTCAGTCCGGCAGCGTCCATGCCTCCCCTTCGCGCAGGATTTTGTCCCGCAAGCGGCTCTCGTCCAGCAGCACGACATCGACCCTGCGACCCATCCGTTCGGCCAACTGGCTGGCAAGCTGGTAGAGGCTCATGAAGGCGGGCTCGGATTCCAACGCCAGGTCAATGTCTGACTCCTCACTGAAACGGCCGGGCTTGGCCAGGGAGCCGAAAACGACGACCCGCCGGCCGGGAATGGTCTGGGTCAGAGCTTCCCGGAGGAGCCAGCGGACTTCGGCACGCAATCGCTCGCGCTGTTGAAGCCGCTCCCGGTCCATTTCTTGCAGCAAGGTAGTCATGCGGACAACATGGGCATTTGAGGGCGCCGCGTCAAGTCTTGCTTAGCTGCCGGCGCCATGGTACATCGCCAGGATGTTTTCGGGCGGGACGTCGGGTTGGAAGAGGTGGGCAGGGGCGAGGATGTAACCGCCGCCGGCGCCCAGGACCTCGCAGTAGCGGCGGGCCTGGGCTGCGACCTGGGCGGGAGTCCCGCGGGGCAACAGGTCTTGCATATCGATGCCGCCGTGGAAAGAGAGGCGGCGGCCGAAGTCCGCCTTGAGGCGTTCCGGCTGCATGGCGGGGCCGGCCGGCTGGAGCGGGTCCAGGATGTCCACGCCCAGGCGTATCAGTTCGGGTATAAACGGCGCCACAGCCCCGCAACTGTGGTACATGGCCAATCCGCCGAGCTGGTGGATGCGCTCGATCATGTCCTTGAGATAGGGCTCGACGAACTCGCGGAACATGGAAGCGGAGATGAGGGGGCCGCGCTGCCCGGCCAGGTCGCTGATGAGCAGATAGAGGTCGATGCGGCCCTGGGTCGTTTCGGCGGCGCGGGTGTAGTCTTCAAGGTAGAAATCGGTGAATTTCCGACAAAGGAAATGGACCCACTCGGGCCGCTCGACCATGTCGAGGAAGAACTCTTCCCAACCCCGGACCAGGGCGGGGCGTTGCCAGACATCGGCAAAGCCGTAAAGGAGGGCGTGTTGGGGGTAGCGGCGGGCCTGCTCGGCCAGGCCGGAGTGGTCCAGGCAATCGGGAGCGGGCCAATGGAAGGCCTCGAGGTCCGCCAGGCTCGAGGCCCCGGCCAGGGCCCCTTTGACGTCTTGGCGCATGGGTCCCCAAGGCGTGGGTTGCTCAATGAATCGCTCGCCCCAGAAGTTCTGCAGGAGGCCGTTGCCGAGCCGGCGTTCGGGCAGGGCGGGCGTTTCCAGGCGGCGCACGTCGGCCTCGATGGCCTCGAGGAGGCGGTCCTGATCCGGGAAACCAGTATGGTCGAGCAAACGGCGGAGTGCGGGCGGTTCGGCCCAGAAATCTCGAGGGGTGCGGTCGGGCGGTTCACGCCGCGCGGCGGCAAGGACTCGTTCCCGGGGAGTCATCGTCGGAACCGATCACTGAGGAGACCGGCCAGGGCTGGCTTGCCCGGGGCGCGGGAACGAGCCGGGCGGCATAGGCGGACGAAAGAAGCCTGGCGGAAAAGGAGGTTGCTGGGGCAACTCGTTGACCAGGTCCCGCCAATTCTGCCGCTTGTCAGGGGGCATGAGCCTCCATAACTCGGCGTTCTTAAGGAATTGGCGGCGTTGTTCGAGGCTGAGGCAGGCAAACTTCTCGAACGAGCGGATTGCCTTGGCGCGGTCCGCCGGGGAGAGGTTCTCGAATTTGTGCAGGGTTTTTTCGATCTGCCGGCGTTCCGGTTCGCTAAGGGTGTTGCAGGCCTCCTGCTGCTCTTGCGGGGTAAGGTCGAAGAACCGTTTAAAGCGGGCGGTAATTCTCTGTTGTTGGGCTCGGGGCAGGGCCTGCCATTGGGGGATACCGCGTTCGAGTTTGGCTCGTTGGGCGGGGGAGGCGGGCGGAAGGGGAGGGGGGCGGGTCTGGAGGTCGGTGAAGAAGCGGATAGCGGCGGCATTGGTGAGGAGTTCCTGTTGTTTGTTGGCGGGGAACTCGTCCCAGGCCCGCAATCGTCTGCCGATCTCCTTGCGGTCATTCTGCGGGACCAAGGCCAGCAGAGGAGGGCGATTGGATGCGGGCGTGTTCATCAGGGGCCAGAGATAGTAATAGAGTTCGGTGGCCTTGAGGCGCAATTCGCGCAGGTTGGGGCCGGAAGATTCGTACTCGCGGACTTTGGCCAAAATCAGTCTCTGGGTTTCCGGGGGCCTGGCGGCGAGAAACTGCTTGCGCTCGGCAGGGTTCATGGCAAGCAACTCGTGGAACGGGTCCACCGGACACTGGGAAGAGGCCAGCAGTTGGAGCAATTCAGTGTCGGCCGGAGGGGCGCGGTCCAGCAGTTGGATGGCCTCGAAGTTGGTGAGGATTTGGGGGCTGGGCGAGGCGACATCGGAGATGGCAACCAGGCTCCTTGCGAGCTGGGCGCGCTGAATGGCCAGGACCTGATGATAGGAGAGGAGGCTGACACCCAGGAAAATGGCGAAGACGGCCATTTTGGGCAACCAGCGGAGACGGGGGCGCCAGGCCAGCCAGGAGAAGCGCGGCCGGGAAGCAGCGGCGGCGGTTTCACGCTCGAGGGCCTGCAAGACCAGGGCGGTGAAATTGCCGGGCACGGGGGCGTCAGGCAATTGGTCGAGGGCCTGGTTGAGCGCCGCTTCGGCTTGCCAATCGGCCCGGGCCTGGGGATGCTCGGCGAGCCACGCGCGCAATTCGGCTGCTTGAGCCGGGGTCAGCTTTCGCCGCCAGCTCAATTCTCGCCAACGCTCGTTGGTCTGCTCGTTTGTCATGGCCTGTGCAAAGTTGTATAGGATTCAAAACCGCTCGGCCAGGAAAGTTGCGTTCACGGGGAGTCGGTCCACACGCCGGCGCGCAGGTAGGGTTTGAGTTTGTGCTTGAGAGTTTCGCGGCCGCGGTGGATGAGGGATTTGGTGGCGGAGAGAGAGCAGCCGAGGACCTTGGCAATTTCCTCGTAGCTCAGTTCATCCTGGCGGCACAGGAGGATGGCCGTGCGCTGGTTTTCGGGGAGGCCGGCCAGGGCCTGTTCGATTTTTTGTTGGAGTTCGCCGTGGAGGAGGTTTTCGGGAGGGGAAAACGTTTTTTTGTCTTCGAACTGCTGCAAGGGCTGGTCGTCCTGCTCGGGGCGCGTGGCGTCCATGGACTCGGCGGGGTGGCGGGAGCGGCGGCGCAGTTCGTTGAGGGCCAGGTTGCGGGCGATGGTGAAGAGCCAGGTGGAGAACTTGGCGGAAACCTCATAGCGGTGAGCGGAGCGGAAAACCTGGACAAAGACGTTTTGCGCGAGGTCTTCGGCCTCGGTCGCGTCGTGGAGCATCCGATAGGCCAGGTTGAGGACGGGCTGCTTGTATTTGTCCACCAATTCGGCAAAAGCTGAGCCCTCGCCCTGTTTCACGCGTAACATCAGGGCGGCATCGGGTTCCAACTCGGCGGACATGCTCGTCCAGTTTATCAAACACCGCCGGCCTCACAAGGTTTGACACAGCTTGCCTTTGGGCCGTTTCTGACCCAAGCTTAGGCATCGAATGCAGGAACTGCTCAAGAAAATCGAGGCGAGCGCCGCGGCGCGCTTGACCCTGCCTCCGGGAGGGGACCCGGCACGGGAATTGGCGCGTTACAAGGCCTTCCTGAAGGTCGAGACCCATCGTCTCAAGATGCTGCACCGGGCCGGGGGAGGCGGGTTGGAGGTGTGCAGGGCGCGGGCGGCAATGGTTGACCTGTTGCTGCGTTATTTGTGGGACGCGGCCAAGGCGAATCTGACCGGCCAGGCGCAGAAGGAGTTTCCGCCCCTGGCCCTGGTGGGGATCGGGGGGTACGGGCGGGCGGAGCTCAACCCGCACAGCGACATTGATTTCATGTTCCTGCACAGCGGCCAGATTGCCGCCAACCGGCCGCTGCCCTATTTGTCGAAGGTCATCGACGGCGTTCTCTACCCGCTCTGGGACATCGGGCTCAAAGTGGGGCACGCGGTGCGCAGCGTCGAGGATTGCGTGAAGGTGGCCAACACCGACATGCAATCCAAGACCTCGCTGATCGAGGCGCGGCTCATCGTGGGGGACGAGCGGTTGTTCATGAAATTCCAAAAGGCCCTGGTCAACAAGTGCGTTGACGGGCACGAGGAGGAGTATATCGCCATGCGCCTGGCAGACCAGGCGGAGCGCCGGGGGAAGTTTGGCAATTCGGCCTGCATGCAGGAGCCAAATCTCAAGAACGGCTGCGGCGGGCTGCGGGACTTTCAGAACCTGCTGTGGATGGCCTTTTTCAAGCACCGCGCGCGGTCGCTCAAGGACTTGCAGGCGCGCGGGCGAATCAGCGAAACGGAGCGCAAGCAGCTCGAGGGGGCTTACGATTTTCTGCTGCGGGTGCGCACCGAGATGCACTATCACCTGAACCGGGCGATGGACGTGTTGAGCAAGAATCTCCAGCCCGCCGTGGCGCACAACCTGGGCTTTGCCGAACGCTCGCCCTGCAAACGCATCGAGCAGTTCATGCGCGAAGTCTATATGCGCTCCAGGAGCATCTTCCTGATCACGCGCACGATCGAGCAGCGCCTGGCCCTCCAACCCTCGGTCCAGCGGCGCTTGTCCCTGCGCTCCCTGCTGCCGGGCGGCCGCAAGCCGGCCAGCGAGCCGGTCGATGGTTTCAAGTTCGACGGCCGGGAGATTCACGCCCTCTCCAACTCTGTCTTCCGCGAGCAGCCGCACCGCCTCATGCGGGTCTTTCTCTACGCCCAACAGCGCGGTCTGCGCCTGCATCCGGACCTGGCGCAACTCCTCCGCAACGAGCTGGTCCTGGTGGACCGGGCGTTCCTGACGGATGAGCACGTGCGCAGGACCTTTTTGACCATCCTGGACCAACCGGGCAACGTCGCGCCCATTCTGCGGGCGATGCACGAGGTGGACCTGCTGGGCCGCTATGTCCCGGAGTTCGGGAAGCTCACGTGCCTGGTGCAGCATGAGTTCTATCACCAATACACGGCGGACGAGCACACGTTGATGTGCCTGGAGCAGCTCGATCACGTCTGGAAGGCCAAGGACCCGCCCTACGGCAACTATGCGGAACTGCTGGACAAGGTTGACCGCCCCTTTTTGCTCTACCTGGCCTTGCTGCTGCACGACGTGGGCAAACCCGAGGGGCACGGCCACCCGGCGTTGAGCGGCGCCATAGCCCTGCGCGTGGCCAAGCGCCTGGGCCTGGACGGGGCTGCCACCCACACACTGCGGGTCATCATCGAGAACCATCTCCTGCTGGCCAGCGTCTCCCAACGGCGCGACCTGGACGCCCCAGCCATCATCCGCCAGGTGGCCAAACAGGCCCAGACGCCCCAGACCCTGGCAATGCTCACCTTGCATACCTTTGCCGATTCCCTGGCTACCAGCGACAAGCTCTGGAACGGCTTCAAAGATTCCCTGCTTTGGTCCCTGCACCACAAGACCATGGCCTTGATGACTGGCGGCGCCGAGTTTATCCGGACCGAAGAAATGCAGCGCGGGCTGCTGCGGCAGGAGGTCGCCCGACTGCTGCCCGACGATTCGGACGAGCAGGAATTGCAGGCCCTTTTTACTACCCTGCCTCACCGCTACTACCAGATCCACTCGGCGCGCGACCTCATCGATGACCTCAAGCTGGTGAACCGCTTTCTGCGCTTGCAGACCCTCGAGGCAGACCATGCGCTGGCCCCGGTCGTGAGCTGGCAGGAGGAGCCGGACCGGGGCGCCAACCTTGTGAAGGTCTGCACCTGGGACCGCGAAGGGCTGTTCAGCAAAATCGCAGGCTCCTTCAGCGCGGCGGGCCTGAGCATCCTTAGCGCCCGCGTCTTCACCCGCTCCGATGGCATCGTGCTCGATACCTTTTCCGTCGGCGACGCCCACAGCGGCAGCCTGGCCGGCCCGGAGCAGCGCCAGACATTCCAGGAGACGCTTAAAAAGGCCCTCACCGGAGGCGTGGTGGATTTCCCTGCGCTCATTGCCCGCCAGAGCATCACGCGCCCCCTCTACCAGGCCTACACCGGCGAGCACATCTCGACTCAAATCCGCTTCGAGGACGAGGCCTCCGACACCCGGACCGTGATCGAAATCGAAACCGAAGACCGGCTCGGCCTGCTTTACATCATCTCGCAGACACTCTCCGAGCTGAACCTGGACATCTCCACCGCCAAAATCCTCACGGAAAAAGGCGCGGCCATCGACAGCTTCTACGTCAGCGAAACCGACGGCGGGCGCGTGTTGGCCCCCAACCGGCGGGCCGCCATCGAGCAACGTCTGCGCCAGGCCATCCGCGGACTCGAGGAGCGGTCTGGCGAGTAGGCCGCTGCCCATGCTCATCACCACTAAGCGAACGCTTTGGAGACGGCCGCCGGAGGGCCGGTGCGGCGTTCGTAGTCGAGAATGATGCCGAGGGCTTCCTGGACGTCGTCCGTCATCTTGAACAGATCGAGGTCGCCGGGGCTGATATACCTGGTCTGTTCGACGTGGCCTTTCATCCACCGGATGAGTCCCTTCCAGTGCTTTCTCCCGAAAAGGATGAGCGGGAACTGGGGAATCCGCTGGGTCTGCACCAGGGTTGCGACTTCGAAAAACTCGTCCAAGGTGCCGAACCCGCCGGGCATGAAGACGAACCCGACGCTGTATTTGACAAAGCAGACCTTGCGCGCAAAAAAGTAATGAAAATTGATCGGGATGTTGGCGAAGCGGTTTGCGCTCTGCTCGCTGGGCAGTTCAATGTTCAAACCGACCGACTTCCCCTTGGCCAGGGCGGCGCCCTTGTTGGCGGCTTCCATGATGCCCGGACCGCCGCCGGTAATCACCACCAGGTTATGTTTGGCCAAGCCCCTGGCCAACTCGACCGCCGCCCGGTAATAAGGATTCCTGGGCGGCAAACGGGCGGAGCCGAAAACGGTCACTGCCGGCCCGGTCTGGGAGAGCACCTCGAAGGAATCAACAAACTCGGCCATAATCCGGAAAATCCGCCAGGGGTCTTCCTTGACAAACGTCATTTTAGCGTCGTTCATCTGGCCAACATAAAGGGGGAAGGGCGGAAAAGACAATACAGATGAAAATTGAGGATTGAAAATGGGCCGATGGCAATTAATATCCGGCATCATGGACATCACATCCCAAGAAAAACCGGTGGGCCCCGGCGCTTCCCTCCTCTCCGCCAAGTCGATTCGGGCGGCGGAGCGCCTGATTCTCGCCCTGGACGTCGCCACGGTCGAGGAGGCCAAGCACTGGGTGGAGTTGCTCGGGGAGAGCGTGGCGTTTTACAAACTGGGCCTTCAGATATGGATGGCCGGGGGCTATTGGGAACTGGTGGAATGGCTGGGCGCCAAGGGCAAGCAGGTGATGGTGGACCTGAAATTCTTCGATGTCCCGGAGACGGTCAAGCTGGCCGTCAAACAGTTAAGGGGCAGGGGAGTTCGCTTCGCCACGGTGCACGGCAATGACGGGATTCTCAAGGCGGCCGTCGAGGGTCAAACGGGCGTGCAGATCCTGGCCGTCACGGTCCTGACCAGCCTGGACCAGGCCGACCTGGAGGCCCTTGGGTTTCAATGCAAGGTCGAGGACCTGGTCCTCTTCAGGGCCAGGCGCGCCCTGGAGATTGGCTGCGCGGGCGTGATTTCCTCCGGGCTCGAGGTCCCCAGGTTGAGAAAGGACATCGGCAACCGGTTTCTCATCGTGACGCCCGGCATCCGGCCAGTGCAGAACCGGGAACATCCCGACGACCAAAAGCGCACGGCGGACGTCGAACAGGCCTTCCTGAACGGGGCCGATTACATCGTGGTTGGAAGGCCGATTCGCACCGCTCCGGACCCCAGGGCCAGAGCGGAAGAATTCCAGCGCAGAATCGCGGGGTTGTTCGGGGCTTAATCCGCAAACAGAAACCGGAGGTCCTCCAGGGTGAGGCTTTGGGCGAAACGCTCTTCACCCAGGACTTCTTCGGCGAGGGCCTTTTTCTTTTGCTGGAGATGCCGGATTTTCTCCTCGATGCTGTCTTTGATGAGGAGGCGGTAGGCGATGACGTTGCGGGCCTGGCCGATGCGATGGGTCCGGTCGATGGCCTGGTTTTCGACGGCCGGGTTCCACCAGGGGTCGAACAGGACGACGTAGCTGGCGGCCGTCAGGTTGAGGCCGAAACCCCCGGCTTTGAGGGAGATGAGGAAGACGGCGGGGCCTTGGGCAGTTTGAAAGCGGCGGACCAGATCGCCGCGGTTTTCCGTTTGGCCCGAGAGGTAAAAGACGGGCCAGCCGCGGCCCTCCAGCTCGGGCTGGAGCAAGTCCAGCAACGTCACGAACTGGGAAAAGACCAGGACCTTTTGGCCCTCTTCCATGAGAGGACCGAGTTGCTCCAGGAGGGCGTCAGTCTTGGCGCTGGCCCCCTTTGAGCGGGGGTCCAGCAGGCGGGGGTGGCAGCAGATTTGCCTCAGACGCAGAAGCGAGGTCAGGAAATTGAATTGCTGTTCGGCCAACTCTTTCTGCGTCTTGAGCGAGAGCAGCAATTGCTGCGCGCGTTTGAGCTCGGCGCGGTAGAGGGTCTTCTGGTCCGCTTCGATTTCGCAGAACAGGTCTTCCTCGATGCGCTCGGGGAGGTCTTTGGCGACTTGGGCTTTGGTGCGGCGCAGGAGGAAGGGGCGGACACGGGCAGAGAGTCGCCGGCGGGCCAGGGAATCGCCTTTGGCATCGTAGAGTCTGGCGAATTGGGCGCGGTTTCCGAGCAGGCCGGGCATGGCAAAGGCCATGAGGCTCCACAGGTCCAGGAGACGGTTCTCGATAGGGGTGCCGGAGAGCACGAGCCGATGGCGGGCGCGCAAGGCGCGGGCGGCGCGGGCGGTTTGGGAACCGGGATTCTTGATGTACTGGCCCTCATCGAGGATGACTGCGAGCCAGGGGATGGAGGCGAGGGTCTTGCCAGCCGACCGGAGTTGGGCGTAGTTCAGGACATGCAGGTCGGCCTCGCCCAGGCGGGCGGCAAGGGTGGGCAGTTCGGTGGCCGGCCAGACCCTCACGCGGAGGGCCGGCGTGAAGCGCGCCGCCTCGGCGTGCCAGTTGTCCATCACGCTTTTGGGACAGACCACCAGGCTGGGCAAGGGGCCCGTTGCGGCGTCAGGCGGGCCGTTTTCTTCCTTATGGGCTTCCCGGGACTGTTCGCGCAGCCACACCAGCCATGCCAGGCCCTGGAGCGTCTTGCCCAGGCCCATATCGTCGGCCAGGATGCCTCCGAACGAGTTGGCCGCCAGGTAAGCCAGAAAATGAAAGCCCTCGACCTGGTAGGGGCGCAGTTCGGCGGTCACCCCGGCGGGGAGGCTGGGGGTGACTTGGCTCTTGAGTTCGGAAGCGCGGCGCCGGACTTGCTCGAATTGCCCTTGGGACAGGAACTTCCCGGCGGCATCGTCGGCGAGCTGGAGGGCGTGGAGGCGCTGGGGTTCGGCGGACAGCTCGCGCGGGTTGAGGCCCAGGCTGGCCAGGCGCTCGTCTTCCTCCTGGGTCAGGTCGAACCGGAGCCGGCGCCACCCCTTGCCCTCGAGCCGGACATAGCGGCCTTTGGCGTTGAGCAGCAGCTTGATCTCTTCGGCGTTCAGGGTAGTATCGGACACATCGAGCACCACACGGAGGTCGAACCAGTCTATCTCGGCCTCACTCACATCCAATCGCACGCGCCCGGCCACAGCCGCCGAGCCGAACGAGGCCAGTTCGCCCTCGAGTACGACGCGGACAGGCGCGGGCACGGTTTTGAGCCAGGCGGCAAACTGCTCCGGGAATCTCCTGGTCACGCGCAGGATCAACGCCGAGGTGTAGGCCTCGAGCCTGGCGCTGAGCGGTTCGAGCAGGGCCGGAACCGCCTCCAAGGCCGCGCGGTCATACACTGTGATGACGGAGTCATGGCGGTCTCCCTTGAGGGCGCCGCGCTCGGTCGAATCAATCCACTGCCGGCCGTTGAAGACCTCCTTGTGGCCGTCGGGGGCTTGGGCCACCACGCGCAGGACACAGTCCTCCTTGGAGGCGGAGGGATGCCGGGGCTGGAGCTCACAATGAATCGCAACTTCAAAGGGCAGCGCGCGCACCCGTTCGCGCAGGCGCGGCGGCAACTCCAGCCCCAGGGCCTGCAGGAACACCACGCCCGGGGGGCTTTCGACGGCGAGGGCGGGGATTTGGATTTCTTTGCGCACGTCCAATTGGGCGTCCAGCGGGGGCGGTCCTTTGAACACTGCGTCGGCGGCCAGGTAGAGCGCCGGGCGGCCCTGGAGGAAACAGAAGAACCTCGGCGCCGGGGCGCCGTTGGCCTGAACCAGACGCAGGCGGTAGTCGTCCTGTTCGCCGGCGGCCGGGAGCAATTCCCAGCGCAACGGTTCAGAGGGGCGCGCCAGGGGCTGGCCGGCGGGAGTGACAATGCGGCTCTCGAGCACGGGCGCGCGCAGGATTCGTCCCAGGATGGCGCGGGCGGTCAAGGTGTAACGCTCGTAATAGACTTCCATCATGGCCTGGCCATAGGGCCCGCCGCAGAGAAGCTGCCAAAGCAACTCCGCCCCCGGGGCCAACTCCAACTGACCCTGCTCATGTTGGCTCCAGAGGCGGCTGAACTGCCTGTGCTCGAGCGATTGGAAGTCCTTGGCCCCCGGACGTTGCACCTGGAGGCGGGCCGCCTCCGGTTCGATGACCAGCCGCAGGTCATACTGGCCCTGGGCGGCCGCAACCGGGCCGGCGGCGGCATGCCCGAGGCGGTCGAGCGTTCGCTTCCATTGTTGGATTTCACGCGCGCGGCCCCAGGCGGCAATGCGCTCGCGGACGCCTTCCAAGCCGCTCACCGGCCGCATGAAATCGGGCAACTGGACGCCGCGTTGGACCGCGGCGTTGGCCGCGTAAAGCCAGAACTCATGGAGCGTCGAAGGAAACTCCGGCCAGATTTCAAGGGCGGTCCCGGCGAAGGCGCCGGGCCCCAGCGGCAAACCCATCTCGCCGAAATCCCAAAGCGTAATGCGCTGCCTCTGGCGGCAACGGACATACGCGGCCTTAACTTGCTGCACGAAGTTCAGTTCCCGCATCGTAACGGGCCGGCCCAGGGCCGCCCTCAACCGGTCGAGCATCGGACCGGCATCTTCGGGGGCCGGCAGCCGCGCCGGGCTGGCGGCAAGGGGCATCGCCGGGCGAAGGCTGGCGCTGAGACCGCGCACCACCACCGTCCGGTACTCCGCCAGCAAGGCGCATACGGCGGCATAGACGTGTTCGCACTTGAAACGCCTTGCACAGGAGCAACTGCCCCGCCACCCCTCGCCCGTGCCGTAGCACACGCTTACCCGCCACGCTGCCCCGTCCGCTGCGACTCGAGTCGAATATGCCAGGCCCGGTTCTTCCGTGACCAACTCCCCCACGCGCCCGCCGCGGAAAAGAGCTTCCCCCTTATGCCGGAGTTCGCCGATGACGCTCTCCAGGAGGGCCTGTGCGCCGGCCGGGTCGCGTAACTCGAAGGCTTCGCTCACACTCCGAATATAGGCATTGGCCCGGTCCCGGCAAGCCTGCGCCCGTGTTGTCCACTGGCGCAAAGTTGAGATTGAAAAAGACCGGGGTCCCTTTATACTGGCAGGCGCCAGACAAGCTTACGCAATATGCCTTTTACCGCTGCTGAAATTGCCAAACACCTCGGGGGCGAGGTCCTCGGCGATGCCGCTCTTCTCATCAAGGGCTTTGCCCCTGCCGACCGCGCGCAACCGGGCGATCTGACCTTTGCCGAGAACGAAAACTACTTTGTGCGCGCCGAGCAGAGCGCCGCCTCGGCCGTCATTGTGGACGGGCCGTTCAATGCCGGCAAGAAGGTGCTCATCCGCGTGCCCAACGCGCGAATCGCGTTCGCCAAAACCCTGCCCCTGTTCTTTCCCGAGCCGGTCTTTGCCCCCGGCGTCCATCCAACGGCGATTGTGCCGGCCACGGCGCAAATCGATGCCAGCGCGCATATCGGGCCGTACTGCGTCTTGGGACCCAACGCGCGAATCGGCCCCCGCTCCGTCTTGCAAGGCGGCGACTACGTCGGCGCCAACTGCCAGCTCGCCGAGGAGGTCAACCTCTTCCCCAACGTCACCCTCTACCCGGGCACCGAGATCGGCAGCCGCGTCCGCATCCACAGCGGCGCCGTCGTCGGCTCCGACGGCTTCGGCTACGTGCAGGATGGAGCCGTCCATCTCAAAGTCCCCCAAATCGGCAACGTGATCATTCGCGAGGACGTCGAGATCGGGGCCAACGTGACCATCGACCGCGGCGCGCTGGGCCCCACCATCATCGGCAAGGGCTCCAAGATCGATAACCTCGTGCAGATCGCCCACAACGTGATCCTGGGGGAGCATTGCCTGATTGTCTCCCAGGCCGGCATCGCCGGCAGCACCAAGCTCGGCAACTACGTCATCCTGGCCGGCCAGGCCGGCATCGCCGGCCACCTCAAGCTCGGCCACCGCGTCTCCGTCGGCGCCCAATCCGGCGTCATGCACAACATCCCGGATGGCGAAAAATGGCTCTGGACCCCTGCTCAACCCGATCGCCGGGCCAAGCGCCAGATGATCGCCCTTCAGCAGTTGCCCGAACTCTTCCGCCGCGTTGCCGAACTTGAAAGAAAGCTCAGCCAGACCCCCGAACCCCCGCCCGGCCAACCGCCCCCGTAAAACGCTGATTCCAGCCCGATCTCGGCCTCTTACTCCGGCCTCAAATCCGCCCTCCGCCTGACTTCCCGGATCATCTTCTCCCAATACCGGCGCAGAAACGGCGGGTCTTTCACGCTGTCGAGCGCGTATTTGCGGTCTGCCCGCTCCAGGTCCAGCACCGCCGTGATCATCTCTTCCTGGTAGTAGCCCGCCTCGGCCAGCGGCATCCCGGACGGCTCCCGGATAAAGGACATCCCGCTCGAGGTCTGCCTGCCGTCCGGAGGCTGGCCCACCGTGTTGGCCACGCAATGAAAAATCTTGCTGTTTGGTCCCACCGGCTGTTGCGCCCGGCCGGAGGTCCGTTTCCAGATGACCGCTTCGATCTCATCCGAACTGCACGACGGATGAAACAATATCCGGGCCCCGGCCATCGCCGGAATCCGGTAGGTCTCCGGATGCCGTCCATCCCGGCAAATCACCAGCGTGCAGGGCACCCCATCGATCTCGAAGAGCGAGAGCTTGTTGCCCCCTCGGCAATACCGCTGCTCCTGCCGGCCCGCCCTATGGACCTTTGCATACTCGTGCGCAATCTCCCCGGCAGGCGAAATCACATGGGCCAGGTTGAGGAAGCGATCGGCGGTCTTTCGCAGCGTCCCGACGATGGCCCATATTCCCGCCTCCTTCGCCGCCTGGCACGTCTGCGCCAGCGCGTCCTGGACCGCCGCCGCCTTGAGCCTCAGCACGTCCGGAAAATAATACCCCGTCAAACTCGTTTCGGGAAACAGCACCACGCGGCTGCCCTCTTCCGCGGCCAGCCGGATATAGTGCCGGGTGCGTTCCAGGCTGCGTTCGAGCGATTTCGCCCAGTGCAACTGGACACAAGAGACCTGCAAAGCCTTGTTCATGATGGAACGGTTCAGTCTTTCAGCCGCGAACAATAGAGGCCGTTCCCAGCCGACGCAATGCGGAAAACTGAGAGCGTCGGAGAGGGGTGGGGCGCGTCACTCCGTGCGCGCGCCCCTGCGCGGGGGACGAAAGGCGGATTAGGAGCGGGCGCCCCAACAAGTGATGTGAAGCCAGGCGCAGGACAGAAAATAGTAACCATTAGGGCAGTTCAAATCCTTTGTAGCTCTGGCAGTTCTTTGTCCCGGAGGGACATCTGAGAATAGCCCAACGCTTTCGCGTTGGGTAGGCGGTTTTTGGTTGCCCAAGTCCCGCAGGGACGGCTGAATGGCAGACATGTCCTACGTCAGTTCCTATTACCACTGTGTGTTCAGCACCAAAGCCCGCCTGCCACTCATTACCCCGCCCCTCCAGGAGAGGCTCTGGCCGTACCTGGGCGGCGTCGCCCGACAAAACCGGATCAAGGCCATAGAGATCGGCGGAACACCCGATCATGTGCATATGCTGGTGTCGCTGCCTTCAACGCTGTGCATCGCCAAGGCTCTGCAGCTCATCAAGGGCGGCTCCTCCAAATGGGTGCACGAGAGCTTCCCCGAACATCGGCTCTTTGGATGGCAGATCAAGTACGGCGCCTTTGGGGTGAGCGTGTCGCTGCTGGACAAGACCATCCGATATATTCGGGCGCAAGCCGAACATCATCGGAAGAGAACGTTTCAGGAGGAGTTCCTTGCCCTGCTCAGGAAGCACCGCATCGAGTATGACGAGCGCTACCTGTGGGATTGAGCCTCAGCCGTCCCTACGGGACTTTGGCTTCTTGGCGGCCTGGACCCAACGCTGAAGCGTTGGGCTATTATCGGCTGTCCCTCCGGGACTCCCGGACGGCGGCCGGGTGGTGTATCTGTGCGGATACAGCAAGACTGTCATACAGCCACGCATATCATTGGGCTTGCAGAACGGGGTTACTTTTTTGTCTTGCACCCGATTGTGAAGCCTCCCGGCTCCCCACTCATTAGACAGGCTGCCAACCCTGTGCTAAGTTGGCCGCAAACGTGAGGAACTTAATTCTCATCGCGGCCCTCGCGATTGAACTCGGGACAGCCGCGACGGCCAAGGCGGTGACCATCTTGTCCGGTCCTTCGTTTACGGAGGCGACGAACGCCCCGCTTGCAGGCACCCTGCAGTTAACTACCGATGTCCCCTCGCGAGTCAGTGTATCGGTCAATGACGCAGTGGAAACCTGGGAGCGCGACTTTTTTGACTACGGCACGAACCATTCCGTGCCGCTGTACGGCTTCAAACCCGGGCTGACCAACGAGATCACCGTGACCGTTTGGGACCGGTTCCGAAACGAGCTTACGGCCGCCGCACCGGTGGTTTTCGTCACCGACCCGTTGCCTGCGACCTTCCCGACGCTCAACGTGCTGGTCAGCGAACCGGAACGAATGGAGCCCGGCTATACTCTGTTGTGCGTTGACAACGCCACCGTGGCAGTGCCCTACGTGATCCTCCTGGACAATACGGGTGAGGTGGTCTGGTACGCCTCGAACCTGCAAATCCCGACCGCCCTCGAAGTGCGGCAATTGGCGGACGGGAATCTCTTCATCCCCCTCGCCAACGAGTTCGTCGAGATCAACCTGCTGGGCGAAACTGTCAACACCTGGACGCCGCCCGACAACTTGAGCATCGACCTTCACGAGGGCCTTTTCACCGATCACAATAGCATTCTGTTCATCAATGATTACGCCCAGGCGGTCTCCGGCTTTCCGACCAACGCGACGGTCTCGAACGCGCCGACGCAGGCGACCTTGGTCGCTGCCAACAGCGTCATCGAAATGTCCTCCACCAGCGGCGCCCTGCTGAACAATTGGTCGTTGCTCGACATGCTGGACCCCGTGCGGGTCACCTACCTTACCTTCACGACCCCCGACACCCTGGGTATAGACTGGGGACACGCCAATGCAGTCATCGAGGACCCGAGCGACAATTCCATCATCGCCTCCCTGCGCAACCAAAACGCCGTCGTCAAGTTCTCCCGCGCCACAGGACAGCCCGTCTGGATCCTCGGCCCGCCGGAGAACTGGGGCCCGCAATGGCAGCCCTACCTCCTGACACCCGTCGGCGCCCCCTTCGAGTGGAACTACGGCCAACACGCCCCGACGCTGACGCCCCAGGGCACACTGCTCGTTTATGATGACGGCAATTTCCGGGCCTCGCCTTTCGACCCGCCCGTCCCCGACTCGGCCAACTACAGCCGCGCCGTGGAATATGACATCAACGAGCAGACCATGGAGGTAGCTCAGGTCTGGCAATACGGTCAAAACGTCCCCGAGCCCTTGTACACCGGTTACCTGGGCAGCGCCACCTGGCAGACCAACACCGGCAACGTCCTCGTCGACTTTGGCGCCGTCAGTTACGTGAACCATCTTCACCCCAGCCCCATTGCGCCCCCCGCCGTGATGCTGCGCGTCCAGGAAGTCACCCACGATGCGAATCCCGAGGTCGTGTTCGATCTCTCTGTCTTCGACTACGCCAATTCCAACCCGCAGTACCTTGGTTATTGGGCCTATCGCAGCCGTCGTGTGCCCGACCTCTACGCGCATCCGGCCATGCCCGTCACCGACCTCAACCTCTATTACAACGGCGGAGTGCCGCTCCTCCAATTCTCGGCCGACCCCGCCAGAACCTACGTCGTGGAGGTCTCCTCGGACCTCCAGAACTGGTCGGTGCTCGGCACGGCCAAGCCGGAAACCGGCGGCCTTTACGATGTCTATGATTTCGAGGACTTCGACTCGGACGCCCCGCCCGCCCGCTATTACCGCGTCCAGACCCAGTAGCAATCCTTTCCTGCTGTCATTTTAGCGATGTGCCACCAGGAGCAGCACCCGTCGAGCTTCGCCGCCCAGGACGGAGGTCTTTGCCAAACCGGCGTCCTGGGCCAGCAGGCGGGCCTGGGCGCGGGTAAACCAGGTCTTGTTTTCGGGAGCGTGCGGATACAGGGTCCGCGCCGCCTGGTTCAGAAAATCAAAGGCCACAAAACCGCCCGGCACAAGCGCGCCGCGCGCCGCCCGCAAAAGGGCCTCACTTTCCCGCCGGCCGTAGTGCGACAGAAGGACGCCGCGCGAAAAGACCGCCCCGGCTTTGCGGCAAAGCACAGGAAGCTCGAAGCAATCGCCGAGGATGAATTCTGCTCCTTGGACCTGCTTGGCCTCGGCCAGGCGGATCATCTCGGGGCTGATGTCCACACCGACGCCCCAGGCAAAATCGTGGATGATTTCAGCCAGCACCAGGCCGGTGCCGCATCCGGCATCGATGACTCCGTGCCGGGCGCAAAAACTGCGGGATTGCCCTGCTAACCGCCGGGCTTGGGCCAGGAAACGAGCGTAGGCATTGTCCAGGTTCAGGTGGCAGGCGCGGTCTTGCAATTGGCGGTCCCAGGCCGCGGCCTTGGCATCCCAGCGGGCGGCCAGGGCCTTCAGGCGCCGGCCTTCGTAGAGGGCTTGGCTGTCGATGGGCTGCGGGCCTGGCGGCGCTGGATTCACGGGCGAATCCGCCCTTTCAATGCCTTGCAGGTGGCGGCCAGTTCGTCCAGGCCGGGGTAATCGCGCCAATGCCAGCGTTCCGGCAGACCCAGCTCGGCGCTGATAATGCGGCGCACCAGTTGGGTGGGAACATCCTGGGCATCGTAGGCGTGGCGGGCGCCGTCGTTTTCCTGCACGAACAGGTAACCAAACTCGGCCCGCCGCAGCCGCGTCAGGTCGGAGAGCGGGCCCAGCGGGATATGCATGCGCTCGGCCAGGCGAGGGTGGACCCGGACGCGGGCCGGGAAGATATTGAAGTGGGCATGGTCCACGCAGCAGAGGCCCTTGCCGCGCTCCGGGGCGGGGCCGTGCTCGAAGACCAGTGGCGGCACGCCCCACCTATCGATGACCGCCCGGCTGATCGCCCTGAGCACTCCCTCAAGGCGGTCGAAGAGCGCCGGGGGCAAGTGCGCCAGGGACAGGATATGCTGGCGCGTCAGCAAGAGCAGGCCGCCTTCGATGAATTGACCCAGCGGGGGCATGACCACGAAGTGCTCGTCTTCATAGACCACCCGATTGGCCAGGCGGTCTCCCATCATCTGCGCAAAAACGCTCAGACCGTCCGCATCGAACTCCGCGCAAAAGGGGCAGTCGGAGGGCGGCCTGCCAGCCGTAGCCGGCCCCTGGCCGGCGAAGGCTGGAGGGCAGAGGGAGGCGGCCCCGTCCGGCCCGGTTTCGGGGGCGGATTCGACCTGGAGGTGCAGGTCGAAGATGTCCGTCGCCAGGGCGTCCAGGGCGCGGGCGCGGTGGGGCAAATCTCCTGGGTCTGCGGCGCCCGCATCGGGCACAAACAAATCCGAGAGCGTCATGCGCAGGTCGCGGGGCGGGCTCGAGCAATCAAGCCGTCCCTGGACGGCCCCGCTCCAGTGGCGCAAGGCCCCGTTGACCCAGCAACCGAGGTGGCATTCCATCCATGCGCGATCGGAGACCCCCGCCACCAGCCGCTGGAGCCCAGCCGGACCCAGAGAGGAGAGGACCCAAGAGGTGAGCGGCCCCGGGAAGGGCCGGCAGGCCTCCAGGATCAGACCGGCGTCATCCACCAGGACCGGCCGGCCGCACATCGCCGCAGCCGCGCGGGCTTTGGCGGCAAGGACTTCACAAAAGTCCAGGCTCTGCACCTCGAGCAAGGCTTGCTGCGGGCGTTCCAAGACGATGCGCCAGCGTTCGAGGCGCGAGGCAAAGGGGGCGTACTTGGCCGGATTGGCAGTCAACAGCGTCAGCATGGGACCTTCTGGCGAATCAGCGCCACGGCCTTTTCCAGGACCTCGGCGGGCGACGCCCGCTCGGCGTCCAGAAACACGAGCGTCGGAACCTGGCGCGCCAGCCAATGGTAGAAGTCCTGTTCTCGATCGTGGAAAGCGGCGGTGGCGGTCAATTCATCCAGGGCGCGCGCCGGCCCGCTCTTTCGGGCAATCCTGGACTGGCGCACCGCCAAGGAGGCCTCCAGCACGACTGTCAGGCTCGGGAGCCGGACCTGCCCGGCGACCGGATTGAGCATCTTGAGCAAGCCCTCGAGCCGCTGGGGACTCTCCGCCGCATGGACCGCCAGCGTGGACCAGAGGCAACGATCCATGATGACCAGCGGGGCGGGCGAGTTGCGGAGCAGACGCATTTGCTCGAAACAGCCGCTCAGGAAGAACATCGCCGAGGCGAACCAGTCCGCCTCGCGAATCATGCGTGTCTTGAGCGGCTCGGCAAACCAGGGGGCATCCGTCCCCAAACACCCGTGCGCCCCCAGCGCCCGGCACAGGGACCCGCACAAGGTGGACTTGCCCGCCCCGTTCGGGCCTTCCAAGGCAACCACAAACGGAGGGGCGGCCTGCCCGGCAGCGAACCGGGGCAAAACCAGCGCGTCCAGGGCCAGGCGATACCGTGTGCGGTCAAGGTCCATTCATGCTCCTTTGCGGGGACGGAAGACATTCATCGAGTTTTGGTTGAGCGGCGTGGAATAGATGAACTCCGAATCCGGCCCGGCGTGGTCACTGCTGACGTAGCCTGCCCCTTCGAGGGCCTTGGCTGTGTCCTCGAGCAACTGCGCCAGTTGGGAATGGGTGAGGTAGTCAAAGCGGATGTTCCCATCCAGACCGCCGTAGCAGAAGCTCTCGAATGCCTTCGGGTTCGCGATGCGGATGCCGAAGCGGGCGGGGTCCTGGTAATAGACGGTGCCGGGGAAGGGGATGAGCTGGTGAATCGAGACCTCCTGGGGACGCAGCCGGAGCATGAAGGGGATGGACGCGTATTGTTCTTCGAGGCAACCGGGCAAGCCGTAGATCCAGCCGGTCTTGACCCGCAAACCGGCCTTTTGGGCGGCGCGCACACCCAGGCGGACCTGGGCGCAGTTCACGCCCTTTTTCGCATTGGCCAGGATGCTGTCCGAACCGGATTCGACTCCGAAGCAGACCCGCCGGCACCCGGCCTGGGCCATCGCCGCCCCTACCTCGTCATCCACCTGGTCCGGGCGCATCTGGCCGATCCATTCGATGCCGGGGCGGCAGTCGGCGCAGGCGCGGCAGAATTCCAGGATGTCTCTCTTGCGCAGCAGGAACAAGTCGTCAGCGAAGAACACCTCGCGCGCCCGATACTCATCGCGCAGGTGCAGCATCTCCGCCAGCACCGGCCCGGCTCCGCGAACACCCACGCCGTTGTGGCGGACCGTGCCGGAGTAATTGCAGCAAAAGGCGCAATGATGAGGGCAGCCCCGTGTGGCCATGATGGAATGATGCGGGTAGCGCGGGAGATTATAGAGGCTGCGCTTGATAACGGGGACCTGGTCGAGCCGGGCCACCAGCGGTCCCCCGGGCGTGCGGATGACTTGCCCCGCCGGTTCGCGAAAGACCAAACCCGGCAGCCCGCCTAGCGGGCGTCCCTTCTCCAGCGAGCAAACCAGCCGCCCAATGACCGGCTCGGCTTCCCCCAGCACCACGGCATCTGCGCCCTCGGCCAGGAGGTCTTCGGGAAACAGGTTGGCGTGAATGCCGCCGGCTATGACGCGAATGCCGGGATGCTCCCGTTTGAGCCGCTGGATTTGACGGCGAGTCGCCGGGTAATTGGGGGTGAGGACCGAGAAACCGACAATGCCGGGCTGGAATTGGGCGGCCAGGTCGAGCAACAGGGCATCCTCAGGCCCTTCGACGTTCTGGTCGAAGATACGGACTGCGTGGCCCTCTTGTTCGAGGATCGTGGCCAGGTATCCGACGCCAAGCGGATACTCCCGGTACATCTGCTTGGGGTTATGGGAGCGCGGGACCGCGAACAAAACGCGCATTACTGCCTCCCTGTTCGGGCGCCGTTGCCCAAGGCATCCTGCGCGCGCGCCAGCATCCGGCCGATGGCGGGCAAGTCACGCTCATACACGTGGCTGGAAGCAATGAAACCGGTGACGTTCCCTGGCCGGAGCCCGAGCCCGCCGGCCACCCTTTGCCCCATCAGCCCAAGGCACAGGCCGTCGGCGTAGAACTTTTGAAACGCGTCCTGCCCCCGGGCAAAGTAATAAGTCCGGACCTCGGCGTTGCGGACCAGGAACTGAATCGAATTGACGCAAGGTACCTGGCCGCCGGGCGGGCCGCACAAGGACAGGGCCGCGCGTTTGGTCCAGGGGTCGGAACGGAGCATCGAGATGACGTCCTCGAGGTCGGAGCGCCCGCCCGGACCCCGGCTCAGACTCGCGTAGCTGTGCCCCAGGGCATTGGGACCGTCGGCAAAGAAGACCTTTTTCATCTCGACAATCATCTCCGGGTTGCCGAACCGCTCGACAAGCGGGTCCGCCCCGCCCGCCGCGGGAAAGCCAACAGTCACCCCCAGCAATTCCCGCCCCTCGTTGCTCATCGGCGCCCCGGCCTGAAGCGTCTGATAAACCAGGTTAATCCACGTCTGCCCGAGGCTCGGAAACTCCAGCGGATTCATTGTTCGCGGCTCAGGCCTCCGCCAGTGCCCCGTTGACACGCCGTATCGCTTCCTCGATTTCGGCGGGGCTCTTGAACCCGATGACGATGGCGTCCAGTTCAGGACGGGACATGGCAAAGCGGATGGATTTCTCGCGGTCCGCCGGGTCGGTGAAATCGCCGTTGCCGATGATCTTCATGCCGATGACGCCGCGGCCCTTGGCGCGCATGGTCTTGAGTTCAGCCAGCACCGGGGATATGTCGTCGCCGGACTTGTTCCAGTCCTGCGCCATGCCATCGATGTGCTTGGCTTGCGGGTTGACTCGAACCAGGTGTACGTCCGTCCAGGCTGACGCGGTTGCGGCTCGAAGGGCAGGGAGGCTGTGGCAGGAAACGCCCTTGGCCAGAATCCATTTCTTCTCCTTCGCCTCGTCGAAGGCGTCCATGATGCGTTTCATTCTGTCGGTCCAGCCGTCTTCCACCATGCAATGGATGAGCATGCTGTCCACGTAATCGGTGTCGAAGACTTTGCGGTGATGATCGATGGCCTCAAGCGCCTTCTCCGGCCGGCCCGGGATTTTGGACTGGATGAAAATCTTCTCGCGCGGCAGCCCCTTAATGGCCCCGCCGAGCCACTCGAAAGTGCGGTAGGCCTGGGCGCAATCGAAATAGGTGATGCCCTGATCGTAGGCGTAATGAATGAGCCTGTTGAACGGCTCCCGACCCAGGGAATATTGCACTTTTCCGCTGTCGGTGCCGGCGCCGAACCCCAACCGGCTCAGCTTGAGGCCGGTCTTGCCCAGGACAACCTGGTCGACCGCTGTGCGCTTGGCAGCCTGGCTGGCCGGCAGGCGGCCGGCGCTCAGCAAGAGTCCGCCGGCGGCGGCGGCGGTGCGCTGGAGAAACTGGCGGCGGCTTAGGTGAGTAGTGTTCATATTCGTGTTTCGTTGGGCGAGGTTATGGATATAGCTTGAGAGTGGCTGCAAGCATTCGCGTTTGACGCATCACAGTACGGAATCTATCAGCCGCGCGGGCGCCAGTCAATAAGCTGCTCCTTACACGGATCTGCGATGCCATGCGCGGCCCCTTCTCGAAATCCCAAGCTCGCTAAGGTCAGGCCATTCATCCCGGAGAAGGTGTGAAAGAATTGGCAAAGGGCCGAAACTCGAAAATGCGCCCCTTGATAATCAACGACTTATGTCGACGATTTCTGGCATTTTTGGCCGTTTTTCGATTTTTTCACACCTTCGGAGGGATGAAAGGGGGTAGCCGGGGGTCGAAGCCAGGCGAGACCCCCGGAACGACGGCGTGGATGGCCTGCACCCCGGAGGGGTGCCAGAAAACGGGGCTGCCCCTCTGGCACCCCTCCGGGGTGCCGCGGGATAACCCCGCCCCAACTGGCCGGGGGGCGCAGCTCCGCTGCGACCCCCGGCCTGGAGTTTGGACATCTTGCGGCACCGCGAAGCGGTGATTTGAAGGTAGCCGTGTGGCTTCAGCCCACGGAATCAGCGGCCCGTAGCCGTCGCGTCGCGCCAGCGACGCTTGCACC